>JAESGP010000017.1_pt1 | contig 316289 bp, 327 predicted proteins | sample 9269741 | NCBI WGS metagenome assembly JAESGP01 (sample SAMN15720684, study PRJNA650882) | algae metagenome | isolation source: Desmonostoc vinosum HA7617-LM4 and co-occurring heterotrophs from cave wall | place: USA: Waikapalae cave, Hawaii | collected 2011-05-27 | reverse complement strand
GCAGGGATTCACCGAATAAGCCCCAACATAATGCCAACCAAAGTAAGGCATAATCGAGACACCGGTTTTGGCCAACTGGCCAAACCCGCTGAATCGATCCCGGATCATCGTAAACCGGCCAGCGCTTTCCGGGCAACAGGGATCAGGGACGGAGGACCGGATTGGTATTCGGTGCGGGCGCCGCCTCCGCCTCGGAATCCTCCGGCAGCTTGTCGCCATGCACGTCAAGCGCCGGCCCGATCCAGATCGGATCGGCCAGATGGTCCCGGCGCGGGTTGGCCGTGTTCGGGTGAACCAGCACGCTCAGCCCGCCGTGATTGAGCATCAGCCAGGGGACCAGTTCGGCAAAAACCCCGTTGGAAAAGGCCACCTGGTACATGGCCTGGTCGTGCGGACCCACCTTGACGTCGTGCCACCGTCCGAGCGTGACCGGGAAACGCTCGCCGATCCAGGTACGCAACTGCTCGGCGTCAGCCCGGGTGGACGCCGGGTCGTAGTAGATGTGGGCGTGATAGCTGGCGATCTCGCCGATCGATCGTGGACCGCCCGCCTCCGGCTCACCCGTCATCGCGCCCGCTCCCTGCCGTCGTTGCCCCTGAGCCGGTCGCGATGATCGCTGCAACGGGCGTCGTGGTCAATCAGCCCGGGACTAGCGTCTCAGCCCAGGTATCAGGCGCCGCCGGCACTGGCGAAACGCTTCTCGACGTTGCGCTTGATGTTACTAAGGCCGATCAAGGCTTCCTCGTCCATGCGCGCGACCTGCTCCGCGCTGGGCTCCGACGGGCGGTCGGGATTGCGCAATGTCCGCGTATACCGGGTGGCAGACCCTACCGGTTCGAACGTATAGCGAACGACGATTTTGCCGATGAAGTCGGTATCGGCCTCGACGGTCCAGGCATTGGGCGGATCGCTCTCCGCAACCGTCCAGGCGAGACGCACCTCGCCGCGCTTGATGTGCCATTGCTCGCGAAAGGTTTCACCTTGCAGCAAGGGCCGGTCTTCGCCGTCGATGTGATGGGAGGCGGCAAGCCATTCCGGCCAGGAATTCGGGTTGCAGACGTAATCGTAGACCGCCGCGGGCGGCGCATCGATCATGATGTCATGGCTTCTCTGAAACGACACCCCCATGGATCATCCCTCTCCCAAACTCTTCGTGTGGTTCAGCCCGGCCGCCGCTTGCCGCCCTCGAACACAGTCATACCGGCGGCTGGATCGAGGTCAACATCGGTCGCTTCGGTCAGGCGCGCCATCGTCATATAGAAGCCGATGGCGAGAATGGATTCGACGATCTCCTGTTCGCTGAAATGCTGGCGCATCGCGGCAAACACCGGCTCGGCAACGCGCACATTGTCGATCACCTCGCGCCCGAACGCCAGCAGCGCCTGCTCGGCGGCGTTGAAGGCGGCGTCCTCATAACTTCCCTGTTCGATGCAATCGATCTGGCTTTGGGTGACGCCGACGCCGAGCGCGATCGGGACATGCTGGCGCCATTCGTAGACGCCCTTCTCCCGCTGCGCGACCTGGAGGATCAGCAATTCGCGATTGACGTGGCTGAGCTTCTGGCGATGCAGGATCGAATTGGCGTAGCGCATCGCCGGAATGAAATTGGCCTCGGCATGCGCCATCATGCGAAAGATGTTCAGCTTGACCGGCATCCTGTCAAAGGAGGTGCGCATGTCTCCGCTTGTCGTCTCCGGGTCGATCAGGGGAAGTCTTGCCATCACCGTCTCCTTGCGTTTGCTGCTTATCTGTCGGGTCCCGAACGTCAGCGCCCGCCGACTTCGCGGATCGGATCGGAGCCGTCCCAGGAGGCGGCCACTTTGCGGATATGTTCGAAGAAACTTCCCTTGCTGCCGCTGATATCCGAAATCTCCACCACGGTGCCGGGATGGGCCTGCGTGTCGAAATAGGCGAAGCGGCCTTTCTCGCCGCCGATCTGGCCTTCGTGCCCCACTTTATATCCGAGCGCGAGCGCGCGGTCGTAGAGGCCCTGATATTCCATGGTCCAGTACGACATGTGCTGCAGCCCCTCGCGGCCGGAGTCGAGAAACTCCTTGTACATCGAGGGCGCGGCGTTGCGCTGCTGGATCAGTTCGATCTGCAGGTCGCCGGAATTGGCGAGCGCCACGCTCATCTCCATGCCGGAATCCTGGCCGCGGTGGCGGAAGTAGTCGGTCTTGACGCGGTCGATGTAGTACCAGGGCCCGACGCCCATCACATTGACCCAGTGCTCCATCGCAGCGCGGATATCGCGCACCACATATCCGTTCTGGCAGACCGCACCAAAGATTCTGCTCATGACGCTCTCCCTTATATTTGATCCCGCGGTTCAGCCGATCGACCGGCCGCCGTCGATCACCAGTTCCGTGCCGGTGACATAACGGCTCTCGTCGCTTGCGAGCCACAGGATGCCGTTGGCGATGTCTTCAGGTGCGGCCTTGTATCCGAGCGGGACGGCGCGTTCGGTGAGCTTGTCCAGCGTCGGTCCTCGTTCTCGTCCGCCGTTCGAACCGTCCTCGACGGTGCCGATCAGCGTGTCCCAGATCGCGGTTTCGGTGATGCCGGGATGCAGCGAGTTGACGCGCACGCCGTCTTTGGCCGCCGCGCATTCCAGCGCGACCGATTTCGTGAACAGCCGCACGCCGCCCTTGGTCGCGCAATAGCCGGAGACATTGGGCGAAGCCTTGATGCCGGCGATCGAGGAAACATTGATGATGCTGCCGCCCCCGCCTGCGCGCATCAGCGGCAGCGAATGCTTCACGCCGAGGAAGACGCCGTCGAGATTGACCGCCACCTGCCGTTTCCAGTCGGCGAACGACATATCGACAACCGGGCCCGACAGGCCGATCCCGGCATTGTTGACGAGAACATCCAGCCTGCCAAAACGGGCCCGGGTCTGGGCCACGACCGACTGCCAGTCTTCCTCGCGCGTCACGTCGTGATGGTGGTACTCGCACTCGCATCCAGCGGCGCTCAATTCGCGCACAAGGCCCTCGCCCTTCTCGTCCTGCAGATCGGTTGCGATGATCTTTGCGCCCTCGCGCGCCAGCACCAGGACAGCGCTTCGGCCGATGCCGTTGGCGGCGCCGGTCACCAGAGCGACTTTCCCTTCGACACGCCGTGCCATGTCCCGGTCCGTTTCCCTGTCGCGCGGCCATTCGGCCGTCCTGTTATTAGGGAGGCGGGCAACTAAGCCTGCAGCCTCTCTTTGGAAACGTTTCCATACTTCGTTTCATGTTTCTCTTCAACACAGATATTTATAGGGCTTCATATTGTATATCGTTTCCAGATCGCGCTAGCTTTCCACCAACTGCGCTTGAAGCGCTGATACTCGAGGGAGCCCCGCCATGTCGTTGCGCCAGGCCCGGCCTGCACGACCGACGATCCGCGACGTCGCCGCCCAGGCCGGCGCCTCGGTCAGCAGTGTCAGCCGGGTCCTCAACGGCGAGCCGCATACCAGCCCGGAACTGCACGCCCGGATCATGCGGGCGGTGAACCGCCTGCGCTTCGAGCCGCATTCGGCCGCGCAGGCGCTGCGTTCGCGCGCCAGCAAGACGATCGGCTGCATGGTCTCCGACCTCTCCAACCCGCTCTACAGCGAGATGATCAACGGCGCGGAGGAGGAATTCCAGCGCGCCGGCTACGTGCTGATGCTCGCCGCGACCCGGCATGAGGAAGACCGCGAGACGGCGTTCATATCGGCAGTGCGCCGGCGGCGCATGGACGGCTTGCTGCTTTTTGCGGGCGATAATGCCCACACGGATTTCACCGGCGCACTCGCCAATCTGGAACTGCCATGCGTCGCGATCGATCGCGAGGTGCCAGGCGTTCCGTCGGTGCGCGCCGATCATCGCGGCGGCGGTCTCGAGATCACGCGCTACCTGATCGGGCTCGGTCATCGCCGGATCGCGCTGCTTACCGGACGCGCGGCGCTGCTGCCGAGTTCGGAACGGCTTGCCGGCTATCGCCGCGCCCATGCCGAAGCCGGGCTCGCGGTCGATCCGGACCTGATACGGCCGCAGAGCCAGGGCTCCAGCCTTGCGTTCAGCGACGTCTGCCAGTTGTTGCAGGGCCCCAACCGCCCGACTGCAATCATCACGCTGGGAACGCACATGCTTGCGGGCGTAATGGAAGCGCTCGCCAGCCACGGGCTTCGCTATCCCGACGACATGTCGCTGGTGTGCATCGGCGATACCGATCTGGCGCGGCATGCGACGCCTTCGATCTCCGCGCTCACCTGGGATCTCGACGAGATGGGCCGGGTCGCCGCCAGGACCCTCCTCGGCCGGATCAGCGAAGGCCACAAGGCGCGCGATCTGCGGCCAGTCTATCTGCCGACACGATTCATCCTTCGGCATTCCGGCGCCAGGCCGCGCGCGCCCTGACGCGCCTCGGCGCTACCGATCTCCGCACCCGGCAAACACACGCTCGGCGGCCAACAACCAAAACAAAAAAGCAAACGGGAAACCCAGGGAGTAAGTAAATGAAGATACGTGCGTTGATGCTTTCGGTGCTTGCGCTCGCGTCGATGGCATATCCTGCCCACGCCGAGGATGCGGCCGACTACCCGTCCAAGAAGATCAAGATGCTGTTGCCGTTCGGGGCCGGCGGCGGCGGCGACGTGCTCGGCCGGCTGCTTGCCGACCGGATGGGCAAACGTCTCGGCCAGACCATCTATGTCGAGAATCGCACCGGTGCAGCCGGAACCATCGGCGCGCAGCAGGCAGCGGCTTCTCCGCCTGACGGCTACACCATCACGATCGGCGGCATGACCACCCACGTGCTGGCGCCGGCGGTCTATCCCAGCCTGCCCTATGATCCGATCAAGGATTTCACGACCATCGGGCGGATCGGAACCTCATCCATCCTCGTCGTGGCAACCAACGACTTTCCTGCCAACGATCTGCGCGGACTGGCCGAGCTGTCGAAGAAGGGCGACCCGATCCAGTACGGCAGCTGGGGTGTCGGCTCGACCGGACATTTCTGCGGCGAAATCATTTCCCAGAAGGCGGGCGTCCGCCTGCAGCACGTCCCGTTCAGCGGCGCCGCCAAACTCGCCAACGACCTGATGGGCGGCCATATCTCGGTGGGCCTGGTCGATATGGCGACCGGTACGCCGCTGGTAAAGGACGGCAAGCTAAAAGGCCTCGCCGTGTGCGGCGGCCGGTCTCCCAGCCTGCCGCGGGTCGCGAGCTACAAGGAGCAAGGCGTCGACTTCGAACGAAGTCTGTCGTGGGTGATGTACGCGCCCGCCGGCATCCCCGCCCCGATCGCGCAAAAAATTTCGGGCGCGTTGAAGGAGTCGCTGGCGGAAGCCGACATCGTCGAGAAGCTGGTCGCGCTCGGCATCACCGCGGAGTACATCGCCGGAGACCAGCAGCGCGACATCAACGCCCGCGACATCGAGGCATGGAAGAAGGTCGCCGCCGACGCGAAGATCGAGGTGAAATAGTCCTGAACGCGTGACCCGAATGCGGTGTGGCGTTCCTACGCCGCGCCGCATCCGATGGCTCACTTGCCGAACAGCACCGGCAACTGGCGCGGGCCGCGTACCGTGCCTTCCGACCAGGTGACCCTGCCCGCGGGATCGAGCCTGAAGTCAGGAATCCGCTTCAGCCATTCCTCGATCGCGACCGTCATCTCCATGCGCGCGAGGTTGGAGCCGACGCAGCGATGGATGCCGAGGCCAAACGCCGCGTGGCGATTCTCCTTGCGGTCGATCACCACCTTGTCGGCATCGGGGAACATGGCGGGATCGCGGTTCGCCGCCGGGAACGACAGCAGCACCATGTTGCCGGGCTTGACCGGGCAGCCGCTGATCGTCGTCTCCTTCATCACCTCGCGCGCCATCGTCACCGGCGAATAGGCCCGCAGCAATTCTTCCACGGCGAGCGGCATCAGTTCCGGCTCCTTGACCAGACGCTCGCGGTCGGCGGGCGTTTTCGCCAGATGCCACAGCGAGGAGCCGATCGCGCTCCAGGTGGTGTCGATGCCGGCGATCAGCAGCAGCCGCAGCGAACCGAGCACATGCTCATCCTCCAGCGGCTGGCCATCCTTGTCCCGCGCGTTCATCAGCGTCGAGATCAGGTCGTCGGTCGGGTTCTGTCTGCGATGCTCGATATGGCCGGCGAAATAGCCGGTCATTTCCCGCACCGCCCCCATCAGCGCGTTGTCATCCTTGATGCCGAGTTCGAGGATGCCGTGAATCCATTTGATGAAGAGATCGCCGTCCTTCTCGGGAATCCCGAGCATGTGGGCGATGGCGCGGACCGGGACATGCTTGGTGTAGCGCGCGGCGGCGTCGCATCTGCCGTCGGCAATGAATTCGTCGATCAGTTCGTTGCAGATGGCGCGCACCCGCGGCTCGAGCTTCTTCATCGCGTCCGGCGTGAACGGCGGCAGCAGCAATTGCTTGGCCGGCTTGTGCTCGGGCGGGTCTGAGGTGATCGGCGGCGCCCGCGCCGTGATCTCGGGGCGAATGTCGCGCACGATGACGCGGCGCGACGAGAAATGATCGGTATCGTAGGCGATCTCCTTCACCGCCTGGTAGGTGGTCGGCATGTAGCAGCCGAGGAAGCGCTCGGTGTGAACGACGGGCGAAGCCGCGCGCAGTTTTTCCCAGATCGGAAACGGATTTTCCGTCCAGGTCGGATCGGTGTGATCGAAATCGTTGACCCAGTCGGTGACCGGGGGATGTTCGGGCATGATGCTGGCGGAATCGGACATCGGAGCAAATCCTCTGCTGGTTCGTTCAGATCCGGATGGGATGAAGTCGAGTTCGGGACCGGACTATTCCTCGGTCACTTCGATCGCGATCTCGGGACAATTGGTCTGGGCGAGCCAGGCCTTGTCTTCCAGGCCCTCGGGCACGGAGCCGTCGCCGACTTCGTGCGCGTTGCCGAATTCATCGAGATCGAAAAGTTCGGGCGCCAGTGATTTGCAGCGCGCGTGCCCCTGACATTTGTCCTGGTCGACGCGGATTCTGAGCTTTCCAGCCATCGCAGCGTTTCCCCTCTCGACGCGCATTTTGCGCGCATGTTCTTAGAATGGCTCACAACAACGCAAGACACTCGAACGCGTCTAAGTTATAGTATATTACATTCGTTGGGCCGTTGTGCTGTCAAGTCAAAAGTACTAGAGCATGAGTTGAAATGCTGCCTCGACCCGCCCGCAAAGCTGTCAATGCCTATCACCACGGGGATCTCCGCGATGCCCTGGTTCAGGCGGCGCTGCACCAGGTCGAGCTCGGCGGCCCGGAAGCGATCAGCATCAGTGCGCTTGCCAAGACGCTCGGCGTCTCGCAACCGGCCCCCTACAAGCATTTCGCCGATCGCGAATCCCTGCTGATGGCGGTGACGGCGGAAGCGTTCCGCCAGTTCAGCGCCACGCTGCGGGAAGCGATCGAAGAACCGTCAAAGCGCTCGAAGCTGTCGCGGTTCGCTCAGGTCACGTTCGATTTCGGCCTGCGCCGCATCGGCATCTACCGCCTGATGTTCGCCTCACGCATCATCGCCTCCGCGCCAAAAGGCGGCGAGCTGCACACTGCCACGATGGAGACCTTCGGCCTTCTCCTGGAAGCGCTGGAAGCGCCCGCCGTCGGCCTGCTGCGCGAGCGCACCGCGTTGAAGCTCTGGGCTTCGCTGCACGGCGTCGTCATGCTGGCCGAACAGGGCCTGCTCACCGGCGAGCTCGCCAATGTCAGCCGGGAAGAACTGGTTGAAGACATCGTGGAGGAAGCCAAGCTGGCGCTGTCGGTCGCCATCGAAGCCGCCAGCAAGCCCAGCCGCTGACAATCACGACTCCCTCGCCGCGACGCGCATCACCGGCGTGTGGCGCCCTTGCCCTGCCCGTCCCGCGGCGCAAACGATTGATTGCCGAACGATGACGTCTTCGGGACCGTCATGACGATATAGCCGCGGCCGGTCGACTGGTGACAGGCGTTGCATCCCGCCGTCAGCTCGCCGAAAGCCTTGCCGAATGCCGCGCTGTTTCGGGCGTCGATCGCCTTCTCCATCGATCTGATCGGCGGATCGATCATCGTGATGTTGTCCACGGGAATGTCCGTATAGAGCGCGATGGCCTCGTTGAGGCTCGCTTTCACCAGCTCGAGCTCGTAGCCCGCGAGCTCCCAGTTCTTCTGCTGGCCTGCGGCCCACAGCTTCGAGTGCCTGACCTGGACCGCGGCCATGATGTCGGCAAGCCGCGGCAGTGGCTTTTGCGAGGCCTGGGCCGCAACCATAACTGGCGACACCAGCGCGACGGCGGTTGCGGCAACCGCCGCGAGATATTTCGTGCTCTTGCGCATTCTCGATTTCCTCGGCTGCTGGCACATCTCTAAACTGCGGGCATGGGAATCCATTGACACAGGTCAATTGGTCCGCAGACGCAAACGCGCCACACATGCCGCGAGATCGAAGCCCGTGTCACCGGCGCTTCTTGTATTCGTCGCCGCCAGATGGTCATCTTGGCCTTTCAAAGGCATCGTCGATTGAGCAGAAAATTCAACAGGTCCCCCGCGTCTCGCCGGTGGCAGCGCCTGCTGGCGCAGTCGGCCCGAATCGTCACACTCGGTGCGCTGATGAGCCTCGGCGTTTGCGGCCTCGCTCTGGCACAGGAGGAGGACGATGAAGAAGACACGGTAAAAGCCAAGCCGACCCTGCCGAACATCTACCTCGATATGCGAACCATCTATTCGACGCTGCCAGCCGGGACGCTGTCGATCGGATTCAGCGCCCCGCCGCTGCTTGCGACACTGGGGAATCTATCTTCGCTAGGAACGCTTGGGTCGCCTTCCAGCCAAAGCGTCTCGGTCGACCTGCCCTTGACCGTCGATGTGAACGACCAGCTCTCGGTCTATGGCGGCGTCAGCGGCGCCTGGTCGAAAAGCGGCTCCTCGCCCTGGACGGATTTTTCGATCTTCAGCTTTACCCTCGGATTTCAGGCCGACGTCTATCAGCAGAACGGCGGGATTTTTCCGACCATCACCGTTCAGTCCAACGTGTCGCGCTCGACGTCGGACTCGCCTCTGGCCACCACGACTTACAACACGATCCTGGAGGCCGGCTATGCGCTCGATGCGGATGAGACGCGTGGGCTGCTCGCGGGGATGCAGTACGCCAGGATCTTCGTCGACAGTCCCCTCGCCCGCGTCAGCCCCGATGTCATGGGTTATGTCGGCGGCTACTATCAGTGGGACAACAACTGGAAGTTCACCGGCCGCGTCGGCGTGCAGTCCTTTGGCGGCGCGCAGTTATTGAACCTGACGCCGTTCCAGCCCTTTACGCAACCGATCGTGCGCTTCGACCTCGACCGCATGGATGACGATGACAACCGGCTGTTCGGCGTAACAGCGCAAATCGCGTGGACGCCGAAGCCGTCGTATCAGCTGACGCTGCGAACGCCGCTTTATTTGAACAAGAATTAGGGCGCGCGTCGGCTCCAATCGTCATGCCCGGGCTTGACCCGGGCATGACGTAAGAGCGGGTTCACACCCCGGTCTGGGTGATGAACTTGGTGTTGAAGTAGCCCTCCATCGCCTCGGTGCCGCCTTCGGAGCCGTAGCCGGAATCCTTGACGCCACCGAACGGCACTTCGGGCAACGCCAGACCGAAGCTGTTGATCGAGACCATGCCGGCCTCGATCGCGGCGCCGATCGCGGTCGCGGTCTTGGTCGAACTGGTGAAGGCGTAGGACGCGAGACCAAAGGGCAAACGGTTGGCTTCCTCGGCGACCTCGTCGAAGGTCGAGAACCGCGAGATCAGCGCGAGCGGGCCGAACGGCTCCTCGTTCATGGCGCGCGCATCCTTCGGCACGTCGCTGACCACGGTCGGCTCGAAGAAGTAGCCCTTGTTGCCGACGCGATGCCCGCCGGTCTCGAGCTTCGCGCCCTTTCCGACCGCATCCTGCACCATGCCTTCGATGGCGGTGACCCGGCGCGGGTTGGCGAGCGAACCCATCTTCGAATCCGGGTCCATGCCGTTGCCGACCTTCATCGATTTGGCGCCCTCGACGAACTTTTCGACGAACTCGCGGAAGACGTCGTCCTGCACCAGCATGCGCGTGGGCGAAATGCAGACCTGGCCGGCATTACGGTATTTCGCCGCGGCGAGAATCTTCGCCGCCGACGACACGTCCGCATCCTTGAACACGATCGCCGGTGCGTGGCCGCCAAGCTCCATGGTGGCGCGCTTCATGTGCAGGCCCGCAAGCGCCGAAAGCTGCTTGCCGACGCTCGTCGAACCGGTGAAGGAAATTTTCCGGATCACCGGGTGCGGAATGAGATACTCCGAGATTTCGGCCGGCACGCCATAAACGAGATTGATCACGCCCTCGGGTACGCCGGCGTCGGCGAATGCCCGGATCAGTTGCGCCGGGGACGCCGGCGTTTCCTCAGGCGCCTTGACGATGATAGAGCAGCCCGCGGCGAGGCCCGCCGAGAGTTTGCGAACGACCTGGTTGATCGGAAAATTCCACGGCGTGAAGGCGGCGACCGGGCCGACCGGCTCCCGGATCGAGATCTGGTAGATGCCGGGACCACGCGCCGGAATGACGCGGCCATAGGCGCGCTTGGCTTCCTCGGCAAACCATTCGATGACGTCCGCGGCGGCCATCGCTTCGATCCTGGCCTCGGCCAGCGTCTTGCCCTGCTCCATCGTCAACAGCGGCGCGATCTCGTCGTTGCGCTCGCGCATGATCGCCGCCGCCTTGCGCATGATCTTGCAGCGGTCGAACGGCGCCACGGCGCGCCAGACCTTGAAGCCCTTCGCAGCCGCTTCCAGCGCCTCGTCGAGATCGGCGCGGTCGGCATGCGCGACGGTGCCGATGGTTTCCTCGGTCGCCGGATTGAGCACGGCAATGGTCTTGCCCGACTGGCTCGGACGCCACTTGCCGTTGATGAACAGTTGGGTATTTGAATATGCCACGAGACTTGCTCCCTGAGCGCTGTTGTTGCCGCCGGACGGCGGGGCCGATGATCAGGCGCCTATATGATGGAAGCTTGACCGGATTGCAAAGCTGATTCAATTCTGTGCAGCCTTGCGATCGACGCAGGCGCTCACCATCGGCCTCGATCTGCCGCCCTCACGCCTTTCGTATCAGGAGAAGACATCATGGCATCACACGACGCCGCACGTGCGCTGCAGGGCAAGGTTGCACTGGTCACCGGCGCGGGCCGCGGGCTTGGCCGGGCATTCGCCGAGCGGCTCGCAAGCCTCGGCGCCGATGTCGCCATCCACGGCATGCGCGAGCACGGGCCGGCAGAATATGGCGAGGGATCGACGCTGACGACGGTCGCTGCGGAAGTAGCCAGCACGCATGGCATGCGAACGATCCGTGTCCTCGGCGATCTCACCGACAGCGCCGACATCGCCCGCGTGGTCGAGACAACAACGAAAGAATTGGGTCCGATCGACATTCTCGTTCACAATGCCGGCGGCGACATTGCGGCCAAGGGCGGCAAACCCGACCCGAACGATGCCGTCGGCATTCGTGAAGAGGATGTGCGCGCCGTGCTGGATCGCAACCTGCTCAGCACGATCCTGACATGTCAGGCGGTGGCAAAGGAAATGATGGCGCGGCGTCAGGGCCGCATCGTCACCATCGGTTCGGTCGCAGCCTTCAAGGGCCGCACCAGCGGCTCGATCTACGCAGTCGCCAAGGCGGGCATGACGCATTACACGCGATGCCTCGCCGATCAGCTTCGATCCTTTGACATTACGGTGAACTGCATCGCGCCCGGCGACACCCGAACCGGACGGTTCATGGGCACGCGCGCGCTGGACGAGAGGCGGATGGTCGAAACCGGCACGCTTGACCGCATCGCCACCGTCGACGAAGTCGCCCGCGTCGTCGAGGTGTTCGCGGGTCCGCTCGGCGCGTTCGTCTCCGGCCAGGTATTGCGCGTGGATGGCGGCGGACAGTGCTGGGCCGGGTGACTCAGTTGCGAGCCACGTCGGCTTTCCGGCCCTCGCGCAACTCCAGGCCAATCGCAAAGGCGCGCTGTTCGGTCCTGGCCTGGTCCTCCTTCGCGAGGACCTTCATGTCGTGAGTGGATACCGAGGCTTTCTGAAACCTCGACCTGATCGGTTCACTGCAAAACCGCGTGGCGGTCGCGGCGATATTATGAAGGCTCGCGGGAGGGCTTCCCTTTGGTTCCAGTAGGCGGGCTACTTCTCGATGCAGACAGTCGTCGCGTGTGCTCATTTCGCTGGCGTGAATGATGGGAGTGGTCTGGCTTGTCGCGAGTTGATTGTCGGTTCGGCACGACGCGCAAAGCGTCATCGCCGCGATCAACGGCACGCTACGCGAAACTCTCATTGTCGAAAACACGCAGGCAACCTCCGCACGACCATGCCGATTGCCCTAGCGGACGCCGCCGCGGAACCATTGATCCAGATCATTGAAAGCGTGAAGGCCAAATAGGTCAGGCCTGCTGACAGTGACTCATATTTCCGATGCAAACGCTGGGCAGGCGTTACGAATCGAGGTTTACTATCCAGAGCCCGTGATCATCAGGTTCGTCAGCCAATCGCCGATTGAGATCTGAGTCACAGTGCTTGGGGGCGCATGGTGTTACTTGTTGTGCGCATACCGTGGCGTTGAGTATTCTGGAGGACGCTATCGTGCCCATGTGTCAGTCGCCAAAAATCGCCGATGTATTTCTCAAGGCAGGACAAGCTCCCGCAAACGACAATTGCACCTCGGTCAACGCGCCCAGGAACTCACCTTCGGTCTACAATGCCTTTCCGGCGACGTTGCTGACCGTTTCCGTTTTTGCCTGCTTCACCGCATTCTTTTTCTTCTGACTCATAGCAGTCGCCATCTGCGCGGCTGTCACATGTCAGAACCGCCGCCTTGGGCTGCGGCTTAAAATCTCGTTAATATCACCATGCTACCGTCAGCCGTATTCAGATCAGGAATATTGCGGTGGTTGAAACTCGGATTGCGCCACGCGTCAAAATCATGAAGGCTGCCAAGATCGACTATGGTGGCGACAAGTATCCTTGCGTCATTCGTGACATATCCAGCACCGGCGCGGCGCTGGAGTTCTCCGACTTCCTCCGCATTCCCGATGAATTCACATTGGTCATACCGGAAGACCGGCTGCGGCTTCCGTGCCACGTCGTGTGGCGCAGGGATTATCGCGTCGGGGTGCAGTTCGATTGAATTGGGCTGTGCGTGCGGTGACACGTCGTTTCGATGTAGCCGCTCCACCCCCCCGCATTCTGCTCCCGCGGAAAAGGCGTTCACTGAAATCGAGCATCAAAAGCTCGATCTCGTCCGGCAAGGGACCGCATTTCGAGAAATGCGGGCTGGTGGTCGCGGGAACACTCGTCAAGAAGATGGGTAAGCCCGTTGTCTATCGCTCGGGACAGATGTTTTCGTGATCGAGAGCGAACTTGCATGGCGTGCGACTCCGGCAAGCCGACGACGCGTCCGATTTATCGCTTTCATCGAAGACATGGGAGTTCCGCGATGGTTGGTAGCGAGAGAGGGACTCGAACCCCCGACCCCAGGATTATGATTCCCGTGCTCTAACCAGCTGAGCTACCTCGCCACGGTCCACCGTCACGGCATGTATGCCGCAGTCGCGAACGCGCGGCATATAAGAAGTCGCGCCGGGGCCTGTCAAGCAAACCCGTACCATCAGCGAAATACCTGCAAAAAGCGCTATTTCGGCCGGATCGTGGGGTCGCCGCCGGGGCTGCCGGGCGGCGGAATCACGGGGGTCTTGCCGACGTCGGGTGCAGGCGCGTGCATTTCGGGGTCGACCCCTGGCGGCGGGCACAGCACGCCATCGGAGCGGGCCAGTCTGTCGCCCAGCGGCTCGGCTCGCCGCCCCGTGGTCGTTCCCTCCGGAGCCGCCGTTCCAGACTGCGGCGCCGGATGCATCGGAGCACAATTCGCCGACCGATCGGGCGATGGCGGCGCCGTTCGCGGCGCGGGCGTCGTCTCGCCAGGCGGAGCCTGTGCGATCGCCACGCCGGAGATCGCCGTCAATACACATGAGAGAAGGAGCGCGCGTTTGATAGCCATGCGGGAAAACGGCCGGCGCACGCGGAGGTTCCGCAGCTAATTTGTCGCATTATTCCTTGACGCGTTTTCGCGACGCGAACCGGGGTCCGCCTCGCGCGAAAACACCATGCCGCTCACGACTTGCGAAAACGGATCAGCGAAAAATGTCCCATCGGCGGCATCGGCCGCCGCTCGGTCAAGGTGACGCCGCCGTGCTTGGCGGCCCAGTCGGTCAGCCGCGCCCACGGAAATTCCGGCCGCCAGCCAAGCCGTCGCGCCAACGGCGCGAACGCCAGTTCGAAGATCCGGCGCGGCCCGCTCTCGGCGCCGATGTGATTGACGAGAATGAGTTCGCCGCCGGGCTTCAGCACACGGATGAAATCATCCAGCGTACGCTCCGGATCAGGCACCGCGGTGATGACATATTGCGCCACAACGGCATCGAAACTGGAATCCTTGAACGCGAGGTTCTTGGCGTCCATCACGGCAAGCGTTTCGACGTTGGTAAGACCCATCGTGCGTACGCGCTTGAGCGCCCGACGCAACATCGGCTCGGAAATATCGACGCCACAAAGTTTCGTGCTGCGCGAATATTCCGACAGCGACAGGCCGGTGCCGACGCCAACGTCGAGAACGCGGCCGCCGATCTTGTCGGCCTCGGCAATGGTCGATTGGCGGCCGTGGTCGAACACCTTGCCGAACACCAGATCGTAGACCGGTGCCCAGCGCCCATAAGCCTTTTCGACCCCCTCGCGGTCGATGTCCCCAGCCATTCCCTCTGCCCTGATTTTTCTAGCCGCGCATCACCTCGGCAAGTGGCGCAGGTGTTTCCAGCCCCCCTGCCCTTGCCGCATTCCGCGCGGTTGCGCTCTTGATGAAACCACCCCCGAGTACGCGCGCCTGGCCCGCCGGCGCATCGTAGAACACGCAAGCCTGGCCCGGCGACACGCCTTCCTCGCCGGCGACCAGTTCGACTTCATAGCCGCCGTCGACCGCCCGCAACCAGGCCGGCTGCGGCGGGCGCGTCGAACGCACGCGCACGAACATCTCGATGCCTTCGCCGATCACGCGATCGAGCGCACCGTCGCCGATCCAGTTGACGTCGCGAAGCCGGATGCGATCCATCCGCAACGCCTCGCGCGGTCCGACCACGACGCGGCGGCTCGCCGCATCGAGCTTGACGACATAGAGCGGCGCGCTGGAAGCGATGCCCAGTCCCTTGCGCTGGCCGACGGTGAAGTGAACGATGCCCTGATGCCGGCCGATGACGCGGCCATCGAGATCGACGATGTCGCCCGGCTCGATCGCGCCGGGCTTCAGGCGTCCGATGATGTCGGTATAGCGCCCGGTCGGAACGAAGCAGATGTCCTGGCTGTCCTGCTTGTCGGCGACCTCGAGGCCGAAGCGCCGCGCCAGTTCGCGCGCCTGCGGCTTGGACATGTCACCAAGCGGAAAGCGCAGAAAATCGAGCTGCTCGCGCGTGGTCGCAAAAAGGAAATAGCTCTGGTCGCGATCGGAATCGGCGGCGCATACCAGCGCCCGCGATCCGTCGGCTAGCCGGCGCGAGGCGACGTAGTGGCCCGTCGCTAGCGCATGCGCGCCAAGCTCGCGCGCGGTCGACAAGAGATCACGAAACTTGATCGAACGGTTGCACTCGATGCACGGCACCGGCGTTTCGCCGAGCGCGTAGCTTTCGGCAAAATTATCGATCACGGATTCGCGGAAGCGGCTTTCGTAGTCGAGCACGTAATGCGGAATGCCGATCCGCTCGGCGACGTTGCGGGCGTCGTGGATGTCGCGGCCGGCGCAGCAGGCGCCCTTGCGGTGGGTCGCCGCGCCATGATCGTAAAGTTGCAGCGTGATCCCGACCACGTCGTAGCCCTCGGACTTCAGCAGGGCAGCGGTCACGGATGAATCGACGCCGCCGGACATGGCGACCACGACCCGCGTGTCCTGCGGACGGCCTTCGAGATCCAGACTGTTTGGCATGGCAGGGGTCATCGACTTCAATCGCGGGAACAACGCGCTCCTCGCGGCCAGGGTTAAAAAGCCTTTTTACGTAAGGTCTTAAGGCACCAATCGGCCAGACCGGGCCGGATCGAACGCCGCTCTTTAATATAGGCCGGATTCCCGGGAGGCAATCAGCCGCTCCCCGTTTTGGGATGAATCCAGGACGGCAAATCTTGCCGCCGGGCAGAAATGGGGGGCCGTGATCGGGCCTTCAGGACAGCCCGCCGTTTTAGTAATACATTGAAAAATAACGACATTATTATGCTAGCGCGACTGGCCCGGTCCTTGCTGACTGGATCAATGAGGTTCCAGCGAGAGGGTCGCCCGTGGTCAGCGTCACGTCAGAAGTATTGGCAAACGCGTCTTTTCAGAACGCACAAGCGAAGTCGGCGCGGGCCGACTCGGGTCAATCTGCCGGAAACGACAGTTTCGCGACGCTGGTGGACAGCAATACGGCTGCCAGCAAAGACAATCGCGCGCAGGACCGCGCCCAGGACACAAGCCCTACCCCGCGCCGCTCGGACGATACCCAAGCTGCATCCGATAACCGCGCACGGAACAACGCCGCGTCGGACAAGGCTGCATTCGACAAAACCGCGCGCAACGACTCCAGCGACCGCGACGCCGCGGCCAAGCCACGCGACGACGGCAAAGCCGACACCAAAGCGGACGCAAAGGCTGATACGCCCGGCAAGACTGAAACGACGAAGTCCAGCAAGACCAGGTCCGGCAGGTCGGACGAAACCAAACAGGCATCTTCAGGCGACGATGCTGCCGCCAAGGATCAGACCGAGGCCGCGCAGGATGGAACGGCGGTGGTAACGGCCGACGCCGTTGCGGTCGCCGTCGCCAATTCCACATCGACGGCGCCGGCAGCCGCCGCACCCACCGCAACGGCAACGGATAGGGCGACGGCGCCGCTCGCCATCGCCGCGGCTGCCATCGCCGCGACGGCTTCGCTGGCAAGCGAGACCGCGCCAGCCACGGCAGCTTCCGAAGGCGGAGAAACCGATACGACCACACCTGCTGACGCGAACGCCAACACCGACGGCACCAAGGTCAAGGCGCAGAATGTCGTCGGCCAAGCCGTCGGCACGCCGGCCGCCTCTGCCGATACCACCGTCACCACCGGTATCGCACAGGCCGCCGCAGCGGTCGCCGCGACGCCGGCGACATCGAAATCCGCCGTCCAGACCAAGACCGCTGCGCTCGCCAAGGAAGGCGCCGCCACTGCGGGCGATCAGGACAACGCGGCAGGCGCAACGGACACCTCCGCCACCGCGACGACAGATGCAGGCAACGTCGCGACCTCCGCCGCCCCGCAGACGGAAGCCGCAGGCAAGCCGAAGGGCGAGAACGGCAAGGCGGAGGCTGGGAAGGCCGACGCATCGGGCAGCAACGCCACGCTATCGGCCGCGCCCGCCAATACGCACGCGGCAATTGCGGATGTCCAGACGCCGATCACTTCGTCCGGCAGCGGCGTTCATGCCGCAGGCAGCATCCAGACGCAGCATGTCTCCGCTTCGAGCGCATCTGCTCCCGCGGCCCAGCTCACCGCCACCGCAGCCACAGGCGCGCCGGTGCCTCTCAGCGGGCTTGCGATGGAAATCGCCGCTTCCGTCAACAGCGGCAAGACCCGTTTCGAAATCCGGCTCGATCCGGCAGAACTCGGCCGCATCGATGTCCGCATCGATATCGATCGCCACGGCCAGATGACGTCGCATCTGACGGTCGAACGGCCGGAGACGCTGCAGATGCTGCGTCAGGACGCCAACCAGTTGCAGCGCGCGCTCGACAATGCCGGACTCTCGACCGGCAATGCCGGACTGCAATTCAGCCTGCGCGATCAATCCTCGCAGGGCCAGAACGACGGCAACCAGTCCAATCCCAATGCCCATCGTCTTGTTGTCAGCGAGGAAGACAGCGTTGCTCCCGTCGTCGCCGGCCGCGGCTATGGCCGCATGCTCGGTTCGAGCGGCGGCGTTGACATCAGGATTTAAGGGAGAGCGCCATGGCAGTCGATGCAACCATGCCGTCGCAGATCGTCTCGGCGGCCGGGACCGGCACCGCAACGAGCAACAAGACCGCGTCCGAAAAGACGACCGGGATCGCGGATAATTTCCAGACCTTCCTGACGCTGCTCACCACGCAGCTCCAGCACCAGAACCCGCTGGACCCGCTCGACACCAACCAGTTCACCCAGCAGCTCGTGCAGTTCGCCGGTATCGAGCAGCAGCTCAAGCAGAATGAGCAGTTGAAGGCGCTGGTGGAGATCGAGAAGAGCGCGCAGGCGACGCAGGCGCTGGTCTATGTCGGCAATACCGTCGCCGTCGACGGCAGCAAGGCGCAGTTCGACAAATCCGCCACCTGGAATTTTCATTCCGAGAAGGACACCAGCGCCACCATCACGATCACCAACTCCGCCGGACAGACCGCCTATTCGGGCTCCTATGCGCTGAAACAGGGCGGCTCCAGCTTCGTCTGGGACGGCAAGGGCAATGATGGCGTGCAATGGCCGGCCGGCACCTATACCCTGACCGCGACCGGCAAGGACAGCAGCGGAAACAACGTGGCGATTTCGACCGAGGTCCAAGGCATCGTCGATTCAGTCGATCTGAGCGCTTCGCCGCCGCTGCTTTCGATCGGCGGGCAAAGCTACACCACCGACAAGATCAAGCGCGTGGTCCGTCCGGGCACCTCCACCTAGCTAGCGGGCGCTCAACCGCCCTTCCCGACCCGGGTTCTTTCGGGGTTGAACGCAACGGCGTTCTCCCCCTCAGAGGCCGGGTCGCGGAACTTTTCGGTCAAATTTCAAGGAGATTCGCATTGAAGGGTTGCGCTTAGGCAAATTTTAAGCCGGGGGGCGTAGGTTGTCAGGGTGAGTTCAGTGGTTGAGAGTTTGTGAGTACGCCATGACAGAACCCCATCGCCCGAGGGTAAAATACGTCATCGGGCCTGACGGCAGTCCGTTAACAATTGCTGACCTGCCCGCGCCCGGAACCAAACGGTGGGTGATCCGTCGCAAGGCAGAAGTCGTTGCCGCCGTCCGCGGCGGCCTGCTTTCCCTGGAGGAAGCATGCAGCCGTTACACGCTGACGGTTGACGAATTCCTGTCCTGGCAGTTTTCCATCGACCAGCATGGCCTGGCCGGCCTGCGGACCACCCGGATCCAGCAGTATCGGCAGTAAGCTCTCTCGAACCAACGGTATTTGACGAAAACCGGCTTCGTTTTGCGAAGCCGGTTTTTTTCATGCCCGAACTATTAACGCCGGCTTTAACGGTCGTTAACCATATGGAAACCATCGCCTAGGCAATAATTGCCCAGTCGGTCCCCGATACGAATCTTGGGTCCGAATCCCTGGGGGCGGTTGGTGCAAAGTCTCGTTGCTTTCCTGAGAGGACTGGGCGCCTCGCGGTTGATGGCCATGGTCGCGGTGACAACCGCGCTGATCGGCTTCTTCGCCTTCGTCATCATGCGCGTGACGACGCCGCAGATGACTACCCTGTTCACCGATCTGAGCGCCGAAGATTCTTCCAGCATCATCAAGGACCTGGAACGCCAGGCGATTCCCTTCGAGCTGCGTAACGAAGGCGCCGTCATCATGGTGCCGAAGGACAAGGTCACGCGGCTGCGGATGAAGCTCGCCGAAGCCAACCTGCCCAAGGGCGGCGGCGTCGGCTACGAGATCTTCGACAAGTCCGACGCGCTGGGCACCACGAGCTTCGTCCAGAACATCAATCACCTGCGCGCGCTGGAAGGCGAACTCGCCCGCACCATTCGTGCCATCGACCGCATCCAGGCCGCCCGCGTCCATCTGGTATTGCCGGAACGGCCGCTGTTTGCGCGGGAGACGCCGGAGCCGTCGGCCTCGATCGTGGTGCGCGTGCGCGGCAGCCTCGAGCCGCAGCAGATCCGCGCCATCCGCCATGTCGTGGCGTCCGCCGTCAACGGGTTGAAGCCGCAGCGCGTCTCGATCGTCGATGAAGCCGGCCGGTTGTTGGCCGACGGCGCCACCAAGGATGCCGAACTCGCCGTCGGCGACGAGCGCCGCACCGCGTTCGAGAAGCGGATGCGCAACGAGGTCGAGGCGATCGTCTCCTCGGTGGTCGGCCAGGGCCGCGCGCGCGTCCAGCTCACCGCCGACTTCGATTACAACAAGGTCACCCAGACCTCGGACAAGTTCGATCCCGAAGGCCGGGTGCTGCGCTCGACCCAGACCCGCGAGGAATCCTCCGCCAGCGCCGGCGACAGTGGCCAGGTCACGGTCAACAACGAACTTCCCGGCAACCAGGCTAGCGGTGGGCCAACGGCCCGCGACCAGAGCAAGAAGAGCGAAGAGACCAACAATTACGAAATCTCGCGCGTCACCAAGACCGAGGTTACCGAGGCCGGACGCGTCAACCGGATCTCGGTCGCGGTGCTGGTCGACGGCGCCTATTCGAAGAACGAAAAAGGCGAGATGGTCTATCAGGACCGCAGCAAGGAACAGCTCGACCGCATCGCGGCCCTGGTGCGCTCGGCGATCGGCTTCGACCAGAAGCGCGGCGACCAGGTCGAGGTCGTCAACCTCCGCTTTGCCGAAGCGCCTTCCGTTCCCCCGGTCGTCGAACCGGGCGGGCTGCTCGGCATGCTTCAGTTCACCAAGGATGACGTCATGTACGTCATCGAGCTCGGCGTCATGATGCTGCTCGGCCTCGTGGTGCTGTTCATGGTGATCCGGCCGCTGGTCAAGCGCATACTGGCCTCCGAAGTCGTTCCGGCACTGACCGAAAACACGATCCCCGTGCTGGCAGACGGCAGCACGCAGGAAGGATCCGGCCAGGTCCAGCTTCCCAGCCCCAGCCACGCATCCCAGTTGATCGACGTCGCCCAGGTCCAGGGCCAGGTCCACGCGCAAGCCGTGCACCGGGTCGGCGAACTGGCCGAGCGAAATCCGAACGAAACCGCTTCCATTGTTCGCCAATGGCTGAACGAACCCGCCGAGACCTGACATGGCCGCACCGCAAAACAACAGCAACGCGAACGACATTACGACCGTCATATCCGCGTTGGCGAGCCGTCAGAGCGGGCGGCCGAAGAGCAAGCCGCTGAGCGGCCCGAAGCGCGCCGCCATCCTGATGCTGGCGCTCGGCGAGCAATATGGCGGCAAGGTGTGGGCGCAGCTCGACGACGACGAGGTGCGCGAACTGTCGATCCACATGTCGACGCTCGGCACCGTCGAGGCCGACGTGGTCGAGGACCTGATGCTCGAATTCGTCTCGCGCATGTCGGCATCCGGCGCACTGATGGGCACCTTCGACGCCACCGAGCGGCTGCTGCAGCAATACCTGCCGTCCGACCGCGTCAACGGCATCATGGACGAAATTCGCGGACCCGCCGGCCGCAACATGTGGGAGAAGCTCTCCAACGTCCAGGAAGAGGTTCTCGCCAACTACCTCAAGAACGAATACCCGCAGACCATCGCGGTGGTGCTGTCGAAGCTCAAGTCGGAACACGCCGCACGCGTGCTGGCGATCCTGCCCGAGGATCTCGCGCTCGACGTGGTCGGCCGCATGCTGAAGATGGAAGCGGTGCAGAAGGAAGTCATCGAGCGCGTCGAGCAGACGCTGCGCACCGAGTTCATGTCCAACCTGTCGCAGACCCGCCGCCGCGACGCCCACGAGGTGATGGCGGAAATCTTCAATAATTTCGACCGCCAGACCGAGACCCGCTTCATCACCTCGCTGGAAGAGGAAAACCGCGAATCCGCCGAGCGCATCAAGGCGCTGATGTTCACCTTCGACGACCTGATCAAGCTCGACTCCGCCTCTGCCCAGACGCTGATGCGCAACATCGACAAGGACAAGCTCGGCATCGCGCTGAAGAGCGCCAATGAGGAGGTGCGCAGCTTCTTCCTCGGTAACATGTCCTCGCGCGCCGGCAAGATGCTGATGGATGACATGGCGGCGATGGGGCCGGTACGGCTGCGCGACGTCGACGAGGCGCAGGCCCTGCTCGTCAACCTCGCCAAGGACATGGCCGCCAAGGGCGAGATCACGCTGACCAAAAATCGCGCCGACGACGAGCTGGTGTACTGATGGCAGCGCCTGCGAAATTCCTGTTCGACACCGACTTCGCCGCGCCCGACAAGACGCGCGAGCGTGCCGCCACGGCCGCCGAGATCGCCGAGAAAGTCGCCGAAGCCGAAGCGCGCGCCTATCGCGCCGGTTACGAGGCGGCCCAGCGCGAGGCCAAGGCGGAAAGCGACCGCCGCTCGGCGCTGGCGCTGGAAGAAATCGGCATCGCCATCAAGGCCATCGCCTCGCGCGTCGCCGGCATCGAGGCAAGGATGGAAACCGAGGCGGTCGACGTCGCGGTGGCGGTGGCGCGCAAGCTGTGCAGCGAGCTCATCGCCCGCGAGCCGCTCGGCGAGATCACCGCGCTCGTCAGCGACTGCTTCTCGCATCTGGTCGCAACCCCGCATCTCGTGGTCCGCATCAACGACCAGCTCTACGAGGCCGCCCGCGCCAATATCGAACGGCAGGCGACGCAGAGCGGTTTCGAGGGCCGGCTGGTTATTCTGGCGGAGCCCGGCATCGCGACTGGTGACTGCCGGATCGAATGGGCCGACGGCGGCGTGGTGCTGGAGCGCGCGGCCGTCGAAGCAAAGATCAGCGAACTTGTCGGGCGCTATCTGGCGTCCCGCGACCAGGCCGGAGCGTAGGCCATGAGGACTGAACCATGAGTGACACCGACGCACAGGTACCGCTTCCCGACCTCAACTCGGCCGATGCGCCGCCGGTCGACGACCTCGCCTACAACGAGGACGAACAGGCGTCGCGCATCGCGGCCGACCTCGAGGCCGTGTTCGACGTGCCGGTGCAGGTTTCGGCGGTGCTCGGGCGCTCCAAGATGGACGTCGGCGAACTCCTCAAGCTCGGGCCCGGCACGGTGCTGGAACTCGACCGCCGCGTCGGCGAAGCCATCGACATCTACGTCAACAACCGCCTGGTGGCGCGTGGCGAAGTGGTGCTGGTTGAAGACAAGCTCGGCGTCACCATGACGGAAATCATCAAGGCTGAACGCAGCTAGCAATTTTGGCGATACGCGCCCGCAAGGCGCGAACAGACGGACAGGAGATACACATGCGGCTTCTCATCGTTGGCACATTGAAGGGCCAGCTCACGACCGCGACCAAGATCGCGATGGACAACGGCGCTTCGGTAACCCACGCCGAAGGCATCGAACAGGCGATGTCGGTGTTGCGCGGCGGCAAGGGCGCCGACCTCCTGCTGGTCGACGTCTTCCTCGACATCCGCGACCTGGTGATGCGGCTGGAGGCCGAGCACATCCACGTGCCGATCGTGGCCTGCGGCATCTCCAACGACGCGCGCGCCGCGGTCGCCGCGATCCACGCCGGCGCCAAGGAATACATCCCGCTGCCGCCGGATCCGGAACTGATCGCAGCCGTGCTCGCCGCGGTCGCCAATGACTCACGCGACCTCGTCTATCGTGACGAAGCCATGGGCAAGGTGATCAAGCTGGCACAGCAGATCGCGGGCTCCGACGCCTCGGTCATGATCACCGGCGAGTCCGGCACCGGCAAGGAAGTGCTGGCGCGTTACGTCCACACCCGCTCCAATCGCGCCAAGCGGCCGTTCATCTCGATCAACTGCGCGGCAATCCCCGAGCATCTCCTCGAGTCCGAACTGTTCGGCCACGAAAAGGGCGCGTTCACCGGCGCGGTCGCCCGGCGGATCGGAAAATTCGAGGAAGCCAGCGGCGGTACGCTGTTGCTCGACGAAATCTCCGAGATGGATGTGCGGCTGCAATCGAAGCTCTTGCGCGCGATCCAGGAGCGCGTCATCGACCGCGTCGGCGGAACCAAGCCCGTGCCGGTCGATATCCGTATCATCGCCACCTCGAACCGAAACCTCTCTGAGGCCGTGCGCGCCGGCACCTTCCGCGAGGACCTGCTGTTTCGTCTGAACGTCGTCAATCTGAAGATCCCGCCGCTGCGCGATCGTCCGGCCGACATCCTCGAATTGGCACAGCACTTCGCCAAGAAATATGCCGACGCCAACGGCGTGCCGCTGCGTCCGATTTCCGCCGATGCGCGCCGGGTGCTGACCTCGAACCGCTGGCAGGGCAACGTCCGCGAGTTGGAAAACACCATCCACCGCTCGGTGCTGATGGCGCAAGGCGACGAGATCGGCCCCGACGCGATCCTGACGCCCGACGGCGACCGCCTCGACCTCGCCAAGACCGCGCCCGCTGTCGCCCACGCCACCTTCGCCGCCGAACAAGTCACCCGTGCCCTGGTCGGCCGCACCGTCGCCGACGTCGAGCGCGACCTGATCCTGGAGACGCTCAAGCACTGCCTCGGCAACCGGACCCACGCCGCCAACATTCTCGGCATCTCGATCCGCACGCTGCGCAACAAGCTGAACGAATATGCGGATGGTGGAATACCGATCACGCCCGCGGGATCGGGCGAGCAGCAGCGATTTGTCGCGGCGGGGTAGCGCACGATAGCATCCGCTGTCATTCCGGGATGGTCCGAAGGACCAGACCCGGAATCTCGAGTTCCGGATTCGATGCTGCGCATCGCCCCGGAATGACCGCTCCTACGAATAACTCGGCGCGTCCGGCTTTCGGAAAATGCGGATGGGATCGCCGGGCTGCAGGTCATTTCCCCTGAAGACCGCATAGGCGTATAGCGCGAGATAGCCGATTGCGATCGCGCCGACGGCGTAAAAGGCCCAGGTTGCGAGACGTTTCATTCCCCGGGTTTAGATCGGACGAAACGAAAAGGCCAGTCCGCCCGACCGGAGTCGGATTTACTGAAACCGCTAACCCGCCGCCACCTTCGCCGCCGGCGCGACGCTCACCGCCAGTTTGCCGTAACGGTCCTTGAACGCCTCGGTGTCGATTTCCTCGAGCTGGATTGCGCCGCTCATCACGCCCTTCTTCCAGGCGTCATGTTCAGGATCGTTCTGGAACTCCGGCATCACTTCCCTGCCGAACAGTTCGAGCGACTCGCAGATATGCTCGTGCGTGTTCTTGCCGGCCTGGTTGAGCAGGATCACCTGATCGATATGGGAGGAACGGAAACGGCGCAGCTTCTTGCGGATGGTCTCGGGCGAACCGATCAGGCCACCGCGCAGCGCCGCCTCCTGCGCTTCCGGATTCTCACGCTTCCACTTGTTGTACTCGTCCCACATGTTGACGGTGCCGGGCGCTGGACGCTGCCGGTTCTGCGACGCGCCGTAGTAGCGCAGCGCGAACTGGAAGAAGGTTGCGCCATCGGCGCGGGCGCGGGCCTCCTCGTCGGTCTTGGCGCACATGAAGAACGACACCAGCGCCATGTTCGGATTGATCTCGTAATCGGCGAGCTTCTTCAGCCGCTTCGTGATCGCATTGTAATAGGCGTGCACCCAGGCATGCGCCGCTTCGGCACTGACGAACTGGAAGCCGAGCGCGCCAAAGCCGTTCTCGCCAGCCCGCTCGATGGTCTGCAGTTGCGAGCACGCCATCCAGAGCGGCGGATGCGGCTTCTGCACCGGTTTCGGCACCACGTTGCGCAGGGGAATGTCGAAATACTTGCCGTGATGCTCGGTGCCCACCTTGGTGAACATCGGGAAGATCGCCTGAACCGCCTCCTCGAACACCTCGCGCTTGGTTTCCATGTCACGGCCGAACGGGGTCAGTTCGGTGATCGATGCGCTCTCGCCCATGCCGAATTCGCAGCGGCCGTTGGAGAGCAGATCGAGCACCGCGACTTTTTCGGCGACGCGGGCGGGATGGTTCGTGGTCAGCTGGAAGATGCCGTGGCCGAGCCGGATGTTCCTGGTGCGCTGGCTGGCGGCGGCGAGGAAGGATTCCGGCGCCGGCGAGTGCGAATATTCTTCCAGGAAATGATGTTCCACGACCCAGGCGTGGTCGTAGCCCAGCCGGTCGGCGGTCTCGAGCTGCGTCAGGGCGTTCTGGTAGAGCCGGAGTTCGTCGCCGTCTTCCCAGGGGCGCGGCAGTTGCAGCTCGTAGAAGATGCCGAATTTCATGATGCCGCTCCCAAATCAGCTTGTTGTTTTCGCTCAGTGTAAGGCCACCCGGCCTCAAGTCTAGCCTTGGGCGCGAAACCGCAATTCCGTGTCACGGAAGCCTGCTTGCATGGAACGCGCGAGTGGTTAGCTCTATACTTCTGCCCGAGTCGCGGCCCCATCGCCCGCGCCTCCATCTGGACCCCATGACCACCTTTACGCCGCATCAGGATTCCGCGCTCAACGCCGTTGCCGACTGGCTGAAGGCCAAGCCCGGCCGAAACGGCACCCCGCCCATCTTCCGCCTGTTCGGTTTTGCCGGCACCGGCAAGACCACGCTGGCGCGGCACATCGCCGACGGCGTCGATGGCGAGGTGAAGTTTGCCGCTTTCACCGGCAAGGCGGCGCTGGTGATGCGCAACAAGGGCTGCGACAACGCCTCCACCATCCACTCGCTGATCTATCGCGCGAAGGAGTCCGGCGTCGAGCAGCCGAGCTTCGAGCTGTGGGACGACGCGCCGGCCTCGAAGGCAAAGCTGATCGTGATCGACGAATGCTCGATGGTCGATGCCGAACTCGGCCGCGACCTGATGTCGTTCGACTGCCCGCTCTTGGTGCTGGGCGATCCCGCGCAATTGCCGCCGATCCAGGGCGGCGGCTTCTTCACGGATTGCGAGCCCGACGCGATGCTGACCGAGGTACATCGGCAGGCCCAGGACGATCCGATCGTTCGGATGTCGATGGATATCCGCGAGGGCCGCGAACTCGAAATCGGGCGCCACGGCGAGAGCGAGGTGGTGTCGCGCAGCGAGCTCGACCCGGACCGGGTGATGGGCGCCGACCAGGTGCTGGTCGGGCGCAACAACACCCGCCGCGCCTACAACATGCGGGTGCGGCAGAAGCAGAACATCGAGGATCCCCTCCCCGTCGCCGGCGACAAACTCGTGTGCCTGCGCAACAACCGCAAGAAGGGCCTGTTCAATGGCGGGCTGTGGCGGGTGAAGTCGCGCACCCAGCCGCGATCGAAATCACAGATCCTGAGCATGCGGCTCTCGCCAGACGAGGAATTCGGCCACAAGGTCACCAAGGTCTCGGTGCGGCAGGACTGCTTTGAGGGCGGCGTCGAGGCGATCCCGTGGGAGCAGCGCAAGCCCTACGACGAGTTCGATTATGGCTACGTACTGACCGTGCACAAATCGCAGGGTTCGCAATGGGATGACGTGGTTCTGTTCGACGAGAGTTTCGCCTTCCAGGACAGCCGCGCCAGGTGGCTCTACACCGGCATCACGCGGGCTGCGAAGCGGTTGAGTGTGGTGGTGTGAGTTACGGTCATTCCGGGGGGCATCGGACCACGGCGCGCAGGCGCGACTGACCTTTCCCTCCAACGCCGCCCCGTAACTCCCTGGACCGACGCCATTTTATTCACGAACTCGTGTGACGCGGCCTCGTAACAATCCGCGGCCAGGGCCGTATCTTGGGCACATCGGAGAGAAACGAGCCGATTGCGTAACACCGCTCCCGCTCTAGACTGTCCCTAACCCATCCAAGAGGAAACCATGTCCCCTCGCCAGTTCAGCCGCCTTTCGCTGTGCGCTGCCGCCATCGGCGCGCTGGCCCTCGCCGCTTTCGCCGTCTCCCCGTCGCGAGCGTCGGAGGAACCCGTCATCATTCCGCCGCCCGCGACCGACGTGAAGGCGGCCGACGGCATCCAGACCGCTGTCATCGCAGGCGGCTGCTTCTGGGGCGTCCAGGGCGTGTACCAGCACACCGCCGGCGTCCTCAACGCGGTTTCCGGCTATTCCGGTGGCAGCAAGATGACCGCGAACTACACCATGATCGGCACCGGCACCACCGGACATGCCGAGGCGGTGGAGATCAAGTACGATCCGAAGAAGATCAGCTACGGCAAGATCTTGCAGATCTTCTTTTCCGTCGTGCATGACCCGACGCAGTTGAACCGCCAGGGCCCGGACGTCGGCACGCAATATCGCTCGGCGATCTTTGCCGTGAACGACGAGCAGAAGCAGGTCGCCGAGGCCTACATCGCCCAGCTCAACGCCGCCAAGGTCTACAAGAAGCCGATCGCGACCAAGGTCGGCCCGCTGGCGGCATTCTATGCGGCGGAAGACTACCACCAGGACTACCTGACGCTTCACCCCACCCAACCCTATATCGTGTTCAACGACATCCCGAAGATCGAAAACCTGAAGAAGATTTTTGCGGAGAACTACATCGAGAAGCCGACATTGGTGAGCAAGGCCAAGGCCACCAATTAGACCCGTCATCGATGCGAGCGTCAGCAAACTAGACCCCCGTCATTCCGGGATGGTCCGAAGGACCAGACCCGGAATCTCGAGATTCCGGGTTCGATGCTCCGCATCGCCCCGGAATGACAATGAACCCAAGGAGATGCCATGTCCGACACCAAAACCTCCCCCAAGGTCGTCAAGAGCGAGGCCGAATGGCGCAAGGAGCTCTCGCCGATGCAGTACGCCGTGCTGCGCGAGAAGGCGACCGAACGGCCGTTTTCGGGCGAGTATGAGCACGAGCACCGCAAAGGCACCTACACCTGCGCCGGCTGCGGCCAGACGCTGTTCGAGTCGGATGCCAAATTCGACTCCGGCTGCGGCTGGCCGAGTTTCACCGCGCCAGCCGTCGACAGCCATGTCGACGAGGAGCGCGATGTCAGCCACGGCATGATCCGCACCGAGGTGCTGTGCTCGAAATGCGACGGCCATCTCGGCCACGTCTTCCCCGACGGCCCCGGCCCGACCGGCCTGCGCTACTGCATCAATTCGGCCGCGCTGAAACTGCAGCCGAAATAGTTCACGTAACAATCGAACCTGTTTTTCACCCCGCGTGAACAAGGGCTTGTCGCGCGGGGTTCTCATTTGATGAGATCCTCTCCCGCTCCATCCGGCGCGCAAATCGATAATCTCCCTTCCGATCAGGACAAGGACTCATGGCCCGGATTGTGCTTTGATCCGGTTGCGGGGCGTCTTCCGCACGCCCCCGACGCCTTTCAGGGAGCGCGCCATGACCCTTGGAACGATACTCGTCATCATCCTGATTATTGTCCTGCTGGGTGGCTTCTCGGGCCGGCTCGGCGGCTACGGCTATGGTTACGGCCATTCCGGCATGGGGCTGGGCGGCGTGATTTTGATCGTGCTCCTCATCCTGGTACTGCTGGGCAAACTCTAGGCAAAATAAGCTATTGAAATAACTTGATTTAATTTGTTCCAGGGGGAGCCATGCGCGGATTCATCATCACCCCCGACGAGCGGCTTCAGGAGTCGCATTTCTGTCAAACAAGCCTATATTAGGGTTCGAAATGACGTGCACGGCGTGGCCTGCCAAACTGGCCCACCGTCGTCCAATCCCCATACGCTCAAACGCAAGAGCCAAAAAGATTGAGGTCACAGCCCATGCGTCCCTTCAGCTACGACACCGCCGCCGAACTGTTTCCCGCCGCGATCCGCAAGAAGAAGCGGGCCGGGTTTGCCTATCGGCGTTTTGGCACCGCGGCCGAAGCGGTTCGCTTCGCGATCGAGGAGTTGCCGGCGGACTCGCTGAACGGCGCCTACCTTCAGGTCGAGGAAGCCCGCTTCGACCAGAGCGGCATCCGCTCGCTCTATGAGAGCGAAGCCTTCCCGCTGCCGCGCCGCCCGCGTGCACCCGCCAACACCGAAGACAAGGCCGACGCGGCCTGAGCCTTTCGCGATCTGCAGACGAACAGCCCCCGGTCATTTCCGGGGGCATGTTTTTTGGCGCCCTGCTCTTGAGCGCTATAGACGCGGCTGCTTGTCGAGCCAGCGCTTGAGCATCCGCACGTTGCGGACGTTGGCGCGGAACATGACGTCGAAGGCGTCGCCAGCCACCGGCACCAGCCCGACCACGCCGTCAACCGCGACATTGCCGAGCATCCGAGCCGTAATGTACCAGGGCGCCCCGAGCGCACGCGCCTCCCGCACGAGCCACAGCGAAATCGCCGTCGTGATGATGTCGCCTACCACCGGGATCAGGCCGATCAGCCCGTCGATGCCGTAGCGGAATTTGGTGCCGGGCACGATGAAAGCGACGTCCAGCAGCTTGGCGATGGCGTCGAGCCGCGCCAGCCGCTGCTCGCGGGTAAGGTTGGCGAACGGATTGGCCCCCGCCTGCCCGAAATCGAATCGCAATCCCTCGAACTGCTCACGCAGGCCGGGATCGGGAATCTCCCGCCCTTCCTGATCGATCACAGGGCCGCGCCGCGCCGCGCCGCCCCGGGACGGCTGCTCGGTACGTGGCCGCGGCGGCGTATAGATGTCGTCGTTCATGCTCATCACATGGTAACGCGGCTGCGAGGCGCAAGTTGCGTCAAATTATCACGACGCAACCGGCACTGCCCGACTGCCCGGGCGCGCCCCGCATGACGGGATTTTCCTGACGTTCCCAAATCAGCGGTCATTTCTATGATCGCCTGCGTTGCGCCGGGGCAGCGGGAAGGCGCGACAGACCGATCCACGCTATCGGAACCATCTTGGGGCACATCCACAGCGGCAAGGGGTGCAGACAGGTGAAAAGGTTCGCCCAGCTCGCAATCACGTTCGTCCTGGCCTCCGGCAGCGCGGCGGTCGTGGCGTACGTGATCGCGCACATTGCACATCACGATCTCGGCTTCTCGCGATCCGCACTTCGCCAGCAGGCGCTGATCTGCGCGGCGCTCGTCGTGGGCCTTGTCACCATCGAATTGCTCGCAAGCAAGGAGAGATAGCGATGAGGGTCATCGATCTGGCTGTCATGTTTGTCGTCTTCTTCGGAAGCGCCGGCCTGACCGCATTGTTCACCGTGCTGTTCATTCATTACGGGCTCGGCGTCCCTCCCTCCGTATTGCGGCTCAACGCGCTCATCTCGGCCGGCGCGCTGAGCTTCGTGCTTGCGGTGGCTCTCTTCGGGGGTGACGAGAGGGAAGATTAGGTTCGCACTACCGGGGACACTCAATGCAACATGGGGGACAAATGTTCAGGCGCAAGGCAGTCGCAATTCAACCGTTGGCGTTTTGCGTTCCCTGTTCGGAGAGAACCCCGCACCGTTACGAACGGCTGGCCGTCAACGGGCGGCTGGCTTCAAGGGCCGTCTGCCTCGTCTGCCTCAATGATTCGCGCCAGGAGGCCGTTCAGGCAACACATGACGACTGACAGGTTTTTCCTGACGCGCCGTAGCGCGATTGCGCTCTAGGATGCGGGCGGTCGGGCGAACATATGAATGAAACGTCGGGGAGCGCCAGGGTGGCCCAAACCAAACGCAAGTTGATCAAGCAATCTCGAAGCCAGCAACTGTATGAACGGGCTTTCTTCTTCAAGCGGCTGGCACAAGGTGCGGCCGACCCGACATTCTCGGCGAAGCTTCAGTCATTGGTCGACGAGTATGAAAGCGAGGCTGCTGCAGCGTCGCTCATGGAAACGCCCGGCATGCCGCGCGAACGCGAAGAGGCCCGGTACGCTCCGGAGCGCCACGGCAGCTAAGGGCCTTGCCCGGCGAACGAATCCGCGGCGTCATCCTTTCGAGTGATTCGCTGATCCCGGCATCCCGCCTTGCTCACACGAGATCAGTCCACGGCATGGCATCACAATACGTCCCCGACGACATCAGGGATTTCATATTGAAGCACATTGCCTCGGTAGCGCAGATTGAAGCGCTGCTTCTGATCTGGTCCTGCCCGGAGGAAGGTTGGGGACTGTCCCAGATTGCCGCCCGCATCTACACCAGCGAGAGGGAAGCGGCGAAGGCACTCGACGGACTGTGTGCCGAAGGATTGCTGGTTCGCAGGGATGGAGTGTTTGGCTTGAACGCGTCACCAGAGAACGTCGAGATGATAAGAAGACTTCAGGAAATATACGCCCGCTACCTGATCCCGGTGACTGACGTCATCCACAGCCGAGCCGCTCACCCGACGGCGCAGCTTCGGTTTCAAGGGGATTGACCAGGTGCGCACGATCATCCGCAGTACATGCCGGACCGCTTCCGGATTCACGGCGGCGTCGCGGCGCGCCCTGCGCAGGGCCGCCGGCCCGGCTGTGCTTCTGGCGGGCTTGCTGGCATCACAGCCATCAGCCGCGCAGAAGATCTATCCCAACGAGCCGTTGATGATGGATCCGTACTCCACGATCTACGTCAACGATGGTTCCTGTTCGCCCGGCAAGGTCTTGAGGGTGCAGGGCGCGCCGCGAAATCAGCGGCGAAAGAAGAGCTGTGTGCCGATGAGCGACCTGCAGAGCACCGTCCGTCCAGGTGCGGCCAGGTAGCTGGCCATCAGGTAGCCCGTGATTACGGGGCGATCGGAAGGGGAACGCGGGGCCGACGGACAATCGTCCGCAGACCCCGCGCTTCGTCATGGACAGGCATGCCTGTTGCCGTCGTATCCCAAATATGTCCCGGAAGCGGGATCGTACGAGCGGTATCGCTGTGCACAGTAGGCAACCGCATCATTGGCCCGGGCCTGGCTGTTGGCGATGGCACCTCCGATGACGGCGCCTGCGGCCAGCCCACCGAGCACTGCGGCGCCGGTTCCGTAGTGCCGGCGATGGTACCCGCCGTGATAGTGATGAGGTCCGCGATGCCAGCGGCGGTATTGCACGGTCTGCACCGGCTGCGCGGATGCCGCCAGCCTCTCGGCCCCGGCCACCGCCATCGTCGGCGATGCGGCCGCAGGTGCTGTCGAAAGCAATGACGACGCGCCGAGCACTAATGCTGCCGAAGCAACTTTCCAAGATTGCATCTGAATACTCCTGTTTCCTGCGCTCATGTCCGAGCTCAAGCGTCAACGCCGCCGCGAAGCGATCGTTCTGACAGGTTAATCCTGACGCTCGAGGTCGCGCGTCGCCATCGCGCTCAGTTTGGAGCAGTGAGCCAGCCCTGCTTGATACCGAATCGAACGATATCTGCACGGCTGAAGAGGCCCTTCTTTTCGGACGCCCGCGCCTTGTAGGTCTCGACGCTCTTGACGCTCACCTCGAGCTGTCCGGCGATCTGCTTGTTGCTGAAGCCTTGCGCTACCAGCCTGAGCACGTCTTCTTCGCGCCGGCTCAATTCCCCGCCATCGCCGTCGCTCGATGCTGCGAGCTCGGGCGCATGGATCGACGCCTTCTCCGCGATCGCGGGATCGAGATAGACATCGCCCTGGTTGACGGCCCGGATGGCGCGAAGCAATTCGTCGCCGGCCGACCGCTTCAGGAGATAGCCCCGTGCTCCTGCTTCAAGAACCGGATGAATATAGGCGCGATCTTCGTGCACGGTGAGCGCGATGATCTTCACTTTCGGACACTTCCGGCCCACCTGACGCGCGAGCTCCATGCCGCTGATATCGGGCAGTGAAAGATCGATCACCGCAATATCGGGGACACTGTCGCAAATGGCCTGCAGGCCGCTTGCGCCGGTATTCGCCTCCCCGACCAGTTCAACCTCCGGCACGCCCTGCAGCAGTGCCCGAATGCCGGCGAGCACGACAGGATGATCATCGACGAGAGCGATGCGAACGGGCGTCATCTGCCGGCCTCCATTGCATCCAGCGGTATCTGGACAAAAATCGTGCTCCCTTTTCCCGGCGCGGATTCGACGGCGATGGTGCCGTCGAGCAAGGCAACCCGCTCCTTCATGCCTGATAGCCCCAACCCGGGCGCCTGACTGCCGCCGGGCGCCTTGCGGTCGAGGCTTTCCGGATCGAAGCCGATGCCATCGTCCTCGAGAACCAGCGCCAGCCCATCCGCTTTCCTTTCGAGCACGATACTCACCTTGCTCGCCTTTGCGTGCTTGAGAACATTGGTCAATCCCTCCTGTACCAGCCGGTACAACACCGCGGCGACGTCGGCGGGCAGCGGGTTATCGCGGCCGAATGTCTGCATATCGACACGAACGCCATAGCGCTCCTGCCATTCCGCGACATAGGCTTCGATCGCCCTGAAAATTCCGAGATCATCGATCGCCGTCGGCCGCAGGTCGGATGCGGTACGATGAATGTCGCGGCCGATCTCTGCCGCGAGCTGCTCCAGCCATCGTATCTGTTCGGTGGCTGCGGCTCGATTGCTTCCCTTCGCCAGTCCTTGTTCGAGCGCTTTCAGGCCGAGAGACAGGCCCGTCACGGTCTGCCCGATCTGGTCGTGCAGCTCCCGCGAAATCCGCCGCTGTTCCTCTTCCTGGGCCGAAGCCAGCCGCCGAAGCAGATGGGAACGCTCGGCCTCCGCGCGCTTGGGGATATCGATGTCGGCCAGAACGCCGTGTATCACCTGGCTTCGATTGGATGGACCTTCGGCGCGTCCCGCCGCGCGCAACCAGTATTCGCCGCGATCGTCCGATTGGATCAGAAATTCGACGCTGCTGGATTTGCCGCTCTCGAGGCAGGTCAGGCCGAATGACGTCACGGCGGCGCGGTGCGATGGCTCGATCTGCGCGATAATCCGATCTGCAGACCAGGTGGCTTCTCCCGATGGCGAACTTGGCAAGCCGAGCAAGGCACAAAACCGGTTGCAGCCGCTGAACTCGTTTGCCGCCAGGTCCCAGCGCCAGGTCCCGAGTTCAGCTGCATCGATCGCCAGCGCGCCCCGCTTTTCGCTGTCCAGCAGCGCCGCGGCCGATTCCAGCGCCTCCATGCGACGTCGCTGGGCGATTTCGCGGGCGATCACCAGGCCAAGTGCGATCGCCAGTCCGACGCTCGCGGTCGTTCCGGCGAACAGCAGTTGCAAAGAGCGCGATACCGGCGCATTCAGTTCCGACACCGGCACACCCACGTGGACGGACCATCCGTCGGTGCCGGCCAGGGCGCGGTGGATGGTTTCGACATCGACGCCTTCCCGCGTCTGGGCCCGCGGTGAATTCGAGCCGACGCGGGCAATGGCTTCCTGCACTTCCGGCGTTGTTGCGACCGCACGGGGCGTCTTCGTATCCGGCGTACGCGCGACGATCTTTTCCTTCGCGTCGATGACCGTGCCGGCCCATCCGGCGGGCAGGCCTGCTTGCCCGAGGATCGTGCCGATCTGGTCCGGCAGCAGCCCGATGGTCAGGATGTAGCGCAGTTCGCCGTCGCGAACGACGGGGACGCGCAGCGATACCAGTTGCTTGCCGATGGCGGCCTGATACGGACCAAGTCCGCCGAGAACCGGCTTTCGGGTGCGCAGCACGGCGTTGAAGCTTTCGGTGTCGGTCACGGGACCGAGCGGCGCGCCGAGCGGCCGCAGCACGTTCAGCACCTGCTCCTGGTCCGGCTTGGTCAGTGCCGCCGTTTCCCATAGTGGGCGTACGGCGACAATTCGCGTTGCCTCGCGATAGAAATCGCCGAGATTCCCCTGATCCAGCGCTGCCGAACTGGCGAGCGTTTCGGCGACCTGCAGTTCGCGGGAAATCTCGCCTTCGATGCGGTGCGCAACTTGCGTCAGCGCTTCGGTGGCAGCCTTTCGGGCGTAGCTTCGCTCCTGGTCGGCGGTGATATAGGCCATCCAGCCGCCGAGCAGCAGGACCGGAATGGCAGCGGTCAGGACAAGTGCGGTGAACGGCCAGACGGCATCCTTGCTGCGGCCGGAACGCGCGAACAGCCTGTTACCCAAAGCCGCGATCCCGCTGGTACGCATATTTTCCTTGCCGCCGAAGACTGACAACGCTGCGATTTCCCTTATGTTGCAATTCCCGATCGGACCAGCCTGACATTAGTCTGCCAAGCGTCATGTCAGGCGCCAAGGTCAGGTAATTCCTGACGATCGCCGAACGGCTCCGGTTCCCGTCGGGGCGAAACAGCGAATACCGGCCAGGATCTTCAAAAGGCCTGTAGGCCAGACCTTCAAGTCGAACGCACCGGCTCCAGGGTCTCGCCGTACTTCTGCGCCAGCCAGCACGAGATCATCGTGGGGACCATGCCGACCATACCATACAGGAAAAACTGCAGCACGCCGGTATCCGGCCCGCGCGAACCGTAGAGCAGCGAAGATGCCGCGAAGCCGATAACGCCGATGATCAGCACCCGCAGCCCGGGGCCAATGCGCCTGATGTGCCAGAGAATATCGTCGATCGCCGCAATCATCAGCGACGGCACGATGCCGAACAGATAGCTGTACTGCAGTGTCCTGAAGAACGCGCCGAGGAATTTGCCGATCTCGGACCAGTTGGTATCGGTCCAGTATCCCGACGCCACCGTGGCCGCGAACAGCATCAGAAGGCCGCCAATGAACGGGCAGATGACCGCGAAAATCAGATAGCGTCTCATGGCAACCTCTGGATGAGCCGATGCATCTGGAAACCGAACTCTCCATCCAACTGGAAGTCCCGCTGTTGTAACCAGATACGCACAGGGTTTCAAATCGGCACCCGGCCGAGGCGCTGCTCAAAATCCCGATAAAACGAACCCTGCGTTCGGTCGTGTTGCCGCAGCGCGGCACGCTCGCATCTGCAACGGTCAAAACCGACGGCGATCGGGGAGCCCCCTGTGCAGGTCGCAAAGACGCGCGTCTGGCCGGCCGCGTTCGCCGGCTAGCTCTTCTTCCCGAGAATTCGATCCGAGCCGAAGCGGATCGTCCATTGCGCGACCGACAGCAAAAGCGATTCATAGATCGCCACGCACTGGTCGAGTTCGCGCTGCGTGGCCGGCGGACAATTGGGCCGATTGCGCACGATCATCGTCGTGGTCGACCAGCTCACGCGCGCCGCCTTGCATGCAACGACCAGTGCGTACACCCGGTCGGCATCGAGCAAGGGCGCAATGGCCTCGACCTTGACGTCGGCCTTCAGCGCCAGGGCGGCCACCACATAGTCGTATTCGCCGCGAACAGCGAACCGGTTCACGGTGGAATCGCCGAGCTTGCCGGTGCGGTTGAGCGCAACGCACTCGCTTTGCGCCTGCGTATAATCAACCGGCTTTGTCTTGGCCACGCTCTGTCCGGCCGCCGCTGCCGGCGCCTGCGGCTTGCCGTGCACGGCGGGTCGCGGCGCCGTGAGGAACCGCGCCAGAACCACGTCGGCGACCTTGCCGAGCAACTCACGCAGCAAATTGCCGGGAAGATCCAGTCGGAGGCCGAGCTTTTCGGCGAGACTTTCGTCGCGCTCGGCGCGTCCCACCAGCGTGGCGTAGCCGCACTCGGAGAATTTCGCGCCAGCGTTGCGCGCGAGCGCATTGGAGACGTTGACGTCGCCGAACCGCATCAACGCATCGGTCAGCGCCTCGTTGAGCGCCTTTCGGTCCGAGATCGCCAGCAGATGCTGCTGGCTGCAGCCCTTGGCGATATCGAGCAGGTCCTGGTCCGACAGACAGGTCGAGTTTTTCAGGACCGGAACGGCTACCTGCGGGTCGTCGTGAAATGCGAGCGAGCGAACAGTCTGGCGCGGCGCGCGATCGAGCCTGGACAGGGATTCGCTGAGATGGACCACGGTTGCGGCCTCGACCCGCCCGACCAGTTGAGCGAGGACGCCGTCGACGGCAGCGATCTGGGAATCGGTGAGGTGATCGACATTCGACAGGAACAGGCTCGTCACCTGCCCCAGAATCTTGGCATCGTGCTCGGGCCCTTCCCTTTCGGCGCCGTTCAACTCTGCGCGCAGATCCGGCGATACGGCAGGCATGACTAGTTGGGCTCCATCGGAACGTCCGGCTCACGGCGACTGAAATTGACCCGCGGCGCGGTCAGGAACGCCAGCATTACCCCAATTTCGTAACTTTTCTCATGCTTCCAAGTCTCATGCTGCCAAGTCTTGTGCTGCCAAGTCTTATGCAGCCAGGGCGACTTTCCGGAACGCCTTCACCAGCGATCCCTCCAGCTTGCCTTCCATCCCCTCGAGAATCTTGTAGGCGGCCGGCCCGATCATCGGCGCGCGGTACGGCCTCGCCTCGATCAGTGCGGCGTAGATGTCGGATATCGTCAGCAGCCGCACCAGGTCGGAGATCTGCGGCGCCGTCAGCCCATCGGGATAGCCGGTGCCGTCGAGATATTCGTGGTGGTGGCGCACGCCGTCCAGAATCTCTTCGCTGAATTCCGGCTGGGCTTTCAGGATGTCGTATCCGATCACCGGATGGGTTCGCATGACCTTTTCTTCTTCCGGATCGAGCCGTCCCGGCTTGTCGAGAATGTGCAAGGGGATATGCGCCTTGCCGATGTCATGCAGCGTTGCCGCAAGGCCAAGCCGCTTGACGTCGGCCGCGGAGAACTTGATCGCCATGGCGAAGCCGACCGCGATGCCCGTCACCAGCAGGCAGTGCTGAAAAGTTCCTTCATGATAGCGGCGCACGTCGTTGAGCCACGGGGTCAATCCGTTTCTCTCGATGCCGTTGATGATCTCCGACGTGGCGGCTTCGGCATCCGCCAGCTTGAACGGCCTGCCGTCCCGAATCGCCGTGAACATGGACCCGAACACCGCCGCACTTTCCGTGATCTCGGGCGGGGCGCTGGCGGAGCCGGCCTGCATCCTCTCCCGCGCCGCCTTCTGGGCGACTTCGATCTCCGCCAGTTTCGAAACGATTTCTTTCGGACGCGAAACCACGCTGGTCGCGCCGAGCGCAAACGCCTGCGAAACCACATGGTGGAGGTGCTTCTGGACGACGAACAGCTTTTCGGAGACGTCGCGCAGATCGCCGAGGACAACCTTGAGCTGCTCGACAGGGGCGGGCTTGCGCAGGTCGGCGTCGATCATCAGCACACCGTCCGATATGGCGGACGTGCTGACGGTCCCCAGCACCTGGGGCGCTATGTCGTGTTCCGGCCCCAGGATCGCACGGATGGCTGGGATCTTGGTCGGCTCATCAGTCAGAAAATGAACAAGCATTGAACACCAGTTCGAAAACTGATCCCGCGTTGTCGTTTGATCGAAAGAAATGGTGCCGCGCGCGTCCCCAAAATGACGCCCAATCCTACGGCGACTTCCCTAACCGGGGGTTGCAACGCGGCGACTATTTTACCGCAATAATACTGAGTAAGCGGAACCGAGACGCACCTCACCCATTTGGAGGTGCCTCCGGCGCGCAGGGGTCTCCGCGGAATTACGGAGAACGGCTATCGAGCAGCCAACAGGAACAAACCAGAGGCGTGGAGAACGCCGCTATTCCCCCCACGCCGCGAACGCCTCGTTGAAGGCGCGCTCGCCGGGGGCGCCCTTTTCGATCGCGATGATGGCGCGACGCTGGTTGACGTAGACCAGCGGCACGTCGAACCAGGAACGCTCTTTCAGCAGTTGCAGGTTGCGGGCGCGATCCGAATCGACGTTGGAGAGGCCGACCAGGAAGAAGCCGTCGGTGACCTTCACTGCAAGGCCCGCCAGCGGCGTGCCGCGCGCCTGCTCGTTGGACTTCATCAGGATGCCGGGCACGTTGCCGACGCCGCCGCCCGAGAAATCCGGCGGCAGGATGAAGGTCAGTTCGGCGGTGTGGCTCGCCGGCAGCGAACTGTCGGTGTTGCGGCGGAACGACATCGTCATCTTGAACTTGCGGTCCGGAATCTCGATATCGGCGCGCACGGCAATATCAGGCTTCTGATTGCCGCTCGCCTTGATCGGTTCGGTGCGCCAGATCACCGAGCCGACATACTGCTTGCCCTTGGGATCGCTCGGATCCTCATCATAGAGCACCACGCGCTGCGCCACGGGGGCGATGTTTTCCGAGGACGAAGGCTGTCCGACCCGATCGGGGATCTTCGGGCGCGACTGCGGCGCGGCCGGGTCCTTTGGCGCTTCCACCGTCGGGGAGGATTTGAACAGGCCGCTGACCATTGTCACGGCCTGCTTGCCCCACAGGATGCCGGCACCGACCAGGATGAGTACAATGCCGACCGCGATCGCGCTCTTGAACGGAAACGCCGCCATCGCCCGCGAGGGCTTCTTCGGTTCGCGGTCGCGATCCCCCGACAGCCGCGAACGCTCGCGCGGCGGCGGCATTTGCGGCGGCTGCCCCGCATAGCGGTCGGCCTCCTCGAGCGACTCCTCGTAGGAATAGGGTGCTTCCGGATCGCCGCCGCGGTTCTCCATGCTCGGCTCGAGCCGGTCGAATTCCGGCGAGGGCGACGGCACGTTGGCATAGGTCTTTCGCGCGGCGCGGTTGGCCTGGGCTGCGGCGCGGCCGAGATCGTCGGCGTCGGCGGCGATGTCGCGGAAGCCGCTCATGCCCGGCGGTGGCGGAGGCATCCGCGCGGCGCCATTGTCAGGGCCGCGGCGGGGTCCGTTCGGCCGGTCACCGCGCATCTGCGGCGGCAGTTCGGCATCCTGCATCGGAATCTGTGGCGCCTGCGGACGCGGCGGACCGGGGGGCTGCCCATCGGGCCGCGAATTGCGCGGCGGGCGCTGCTCTTCCTGGCCGAGCGGCGGACGCGCATCGCGCGCGGGCGGCTGACCGGGCGGACGCGGACGGGGTGGAGCGCCCGGCGCGGGCGGCCCCGGCTGGGGGGCGGCGTCCGGCGGGCGGGCATTGGCGCGGCGGAAATTGTCGCCGCCGCGCGGCGCGGCACCACCGCCCGGACGCGAGGCCTCGCGGGCGCGCTGGGCAGCCTCGGACTCAACCTTGCGGACGGCCTCTTCCAGCGACAGCCGCTCACGGGTGATTTCGGATTCGGAGAGCGGCGGCTGCACGCTGCGCAACTGCGCGATCAGCGCGGTGCGCGCCCGCTCATAGAGCGCGCGTCGGCTCTCGCCGGGGGCACTGGGGTCCAGGCCGGCGATGGCGCGTGCGATCAGCGGGTAGTAATCAGCCATGTCTCTTCAATATTACTGGCCTTGGTAACATCCCGTTAAGCCTCAAACGGGTTTTGAACCAGGATAGTATCCTCGCGTTCGGGGCTGGTGGAAAGCAACGCAATCGGACAACCCACCAGTTCCTCGACCCGGCGGACATATTTAATGGCCTGGGCCGGCAGGTCCGCCCACGACCGGGCGTTGGCGGTCGGCTCCTTCCAGCCCTCGATGGTCTCGTAAATCGGCACCACCCGGGCCTGGGCACCCTCGCCCGCCGGCAGATGATCAATCTCCTTGCCGTCCAGCATATACCCGGTGCAGACCTCGATGGTCTCGAAGCCATCGAGAATGTCGAGCTTGGTCAGGGCCAGGCCGGCGATGCCGCAGGTGCGGACAGTTTGCCGCACCAGCACGGCATCGAACCAGCCGCAGCGGCGCTTGCGCCCGGTATTGACGCCGAATTCCTTGCCGCGGCGGCCGATCTCCTCGCCGATCTCGTTGTTCAATTCGGTCGGGAACGGCCCCTGGCCGACGCGAGTCGTATAGGCCTTGCAGATGCCGAGCACATAGCCGACCGCGCCGGGGCCCATCCCGGTGCCGGTCGCCGCCTGCGCCGCCACCGTGTTGGAAGAGGTGACGTAGGGATAGGTGCCGTGGTCGACATCGAGCAGCGCGCCCTGCGCGCCCTCGAACAGGATGCGCTTGCCCTCGCGGCGCTTGATATCCAGGAGCCGCCACACCGTCTCGGTATAGGGCAGCAGTTTCGGCGCCAGGGCTGTGAGTTCCTTCAGCATGCCGCCGCCATCGATCTCATCCAGATTGAGCCCACGGCGCAGCGCATTGTGATGCGCCAGCAGGCGGTCGATCTTGTGCGGCAGTGTATCTAGGTCGGCGAGGTCCATCAGACGGATCGCGCGGCGGCCAACCTTGTCTTCATAGGCAGGCCCGATGCCGCGGCGCGTGGTGCCGATCGCAGTTGCGGTGTTGGAGGATTCGCGCAACGCATCAAGTTCGCGATGCAACGGCAGGATCAGCGTGACGTTTTCGGCGATCCGCAGATTGTCCGGGCTGATGGCGACGCCCTGCCCCTTCAGCTTTTCGACTTCATCCAGGAAAGCCTGGGGATCGAACACAACGCCGTTGCCGATCACCGCAAGCTTGGAAGGACGCAGCACGCCCGACGGCAGCAGCGCCAGCTTGTAGGTCTCGCCATTGATGACGAGCGTATGGCCGGCATTGTGGCCGCCCTGGAAGCGCACGACGATGTCGGCCTGCTCCGACAGCCAGTCGACGATCTTGCCCTTCCCTTCGTCGCCCCACTGGGCGCCGACGACGACAACATTGGCCATTTCTAAGGTGTTCCCTGCAACTCTGTTGGTACCAGCATGAAGGTTCCGGCAAACCGGTAGCCATTGTTCCGGATCATGCGCTAGCCTTGCCCAGCCAAAATCACGGCCGGGGCCGTTTGCATGCAAGACAGCCCCACCGGATAACGGAAGCGGCTGATCTAGGCAAGCAAGAAGGCGGCTTTATGGGGCCTTCGACGGTCTACAACCCATTGAAACCCCGTAATATTTGTGAACGGCCGCAGCGCCTGCCCAGCCCCTGCGGCATTAACATTCGGCAACGACGGAACGGCAATGTCCAAAACCACCCGTGCAACCCAGACGCTGGACAAGCTTGGCGTGAAATTCACCCTGCACACCTACGATTACGATCCGGACGCCGAAAGCATCGGCCTTCAGGCCGCCGAATCGCTCGGCGTCGAGGCCTCGCGCGTGCTCAAGACGCTGATGGCGGAGGTCGACGGCAAGCCGGTCTGCGCCGTGGTGCCCTCGGATTGCGAGGTCAGCATGAAAAAACTCGCTGGCGCCTTTGGCGGCAAGGCTGCCAAAATGATGCGCCCGAGCGACGCCGAACGCCTGACCGGCTACCATGTCGGCGGCATCAGCCCGTTCGGCCAGAAGAAGCGCGTGCCGGTCGCGATCGAGGAAACCGCGCTGGGCCACGCCAGCGTGTTCCTCAACGGCGGCCAGCGCGGCCTGCAGGTCGAACTCGCGCCCGGCGACGCCGTAAAGGCGGCCGAGGCGATCGCAAGACCGCTGACGGCGTAAGCCACCTTCCACGGCGCTCGCGAAGCTTCCGAAAAGCACAGCTACTGAGAAACCAAGGCTATTCAGAAAGCTTCGGCTGCGCCTGCGCCCACAACATCGCCTCGACGATGGCCTCACGTAGTTTCGGGCGCAACTCGTCGTCGCACTCGATGAAGGCGAGAATGGAATTGGCGCGAACGGCGAACCGGTGTCGCGTCTCGGCTTCGGCTTCTTCGGCCGATAATGGCTTGCTCAAAGGAATGACCCATCGGTTGCATGATTCGACCTCACGGACAGGCGAAGCCTTTGAATTGGCAATCGTCTGCAGCCGTGGTCCCACGATCGAACGAACGCCCGGAGCATGATCGGCTCTGATTGAACCAGCACCGATCATGCGCCAGACCTATTGTTGACGCGCTTTCTGCGCAGACAAGTCCACGCCATCCGCGCAGACCCGGATTGCGCGGACCTGTATCCGTCCCCGGGTCAAGGCCGGGGACATGCGTCGCTCGAAAGCGCTGTAATAACTCGGAAAAAACAGAACAATCCGGAATAACCCGCCATCGTCGGCAGAAAAATCCAAGGTTGGATTGATTCAATCAATCTTCCTTAGATTGCATATTCGCAGCGACCTTTGCAACATCAAACAAGTGGCAAGAAGCAAACGCCCAGGCCTGCGCAACGGCTGCCCGCATGGGCGCGATGCGTCCCCGCCATTGATGAACCGGCCAAATCCGTGTCTGTGACTTCGGCCGGGTCACATCTCCGGCCCGGCGACCTCGCCGGGCGGGCCGCGGCGTCATGAACCGGGTCCAGATGTCGGCTTCCGAACCCAGCACTTCCGCAACAGCCGGCGCCTGGCTCGCCAACCAGCCTTACCTGCTGCTCAGCATCACGGCGCTGTGCTGGGCCGGCAACGCCATCGTCGGACGGATGGCCGCCGGCCACATCCCGCCGGTCACGCTTTCGTTCCTCCGCTGGTCGCTCGCTTTCCTGATCATCCTGCCGTTCGCATGGAAGCACCTGGTGCGCGACTGGGGCGCGATCCGCGAGCGCCTCGGCATCATGATCGTGCTCTCGATCACCGGCATCGGCGCGTTTAACACCCTGCAATACTGGGCGCTGGAACACACCCAGGCGCTCAACACGCTATTGCTCCAATCCGCCGGACCGCTGGTCGTCGCGGTGTGGTCGCTGGCGCTGCTCGGCATCAGGCTGACGATGGCGCAGGCTGCCGGCATCCTGCTGTCGATGTGCGGCGTGCTTATCATCCTGATGCATGGCGACCTCACCAAGCTATCCAACATCGAGTTCAACCGTGGCGACCTGATCTTCCTGATCGCGCTCGCGATCTTCGGGCTCTATTCGGTACTGTCGCTGAAGCGGCCGGGCATCCACGCATTGTCCTTTGTCGCCTTCACCTTCGGCGCCGGCGCGGCCTGCCTGATTCCGCTATTCATCTGGGAATTGTTCGCGCGGCCGCTGATGCGGCTCGACGCCGCGAACCTGCTGTCGCTGTTTTACGTCGCGCTATTTCCCTCGACGATCGCCTATCTCTGCTTCAACCGCGGCGTGCAGCTGATCGGCGCCAACCGCGCCGCGCCGTTTTTCCACGTGGTACCGGTGTTCGGCACCATCATGTCGATCATCTTCCTCGGCGAGCACCCGCAAGTGTTCCACTTCATCGGGTTCGCGCTGGTGCTGACCGGGGTGTTCGTGGCGTCGCGAAAGCCTCAAGCTGCCTAGAGCGTGAAGCTGGACGAGTCACCTGCGAAACAGTCCGCCCACCGCGCTCCCCACGCCCCCCACCACGCTGCGCGCAGCGCCGCCGATCGCGCCGATCGGGCCGCCGACACCACGCGAATTGCGGGCACGGCCTGCGGTGCGACGGCGATCTTGACGGGCAGACTTGCCGGCCACCTTCGCGGCATCCGTCAGCACCTTGTGCTGGGCGGCGTTGAGGAATCCGGTCGCAGGGTAGCCTTGCTCCTCCTGCCAGCGCGTGATGGCGGCGCGAGTCGAGTCGTCGAACTTCCCATTGACCTTGGTGTCGAACCCGAGCCTGGTCAGCCCACGTTGCACTTGACGACGCTTTGCCTTGCTGAGGCCGATCTGTTCCTCGGTCGCCTGAGTCGCCTCGTCGGTCGCGTTCACCGTATCGACGGGTGCCGACGTCTCGCGAGGCGTGCTGCTCAGACCAGCGTTGGCAAAGTGCGCGCTGTCGACGATCGCCAGGATGGACAATGCCAGGATCAAGGCGCGCATGGCCTTACTTCGCCCTCAAGTCTGCGGATGGTTCGGTGTGGAAAGCAAATGTACACCGCGCGGTCCTGAACTATCAACATCCGGCGGCGTCACTTCGCTTCGAGGGGGTAACTGTTGTCTGCGGCAGACGGTTCCCTGGCCTCGCGCCGATTGTTACGCCGCATTGCACGCGGGGGAACGAGATCGGCGCAGCACTGGAGCCAGCACCGCCGAGGTCAGCCGGTCATCGACCAACAAGGAGACATTTTCATGGTGGTCGAGAACCCTGAGCATCGGACTTGCCGTAGCTTCGGAATGTAGCGATGGCTATCATTGTCGGCCGCCACCCCAGAGCGCGGATAAGCGCATTCGCACGAAAGGAGGAAAGTGATGGATCTGAAGGGCGCGGTTGCATTGGTGACGGGCGGCAATGGCGGGCTGGGACAGCGCATCTGCCACGCGCTGGCACAGGAGGGCGCGCATGTCGCCGTCGTCTACGCGCGCAGCCGCGACCAGGCGGAAAGCGTCGCTGGCGAACTGTCGTCGCGTCATCAAATCAAGGCTCAGGCTTTCGCTTGCGACATCACCGACGGCGCGGACGTGGATCGGCTGGTCGGTGAGGTCACCCAGGCCTTCGGCCGCCTTGATGTCCTGATCAATGACGCAGCCTACAACATCTCGATCCCGTTCGGCGATCTCGACAGCCTGACGATGGAAGTATGGGACCGGATCATGGCGACCAACCTGACGGGGCCGATGCGCCTGAGCAAGGCGGTCGCCCCTGTCATGAAGGCCCAGGGGCGAGGCCGCATTGTCAACATCGCTTCAGTAGCGGGGCTCAGCCCAACCGGCTCTTCGATCGCCTATGCCGTGTCGAAGGCGGGGCTGATTCATCTGACGCGTTGCATGGCGGTGGCGCTGGCGCCCGAGACGCTCGTCAACTGCGTGGCACCGGGCCTGCTGGAAGGCACGCGCGCGACGGCCAATCTCAAGCCCGAGCAGGTCGAACGCTCCGCATCGAGCTCGCTCCTGAAGAAGCCGGCCGACAAGGACGACTGCGCCGACATGGTGATCGCCATGTGTCGCACCGAGACCATGACCGGCCAGACCGTCGTCATCGACGCCGGGCGGATCTTCCACTAAGACGAAGCTTTTGTCGAGCAGCGAAACGGGCTTCCATTCAACGCTGCCCAACGAGGAACATCCGAGGTTCGATTGATGGCTGTCTGGTCCCCTTTGAGGTTCAACTGCGGACGGGAGATCGCAAACCGGTTTGTCATTGCGCCGATGACGACCGATGCGTCCCATGAAGATGGAACGGCTGCCGAAGACGAACTCGAATTTGTCCGGCGACGTGCCGCCGGCGGATTCGGAGCCGCCATTTCTTCCGCCACTTACGTCAAGCAAGACGGGCGCTCCTGGCTGGGAATAGGTGCGGCACACGATGGACATTTGTCCAGTCTCACCCGGCTCGCCGAAGCGATGCGTGTCGCAGGCGGTCTCGCAATCCTCCAGATATATGACGGTGGACGCATCGCGAAGCCCGAGTTGATAGGTGAGGAATGTCTGCGCGCGCCTTCTGCCGTTGCATCGTTGCGTCCGGGGGCGAAGATCCCGAGGGCGATGACGGCCGATGAGGTTGAAGGCCTGATCGCGAGCTTCCGCAACGCTGCTTCGCTCGCCCGAAAGGCCGGGTTCGACGGCGTCGAGATTCACGGCGCCAACCACTACGCGGTGCATCAGTTTTTCTCGCCCCGGGCCAATCATCGCGCCGATCATTGGGGCGGCACGCTTTCAAGGCGCATGAATTTTCCGCTCGCCGTCGCGCAGGCCGTTCGCGAAGCCCTCGGTCCAGATTTGATCGCAGGGTTTCGCGTGACACCATTCGAGGCCGAGGCGGACGGCTATACGCTCGAGGACGCCAAACAGCTTTGCGACGAACTGGCCAGGTTGAACCTCGACTACATCTCCGTTTCGCTGGATGATTATCGCAACAGCCGGCCCATGAGAGAGGCACGGGTCTATAATGGTCCGGTCGAGAAGAGCTATACGCCGGCCGAAAGCCCAATTACGGCACTTGCCCGTGTCGTAGCTGGACGTACTGCGGTCATGGCGAGCGGCGGGATCAAAACGTGCGTGGATGCCGAGGGGGCGATCGATCTGGGAGCTGACCTGGTTGCCGTCGGACGCGCCGTCGTGGTGGATCCGGAGTGGCTGCCCAAGGTCCGAAGCAAGAGCGAAGCATCGATCCTTGCCGGACTGCCAAAGGATGAGTTCGAGATCGCCAAGGCCTTGAGCATTCCGCCGCGAATGGTCGAATACCTGTTGAGCCGACCGGGCTGGATCCCTCGCCTTTAAGCCTCGGCCGCCCCTGGTTCCGGGTGACCGGGCGCGGTGACTTGCCGTGGCAAATCCGCTATCTGTTGAGCCTGCTTCGCAAGGTTTTCGATGAGAGCGCGCGCCAGCAACGTAGTGATCGGCACCCTGACCCTGGCCCTGATTGCCGGGTCGCTGGCTGCGTTCCTCACCTATCAGAGGCTAGCCGGCATCAAGCAGCAGGTGCCGTTCCGGGTGATCTTCGAGGGCTCGGCCTCCGGCCTGCGCAAGGGCGGCAGCGTCAATTTTTCCGGCATCCGGGTCGGCGAAGTGGTGTCGCTGAAGCTCGACCATCCCCGCCGCGTCGTGGCGCTGGCCATGATCGACGGCAACACGCCCGTCAAGAGCGACACCCAGGTCGGACTTGAATTCCAGGGGCTGACCGGCATCGCGGCGATTTCGTTTACCGGCGGCTCCGACGAGGCGCCGCCGCCGCGAAAGGGTGCGGACGGCATTCCCGAACTGACGGCCGATCCCGACGGGACGCTCAACACCCAGGAAAAGATCCGCGTGGCGCTGCGCAACGTCGACAAGGTAATCGCCGACAACGAGGCGGCGGTAAAGGACACGCTGCGGAATTTCGAAAGCTTCACCGCGTCGCTATCCGGGAATGGCGAGAAGATCACCAGCATCATCGCGACCGCCGAAGACGGCATCGCCGCCGTCGACGGCGCACTGGACAAGACCAAGGGATTTCTCGGCGGGCTCGCCAGCGAGAAATATGGCGGCGAGCTACTGCCGACCGTGATCTCGCTGCGCGAACTGATCGAGAGCTTCAACAAGAAGTCCGGCTCCGTCATCGCCGACACCCGCAAGATGTTCGGCGAACTCAGCCAGTCCATCAACACCAGCAAATTCGGCAGCGCCCCGCCCGCTTCGCCCGCCAGACGTTAGCTTCAATCAAGAACCAAGAAAAACGGAAACGCCCGACGTGCTCGACAAATCAACTGCTGCGACCGCCGCCCCGCCCGCCACCGTGACCCGCGCCGAAAGCGCCGTTCCACGCGCCCTGCAGAAATATCTCACGCTCGACGATTTCGAGGCGACCGCGCGGCGCCGGATTCCGAAATTCCTTTACGGCTATATCTCCGGCGGCGCCGAGACCGATGCCGCCGTGCGCGACAACCGAAAGGCCTTCGACGAATACGGTTTCGTGCCGCGCGTGCTCAACGACGTTTCCGGCCGCGACCAGACCACGACGCTGTTCGGCAAGCGCTACGCGTCGCCGTTCGGCATTCCGCCGATGGGCTCCTCGGCGCTCTGCGCCTATCGCGGCGACATCGTGCTGACACGCGCAGCTGCCGAAACCAACGTGCCGATGATCCTCAGCGCGTCGTCGCTGATCACGCTGGAGGACGTGCGGCGCGAGAACAACGCCGCGTGGTATCAGGCCTATCTGGCCGGCCTGCCGGAGCGCATCGAACCGCTGGTCGATCGCGTGGCGGCGGCAGGCTACGATACCTTCGTCGTCACCGCCGACGTGCCGGTGCCGCCGAACCGCGAGAACAACATCCGCAACGGCTTTCAGGTGCCGCTCGCGATCACGCCGCGGGTATTCTGGGATACGGTGACGCATCCGCACTGGCTGTTCGGCACCTGGGCCCGCACGGTGAAGAATTTCGGCATGCCGCATTTCGAGAACATGGACGCCAAGCGCGGCCCGCCGGTGCTCGCCAAGAACCTGATGCGCAACATCGGCGCCCGCGACCAACTCGCCTGGAAACATGTCGAACTGATCCGCAGGAGGTGGAAGGGCAAGCTCGTCGTCAAGGGACTGGTCTCGCCCGCGGACGCCCGGATCGCGCGCGAGAGCGGCGTCGACGGCGTGATGCTCTCCAACCACGGCGGCCGCCAGCTCGACTATACAATGTCCGGCCTGCGCACGCTGCCGGAGATCGCCACTGAGGCCAAGGGCATGACGGTGATGGTCGACGGCGGCATCCGCCGCGGCACCGACGTGATCAAGGCGCTGGCGCTGGGTGCGCATTTCGTCTGGGTCGGCCGCCCCTTCCTCTACGCCGCGATCGCCGGCGGCCAGGCCGGCGTACAGCGCGCGATCACGCTGCTGCAGGCCGAGATCGACCGCGACCTGGCGCTGCTCGGCATCCGCTCCCTCAGCGAGATCACGCCGGATCTGGTGCGGAAGTTTTGAGGAGCCGGTCGCGTAGCCCGGGTGGAGCGTAGCGCAACCCGGGGACAGGGTTGCGATTGTTCGAAAGTCCCCGGATTGCGCTGCGCTTCATCCGGGCTACGGGATCTTGAACTTGCTGTACGCTTCCTCCGTCGCGATGATCAAATGTTCGGCGCAACCGTTGGTGCGGTGGGGGTCGCAGCGCTGTTCGTAGTCCTGTGACGTCATCATGTCGACGAACGCTGACACCGTCGGATAATACACCAGCGCCAGATAGTTCCATTGATTGCCGTCCTGCCGCCCGAGCGCGACCGTTCTGGCGTCGCCGGTCCACAGCAGCGTGCCGCCGCGCGCCTTGATCATCGGCACGGTCAGCGCGCTGTAGCGCAAATAGGCGTCCCAGCCCGACCCGTCGCCGTCGAGCGAGCGTTCGCGGAAACGCATCAGGTTCACCATCACCACCGGCGCCTGATGATCCATCTCCTGCAGACCCTTCACGTTCAGCAATTCCACAGCCATCCACAACTCCTCACGGCGTTCTGCAATCCCGGACATTGTAGCATTGCATGCGTGGGACTTGTCGCGCGGCGGAAAATTTGACCCTACTCGGTCCGAGACCATGACCGAGCCCGCTCCAGCGCCGCCTGCCTTCCATCCGGTCCGGTGGCTGAACAACCAGCCCTACCTGCTGCTCAGCCTGACCTCGCTGTTCTGGGCCGGCAACATCGTGCTGGCGCGCCACGTCGCCGGCCATGTGCCGCCGCTGACATTGTCCTGCCTGCGCTGGATCGGCACCTTCCTGATCCTGCTGCCGTTCGCCTGGCCGCATCTGAAGCGCGACTGGCCGGTGATGCGTGCGCATCTGCCGATGCTGGTGTTCCTGTCGTCGATCGGCTTTGCCTACAATAACGCGATCTCGTACTGGGCCATGCAGTACACCGAGGCGCTGAACGCGCTGCTGATCCAGTCGGCGGGGCCGCTGTTCGTGGCGCTGTGGTCGCTGGCGCTGTTCGGCGTGCGCCTCACCGGCGCTCAGCTCGCCGGCATCACCATCTCGCTTGTGGGCGTGTTGACCATCATCCTGCGGGGCGATTTCAGCGCGCTCGCCGGCATCAGCTTCAACCGCGGCGACCTGATGTTTGCGAGTTCACTGGTGTCGTTCGGGCTGTATTCGGCGCTGATGCCCCGACGCCCGGTGACGCACGCACTGTCGCTGATTTCGTTCACCACCTGCTGCGGCGCGATGATGCTGCTGCCGTTCGCGATCTGGGAGTTCTCGACCGGCGTCACGTTCAAATTCGACCTGATCTCGATGACCGCGCTGGCCTACGTCGTGATCTTTCCTTCCACGCTGGCCTACACGTTCTTCAACCGCGGGCTGGCGCTGATCGGGCCGAACCGCGCCGCGCCGTTCTTTCATCTGGTGCCGGTATTCGGCTCGGCGATGGCGATCCTGCTGCTCGGCGAGCAGTTGCGGCTGTTCCACCTGGTCGGCTATGTGCTGGTGCTGGCCGGGGTGGTGATCGCATCGCGCCGGGCCTCGGCAAAAGCCTGAAAGACGCGTGTTTCCGCAGCATGCGGCGTAGCGTCTTACCGGCTTCCCCTTTGATCCCGGGCGGGCTAGCTTCCCGGCCAATTGACCAAGAGCAACCTGAGGAAACGACTATATGTTTGAACGATTGAAGCGGTACCGGCACGTCGCGGCGGCGGCCCCCCTGATGTTGGCGTTGATCGCCACGGCTTCCGCGCAGGCCCCCTACCCGAACCGCAACATCACCCTGGTGCTGCCGTTCGCCGCCGGCAGCGGCACCGACACCACGACGCGCCTGATCGGAAAAGAGGTCGGGACCGCGCTCGGCGTCAGCATGGTGATCGAGAACAAGGCGGGCGCCAACGGGTCGATCGCAGCAAGCTATGTCGCGCGCTCTGCGCCCGACGGCTATACGCTGTTCGTGACGACGAACACGTCGCATTCGGCGAATCCGTATTTGCTGAAGAACATGACCTACGATCCGATCAAGGATTTCACCCCGATCGCACGGACCGGCGACCTGCCCTTCATGCTGGTGATTCACCCGGACATTCCGGCCAATTCGGTGGCCGAACTGATCGCGCTGGCCAAGAAGGAGCCGGGCAAGTATTCCTACGCGAGTGGCAGCTCCTCGGCGATCGTCTCGGGCGCGACGTTTGCGCGGCTTGCCGGCATCGACCTGCTGCACGTTCCCTACAAGAGCTCACCGCCGGCCTTGACTGACGTGATCGCCGGCCGCGTCTCCATGATGTTCATCGACGTCCCGACCGGCCTGCCCCACGTCAACGCCAAGGCGTTGAAAGCGCTGGCCGTCACTACCAAGAAACCCTCGGCCCTGCTGCCGCATCTGCCCACCATGGACGCCACCGTGAAGGGTTTCGACATCACCTCGTGGCAGGGCTACTTCGGTCCGGCCAATATGCCGAAGGATATCGTCACCAGGCTGAATGCGGAAATCCGCAAGGTCATCGAGCGGCCGGACATCAAGAGCCAGCTCGCCGAGCGCGGCATGGAAGCGTTCTCCGGCACCCCGGAAGAGTTCGATGCGTTTGTGAAGGACCAGCTCGTGGTGTGGGAGAAGCTGATCGCGGGCGCGGGGATCGAGAAGCAGTAAAGCGCGATACAAACTGCGTGGTTTCGCAGGGTGGGCAATGCGAAACGTGCCCACCATTCACGACGACACTCTCCCGAGAGGTGGTGGGCACGCTACGCTTTGCCCACCCTACGCAAGCTTCAGCGCCGTCACTCACTCCCGTGAAGCATTTCCAGTTCGGCAATGCGGCGGTCGGCGCGACGGAGCCGGCGGCACAGCTCGCGGTTGATGTTCTGCATCACCATCACATAGGCCTGGATATCGGCCTTGTAGCAGGCATAGAGTTTTGCGGCCGTGAGCTCGTACAGCACGGTCGGGCTCTCCGCGACGACCGTGGCCGACCGGTTCTGCATTTCGATCAGCGTCATCTCGCCGAAGAAATCCCCGGGATCCAGACGTGCCATGCGGATGACGCGCTCCGCATCCGCGCGCCTGCTCACCACGAGCTCGCCGGAGTGAACGACGAACATCGAGCGCCCCGGCTCGCCTTCCGCCACCACCGTGGCGCCGGCGTCGAAGCGGCGCTCGACCAGCATGGAGACCAGGAGTTCGAGGCTTGCATCCGAAAGGCCACCGAAGAACGGCGTGGCGAGCAAGAACGCTTTCAGATCGGGCGAGCTGACAGCCATCGGCGCAATATACTCGCGCTCCCGATGGCGGCAAGCGGTGCCGGGGGGCCCTACGCCGCGCGCACCTTGACCAGGAATTCGTCGACCGCGCTGCGCAGCATGCTGGACTGGGTGTCGAGCTCGCGGGCATTCGCCAGCACCTCGGACGCCGCCTTGCCGGTGGCGGTCGCCGCCGTGGTGACGCCGCCGATATGGGTTGCGATCTCGTTCGAGCCGGCCGCCACCGACTGGATGTTACGGGCGATCTCGCGGGTCGCGCCGCCCTGCTGCTCCACAGCGCTCGAAATTGAGACCGTGATCTCGCTCATCTGCGAGATGGTTTCGGTGATGCCACCGATCGAGGCCACGGCCTCGCTGGTGGAGGCCTGCATGGCCGCGACCTGGGAAGAGATTTCCTCGGTCGCCTTCGCGGTCTGGTTGGCGAGCGCCTTCACTTCCGACGCCACGACCGCGAAGCCGCGGCCGGAGTCGCCGGCGCGCGCCGCTTCGATGGTGGCGTTGAGCGCCAGCAGGTTGGTCTGCGCGGCGATCGAGTGGATCAATTTCACCACTTCGCCGATCTTCTCGGCGCCGATCGAGAGCGCGCCGACGGTGGCGTTGGTGCGCTCGGCGTCGCTCACCGCCTTGCTGGCGATCTCGCTGGAACGCGCCACCTGCCGGGAGATTTCCGTCACCGAACTGGAAAGTTCTTCCGCGGCAGACGCCACGGTGCCGACATTGTCCGATGAACGCTGCGACGCCGCGCCGACGGTCGCCGCCCGCGCGCTGGCATCGCTGGCGGTTGCCGTCATCGACTGCGCGGTGGTCTGCATGCCGGCCGCTGCCGTCGACACCGAACGAACGATGCCGGTCACGCTGCGTTCGAAATTACTGGCGATGTTCTCCATCGCCGCCCGGCGCTCGGCCTCGGCGCGCGCCTGCACCTCGGCTTCCTTTTGTTCGAGCCCGCGGATGCGAACCGCATTGTCCTTGAAGATCTGCACGGTCGCAGCCATTGCGCCGATCTCGTCGCCGCGTCCGATGCCGGGAATGGCGCCGTCCAGCTTGCCTTCGGCCAGGTCCTGCATGCGGGCGCCGAGTTCGGTGAGCGGCTTTGCGATGCTGCGGCCGATCATCCAGGCGATGCTGCCCGCCACCACCGCGATGCCGAGAATGGCGAGACCGAGCAGCCACGCGAGCGGCTTCATCCTGGCATCGAGATCGTCGAGATAGGCGCCGGTGCCGACGAACATGTTCCAGCCGGGAATCGGGACCGCGTAGGAAAACTTGCGGATCAATTCCTCGCTGCCGGGCTTGCGATATTCGTAGCGCAGCGTGACGTGACCATCTTTGGCAATGCCGTCGCGCAACTCGCGCACGAGCTTCCTGCCGGCTGTCTCGATATCCATGCGGTTCTGGCCGATCTGCGCGGGAACCGGCGCCAGCACGGCGACGCCGTCCATGGTGTAGGCGAACACGTAGCCGTTGCCGTTGTCGAAGGTCAGCGTATTGCCGCGCTTGCTGAACTCGGCAATCGCCGCATCCTTGGTCATCTGGCCGGCCTCGACCTGCTTCTGCAGCCCGAGCGCCATGTTGCGCGCCATGTCGACGATCGCCCTGGTCTGTTCGACGCGTCCGTTCAGCATCTCACGCTGCATCAGATAGCCCGCGAGGACGCCGGCGACGCAGAGGCCGAGCATGGTGATTCCCACCAGAATGCCGAGCTTGGGGGTGATCTTGAGATTGGTCAGCTTCACAGGGAATCTCCGGAAACATGCGTGCGATTCGGTCGTCGATGGACGCACGGTATCGAGAGACCCTTTAGCGCTTCCTTACGAAGACGGTGCAAGTCCGTGTTTTTATTGGATAAAGCAACCGATGATTGTAGCGAATACCAAGCAAGTCGCGTAAAAGGGGAAATCTGTCAAACAACAGTGGCGGCGCCCGCCGCCTCAAACCAACACCGAAGATAAATCGGGAGCAGGAAATGCCGAAATTCAGGGTGGTGACGCCGAAGGGCGCGAGCTTCACGGTCGCCGGCGGCGGCTACGACTACGAGAAGGAAGCGCTCGATCCGATCGGGGCCGAGATCATCGAGGCGCCGGCCAATGAGGCGGAATTCATCGCCGCCGCGAAAGATGCGGATGCGATCTACGCCAAGGGCATGCCGATCACCAAGGCGGTCATCGACTCCCTGCAGAATTGCAAGGTCATCACGCTCGGCAGCGTCGGCGTCGATTCGGTCGACGTCAAAGCCGCAACCGCCCGCGGCATTCCCGTAACCAACATTCCCGACACCTTCATCGAGGAGGTCGCCGACCACGCCATGATGCTGCTGCTGGCGGGCTTCCGGCGGTTGGTCGAGCAGGACAAGATGGTGCGCACCGGACGGTGGTCCGAGGGCCGCCCCGCCCTGTTGAAGATTCCGCGGCTGATGGGACAGACGCTCGGCTTCATCTCGTTCGGCCGCGTCGCGCGTGCGGTCGCCAAGCGCGCCGCCCCGTTCGGGCTGCGCATGATCGCCTACGACCCCTTCATCCAGGAGACACTGATTTCCGACCATGGCGTGATCCCGGCGACGCTGTCGGAGGTGCTGGCGCAGTCCGACTTCCTGTCGATGCACGCCCCGGCCCGGCCCGAGGTCCATCACATGCTGGGCGAGAAGCACTTCAAGCAGATGAAAAAGAGCGCGGTCTTCATCAATACCGGCCGCGGCGCGACGGTGGACGAGGAAGGGCTGATCAAGGCGCTGCAGGAGGGCTGGATTTCGCACGCGGCGCTGGACGTGCTGGAAAAGGAACCGCCGTCCCACAACAATCCGCTGCTTTCCATGGAGAACGTTACGCTTACCGCGCATGTCGCCTCTGCGTCGGCACGTTTTGACGAAGCACGCAAGCGCCGCGTAGGCTACGAATTGTCACTGGTCTTGTCGGGCATGTGGCCGGTAAGCTGTGTCAATCCGTCGGTGCTGCAAAACACCTCGCTTCGTCGCTGGCAGCCTGTCAGCATGGATCGCGGTCCGAACAGCTAGGACGGCAAGAAGGCGTCTTCGGGCGAAGCGGAGAACGGTCCGCGCCCGCAGGACGTAACAATCACAGAGTCGAAGGGCCTGCGATTCCAATTGGAATCGAGGGCTATGAGTTCACCGGCGGTGAAACGTCGGGAACAGGAAAACAGGGAGAGCTCTCACTATGACGACCAATATCACCCGCCGTGACGCGTTGGCTCTGGGCGTTTCCGCCGCCGCGCTGGCGGCGACCGGCGCTTCGGCACAGACCACCTCCACCATCAAGGCTGCCGACGTCGCGGCCCCCAAATTCGCGATCGAGAAGGGCGCCACCCTGCGCATGCTGCGCCCGGTGCGCTTCGTGCAGGCCGATGAGGACGTGTTCCGCGCCAATGCCGCCAAATTCACCAAGGAGACCGGTGTCGAAGTCAAGGTCGACTTCGTGGGCTGGGAGGACATCAACCAGCAGACCGCGGTGACGTCGAATTCGGGCGCCGGACCCGACATCATCATCGGCTTCTCGGACGCGCCGCACATCTATGTGGACAAGCTGATCGAGTTGACCGACGTCGCCGATTATATCGGCAAGCGCTATGGCGGCTGGCTGCCGCTGGCGCAGACCTACGGCAAGAAGAGCAAGAGCAACACCTGGATCGGACTGCCGTTCGGCGCCACCGCCGGCCCCCTGATCTACCGCAAATCGGTCCTGCAATCGGTCGGCTTCGACAAGGTACCGGAAGATCATGCCGGAATCCTCGATCTGTGCCGCAAGCTGCACAAGGCCGGCAAGCCGGCCGGCTTCGCGCTGGGCAACGCCAAGGGCGACGGCAACGGCTTCGCCAGCTGGGCGCTGTGGTCGCACAACGCGTCCCTGCTCGACGAGGACGGCAACGTCACCATCAACAGCAAGGAGACCATCGCCGCGCTGAAATGGGTCAAGGAACTGTACCCGACCTTCATCGCCGGCACGCCGTCCTGGAACGACGTCAGCAACAACCGCGCCTATTCCGCGCAGGAAATCTCGCTGACCGCGAACGGCGTCTCGCTGTATTTCTCGCTCAAGAACGATCCCGCCACCAAGGCGATCGCCGACGACAGCGAGCACCAGTTGCTGCCGAAGGGCCTCGCCAAGGTATCGCCGATGGCCGGGCTGACGTTGAACGCCATGGTGTTCAAGCACAGCCAGTATCCCAACGCCGCCAAGGCATTCCTGACCTACATGCTGGAAAAGGACCAGTACGAGCCCTGGCTCAATGCCAACTCGGGCTATTGGTCCCAACCGCTGGCTGCCTATGCCGAGGCCAAGGTCTGGTCCGAAGATCCCAAGGTCAAGATCTTCAAGGACACCATGAACAGCACCTATTACGACGGCTACAAGGGCCCGATCTCGACCGCGACCGGAGCCGTCAGCGCCGATTACGTGCTGATTCAGATGTGTGCGGCGGTTGCGACCGGCGCGTCGACGCCGGAGGCCGCCGCCGCGGAAGCCGAGCAGCGGGCGAAGCGCTACTTCCGGCGCCAGAACCGCTAAGGACGGTCACGTCACATCGTTTCGGGCCGGCGCGCAGGCGTCGGCCCGAAACATCAGGATTCCGGGTTCGATGCCGTGTGTCGATCCGGAATGACGCAACAGGCATAAGCAACAGGCACAACAGGACAATTATCGAATGTCCGTGACGACAATATCCGCGCGAACATACGCGCAGCATCAGCCGGGCTGGTTCGCCCGGCTGCTCGACAACAAGGCATTCCTGATCATTGTTTGCCTCGCGCCCGCGATCGGCCTGTTGGGAGTGTTCCTGACCTACCCGCTCGGCCTCGGCGTCTGGCTCGCCTTTACCGACACCACGATCGGCCGCAGCGGCGTCTTCGTCGGCTTCGAGAATTTCCAGTACCTGCTGAAGGATCCGCTGTGGTGGAGCGCGGTGTTCTATAGCGTCTTCTACACCGCGGTCGCGACCTTCGGGAAATTCGCGCTCGGCTTCTGGCTGGCGTTGCTGCTCAACAACCACTTTCCGTTCAAGAGCCTGCTGCGCGCCATCGTGCTGCTGCCGTGGATCGTACCGACAGTGCTGTCGGCGCTGGCTTTCTGGTGGATCTACGATCCGCAGTTCTCGATCATCTCCTATCTCCTGGTCGACGTGCTGGGCGTCCGCTCGACCAACATCGACTTCCTCGGAACGCCGTGGTCCGCGCGGTTCTCGCTGATCGTAGCCAACATCTGGCGCGGCATCCCCTTTGTTGCGATCTCGCTGCTGGCGGGGCTGCAGACCATCTCGCCCTCGCTCTACGAGGCGGCAATGCTGGACGGCGCCACCGCCTGGCAGCGCTTCCGCTTCATCACCCTGCCGATGATGATGCCGATCCTCGCCATCGTCATGACGTTCTCGATCATCTTCACCTTCACCGACTTCCAGCTCGTCTACGCCATCACCCGCGGCGGTCCGGTCAACTCGACCCATCTGCTCGCGACACTGGCGTTCCAGCGCGGTATCGCCGGCGGCGAGCTCGGCGAGGGTGCCGCGATCGCGGTGTCGATGATTCCGTTCCTCGTGTTCGCAACGTTGTTCAGCTACTTCGGCCTCGCGCGCCGTAAATGGCAGCAGGGAGAAGCCAATGACTGACGTAGCCGCCTCACCGGGCAACAGTAACGTCGCCAGCGCCACGCCGGATACGATGTCGTGGGATTCGCGCGCGCGGCGCGTGATGATGATCTACCTGCCGCTGGCCTGCTTCGTGCTGATCCTGCTGTTCCCGTTCTACTGGATGGCGATCACGTCATTCAAGCCGAACGCGGAACTGCTGAACTTCAAGGATCACAATCCGTTCTGGATCACCTCGCCGACGCTCGCGCATATCAAGCACCTGCTGTTCAATACGGCGTATCCGACCTGGCTGTGGACCACGATGATCGTGGCAGTGTGCTCGACCTTCCTGTCGCTGTTCGCCTCGACGCTCGCGGCCTACGCGATCGAGCGGCTGCGCTTCCGCGGCAGTCCCTATGTAGGGCTCGGCATCTACCTCGCCTATCTGGTGCCGCCCTCGATCCTGTTCATCCCGCTCGCCACCGTGATCGTGCAGTTCGGCCTGTTCGACTCGCCGCTGGCGCTAATCCTGGTGTACCCGACCTTCCTGGTGCCGTTCTGCACCTGGCTGCTGATCGGCTATTTCAAGTCGATCCCCTACGAGCTGGAGGAATGCGCGCTGGTCGATGGCGCAACACGACTGCAGATCCTGTGGCGGATCACGCTGCCACTGGCTGTGCCGGGCCTGATCTCGGCCGGCATCTTCTCGTTCACGCTGTCGTGGAACGAGTTCATCTATGCGCTGGCCTTCATCCAGAGCGGCGCCAACAAGACGGTGCCGGTCGCGATCCTGACCGAACTCGTCACCGGTGACGTCTACCAGTGGGGCGCGCTGATGGCAGGCTCGCTGCTCGGCTCGCTGCCGGTGGCGCTGTTCTACTCGCTGTTCGTCGACTACTACGTCTCGTCGCTGACCGGCGCGGTGAAGGAATAGGTCTCGATCAGGACCGCGGCTTGAACTCCACGGGCACGTTCACGGACACTGTTCCGTGAGCGATCTCGGGCGGGATTGCCGGGAATGGCGCAGCCTGGCGGACCATCGCCATGGCCTGCGCATCGAACGCCGAAACGCCCGAGGAGCCGCCCAGGCGGCTCGACTGCACCTGACCGCTGCGGCCAATCGTAAAGCTCACCCTGGCGACGCCGCGCTGGCCGTTACCGCTGGATGGATATTGGTGGAAGCGCATCAGGTGCGCGCGGACGAGATTGCTATAGGCGGCAATCGCCGAAGCCGTCGCGCCCGCGCTCATCGAAGATGCGGCGGGGGCCTGGCGCTCGGCGCGCGGTGGCGCGCTGGTGCGCGGCGCCGGGGGCGCCTCCGAAGGCCGCTTGGCGTCCTTCCTGACGATTTTCGGCTTCACCGGCACCGGCTTCTGCTCCGGAACGATCTGCGCCGGCTCGGGCTTTGGCGGCGTGGGCTGCTGCTTCTGCTCCGGCGGCGCCACGACTTCCGGCTTCTCCTGCGGCGGGGTCGGCGCGATCTGCTCCTCCACCGGCTCCATCGCCGCGGGCTCGGGCGGCGCCGCGTCGGCCTGCTGCATTTCGGGTCCCGGTGCCATGTCCATTGGGGACGCCTCGGGCGCCGACGTAACCGGCGCCAGATCGACCATGATAGCGGGCATCGTCGCGCCCGGCGTCACACGTTCCGTGTACCAGTTCATGGTCAACGCAATCAGCGCAGCATGCGTGGCGACGATCGCCGCCGCAGAAATTCCCCAGCGCCGGACGACGGCATCGTCGGACACATCATGCAGGGCGAACGCATTCATGACGGTCAACTGCGGCCGTCGAGGCCGACCAGCGCGATCTTGAGATAGCCGGCGTTGCGCAGCAGGTTCATCACCTCCATCAGGTCGCCGTAGCTGACGGCCTTGTCGGCGCGCAGAAAGATCCGCTCGTCCTTTTTCCCCTGCGTGGCGCTGTCGAGCGTGGTGGTAAGCGTATCGCGCGCAATGACGTCTTCGCCCACCGCGACCGAAAGATCCGGCTTCACGGTGACGAACACCGGCTTGTCCGGGCGCGGCGATGGCTCGACGGTGCTGGCGGGAAGATCGACGCCGAGGTCGACGGTGGCGAGCGGCGCTGCGACCATGAAGATGATCAGCAGCACCAGCATGACGTCGATGAACGGCGTGACGTTGATCTCGTGGGCCTCGACCAGATCGTCCGCGCCGCCGCGCATCCGTCCGCCAACGACACTACCCAGCTTGGCGCCCATCGCTCCGCCTCCCCTCGCTCACTCGGCGGCGCGCGCGAGGTGGAACGCGCCGCGGTCGCTCTCCCGGCTGATCAGGAGCAGCACCATCGCCGAGGCGTCGCCGAGCAGCGCCCGATGGGCCGTTATCGAACGGGTGAGATGATTGTAGATCACGACCGCCGGGATCGCCGCGACGAGACCGAGCGCGGTCGCGAGCAGCGCTTCGGCGATGCCTGGCGCGACGACGGCGAGATTGGTGGTCTTGGCTTCGGAAATGCCGATGAATGAATTCATGATGCCCCAGACCGTTCCGAACAGGCCGACGAACGGTGCGGTGGCGCCGATGGTCGCAAGCACGCCGGTGCCGCGAGCGATCTGCCGCGACATCGCGGCTTCGACCCGCTCCAGCCGCAGTGCAACCCGCTCCTTGAGGCCATCGTCGAAATGTCCGTTCGAGAGACTGGCCTCGCGCGCGGCCGACTGGATGATTTGCGCCACGGCATCGTTGCTGCCGCGGGTTTCCTGCTCGGCCCTGGCGAGCACGGTATCGGCCTCCAGCATGCCGAGGCGTCGTTTGGCCGAGGCCGTCTTGCGGCGGAGCTCGACGGTCTTGGCGAGCCAGATGGTCCACGTCACCAGCGAGGCAAAGGCAAGCCCGACCATGACCGCCTGCACCACGATGTCCGCATTCACGAACATGTTCCAGGGCGACAGGTTGCGCGGCAACTGTGCCACGTCGGTCGCGGCCAGCGCCGCTCCCGGCAACGCGGTCGCGGTCGTCGCTCCACCCAAACGGATCAAAAAGTCGAGCACTCTTCGCCGCATGATCGTCTCCCGGGCTGGTATGCGGGTCGGCTACGCCGCGCCGGCCGGCGCGATGCTGTCCGCGAGCGCATGAAAGCGCTGCAACTGATCGCCGCGCAGCGCACGCGCCTCGTCGCGGCCGACGAACACCTTGAACATGATGCCGCCGTCGACATTGATGAACGCGACGAAGGCCGACGATTTTCCCATGAACGGCCGCTCGACAAAGGCTATCGCCGCGCAACGCGCGTGCCGCAGGTGCCCGTGCAGTCCCTTGGGTTGCATCAGGTTGAAGTAGCCGCGGCCGATCTCTCCCGCCGGAATCGCGCCGGTAAATTCGAAGATCGCATCATCGGTATGGACGATCAGCGTCACCTCGCCCCATTGCGCGATGTCGCCCATCGCGGCGGCGAACCCGCCGCCGCTCCGGATCCGCACCATCGCTTCGGGCATCGCCTCGAGCACGGCGCGCGGCGTGACGTTTCGCTGCCGCGCCACGTCCTCGATGACCGCGCCCGGATTTTCCAGCATATGTGCCTTGAGGTCGGCGAGTTCCGTGCTCAGCATCCCACTCTCCCTCAAGCGGCGGCGCTGGATTTGCGCTCGCTCAGGATCACCTCGAAACCTTCGAACTTGGGATGGCCGAGGTAGAGGCTCTCGCCGGTCTTGTTGTCGGCGCGAGCGTGCGCCCTGCGGAACTCTTCCGAGCGGGTCCACGCCTCGAACGCCGCCTTGTCGACCCAGGTCGTATGCGACGAATACAGCGTGTGATCTTCGTAGACGGGGCCCTTGAGCAGATTGAACTCGACGAAGCCCGCCATGGTGCCAAGATAGGATTCCCGGCTGCGCCAGACGTTCTCGAAGGCTGCTTCCGAGCCGATCTTCACCTGGAACCTGTTCATTGCGATAAACATCAGAAGTCTCCTAGCTGTGGTGCGCCTGGCGTACCGATTGAATTGGGTGGAAACACGAATGCGCCGAAGCCGCGCTGGAGCATCAGCGCGGCCCGGTGCACTGGAGGTGATGGTCTTCTCGCCCGAGACCATGGGATCTTCGTGTCAGGTTCCTCCGAAATGATATTTCAGGCCACCCTTGAATACGATTCCGGGGCCGGCGCTGGCCCATTTCACGTCGTTTTGAGTATCGCCCGTGCTGCCGACCGGGATGGCGTAGGGACGGTAGTACTGATTGAGCAGGTTCTCGACCGAGAAATTCAGCGTGAGATCCCGCGTCGGCTGGTACTGGGCATAGAGGTTGACGAGGTCGAACCCGGTTGCCGGCGTGTAGTTTGCAGGGATGTTCCTGTTCGCCGCCGCCGACGTCCACATAACCGAAAGAACGAGCGTGCGATCGAGCAAGCGAACGCCAGCCGTCGTCGTGATTTTCTGCGGCGGGATGCTGTACAATCCGAAGCCGGTCTGCAGGTTCTTGCCCTGCAGGTAGGAGCCCGCGACACCGACGTACCAGGTATTGGCGTCGTACATCGTCTCGGCCTCAAAACCCTGAATTCTGGCCTGGGCGATGTTCTGGTACTGCAGGAACGGCAGAACGGTAATGCTCGGCGCAGGCGGCGGCCCGGTCGGAACCACGCGCGGCGTGCCGAACGCGACCTGGTCGATGTAGTCGGTGATGTCGTTGCGGAAAACGTTGAACTTGCCGCGGACGCTGTCCCCCGACGTGAACAAGTCGTTCTTCTTCAGGTTGAAGCCGATCTCCTTGTTCTTGCCGACCTCGGGCCGCAGGTTCGGATTCGGCACGAAGCAGAAGGTCGCCTCGGTGCCGGGCGTACCCGACGGACAGTTGAAGAACGAGCTTTGAATGGTAGCGCCGGCGTGCGGCCCGTTCACGAGCGTTTCGGTGATCGAGGGCGCACGGTAGCCCTCGGCATAGCTGGCATAGGGCGTCAGGATGGCGGTGGGCATCAGGCCGACCGTGATCTTCGGCGACAGGCGGTCGCCACTGGCAGACGAGGTCGCCGAAGAGAGCTGGTAATTGTCGTAACGCAACGCGCCGATCACTTCGAGCAGTGAGGTGTAGTTGGCTTTCCACTGCACGAAACCACCGGACAGCGTGCGCTGGCCACCCGGCGTCGTCACATCGGAGGTTCCGCGCAGATCGTTCGACGTCACCTTGTCCTGGAAGGCATCCAGCCCGTAGGTGACCGCGTGGCGCCAATCGTAGGTCTCGAAACGCGTCGTGTTGTAGACGTCGACGCCAACCGTATCGAGCAGATAGCCGCGGTTGCTGCCGATACAGCCGGAGACCGCATTGCCCGGCACGCCGCCGCAGAAGGCGGAAGGAGTCGTGCTGGTATGGCCCGTCTTGATCTGGTCGTTCTCAGTGCGATTCCAGTAGACCTTCGCGTCCCAATCGAACCACTTGTCGTCCGGCTGCGAATATTTCCAGCCGAGCGTCGTCGTGTAATTCTTCACATCGGACCTGTAGATCGACGTGCCATCCAGATTATTGGTCCCGTTCGGATTGCGGGTGTTGGGATCGCCCGCACGGCGCGGCGGCTGGCCGACGCTGAAGATATCTTCCTGGAATATCGTGCCGAGCTTGACTTCGTGTCCGTCAGCCGGCCGCACCGTCAGTTTGGCAATACCGGCGGTGAGCCGATTTCCGGTATTGGCGACTTCGAAGCCGGTCCCGTCCTTGTAGTTCTCCTGGGTGCTATAGGTACCGCCGGCGAACACATCGACATTCGGATTGACGTGAACACCGCCGAACACCGAACCGAGCGCGCGGCCGTAGTTGGTCCCGAGGATAGTCTTGGCGTCAACGCCCCAGCGCTCGCCCGGACGCACGACATCTTCGATGTCCTTGGTACGGAACGACGCCACGCCGCCGATCGCGCCGGAGCCGTAGATGTTGGCGGTCGGGCCGCGGACGATGTCGATGCCGCCGACCAGTTCCGGATTGAGGAAGAAGGAGCCGTTCGCGAAATGGCCGGTGCGCTGGTAATTCTGCCGCGCGCCGTCGACCACCACGGCGACGCGGCCGAAGTCCTGCAGGCCGCGGATATTGATCGAGGTCGACGGCTCGTCGCCCCGATCCTGCACCCAGACGCCGGGAATGTTGTACAGGAGCCCACCAAGCGTGCTGGCCTGGCGGCCCTGGATCTGCTCGAGCGTCACCACGCTGACGGGGGCCAGCGCGTCAATCGCGCGCTCGTCGGTCCTGGTCGCGACGGCCGTGATCGTATCGAGCGACAGTACAGGCGCCGCGCCAATCTGCGCCCGCGCGTTCATCACAGGCGCAGCCTGCGCTATCTGCTGCGGCGCGACGGGCTTGCGCTTCGACTGCTTCTGCTTTTTCTCGGACGCGCTTGCAACGGCATCCGGCTCGGCGGCTTGCGAGAATGCTGTCGTCGACGACATCAACAGCGACGACATCAACGCCAATGAAAATGCCGACGCGCCGAAAACCAGGGCGCGCGAATGCCTAGCCCGAAAAGCCATACTGCCCCAACCTGTTGTTTTGTCTCTTGGGTCTGGCTGGCGGGCGCGCCGCAAATATTGCGGCTGCTTGCTGGCTACCAAATGCTCGCGACCGGGACACACCCCATGCCCACATCGCATGCATCTGGTTACGCCGCGCGGCGGAACCGGTCAACAACCGCGCCGCCCACTTTATATCGATTGTAAATTGCAGCAGTTGGATTGCGGCGGGGCCGGCCTGTACAAACACGCCTTGGGATACCGCAATCGGGGCTTCACAGATTAGATGACCGTTCCTTCAGGAGGAAAGCTCGGCGAGCCACCGACGCACGCGGCAAGCCCTGCTCCGACGACTCGTTCCATCGTCATGAGCGGCAACCGGCTCGACAGCCGCGAGCTGTTCGCGGCGGAGCGCGAGATCATCATCGCGCATGGCGAAGACAAGTACCGCCTGCGGCTGACGTCGCAGAACAAGCTGATCCTGACCAAGTAGATCTGACCAGGTGAACCAGCAATGACATTCTGCCGCACGCTCGCATTATCGGCCGCTGCCTGCGGTTTCCTGCTCGGTAGCGTTGCCGTTGCAGCCGGCATCAAGGTGCATGATGCGCGCAACCGCGACGTCACGATATCCGATCCGGCGCGGATCGTGTCGATCGGCGGCGCGATCACCGAAATTCTCTACGCGCTCGGCTTCGAGGACAGGCTGGCCGGCGTCGACACCACGAGCCTCTATCCGGCCGCGGCGCGCGGCAAGCCGAACGTCGGCTACATGCGGCAGATATCGGCCGAAGGCGTCCTCGGACTCAATCCCTCGCTGGTGCTCGCCGTGCAGGGCTCCGGGCCGAAGGAAGCCATGGACCTGCTGGAGGCAGCCAAGGTGCCGCTGGTGCTGGTGCCCGAAACCTTTTCCGAACAGGGCCTGCTCGACAAGATCAAAATGGTCGGCCATGCCATGGGCGCGGACAAGCGGGCCGAATGCCTGACCGCGGTCGTGACGGACGACCTGGCGCAACTGCGCGAACTGCGCGCCAAAGTGACGAAGCCGGTCCGCGTGATGTTCGTAATGTCGATGCTGAACGGCCGGGCGATGGCCGCAGGCCAGAAGACCGCCGCCAACGAGATCATCGCGCTTGCCGGCGGCGTCAACGCGATCGACGGTTATGACGGCTACAAGATCATCAACGACGAGGCGATTGTCGCGGCGAAGCCGGACGTGGTGCTGTCGATCCAGCGCGGCAAGGATTCGGTGGATGCGGAAGCGGTGTATGTCCATCCCGCCTTCGCGCTGACGCCGGTCGTCGCGAACAAGTCGTTCATCTCCATGGAAGGTCTCTACCTGCTCGGCTTCGGGCCGCGCACGGCCGCGGCGGCGCGCGATCTCTCGATCAAGCTCTATCCGGCGCTGGCGCCGCAGGCCGAGAAGTTCATGCCGGCGGCGTTGACGGCCAATTGCCGGCAATGACCGATCTTGCGGACTCCCGCGCGGAAGGCGCGAAGCGCCGCAGCGGATATGCGTTGCGCCCCGCTGCGTCGCTGACCCTCGCCGGGCTGCTGATCGTGCTCTTCGGCGCGGCGCTGGTCGCGCTCACCGTGGGCGCTGCGGGAATTCCGCTGGCGCGGCTGCCCGCGGCGCTAGGTATTTGGCCAGACGCCTCGGCTGGTCCCAATCTCGTGCGCGACCAGCTCGTGCTGTGGTCGATCCGGATTCCTCGGATCGCGGCCGCCGCCATGGTGGGGGCCCTGCTTGCGGCATCCGGCGCGATCATGCAGGGGCTGTTTCGCAATCCTCTTGCCGATCCCGCGCTGGTCGGCGTTTCCTCCGGCGGCGCGCTCGCGGCGGCGGCTTCGATCGTCTTCGTCGACAGCCAGATCGGCGAGAGCTTGCGCTTCATGCAAAATCAGGTGCTGCCGTTCACGGCCTTCGTGGGCTCGCTTGCGACGACCGTCATCCTGTATCGAATCTCCAGCCGTTCGGGACGGACGTCGATTGCGATCTTCCTGCTGGCCGGAATTGCCATTGCCGCGATCGCCAATGCCGGCATCGGACTGCTGGTATTCATTGCCGACGATCGCCAGTTGCGCGACATCACGTTCTGGCTGCTGGGATCGCTGAGCGGCGCGACATGGCCCAAGCTCGCCGCGCTGGCGCCGGTGCTTGGGATCGCGCTCGTCGCCTGCCTGTCGATCGCGCGCGGGCTCGACGTGCTGGTGCTCGGCGAGGCCGAGGCATTTCACAGCGGCGTCGACGTCGAGCGGCTGAAGCGTATCTCGATCGTGCTGGTGTCGGCCATGACCGGCGTTGCGGTTTCGGTCTGTGGCGTCATCGGGTTTGTCGGCATCGTGGTGCCGCATCTGCTGCGGCTCCTGATCGGACCCGCGCACCGCCTGCTGCTGCCGGCCTCGATGCTGCTGGGCGCCGGGCTGATGGTTGGTGCGGATACGCTCGCCCGCACGATCGTCGCGCCCGCGGACATGCCGATCGGCATCCTGACGGCTGCGATCGGCGCGCCGTTCTTTCTGGGTATGTTGTTGCGGCAGCGCGGGCTGGTCTCGCTATGACATCCCTTCTCGACGCCAAATCGCTCTCGTTGGCGGTCGGCAGCACGACGCTGGTCGACGCGGTCGACCTGCGCATCGCGGCCGGCGAGATGGTCGCGATCGTCGGCCCCAACGGCGCCGGCAAATCGACGCTGCTGCGGATGCTGTCCGGCGACCTACGCCCGACGACGGGCCATGTCGAACTGAAGCAGCGCGAAATCCGCAGCTATCCGCCGCGCGAACTCGCCCATCACCGCGCGATGCTGTCTCAGCATGTCACCGTCACCTTCCCGTTCACGGTTGAGGAGATCGTCCATATGGGCGCAGGCGACGCCGGCCGCGCCAGCGCGCGGCGGCTGGTCGATGCCGCGCTCAGCGAGGTCGGACTGGCGCATTTCAGCGACCGGCAGTTGCCGACGCTCTCTGGAGGCGAGCAGCAACGCGCACATCTGGCACGCGTCCTGGTGCAGCTCGCCTGCGGCGAAGCATTACACGGGCCTGGCCTGCTGTTGCTGGACGAGCCGACGTCCAGCCTCGACATGCGTCACCAGATCGATCTCGTCGAGACGGCACGGCGGCGCGCGGAGGCCGGCACCGCCGTCGTCGCCGTGCTGCACGATCTCAACCTTGCAATGCGGTTTGCCGACCGGATCCTGCTTATGCATCGCGGCAAGCTCGCCGTCGACGGCGGCCGCACCGAGGCGATCACGGCCGAGACCATCCGCAGGATCTTCGAAGTCGACGTCGAGATCGACTACACCGAGAACGGGATACCGTTCCTCTTGCCGCAGACCATGCGGCCGGTGGCGTAGCGCCGCACCCCTTATCCAACGGCGACACGTACCCTTCATAAAACCGTCAGCCGCATGTTACATCCGCTGCCCAGAACGACGCATCGTCAATCCCTAGGAGATCGATCATGCGCATGTCCCTGTTCCATTCAGTCGCGGCCGTCCTTCTGGCCAGTACCGCTGCGTTTGCGCAAGGCGAAGGCGAGTTTCCCGCCACGCTGAAGGGCCACGCCGTGCTGCCGGCGCAGACCTTCGTCGATGCGCCTGCGGATGCGCCTGACGATCTCAAGACCTCCGGCAAATACACCACCGGCAAGCGCGTCGACGCCGTTGGCAGCGTGATGGGCAAGTCCTATGAGCGGCCGACCGGCGTCTCGCTGCCGTTCAAGGGCCAGCCGCTGCAGGGTCATTCCGGCATCAAGGTGATGGCGGACGGCTCGTTCTGGGTGCTCACCGACAACGGCATGGGCTCGCGCTACAACTCGGCCGATTCGATGCTGTATCTGAACCGGCACAAGATCGACTGGGCGTCCGGCAAGATCGAGCGACAGGAAACCATCTTCCTGCACGACCCCGACAAGAAGGTGCCGTTCCGCATCGGCCACGAAAACACCCCCAAGCGCTATCTGACCGGCGCCGACTTCGACACCGAAGGTTTTCAGCTCGTCGGCGACACCTTCTGGATTGGCGACGAGTTTGGCCCCTACGTGCTGAAGGCCGACAAGACCGGCAAGATTCTCGCCGTGTTCGACACCATGGCCGACGGCAAGCCGGTGCGCTCGCCGGATCATTGGTCGGTGCAGTCGCCGGCAGCACCCGGCGCGACCTACACGACGGTGAACCTGCGCCGCTCCAAGGGCTATGAAGGCTTTGCCGCCTCGAAGGACGGCAAGTTCCTCTATGGCCTGCTGGAAGGGCCGCTGTGGGACGCCGGGAAGAAGGACGTTGAAAAAGTCGATGGCAAGGAAGCCGCGCGGATTCTCGAGTTCGATGTCGCCGCCGAAAAGTTCACCGGGCGCTTCTGGACCTACGTGTTCGAGCAGAACGGCAACGCCATCGGCGACTTCAACATGATCGACGCCACGAACGGCCTGATCATCGAGCGCGACAATGGCGAAGGCACCGCGGACAAGGCCTGCCCGCAAGGCCAGCGCGGCGAGAACTGCTTCCCGGATCTCGCCAAGTTCAAGCGCGTCTACAAGGTCGAACTAACAGACGCCAATGTCGGCAAGCCGGCGCGCAAGATCGCCTATATCGACCTGATGAAGATCAGGGACCCGGAAAAGAAGGCGCGCAAGCCGCTCAACGACGGCGTGCTCACCTTCCCGTTCTTCACCATCGAGAACGTCGATCTTGTCGATGAGACGCACATCATCGTCGGCAACGACAACAACCTGCCGTTCTCCTCGAGCCGCGATCCGAACAAGGCCGACGACAACGAGTTCGTGCTGCTCGAAGTCGCGGATTTCCTCAAGGCGAAGTGACTCAAGTACTGTCGCCACACACCAGGTGTCGTCGTCCGGCTCGACCGGGCGATCCAGTATCCCAGCGACGTTTGTGATTGACCGGGAAGCCGCGGCGTACTGGATGCCCCGCCTGAAGCGGGGCATCCAGCGGCGGGCGATTACGACTTCTTCGTCCGGTAATCCCCGAATGTCGTATCGCGCTCGTCGAGTTGCGCTTTCACGCTCGATCCATCGCGGCGGAACGTCGACATGTAGTTCTTGCTGGCTTCGGTCGTGAACGCCAGCGCCTGGATCTCGGTGCCGGCGCGCATCGCGGCGCGTGCACCCATGATCTCCATCGCACGGTGAACCGAACGCTTGTTGAGCTGCTGCAGCTCGACCGGCACCTTGGCGGCACGTTCGGCAAAATCCAGCGTGCGCGCGTCGAGTTCGGCAAGCGGAAACGACCGCGTCGCAAAGCCCCATTCGGCTGCCTCGCGGCCGGACATCGCATCGCCGGTCAACATCAGTTCCATGGCGCGGCGCATGCCGACCAGCCAGGGATGATACTGCATGTCGGGCGGGCTCATCAGCCGCACCGGCGGATAGCCGATCTGGGCGTCGTCGGCGACGTAGACGATATCGCAGGCGGTCGCCAGTTCAGTGCCGCCGGCCAGGCAATGGCCGTGCACCTGCGCGACCACGGGCTTCGCCAGATCCCAGATCGAGAACCAGCCTTCGACGACGTGGCGCGACCATTGGCCCGGACCCGAAGCCGAGTGATAGGGCTGGTCGACGCGATTATCCGCCGACAAATCGTAGCCCGCGGAAAAGCACGGACCAGCGCCGCGCACGATCGAGATCGACACATCGGGGTCGCGATCGGCCTGATGCAATACCTCGAACACTTCCGCGCGCAGGCGATTATTCAGCGCATTGCGCTTCTCCGGCCGGTTCAGCGTGATGCGCCGGACCCGCGGCCGGGGATCGTCGACGAGAATATGCTGATAGGACATTCGCTGGCTTCTCCCAAAACGGGACCTGTGCTCGATCCCTGGCATCTTCTTGCCCGAGTTCGGCACCGAAGTCACGGCTAGCCCGGGTCACACCCCGAACGGATAGGTATCGGGAAGTCCCTTGATTTCGGCGGTTTCCAGCGGAGTCACCGCGCGCGTATCGTCGAACCAGATATACTCATCGAACTGTTGCGGCAGGTTGGCCCTGAAGTAGTGACTCGCCCTCTCGGTCTCAGGCCGGTAGATCACGCCGATCGCGCGCTCGAGACGTTCCTTGCCGAGCCCGTCCGCACCGCACAGCCCGGGCTGGCCTCGCAGGCCGAGCATGAAACGCGCATGACCCGTCGCATGGCATAGTCGCTCGTAGCTGCCGGCAAGCGCCGGCCGAACGTCTTTGACTTCCATCGGACCATTCCATTCGGACGCCGCGGCGACCGTCCCGCTGTCGGTGCCAAACCCGACAATGTAGGCGGCTTCCGCGAACTGCTCCCGGCAAAGCTGGCCGATATTGTGCTCGCCGCGCGCGGCCATCTCGGTCGCGGCCGCGTTCCCGACATGAGAATTGTGCGCCCACACCACGGCCTTGCTGCCTGCCCCATGGAAAGCCAGAAGGTTCTTCAGCGTTTCGAACATGTGGGTATCGCGCAGATTCCAGGACGCGCGCGAGCCGTAATACATGGTGCGGTAATAGCGCTCAGCGTTGGCCACCAGTCGGGCATTCTGTTCGGCATCGAGAAACCGTTCACCGTCATGCTCGGCATAGGCCCGGCGTTTGGCCTGAAGGTCGCTCAACGCGCGAACCACGTCGGGCTCGCAGATCGGATACGATCCAGTCAAGGCGGCATGCCCATAGGTGGCGGGATCGTGCTGCCAGGGGGTCAGGCAGCCGTAGCGTTCGCGGGCAACCCTGGCGGACTGCGGGTCGACCTCGTCGAGATAGTTGAGAACCGACCGGATCGAGTCGTAGAGGCTGTAGAGATCGAGGCCGTGAAATGCGACGCGCGCGTTCTTCTCCACGGTCCCGTTGTGTTTGCGCAGCCAGCTTACGAAGTCGCGCACCTCGGTGTTGCGCCACATCCAGGTAGGAAATCGGGCGAACGCCGTCCATTCCGAAGGCGGATACTGAAAATGCCGGACATAGTGATCCACGCGCGCGGCATCGGGCCAGTCTGCCTCGACGGCGACAAACCGGAATCCCTTCTTGACGATCAACTCACGGGTGATCCGCTCACGCATCCGGTAGAATTCACTGCTGCCGTGCGTCGATTCGCCGAGCAGAACGATACGGGCCGATCCGATGCGGTTCATCAGTGGATCGAGATCGGCAGCCTCGATCGACGGAAACGATTCCGCGGCGTCCGCAAGATTACGGATCAACGCTTCCTCGCCTTGCGGGGCAGGCCGCAGCAACCGGCCTTTTCGCACAGGCTCCGTTCCACGCGCGGCCCAGCCTTCTTCTCCGATCAGCGGAACGAAGCGGACGTCGGCGATATCTTCGCTGCGATATTCGTCTTTCGAGATGCGGGTAATGCGTACCAGTTCCTGCGTACGCTGATCCGCACCGACCGGAATCACCAGCCGGCCACCAATTTTCAGTTGTTCCTTGAGCGACTCCGGAACCTGCGGGCCGCCGGCGGCGACGACGATGGCGTCATATGGCGCGTGTTCCGGCCAGCCTCTGGTGCCGTCGCCGTGAAGGACATGGACATTGCCGTAACCAAGGTCAGCCAGCCTTGCTGCGGCCTGTTCCGCGAGCTGACCAAGTCGCTCGACGGTGTAAACATCGGCCGCAATCTCCGAGATCACCGCAGCGGCATAGCCGGAGCCGGCGCCGATCTCGAGAACCTTCTCTCCTCCCTCGAGCCTCAAGGCCTCGGCCATGAAAGCAACGATATAGGGCTGAGAAATGGTCTGGTCGCCGGCGATCGGCAGCGGCGAGTCCTCGTAGGCGAATTCGCGCAGCTTTTCCGGCAGAAACAGTTCGCGCGGAACTTCCCGCATCGCCGCAAGCACGAGTTCATCGCGCACGCCGCGGGCGGCAATATTGTTGGCGACCATTTCCCTGCGAAGCAGGTCAAACGATTTCGTGGCTTTGGACTTGCTGTCCTTCGATGGCGATCCCATGACAAGACGCCTCCCGACGATACGAGCCCCGGCAACAGGCTATGATCCCGGCGCGACCGCCGAATTGATCCGCGTCAAATCCAGACCCCGGCGGATGATGCCTCACGTCACCCGGAGGCTGCTTCCCGTGCCGTGACCGGATGCAGCGCAGGAAACTCTTCCGCCGTCAGCGTCTCCCTCGCGATCAGGATGGCGACACCTTCGTCCAGGTCGCGCCGGTGCCTTTCGAGAATGGCACGCGCGCAGGCGTCGCCCGCCTCGACCAGATTCCGCACCGCCAGATCGATCTCGCGCCCGGTTGTTTCGGCCGCGCTGACGACAGTATCCTGGGCCGCCGGGAGAAACGCCTGAGGGCGGGATGCGTAGGTTCGCTGTCCGACGGTCTCGTCCATTCCGTACTTGGTGACCATCTCGATCGCGATCTCGGTTGCACGCTGCAGATCATCGGCTGCGCCGGTCGAGACGTCTCCATCGAAGATCAGCCGCTCGGATGCGCGTCCTCCCATCAGCACCGCGATCCGGTTCTTCAACTCGCTCACCGAAAGCAGGAAGCGGTCCTCGGTCGGCCGCTGCAGCGTGTAGCCCAGCGCCCCGACGCCGCGCGGAATGATGGACACCTTCTGCACCGGATCGACGCCGGACAGGTTTGCGGCGACGAGGGCATGACCCATCTCGTGATAGGCGACCCTTCGTCGCTCTTCCTTGCCGAGCACCCTGCTCTTCTTCTCGAGCCCGGCGACGATCCGCTCGATCGCTATCGTGAAATCGGCAAGCGAGACATCGTCGGCATTGCGCCTGGTTGCGGCAATGGCAGCTTCGTTGATCAGGTTGGCGATATCGGCGCCGGTGAAACCCGGGGTCATCGCGGCGACCTTTTCCAGATCGACATCCTTCCCGATCTTGATCTTGCGAACATGAACCTTGAGGATGTCGATACGGCCGCTCTTGTCTGGACGATCGACCAGCACCTGACGATCGAACCGGCCAGCCCGCAGCAGTGCGGGATCGAGGATTTCGGGCCGGTTTGTCGCCGCAAGCAGTATCACCCCGGCGCTGGGGTCGAAGCCGTCGAGCTCGGCGAGCAGTTGATTGAGCGTCTGTTCCTTCTCATCGTAGCCGCCGAAGGCGCCGGGGGAGCGACTGCGGCCAAGCGCGTCGAGTTCGTCGATGAAGATGATGCAGGGTGCGGCCTTGCGCGCCTGTTCGAACAGATCGCGGACCCGGGCGGCGCCGACGCCGACGAACATCTCGACGAATTCGGAGCCGGAGATCGAGAAGAATGCGACACCGGCTTCGCCGGCCACGGCGCGGGCGAGCAACGTCTTGCCGGTACCCGGCGGCCCGACCAGCAGAATTCCCTTGGGAACATGCGCGCCCAACCGGCCGTAACTTCCGGGGTCCCTCAGGAAGGACACGACTTCCTGCAGTTCGAATTTCGCTTCGTCGACGCCGGCAACGTCTGCGAAGGTGACCTTCGTGTCTTTCTCTACATAGACCTTGGCACGCGACTTCCCGATCGACATCAGGCCGCCAAATCCCTGGCGATCCGCCAGCCGGCGTCCGAGAAAAACCCAGATCAGATAGAACATCACGGCGGGTACGATCCAGGACAGGATGCCCTGCAGCAGTCCTCCCGAAGGGACGCCGGTCACGACGACGCCCTTGCTCTCCAGCTTTTCCGCCAGCGCGGGGTCGACACGCGCGGTGACGAACGCAGACTTGCCGCTGGCGAGTTTGTCTTTCAGTTTTCCCTGTATGATATCCTGACCAACTGAAACCTCGGTGACATTGCCCTGGCTGACCAGCCGCTCGAACTCACTATAAGGAATGGTCTCGACGGTATTGTAGGTCGCCAGCAGCCATTGCAGCACCAGCATGCCGATCCCGGCGACCACGAGATACCCAACAATGACCGCCTGTTTGCGGGATGAGGGGTCGGACGCCATCAAGTTCTCCGCTTCAATCAGCCTCCGGCGCCGTCCGCATCGACGCTGGTCGTGATCGACAGAACCAGTAGCCGCTCCGGTTCCGTCGAGCTTGACCTGAATCAACGACAGGCGCCGCCGCCTGGGGCTTTTGATGATCGTTCCAATGATGGGAGAAGTTGCCATGCTTGTCCGCGACGTCATGGTTGCCCCGGTAATCACCGTGGGTCCCTCCGCCTCCGTGCAGGAGGTCGCAAAGCTGTTTCTCGAAAAGCAGATCAGCGCAGTTCCGGTGCTGGACAACAACGGCAAGCTGGTCGGCATCGTCAGCGAAGGCGATTTGCTGCACCGCGTCGAGGCCGGCACTGAACGCCACCGCTCCTGGTGGCTTCGCGTACTGGTCGAGAGCGACACACTGGCGGACGAATACGTCAAATCGCACAGCCGCAGGGTTTCGGATGTCATGACGCGGGATGTCATCACCACTTCGCCCCAGGTCCCGCTTCATGAAGTTGCTGCCGTGATGGAGAAGAACGGCGTCAAACGATTGCCTGTCCTGGAGAACGGCCAGCTCGTCGGTGTCGTGAGCCGGGCCAATCTGCTTCAGGCGGTGGCCAGTGCGCGCAAGCTGCTTGACATCGCGCCGACGGACAAGGCGATCCGCGACCGGATTCTTGCGAGCCTGAAGGCGGAAACCTGGACCCATACCGGATTGCTGAACGTCACCGTCTCCAACGGCATCGTCGATCTCTGGGGAGTTGCGGACTCGGATGCCGAGCGAAAGGCTATCAGGGTGGCAGCGGAATCCGCGGCCGGCGTCGGCGCCGTCCACGACCACCTGGTCACCTACCGGGGCGGCGGCTGGGCCTGAGCAATCCCGGTCCGATTGGCCTCTGACCCGTCGCACGGCCATGCGGGAGACATCGCTTGCCGTATGCTTCGATCGACGACCTGCCTCTCCCCGTTCGCGCGCATCTGCCGCCCCACGCGCGGGAGATCTATCTCGCCGCCTTCAACAGCGCCTGGGAGCAATATGCTTCGCGAGGTCCCGCGCAGCGCGAAAGCACCGCGCATCGCGTCGCCTGGGCGGCGGTCAAGCACGGATACCGGAAGGTCGGTGACCGCTGGGTCGCGCGCGAATCCGCCTGACTTCGCTGCGTTTGCGGTCCTCGGCGGCGGCAGAGGACCGCAAGTTCGCTCTCCTCGCCGGCTCAACCCGACGGCGTCATCACGACGCTCTTGTCCTTCGGCCAGCCACGCGAGATTGACATCGCGAACTTCACCCGCCTTGGCCTCGAACGCCCATTCCAGCACGCCGCGCTTGTCGCGGATGTTGGTCGCTGATGGCGCCGTGGTCTGCGGCAGCATCTCGACCACGATGTCCTCGTTCTCGCTGACCGGCAACTGGTCCTCGATCGCAATCCTGATCGGGAAATCGTGGCCGTTGCGCACGGTGGTCTTGAAGGCGCGCTCGTCCGTCTTCGACGTCGTCACGATCAGGCCGCCGGTTCCCTCGTTGCGCTTGAGAACGGCCCGCTCGATCTTGATCTTGTCGTCGGCGCCGAAGCCGAGCCGCACGGTCTCGTCCTTGCCGGCGGCGGCCATCACCCCGCGACCGACGAATACGCCATCGCGATAGATCGAAACCCGGCCCGGCAGCAGCGGCGCGTCCTCATTCTGCTTGAAGCTCGCTTCGAGGAACGCGGTGGGATCCTTCACCGGTGCGGCGCGCACCGAAAGGTCGGGCGCAATCATCGCGCTGGCGACGCGCAGGCTTTTGGCGCCCTCGCTGGCGCCGAGGCTGACGCGGCCGGGGATTTTGAATACCACCTGAAAGCTGCCGACATCCGCCACGGCCTGTTGCTCATCCGCGCGCTCGGCGAGCGATTCCGCCCTGGGCGCTGGCGCGGAACGCAGCAGCGGCTTTGCCGCATAATCCATCGCGCCGCCGCTGACGGACGCCGCGGGACGCGGCGGTTGCGGATATTGCACGATCAACGAATTGAGATCCGGCGCCTTGCCTCCGCGCGCCGTCCGCACGGTGGAAACGGCGAGTGCGACATTCGACCAGTCCTCGCCGGTGTTCTGGGTGATCTCGGCGCGGCGCACCAGTTCGAGCGCGGGCTTGCGGTCCCTGGCGCCGGTGTCGAGACGGGCGTCATACAGCGGCATCCAGCGCGCGTTACGCACCGCATAGGTCACCCGCAGCGTGGCCCTGGTCGCGGCGGCGGCTGCGAGCTCTATCCGGACTTCCAATTTGCTCGGCGGCTTCTGTGCGCGGTCGGATTCCAGCCGTGCGATTTCGCGATCAAGTTCGCGCTGCTTGCGTTCGGCGTCGCGGATCGCTGCGTCGGCGCTCGCAACCTCCTCCGCGACCGCGGCAAAGGCTGCGCGCCATTCTGAAATCGGCCGCGCCTCGCCCTTGTCGCCGATCCCGGCCGGCGACGCCTCGGCAAAGCGTTCGGCGAACTTGCGGCGCGCGGTAGCGGCATCGATCGCGCCCTGCAGATTGGCGCGCTCGTCCTTCAGCGCCTCGATGCGCTTGTCGAGTTCGGGCAGGTTGACCGGCGGCGCGGCACGCGGCGGCAGGGCGTCGATCGCCCCGATCGTGAGCTTTGTGCCCGCCTCGCCTTCGACCCGCAGCGACGACGGATCAAGCGTCAGCGGCAAATCCTTGAGAACGGCCGAATTTTCACCGGCGGGAAGATCGAGCGTGACGACGCGCGTGACGCTGGCGCCATCGGGATAGACGGTGACGGCATCGACCGCCGAACTCGCGTCGATATTGGCCGCCCGCGCCTCGCTCGCGGCGAGCGCCGTCAGGACGACGAGGCTCGTCGTCAGAAAACTGTTCGCAATCAATCGCATGGATCCTCTCCTGAACCGTTCGCCTGAAGGCGATGCGCCCACCGCTCCCGGTCATGAGACGCGGCGAGTGAGCAACGGGTTCGATCGGATATTCATGCGCTTACTGCGACAGGTTCACGGCAAGCGGCCGAGGCGCCCTGCCTTTTCGGAAAGGCGCCCTGGATGCAGTGAACCTAGAACACCAGCGCCTTGGCTTGTTTCACCTGAGGCAATGCCTGCACCTTGGCCAGCACGTCCGCAGGCACGGCGCCGTCGATCTCGACCAGCGCGATGGCGTCGCCGCCCTGCTCCACGCGGCCGAGATGGAAGGTCGCGATGTTGATTTTGGCGGCGCCAAGCAGGCCGGCGAAGCTGCCGATGAACCCCGGCTTGTCCTCGTTGGTGACGTAGATCATCGACTTGCCGAACTCGGCATCGACCCGGATGCCCTTGATGTCGACCAGCCGCGGCTTGCCGTCGTGGTAGACCGTGCCGGACACCGAGCGTTCCTGCCGTTCGGTAATGACGGTAACCGTGATCAGGCTTTCGTAATCGCTGTGCGCGGCGCGCACGACCTCGTCGACCACCATGCCACGCTCCTTCGCAACCACCGGCGCCGAGACCACGTTGACGTCGCCCAGCATCGGCCGCAGCAGGCCCGACAGCACCGCCGAGGTGATCGCCTTGATCTTCATCTCGGCGACGGCGCCCTCATAGGTGATCTGGACCTTCAGGATCCCGCTCTCGGTGAGCTGGCCGGCAAACGAGCCGAGCTTTTCGGCGAGTTCGATGAACGGCTTCAGCTTCGGCGCCTCTTCCGCCGTAATCGACGGGAAGTTCACCGCATTCGAGATCGCGCCAGTCAGCAGATAGTCCGACATCTGCTCGGCGACCTGCAACGCCACGTTCTCCTGCGCTTCGGTGGTGGAAGCGCCGAGGTGCGGGGTGCAGATCACGTTGGGATGGCCGAACAGCACGTTCTTGGTGGCGGGCTCCTCGACGAACACGTCGAAGGCGGCGCCCGCGACATGTTTGGAATTCAGCGCATCGACCAGCGCCTGCTCGTCGACCAGGCCGCCGCGGGCGCAGTTGACCAGGCGAACGCCCTTTTTCATCTTCGCGATCGCCGCCGCATCGATGATGTTCTTGGTCTTCTCGGTCAGCGGCGTGTGCAGGGTGATGAAATCGGCGCGCTTGAGGAGATCGTCGAGCTCGACCTTCTCGACGCCGATATCCTTGGCGCGTTCGGGCGACAGGAACGGATCGAACGCAACGACCTTCATGCGCAGGCCCAGCGCGCGGTCGGCGACGATCGCACCGATATTGCCGCAGCCGATCACGCCCAGCGTCTTGCCGGTGATCTCGACGCCCATGAAGCGGTTCTTCTCCCACTTGCCGGCCTGCGTCGAGGCGTCGGCCTGCGGAATTTCGCGCGCCAGCGCCAGCATCAAGGTGATGGCGTGTTCGGCGGTCGTGATCGAATTACCGAACGGCGTGTTCATCACGATGATGCCCTTGGCAGTCGCCGCCGGGATCTCGACATTGTCGACGCCGATGCCGGCGCGGCCGATCACCTTCAGCTTGGTGGCCTTGTCGATGATCTTCGCGGTCGCCTTGGTCGCGGATCGGATCGCAAGACCGTCATAGTTGCCGATGATCTCGGCAAGCTTGTCCTTGTCCTTGCCGAGATTGGGCTGGAAATCGACCTCGACGCCGCGATCCTTGAAGATCTGCACGGCGGCAGGAGACAGCGCGTCGGAAATGAGAACTTTGGGTTTGGACATGGGATGATCCTTCACACCCTCCCCTGGTAGGGGGAGGGTCGGCGCGCAGCGCCGGGGTGGGGTGAACTATCGGTGCAAATTCAACGTACGTCGGACGCGGAGAGATCACCCCACCCCGACGCATCCTTCGGATGCGTCGACCCTCCCCCTCAAGGGGAGGGTCGCAAGCGTCAAGCCGCCTTCGGCAACGCGGCCTTGGTCTCGGCGAACGCCCAGTCGATCCACTGCGTGAGCAGCGCGACGTCGGAGGCTTCCACCGTGGCACCGCACCAGATCCGCAGTCCCGCCGGCGCATCGCGGTAATAGGCGAAGTCGTAGCCGGCGCCTTCCTTCTCGACCAGGGCCACCAGCTTTTTCGAGAATTCCGCCTGTGCATCCGCCGTCAGCGAGGTGATCGCGGGATCGGTGAACTTCAGGCACACCGAGGTGTTGGAGCGGATCGACGGCTCCTTGGCGAGGAAATCGATCCACGGCGTCTTCGCCTTCCAGTCCGACAACACCCTGGTGTTGGCGTCGGCGCGCGCGATCAGGGCCTTGAGGCCGCCGATCGACTTCGCCCAGTTCAGCGCATCGAGATAATCCTCGACGCACAGCATCGACGGGGTGTTGATGGTCTCGCCTTCGAAGATGCCCTGATTCAGCTTGCCGCCCTTGGTGAGACGGAAAATCTTCGGCAACGGCCATGCCGGCTTGTAGGTCTCGAGCCGTTCGACGGCGCGAGGGCTGAGGATCAGCATGCCATGCGCGGCCTCGCCGCCCAGCGCCTTCTGCCAGGAGAACGTCACGACATCGAGCTTTGCGAAATCGAGCGGCTGCGCAAAAGCGGCCGACGTCGCGTCGCAAATGGTCAGGCCTTCGCGGGTCGCGCTGATCCAGTCGGCGTTGGGCACGCGCACGCCCGAGGTCGTGCCGTTCCAGGTGAAGACGATATCGGAGGCCGGATCGGCCTTGGAGAGGTCGGGAAGATCGCCATAGCCGGCGTGCAGCTTGGTGACGTCCTTGAGCTTCAACTCCTTGACGATGTCGCTGACCCAGCCCTCGCCGAAGGATTCCCAGGCGATGGTGGTCACCGGGCGGGCGCCGAGCAGCGACCACAGCGCCATTTCGACCGCGCCGGTATCGGACGCCGGCACGATGCCGATCTTGTAATCGGCCGGGACTTCAAGCACTTCGCGCGTCAAATCGATCGCGAGCTTGAGCCGCGCTTTACCGATCTTCGCACGATGCGAACGGCCGAGGGCGGCGTCCTTGAGATTTTGGGGATTCCAGCCGGGGCGCTTGGCACACGGGCCGGAAGAAAAATGCGGCACGTTCGGCCGCGAAGCGGGCTTCGCAACGGTCATGATCTATCCTTCCAGATAGTAAGCCTCCCGTTGGGGGGAGGTGTCCCGCCGCGGTGATTAGGGGAATCGTGCCAGATCGTCAAGGAACTTCGGACGGATCCTGGGCAGCCTCGCCTTCACACGCGAGTGATACGTCATCGTCGGGCGGAAGAGCCACGACCTGCCCCAGCAATTCGGCGGCCTCGGTCACGAGCTTGGCGGCCTGGCGCCGGCTCGCGACTTTCAGAATGCGCGCCTCGCCGGCCTGCACGACATATTCATCGCCGACCCGCACAATCGAATAGTTTTTCATCGAGATCCCCAAGCGCCCCAAGCCCGAAGGTGACGCCGGGATAGCCCAGACGTTCCTCTCCGTAAAACAACGGACGCCTGCGTAGTTTATCGGTTGTTAATTCGATCACAGAAAGTTCTGCTACCGCAAGCAGTGGCGACGGAAGCTATTCAACCGCGCGTCAAAACCTGATCGTCATGCCGACATGGCTGCGTGCAAATCCAAGCCGCTCGTAAAACCGCTGCGCATCAACGCGGGTGTGATGCGTCAGCAGTTCGACCACCTTGCAGCCGCGGCCGCGCGCTTCCGCCACCGCCCATTGCACGATCTGCTCGCCGATGCCGCGGCTGCGGCAATGGCTGGCAACGCGAACGTCCTCGATCAGGCCGCGCGAGGCGCCCTGCGAGCTGAGCCCCGGCAGGATGCAGAGCTGCAGGCAACCGACGACGGTGCCCTCCCCGTCCTCCGCGACGACGAGCTGAATATTGGGATCGCGTGAGACCTGCTCGAACGCCGCGACATAGCACTGCGGCAGCGGGTCCTCGATCCGCTCGCGCGGCCCGCCGAGCGGATCGTCCGCCAGCATGGCGACGATGACGCCGATGTCCTCGCGGCGCGCGCGACGGATGGTGATATCAGAAGTGGTGGGCATGAAACTTTCCAGTGAAGTCAGCGCGCCGCCGGCAGGCCGAGAAATTTCTCGGTCTCGCCGATCCAGCGGCGCACGCCGGCGTAGCGATCGAGATCGAAGCCGCCTTCATGCGCCAGGCGGGTATAGGCCAACAGCGACACGTCGGCGAGCGAGATGTTATCGCCGGCCAGGTACGGCGTAACGGCAAGCTGCTGCTCCATCCGCGCCAGCGCAGCGTAGCCGCGCCTGACCTTTTCGGGATCGAGCTCGGAAGCGGGCTTGCCGAGATAGAACATCTGGAAACGACAGACCGCGATGTAGGGCTCGTGGCTGTACTGCTCCCAGAACAGCCACTCATCCATCTTCGCTTGCGCGTACGCATCGGACGGAATCAGGCGCGAGCCGCGGGCGAGATAGCGGATGATGGCGTTGGATTGCGCCAGCGAGCGACCGTCGTCGAATTCGACCGCGGGCACCTGGCCGGCGCTGTTCAGCTTGAGGAATTCAGCCGTCCGCGTCTCGCCCTTGAGCGTATCGACGGCGATCCAGCTGTAGGGCAGCGCGAGATGATCGCATACCCACTTCACCTTGAGGCAATTGCCGGAATTGGTATCGCCGTAGATTTTCATGCAAAGTCGCCCCAACCAGTTGAGGGCGACAGTGCAACAGGCGGCGGCAACTCTGTCAACGGTGGCGGGACGCCGCCCGCTGGATCAGAACTTGTAGCCGAGGCCGGCGCGCACCGTGTTGATGTTGGATTCGACGTCCGACGTCACGCGGCGATACTCATATTCGGCGCGCACGAACAGACCGCCGACCAGCATCACGTCAATGCCGGCGCCAGCGCTATATCCAAACACCAGCTTGGTCTTGCTTGCGGCAAACGTCCCTGCAACCAGCGGCGGCGGCGACGCCGAAACGGTGCGATCGATCGTCTGGCTGCCAAGGCCGGTGCCGACGAACGCATAAGGCAGGAAGCATCCCATGACGTAGCCGCCGCGGACGCGCAGCGAGCCGAAATCCGAAAGTTTCACCGTCGCGTTGGAATTGGTAACGCTCTGGAGCACACCGCCCGCGTATGTCGATCCGACCGAGCTCGCGACAGACCGGAATCCGTCATGGATGTAATTCGCCTCGAAGCCGACGACGACATCATCCCATTGCGAGTTGTATCCGACAAAGGCGCCGTAACCCGTCGAGGTGCCGTTGGCGCTTCCCAGCGGGACCCAATTGTAGGCGACGCCGGGCGCCGGAACCAAGGGGTAGGTCGACTGCAGGTCGCTGTTGATTCCGCTGTCCACCTTGGAGGTCACCGAGCCGTAGCTCACCTGGCCGCCCACATAGGAGCCCTGCCAGTTGACGCTGCTTCGGCTCAGGCCCTCGGAGATACCGCCGCGGAGAAAGTCCGGCATGTCGGCCGCCTGTGCGACGCCAGTCGCTCCACACATCACCGCCACCAGCAAAGATCGACGCATTGCAACGCTCCATCGGACGCTCTGAACTTGCGTTGATCATCGCCTGTTAACCTTAACCAATCGTTGTTTTGGCGCGCGATTGGCGCAATCTGGTCGCAGATCCGGCGCTTTTTTTGCACCTTCACGCAAAGCAAAACGGCGCGGGAAGCTCCCGCGCCGTCTCGCAATCGTTAACGAATGAGGATCGCAATTAACCTTTGCGGATCAGCGGCGGCGCGTAAACCTGCGGGCTGATCAGATCCCAGCGCACGCCGAGCTTGAGGTCGTGCGACGTGATGTTCTTGAAAGTCATCGGGTTGTAGATGCCGTTGGTGCCGTCGAAGGTGCGGAGATCGCCCGTCAGGCCGTCGCCCATGTCGAGATAACGATAGGCGAGTTCGACGGTGAAGTTCGGCGTGACCTTGTAGGCGAGACCGGCATGGACCGCCCAGGCGAAATTCCACTTGGCGAAGTTGTCGCCGTAGGCGAGGCCGGGCAGCGCGCCGCCGCCGTTGTTGGCGATGCCCTGGTCGGTAAAACCGTTGATCGCGACCCGCGCGCCGCCGACGCCGGCGCCGATGAACGGGGTGATGCACCACCAGGTGCCGAGATCGACATAGGCGTTGGCCATGACGACCCACTCGTTCTTGGTGGCATGATAGGTGTCGGTGCCGACGCCGCCGACATAGGTGATGCGGTCGGTGCCGAAGAACTGCGAGTTGCCGCGGTATTCACCGGTGACGTCGCCGCGGAACCAGTTGTTGAACTTGTAGCCGACGCCGAGGCCGAAGATGCCTGCGGTGTTGAAGTTGTTGGTCTGCTGCGACGTGGTCAGGTTGACATCGAGCGCATTGTTCAGCCGATCGACGCGCTGATTGGAAAAGCCGATATCGCCGCGCAGATACCAGCCGCCGAAATCCTCGACCACCGGAGCTGCATAGGGAGGCGGCGCGATGGCCATGTCGGCGGCGAAAGCCGCCTGCGACAACAGAGTGGCCGCACCGGCGGCAACGAGAGACATAACGCTACGCATAAGCTTCGTCCTTTTGTCCGGTGAGGCAGACTGCGAAAAACGCCCCACTTCAAAAACTCACGGGCGGACGATGCCATTAAATGTTTAAGCGGCGCTTAACCCTAATTATTAAGGTTGACAAATCGTCACCACTCCCCTGACGCGCTGCTTCGCGGTGCGAGAGACGACGAGATTGCGGCCACGAAAAACACGCGAAGCCGCCAACATTCCTAACAATGTATTGACGGCAGTCTCGCGCTTCACCGCGCCGTCAGGACCTTGTCGACGCAACCACGGCGGCGAGGACGCACGCTAGCGCAAGACGGGTTGCTGCAGCTTCGGCAGAAACACCGCGAGCAGTCCGAGCGCCGGCAGAAACGCGCAGAGGTGATAGACGAAGGCGATGCTGGTGTGATCGGCAAGCTGGCCCAGCACCGCCGCGCCAAGTCCGCCAATGCCGAACGCGACCCCGAAGAACACGCCGGAGATCATGCCGAAGCGGTGCGGCATCAATTCCTGCGCGAACACGATGATCGACGACGTCGCCGACGAAAGGATCAGGCCGATGAACACGGTGAGAACAGCGCTGCCGACCAGGCCGGCATAGGGCAGCGCCAGCGTGAACGGCAGCGCGCCGAGGATCGAAAACCAGATGACGTATTTGCGGCCAAAACGATCGCCGATCGGTCCGCCGAAGAAAGCGCCGGCCGCGTTGGCCGCGAGGAAGATGAAGAGGTAGAGCTGCGCGGCCTGTGTCGAAACCCCGAACCTGTCGATCAGATAGAAGATGTAGTAGCTCGACAGGCTCGATACGTAGAGTTGCTTGGAGAAGAGCAACGCCACCAGCACCGCGAGCGCGATCCTGACGCGCCTTGGATCCGGATGGTCCGGATGACGCTCAATCACCGCCGCCTTTTTGGTGGTGATCTGCGGCCTGTACCAGACGCCGATGCGCCACAGGATCACGATCGCCAGAAACGCGATCGACGAGAACCAGGCGATCGAGGGCTGGCCGAACGGCACCACGATCAGGGCGGCCAGTACCGGCCCCATCGAGGTGCCGAAGCTGCCGCCGAGCTGAAACACCGATTGCGCGAATCCATAACGTCCGCCCGAGGCCAGCCGCGCGATCCGTGCCGACTCCGGATGGAATACCGCCGAGCCGAGCCCGACCAGCGCCGCCGCGATCAGGATGACGGGATACGCATGCGCGGCACTGAGCAGCAGCAATCCGAAGAAGGTAAATCCCATGCCGATCGCGAGCGAGAACGGCTGCGCTTTCTTGTCGGTGTAATGTCCGACCAGCGGCTGCAGCAGCGACGCGGTGAACTGGAACGCCAGCGTGATCATGCCGATCTGCGCATAGTCGAGCGCGTAGGCGTCCTTCAGGATCGGATAGACCGACGCGATCAACGACTGCATGGTGTCATTGAGGAAATGCGAGAAGCTGATGCCGGTGAGCACGATGTAGGCCGGCCCGGCGGCGGCTGCCTTGACGGCGAGGCCCGGCGCCGCATCCGGCACGATCACCGGCGCGGACAGCGTCTCATCGGACACGATGACGGGCTTGTTCAAGGCGCATTCCCGGAAGGATTCGTGGCGGCAATGCCGTTTTTTACGCCGCACGCACCCGGGCGACCATCGTCAATCGACGATGGCTGCGATGCATTGTCGCGCACGACCGATCAACGGTCACGCGCCCTTCCGAATAGAGCTGGCTTACGCCGCCGCGGCGTGGCCGAGCGCGTTGACGATCTGGTCGACGACGTCCTCGACAAGCATGCGATCGTCGCCCTCGCCCATCACGCGGATCACGGGCTCGGTGCCGGACGAGCGGACCAGGAGACGGCCGTGGCCGTTGAGGCGATTCTCGCCATCCATGATCGCCGATTTGACCTCGGCATCGTCCAGCGGCTTGCCGCTGCGGTAGCGCACGTTCTTGAGGATCTGCGGCAGCGGATCGAAGCGGTGGCAGACCTCCGAGACCGGACGGCGCAGCTTCTGCACCACCGCCAGCACCTGCAGCGCGGCGACGAAGCCGTCGCCCGTGGTGGCGTAGTCGGACAGGATGATATGGCCTGACGGCTCGCCACCGAGATTGTAGCCCTGCTTGAGCATCTGTTCGAGCACATAGCGGTCACCGACCGGCGTACGCACCATGCCGATCCCCTGCCCTTCCAGGAAGCGTTCGAGCCCGAGGTTCGACATCACGGTGGCGACGATGCCGGGCCTGGCGAGGCGGCCGTCTTCCTTCCAGCTCTGCGCGATCACCGCGAGCAACTGGTCGCCGTCGACCACATGTCCGCGCTCGTCGACCAGGATGACGCGATCGGCGTCGCCGTCGAGTGCGATGCCGATATCGGCGCGCATCTCGCGCACCTTCTTCGCCAGCGCCTCCGGAGAGGTCGAGCCGCATTCCTTGTTGATGTTGAAACCGTCAGGCTCGACGCCGATCGCAACGACGTCCGCACCCAGTTCCCACAGCGCCTCCGGCACCACCTTGTAGGCCGCGCCATGCGCGCAATCGATCACGACGCGCAAGCCGTCGAGCGAGAGCTCGCGCGGCAGCGTACGCTTGGCGAACTCGATATAGCGGTCATGAACGCCGTCGATGCGGCGGGCGCGCCCGAGGCTGGCGCTCTGGGCCAGCCGGCGATCCATCGGCTCGTCGAGCAGTTGCTCGATCTGCTTCTCGACGTCGTCGGACAGTTTGAAACCCTGCGGGCCGAACAGCTTGATGCCGTTGTCCTCGAACAGATTGTGCGAGGCCGAAATCATCACGCCGAGATCGGCGCGCATCGACTTGGTCAGCATCGCGACCGCCGGCGTCGGCATCGGGCCGAGCAGCAGCACGTCCATGCCGACCGAGGTGAAGCCGGCCACCATCGCGTACTCGATCATGTAGCCGGAGAGGCGGGTATCCTTGCCGATCACGACGCGGTGGCGGTGCTCGCCACGCTGGAACACCAGCCCGGCCGCCTGCCCCACCTTGAGCGCGAGCTCCGGCGTTATCAATCCGTTGGCGCGGCCCCGAATCCCGTCGGTACCGAAATATTTGCGGCTCATGTGTCCCCCAAGCGAATCCCAGGGCTCTTCGGCATGACAGCCACGAATCCCCGAACACACTCCCATCGTAGCGTGCACCGCCGGGTTATAATCCCTTAGCCGCTAAAATGAGTTCAAAAAATATGATGAATCATTACGGCCGCCACCGCCGATTTCATGTATAATATATTGTTATAGCTTGATATTTCCGGGAACCGCCGTCTCAGGGGCAAGCCGCGCTAGCCCCGCCTTTTGACGTGATGGTCGCCTTTGGAGGGCGGCGGCTGGGTGACGTTGACCGGATCGGAGGCCGGAAAGGTCTCCTCCAGGCCCTCTTCCAGGGCGTCGTCCAACCGGCGTTTTTCAGTGCGATCCTGCGAGCCGGCGTCTTTGTCGGAGACTTTGCGCGGTGCGTTCATGGCATATGCCCTGGCATGTCCTCGCCTCGTCGGCGGCGCCGCGAGATGCGATTTGGTTGGCGTACCAACCATGATAGATGACAACACCGATAAGGAATTCAAGAAGGGGCCGGGACGTCCATGAAGCACATCACCTGCATCGAAGACCTGCGCCAGCTGCACAAGCGCCGCGTGCCCAAGGCCTTCTTCGACTATGCCGACCGCGGCTCCTATACCGAGGACACGCTGCGCGCCAATTCCGAGGATCTTCAGCAGATCAAGTTCCGCCAGCGCATCCTGGTCGACGTATCGAAGCGCGACCTCTCCACCACCATCCTCGGCGAGCCCGCGGCGATGCCGCTGATCCTGGCGCCCGTCGGCCTGCTCGGCATGCAGCACGGCGATGGCGAGATTCATGCCTGCCGCGCTGCGCAGGCCGCCGGCATTCCCTTCACCCAGAGCACGATGTCGATCTGCTCGATCGAGGACATCGCGGCCGCCGTCGACAAGCCGTTCTGGTTCCAGCTCTACGTGATGAAGGACCGCGGCTTCATCAAGGCGCTGATCGAGCGCGCGATCGCGGCCAAATGCTCTGCGCTGGTGCTGACGGTCGACCTGCAGGTGATCGGGCAGCGCCATCAGGACATCAAGAATGGAATGTCGGTGCCGCCGGAATGGTCGCTGTCGAAGCTGGTCGATTTCGCGACCAAACCTTCGTGGGTCTCCGGCGTGCTGCGGGGCAAGCGCCGCACCTTCGGCAATCTCGCCGGACATCTCAAGGTTAGCGAGGACATCACCGCGCTGTCGACCTGGATCAACTCGCAGTTCGACACCTCGCTGAACTGGAAGGACATCGACTGGATCCGCTCGATCTGGCCGGGCAAGTTGATCCTGAAGGGCATTCTGGACGTCGAGGACGCGGAGATCGCGGCCAAGACCGGCGCACAGGCCATCGTGGTCTCCAACCATGGCGGCCGCCAGCTCGACGGTGCGCCGTCGTCGATCGAGGTGCTGCCTGAGATCGTCGATACCGTCGGCTCGAAGATGGAAATCATGTTCGACGGCGGCATCCGCACCGGCATGGACGTGATGCGCGCGCTCGCGCTCGGCGCCAAATCCTGCATGATCGGCCGCGCCTATGCCTACGGGCTGGGCGCCGGCGGGCAAGAGGGCGTCGCCAAGGCGATCGACATTCTCGCCAAGGAACTCACCACCACCATGGGCCTGTGCGGCGTCAACACCATCGCCGAGATCGACGACAACGTGCTGGCGATCTGAGATACAAGGCGCAGTCTTTTCCTTCTCCCCTTGTGGGAGAAGGTGGCGCGAAGCGCCGGATGAGGGGTCTCTATCCGCGGAGACAAACCCCTCATCCGTCTCGCTGCCGCTGCGCGCCAGCGATCCACCTTCTCCCACAAGGGGAGAAGGTTAAGTGAGCGAAGCTTGGGGTCGCATCTAGCGGCTGTCGCAGCCGACATTGACGCGGCCATCTGGTCATCACGGCGTGATCATGCCTTTGCGAGATCGGCCTCGACCAGGGATCGAAGTTCGGCAGTCACCTCCGGGCGTCGGCCGAACCACAGTTCGAACCCGCGCACCGCCTGGTGCAGCAGCATACCGAGCCCGTCAGCCGTCTTCAGCCCGCGCGCGCGTGCTGCAGCCAGCAGCGGCGTTTGCAGCGGCACATAGACGTTATCGGCGACGACAGCGTGCGACGGCAGCAGGCCGACATCGAGTTCGAGCGCAGGCTGGCCATGCATGCCGAGCGACGTCGTGTTCACCAGCAGGCCCGCACGCGGCAGCAGATCCGGGATCGCATCCCACGCAACGGGCACAACGCGTGCGCCGAATTGGTCCGCCAGCGCGCGGGCGCGCGCGATGGTGCGATTGGCGAGATGCACGCGCTTGATGCCGCGCTCGAGCAATCCGAACACCACCGCGCGCGCCGAGCCGCCGGCGCCCACCACCAGCGCATCCCCGGTCTTGTCCCAGCCGGGTGCGCCAGAATCGAGATTGTTGATGAACCCTTCGACGTCGGTATTCGTCGAGCACAGTTCGCCGTCGGCAAACCACAAAGTATTGGCGGCGCCCACCGCACGCGCGCGCTCGTCCGGCTTAGACAGCGCCAGTGCGCGCTCCTTGTGCGGAATGGTGACGTTGGCGCCGACAAAGCCGCGATGCGACAGCCGGAACAGGAAATCCTTGAACTCGTCGGGCGGCACCGCCTCGATGACGTAGCCGCCCTCGATGCCGAGCGTGCGCAGCCAGTAACGATGGATCAGCGGCGAGCGCGAATGCGCGGCCGGCCATCCGATCAGACAGGCGGCGCGGGGCTTGGTCACGGCAACAACCTCCTCAATGACGTCGATGGCCGGGATCAACCCGGCCACGACGATCAATTTATCTTCCCTGGAGGTGTGTCAAGCCGCGCGAACTGCCGCGGCCGGTCAGGCCGCGGCGCTCCGTCATCAACTACGCCGCAACGCGATGCGCGGCGATGATCTGGTCGGCGGCGCGGCCGGTGACTTCGGCCATGCGGTCGAACTGCCTCGTGAAACCGCCGGCGCCGGCGGTGGCCGATCGCAGTTCCACGATCAGGTCGCCGATTTCGGCTTCCGGCATGGTGGCGCGGACGCAATCCCAGCCGGGCCAGTTCTCGCGGGTATCGAAGCCCAGGATCTGGCCGCGCCGTGCCGACAGGATGGCGTTGATCTTTGCGGTGGCCTCGGTCGGGCAGACAATCTCGACCAGGTGGATCGGCTCCAGCAGCACCGGCTGGCACTGCGGCAACGCTTCGCTCATGCCGATCCGCGCCGCGGTGCGGAAGGCGAGATCGGAGGAATCGACGCTGTGATAGGAGCCGTCCGTCAGCGTCACCTCCAGGTCGATGACCGGGAAGCCGAGCGGGCCCTTGGTGAGCCCGTCCACCACGCCCTCCTCCACCGCGCCGATGTAGTTGCGCGGCACCGCGCCACCGACGACCTTCTCGTGGAATTCGAAACCGGTGCCGCGCGGCATCGGCTTGATCTCCAGCACGACGTCGCCGAACTGGCCGTGGCCGCCGGATTGCTTCTTGTGGCGGCCACGCTGGGTGATTGATTTGCGGATGGTCTCCTGGTAGCCGATCGCGGGCGGTTGCGCCTTGACGCTGACGCCGAAGCGGTCCTTGAGGCGCTCCTGCGCGACCCGCAGATGCATTTCGCCCTGCCCCCAGAGTACCGTATCGTGGGTGCGCGGGTTCTGGATCATCGTCAGCGACGGATCTTCCTCGTTGAGCCGCAGCAAGGCCTGGCCGAGCTTGACGTCGTCCTTGCGGTCGGTCGCGGCGATCGAGATCGACAGCACCGGCGGCGTCGGCTCGACCTTCACCAGCGATGCCGGCGCGGTCTTGCCGCTCGAGAGCGTATCGCCCGTCTTGACCGCGTCGAGCTTGCCGAGCGCGATGGTCTCGCCGGCTTCCGCCGACGCCCGCTTGGTGTCGTGCCCGCCGCTGACCGCCAGGATGCCGGATACGCGACCGGCTTCACCGGAGGAGGATTGCAGCGTGGCGCCGTCATCGAGGTGGCCGGCAAGGAGCCGGACCAGCGAGAGCTTGCCGCCGTGCTGCAAATGCATGGTCTTGAACACATAGGCCAGCGCATCCTTCTGCGACGACGCGCCGAGGCGCTTTGCCGTCTCCACCACGCCGGGCGCCTCATGCCGCAGCGCCTTCATCAGCCGCAGCACGCCGTTCTCGCGCGCGGCCGAGCCGAGCAGCACCGGACAGATCAGGCCCTCGCGCAGTTCGCGGGCGAGGTCGTCGAACACGGCATCGCGCGGCGGCTGGATGTCTTCCAGCAACTGCTCCATCAGCGCATCGTCGTGATCGGCGAGCTTTTCCAGCATCGAGAACCGCGCCTCCTTTTCGCGGTCGAGATTTCCGCCTTCCAGCGCAATGACTTCGGAGGGCTTGTGCTCGCGGTAGACGAACGCGCGCTCCAGCGCGAGATCGACGAAGCCTTCGATCAGATCGCCGTTCCAGATCGGAATCTGGCGCAGCACCAGCGGCACGCGCGACGCCGGCTGCAGGGTGGCGAGCGTCTCGCGGATGCGCTTGCTGGCGCGGTCGATCTTGTTCAGAAACAGGATGCGGGGAATGCCGAGATCCTCCAGCTCGCGCAGGATGATCTGCAGTTGAGGCAGCTTCTTCTCGTCCGCCTCGCAGACCACCACCGCGGCATCGACCGCAGGCAGCGCGGCGCGCATATCGTGCGCGAACTCGATGGAGCCGGGACTATCGATAAAGGTATAACTGTCGCCCATGAAACTGGTCGTGGCGGCGGAGAGGCCCACGCCCATCTTGTGGTTCCGCGCCTCGGGGCTGGAGTCGCCGACCGAAGTTCCGGCATCGACGCTGCCGGCATTCTTGATGGCGCCCGTTCGCGCCAGTATCGCTTCCAGAAGTGTGGTTTTACCGCTTTGGAAAGGGCCCACCAGCGCGATGCACCGTGGACCACGGGGACTTCTGACGTCTTGTCCCATTGCCGCCTCCTTGGTTGGAGCTCGGCCCATGATTGGGTCGGCGGATCGGATGCTCCGCCTGTCCCGCGATTTTGGCAAGCAGGAAAAATTTTCGCTGCGGTGCGTCGTGAGGCTGGTTGAAGTTCGCGCTTCTGCGATGACGAGGAGATGGTCTACCGCCCCGGCCGAAGCTCCAGGCTTTCCAATCCGGCAGCAATGCCGATGCCGACCTGGCCCTGCACGCTGAGCGGCTGCAGCGCGATCGAATTGGCGGAGCCGCCAACCAGCACGTTGCCGCCGACGCCGACACCGAGCGTCGCGCTGCCCTGCGCGCCGACATAGTCGCCGGAGAGATCGCCCGGCCCGAGCCGGGCTACCGGCGCGAACACGCCCCACGCCAGCGCCGATTCCTCGGTGATGCCGAGATCGAGGCCGACTTTGCGGATGGTGGCGACATAGCGATCCTCGGGCTTGCCGTCGGCGCGGAATACGCAGCCGAGATGGGTCACGGAGCCGACGATGAAACCAACGCTGGCGCCGCCGCGGCACTCCAGCACACCGACCTGCACGCGCTGCGGGGCTTGCGCGCTCGCTGCCCCGACGGACACAGCCAACATGCCAAGGGCAGCACCGGCAACAATGAACGAACGAACCATGGAGTATTCTCCGGCTGAAAAATGATGAGGGCAAAGAAGCGAAGCCAGGCCGTTCCTATGCCACAACATCTCATGCGGAGCCAGATCGCCACCACCGTCATTCCGGGGCGGCGCGAAGCGACGAACCCGGAATGACAGCAGTTACCAACAGAAAAGGCCCGCTTGCGCGGGCCTTTTCTTTAACGCGTCATCCGCATCGCGCGCGGCGCAGGCTTGGCTAGAATGCCTTACCGCAAATTGCCGCAGAAGCGCTGGATGCGCTTGCAGGCGTCTTCGAGATCGGAGGTCTTGGTGGCGTAGGAAATCCGGAATGCCGGTCCGAGCCCGAAGGCCGAGCCCTGCACGACGGCGACGCCTTCGCTCTCCAGAAGCTCGGTGACGAAGTCCTCGTCGTTCTCGATCACCTTGCCGGACGGCGCGGTCTTGCCGATGGTTCCGGCGCAGGACGGATAGACGTAGAACGCGCCTTCGGGCCGCGGGCACTCGATGCCCTTGGCCTGGTTCAGCATCGAGACCACGAGGTCGCGGCGTTCCTTGAACACCTTGTTGTGCACGGGGATGAAGTCCTGCGGACCGTTCAGCGCTTCCACCGAAGCCCACTGCGCGATCGACGACGGGTTCGAGGTCGACTGCGACTGGATCGTCGCCATCGCCTTGATCAGTTCGGCAGGGCCGCCGGCGTAGCCGATGCGCCAGCCGGTCATGCAATAGGCCTTCGACACCCCGTTCACGGTCAGCGTGCGGTCATACAGTTTCGGCTCGACCTGCGCGGGCGTGGCGAACTGGAAGTCGTCATAGACCAGGTGCTCGTACATGTCGTCGGTCATCACCCAGACATGCGGATGCTTCACCAGCACGTCGGTGATCGCCTTCAGCTCGGCACGCGTATAGGCAGCGCCGGTCGGGTTCGACGGCGAACAGAGAATGATCCACTTGGTTTTCGGCGTGATCGCCTTCTCCAGATCTTCAGGCCGCAGCTTGAAGCCGCTGGAAGCCGGGCACACCACCGGCACCGACTCGCCGCCGGCGAGCGCCACCATTTCCGGATAGCTCACCCAGTAAGGCGCCGGGATGATCACCTCGTCGCCGGGATTGATGGTCGCCATCAGCGCATTGTAGAGCACCTGCTTGCCGCCGGTGCCGACGATGATCTGGTTCGGCTTGTAGGTCAGGCCGTTCTCGCGCTGGAACTTGGCGATGATCGCTTCCTTCAGCTCGGGAATGCCGCCGACATCGGTGTACTTGGTCTTGCCGGCCTCGATGGCGTGGATCGCCGCCAGCTTGATGTTGGCGGGCGTATCGAAATCCGGCTCGCCGGCACCCAGGCCAATGACGTTGCGGCCGGCCGCTTTCAGCGCGCGTGCTTTATCCGTGACCGCGATCGTCGCGGACGGCTTCACACGGGCGAGCGCAGCGGACAGGAAGGGCATCATCATCTCCTGGCAAACGTCGTGAACACTGAAATTCACGACTCTTTCTGATGGGAACGGGGCACCCTAGGACGCGACGCGCTGCATCGCAAGAAGCTTGGCCAGGAAAGGCCAAACTTTAGGGAACCGTTAAAGCGGGCTCGGTACGGTCGGAGCAATACGGCGCAATATTCGCAAAAATTCCGCGGTGAAATGACTCATATCTGGCAAGGGCTTCGGACCGGCGAATGGCTGACGGTGGCGCGCCTGCGCGCCTACAGCCTGATCCTGCTCGGCCTGTCGGTGCTGGTATTCGCCGGATGGATCGCGGTTTCCGACGGCCTCATCGACCGCAACGGCCAGCCGATCGGCACCGACTTTTCCAACGTGTATGCGGCAGGCACACTGACCTGGCAGGGCCGCGCCGCGGACGCCTACGAGCCCGCGCTCCAGCACGCGGCGGAGAAGGCGATGTTCGACGGCCGTGAGGTGCCGTTCTACGGCTGGCACTATCCGCCCTTCTTCTTTGCGATTGCCGTTCTCGTCGCCGCCGTTCCCTATGCATGGGGCCTGGCGATCTGGCTGCTCGCGAGCTTTGCAGCCTACCTCGCCGCGATCCGCGCCATCCTGCCGCGCCGGGAAACGCTGCTGGTTGCGGCGGCCTTTCCGGCCGTGTTCGTCAATGTCGGCCACGGCCATAACGGCTTCCTCACCGCAGCGCTGCTTGGCGGCGCGTTGCACTGGCTCGATCGCAGGCCATGGCTTGCCGGCGTGCTGATCGGCCTCTTGGCCTACAAGCCGCAATTCGGCATCCTGATTCCGATCGCGCTTATGGCGAGCGGCCGGTGGCGCACGATCGGCGCGGCTGCGGCCACCGTTGCGGCACTGGTCGCCATCAGCTTCGTGCTGCTCGGCAGCGGCATCTGGCACGCCTTCGCCGACTCCATGAACTTCACCCAGACGGTCGTGCTCGAACAGGGCGGCACCGGCTGGCAGAAGATCCAATCGATCTTCTCCGCGGTGCGGGCATGGGGCGCGAGCGTGCCGGTCGCCTATGCGGCGCAAGCTACGCTGTTCACAGCGCTCGCCGCCACGCTCGCCTGGCTATGGCACAGCGACGCTGCGTTCGAACTCAAGGCGGCTGCGCTGGCGCTGGGCAGCCTGCTCGCGACACCCTATGTGCTCGACTACGACCTCGTGGCGCTCGCGGTCGCGATCGCATTTTTCGCGCGGCATGGACTCCGCTGCGGCTTTCGCGATTTCGAGATCAGCCTGCTCGCCGCGGCTTGGATCGCGCCGCTGCTGTCGCGGAGCATCGCCGGCGCCACCTCCATACCCCTCGGGCTACTCGTCGAACTGGCCTTCTACGCGTTGGTCTTGCGGCGCGCGGCGCTCGATCGCGCAAGCCATGCGGTCGGCGCGCACCGCGTCGCGCAAGCGTGATTCTAATTGTTTCGGCGTGTGGATAGAATCGTTCTGCGCGCGTGCAGTGCGGTAGAGGTTTTCGACTTTTTCCATTCCGCAGGCCTTGCGACCTATTGATATCGGCATCATTGTTTAGCCGCGTTGCGGCGCGAAAGCCGTGGCGCGCAGCGTGCGCGCTTCCCGTCGACCCAGGAAATTCCAGATACGATGTACAAGCTCTATTCGATGCAGCGCTCCGGCAACAGCTACAAGGTCCGCCTTGCGCTGTCGCTGCTCAACGCGCCGTATCAGGCGATCGAGATCGACATTCTGAGCGGCGAAAGCCGGACGCCGGATTTTCTGTCGAAGAACCCGAGCGGCCAGGTGCCGCTGCTGGAAGTCGCCGAGGGACGCTATCTCGCCGAGTCCAACGCCATCCTCTGGTACGTCTGCGGCGGCACCTCGCTGGCGCCGGAATCGCGCATCGAGCGCGCCGAGGCGCTGCAGTGGATGTTCTTCGAACAGCACGCGCTGGAGCCCAATATCGGCGCCGCCTATTTCTGGCTGTCGCTGGTCAAGGGCGGCCGCGCCTTGCAGACGCATGCGCTGGAGGACTGGATGGAGCGCGGCTATGCGGCGCTGCAGGTGATGGAGAACCATCTCAAGACCCACACCTATTTCGCCGCCGGCCAGCTCACCGTCGCGGATATCGCGCTGTACGGCTACACCCATGTTGCCGACCGCTGCGACTACGATCTGGCCACTTTCCCGTCCATCCGCGCCTGGCTGCGGCGGGTCGAACAGACCCCCGGTTTCGTCACCATGGACTGGCGGGCCGAAGTCGATGATCCTGCCCGGATCGCCGCGGGCGCCTGACCGCTCACGTTCGCGCGAGAACGCTGACAAAAGTTAACAACAGTGGGCACAACATTAACCATTGCCCTGATTCCGCCGTTTTCGATGCTCCCGCCGCCGCAATATTGCCCGCCATGGTGGTGAAGTTGACGGAAATCGCGGAGTGATTCGCCCGCGTCTCGAAGGATCTGGAACATGATGCGGTTGCCCGGCACGGTGGGCTTTCTGAACCACCCCGCGCCAGTTGCTTCTCCCCGGTTGGCCAGCGCCATCGCCGCTTCGCTGGCGATCGGCACGTTGTCGCTGTGCCTTGTGGTCACGCTGACGGTGCTGTCGATAAGGGTTACCATCGCGATGCCGATCCCCGGCTAGTTCCGGGTTTCGCATCTTTCGCAAGGCAACCCGCGATGCCCGGCATCGCCATTGGACCTGGATGAAAGCATCTCACGGCTTTGCGGCCGTCTTGCTGACGGCGGCCATCATGCTCGTGGTCACCCCCACCGCGCGCGGCCAGCAGGCTGGCTTCGGCTCGTCGGCGGGTGACCTCGAAGTGCAGACCGTCGCAAAGGGTCTCGCCTACCCGTGGGCGCTGGCGTTCCTGCCCGACGCAAAGATGCTGGTGACCGAGCGGCCGGGCCGCATGCGGATCGTCACGGCGGAAGGAAAGATCTCGCCGCCGCTCAAGGGCGTCCCGGAAGCCTGGGCGTCGGGCCAGGGCGGCCTGCTCGATGTTATTACCGACAAATCCTTCGCGGAAAACAGGACGATCTATTTCTGCTTCGCCGAACGGACCGAGGGCGGCGGACGCACCACGGTCGCGCGCGCGAAACTGAACGACGGCAACAGTAGCCTCGACGACGTCAAAATCATCTTCCGTCAGCAAGGCCCGTTGTCGTCGGGCAATCATTTCGGCTGCCGCATTGCCCAGGCCGACGACGGCAATCTGTTCGTGGGGCTGGGCGATCACTTCACCCACCGCGACCAGGCGCAAAATCTCGGCAACCATCTCGGCAAGGTGATCCGGATCGCCCCCGATGGATCGGCGCCGCCAGGCAACCCGTTCGCCGGCCGCGCCGACGCCAAGCCGGAAATCTGGAGCTATGGACACCGCAACATTCAGTCGCTCGCGATCAATCCAGTTTCCGGCGAGCCCTGGGAAATAGAGCACGGTCCGCGCGGCGGCGACGAGGTCAACGTCGTCGGCAAGGGCAGGAATTACGGCTGGCCGGTGATCGGCTACGGCATCGATTATTCCGGCGCCAAGATCCACGACAGCGCGGCCAAGGACGGCATGGAGCAGCCGGTCAAATACTGGGTGCCGTCGATCGCACCATCAGGCATGGCGTTCTACACCGGAAAACTGTTTCCGAAATGGTCGGGCAGCCTGTTCCTCGGCGCGCTGCGCGGCGCGATGCTGGTGCGGCTGACGCTGAGCGGCAACACGGTAACGTCGGAAGAGCGCCTGCTGCAAAATCTCAACGAGCGAATTCGCGACGTCCGCCAGGGTCCGGACGGCGCGCTGTGGCTGCTGACCGACAGTTTGTCAGGACGAATTTTGCGGGTCGCGCCAGCTGCGAAGTGAGCCTCTGCGGCGGAACGCTCACGCCCATTTGTGAAAGATCAGGAACGCGCCCACGGCGATGAAGAGAAAGCCGAGTGCGTGATTCCACCCCAGCGGCTCCTTCAAATACAGCACCGAGAAGCCGGCAAACACCACCAGCGTGATCACCTCCTGAATGGTCTTGAGCTGCGCCGCCGTATACACCGCACTGCCCCAGCGGTTGGCCGGCACCGCCAGCCAGTATTCGAAGAAGGCGATACCCCAGCTCGCAAGAACGACGACCGGCAGCGCGTTCTCCTTGAACTTGAGATGGCCGTACCAGGCAAACGTCATGAAGACGTTGGAGGCAAACAGCATCAGGATCGGCAGTAGCGTGGGGGATATTGTCGGCATCGACGTCCTCTCGTAAATGGCATGCGCTAACCTTGGAACGCGGAAACCGGTTCCGTGCGCATCGAATATCACCTGATCTCAGAAACGCGAAAGACCGGGGGCCTCCAGCTGGATTGATCCCTCCCAACCGCGCCTGTAGGAAGAAGGCCTTCCCGCCAACCCGCATCCGCAGCGCTGCACCTCGATCAAGATGGAAACAGGAATGTCCCCCGCTCTCACCATCCGCTTCGTCACCCGCCAGGACTACGCGCAGTGGCTTCCGCTGTGGGACGGCTACAACGCGTTCTACGGCCGCTCCGGAGCGACGGCGCTTGCGTCCGAAATCACCGCCATGACTTGGTCGCGCTTCTTCGACGGCTATGAGCCGGTGCATGCGCTGGTCGCCGAAAGCGGCGGCACGTTGCTCGGCCTGACGCATTATCTGTTTCATCGCAGCACCACGACGATCGAACCGAACTGCTATTTGCAGGACCTCTTCACCAGCGCGGCGGCGCGCGGCAAGGGCGTCGGCCGCGCCCTGATCAACGGCGTCTACGAACAGGCGAAGCTCGCCGGATCGTCCCGCGTCTACTGGCTGACGCACGAGACCAACCACACCGCGATGCAGCTCTACGACAAGGTGGCAGAGCGCTCCGGCTTCGTGGTCTACCGCAAGCTTTTCTGAGGGCGCAGCGCGTCATACGACGCCCGGCTGCCTGTGGATAAGTACCACTGTCACGCGAGCGTAACAGAGTACGGCTAGCCTCCGGTTGCGTCTGGTCAGACCCCCCGTCTCGGATCACGCGCCCCAAGCGGTCCCCGTCAGTCGCCGCGTCTGGCCGGGGCCGCACTTTTTTGTGCTGCATGCTGTTCAAGCGCCGCTGCACGATCCGGGCATCGCAAGGCCATTTTGACCCAAACGTGATTGCCGGTCTTTCCCGGGCAAGCCTATGCTGGCGCGATCAACCCGGAGAGATACCCATGCGCCTGCTCCTCGCATCAACGGCCGTCGTCCTGTTGTTAGGCCTGTCGCCAGCGTCCGCCATGTGCGGCGGCGGTCAGCAAGCCGGTTCGCAAGCCATGTGCGGAGCGCCGGCCGCCTCGAAGCAGATGTCGGAGTGGCCGGAAGCCAAGGTCCAACAGTCGCAGAAGCAGTCTGGCATGGGCATGTGCGGCTGCTGCAAGAACATGGCGATGATGGACAGCACGAAATCCGACGATCCGCACAAGGGCATGGACATGAAGTGAAGCCAGCGAGGCTGGCCGCACACCTTGCGGGATGACGGCGCGGAGGCCACAATGCGGCCTCCTACCCGCCTCTCCCACAGGATCGATCCATGCAAATTCGCAATCTCGGCGGCTCCGGCCTGCGCGTTTCCGCCGTCGGCCTCGGCTGCAACAATTTCGGCCAGCGCACCGATCTCGAGACGTCGCGCAAGGTGATCCACAAGGCGATCGACCTCGGCATCACCCTGTTCGACACCGCCGACATCTACGCAGGCATGGGCGGCTCAGAGACCGTGCTCGGCACCGTGCTCGGCGACCGCCGCAAGGACATCGTGCTGGCGACGAAATATTCCAAACCGATGAGCAACGACGGCACGAAACAAGGCGCCTCGCGCCGCTATATCATGTCCGCGGTCGAAGCCAGCCTGACGCGGCTGAAGACCGACTACATCGATCTCTACCAGCAGCATGACTACGATCCGCTGACGCCGATGGAAGAAACCCTGCGCGCCCTCGACGATCTCGTCCGCCAGGGCAAGGTCCGCTACATCGGCAATTCGAACTTTCCGGCCTGGCGCATTGCGGAAGCGGAAATGATGGCGCGGCAGATGAACGTCAACCGCTTCGTCTCCTGCCAGGACGAATACAGCCTGGTGGTACGCGGCATCGAAAGAGACCTGTTGCCGGCGGCCCAGGAATACAAGCTCGGCCTGTTGCCGTTCTTCCCGCTGGCGAGCGGGCTTCTCACCGGAAAATACCAGCGCGGCACGGCGGCGCCCGCCGACACCCGCTTCGCCAAGGCGCCCGCCCTGAAGGACCGCTACGTCACGCCGCGCAACGAGGACATCGTCGAAAAGCTGCAGGCTTTTGCGCAGGCCCGCGGCCACAGCCTGCTCGAACTGGCATTCTCGTGGCTGGCGGCACGCCCCCAAGTCGCAAGCGTCATTGCCGGCGCCACCCGCGTCGAACAGGTCGAGCAGAACGTGAAGGCGATCGGCTGGACGCTGAGCGCAGAGGAGATCGCGGAGATCGACGGGATAACGAAGTAGCGGCAACTCTCTCGCCGTGCTTCCGTTGAGACCGGGGACAAGGTGGACGGGGGTTCGCCATCGTTCCACTTGTATTTCCCTTGGGCGCTGTGCGGCATATATTGCACGGGACGTGATACCGCGCTTCGCGGCGAACCCGAGATTGGTGCGCCTCTCATGACAAACGGGCTGGAAAATCAGGCCGCGCGCCGTCTCGCCTGCGCCAACTGCGGAACCGAATTCGGCTGCAGCCTGTCGGGGCCATGCTGGTGCAGTGACGAGACCTTTCGACTGCCGATGCCGCTCGACGGCAGCGACTGCCTGTGCCCGGACTGCTTGCGAAAGGCCGCCGCGCGCCTGAAGGCTTCGACGTGAAAGGCCTGGACACGACCGGCCGATGGAACGTCGGCGCCGTCCTGCTCGACATGGACGGCACGCTGCTCGATACCGAGCGGGTCTATTACGACAGCCTGGTCGCAGCGCTGCATGCGCATGGCTACACCGACGACGCCGCGACGCTGTGCCAGGCGATGGTCGGCCTGCCCGGCCCGGACTGCGAGGCCATGCTGCAAGCGCGCTACGGCGAGCGCTTTCCGCTCGCGGAAGTCAGCAGGGCTTTCATCGCCCACCGCGATGAATTTCTCAACGGTGGCCTGCCGTTGAAGCCTGGTGCGGTCGAATTGCTGGATGCGCTGCAGGCGGCTGCGTGCCCGATGGCAATCGTCACCTCCTCGTCGCGGCGCACGGCCGATGCCCATCTGACGCTCGCCGGAATCCGGCACCGGTTCGACACGCTCCTGACCCGCGACGACGTCACGCGCGGCAAGCCGAGCCCCGATCTCTATCTGCTTGCAGCGTCCCGCTTCGGCCTCAAGCCGGAAGTGTGCGTGGCGGTGGAGGATTCCAACCACGGCGTGACCGCCGCCCACGCCGCCGGCGCCATCACGATCATGGTGCCCGACATGGTGACACCGACGGACGAGTCGCGCGTAAGATGCGCTGCGGTGGTGGCTGATCTCCATGAGGTCGCCGAGATGCTGCGAACGCGCGGCGGATTCGAGCGGCGCTTGTTGTAGCCGTCATGCGGGCTTGTCCCGGGCATGAAGAAAGGAAATGCTCTACCGCCGCTTGCCCCGCACCGGCAGCGCTGCCTCGACCAGCGCATGCGCCGCCTCGCCTGCCGTCTCCATGTAACTGGGATCGCGGTGCAGCAGCACGACCGCGAACGAGCCGTCGAGCAGCAGCAAGATCTGCCGCGCGAGTTGCGCCGCCTGCACGATCCCCGCTTCCGCAAACGTCTCGCGCAGCCACGCCTCGAACTTCTTCTTGTGGGCGGCGCCGATCTTCATGGCGGGATGGCCGGGCATGTTGGCGAGTTCGGCCGAGGTGCGCAGGAAACCGCAGCCCTTCCACTTGGGATGCCGCGCCGAGCGCGCGAGATTGCGGAAGATGCGCTCGACCTGCGCCGGCAGGCCGTCGTCGGCCTCGGCGAACCATTGTTTGAACAGCGCGAGATTGGGTTGATCGCGGCCGGCGAGATAGGCCGCCACGAGATCGTCCTTGCTGCGGAAATGGTAATACAGCGTGCGCTTGGTGACGCCGGCCTTCGCCGCCACCGCGTCGACGCTGACGCCGCGGATGCCGTCATTGTAGAACAGCGCATTTGCTGCCGAGATGATGCGTTCCCGCGTCGAAAGTCCGGACCTTGCCATCCGTCGTATGTATACCGACCAGTGAATATACACAACGCGATCCGGCTCCTACGGTGCCTGCAATCAATCCTTGTGGAGCCCTCCGATGTCCGATCCCATCCTTCTAGAAACCAATGACGGCATTGCGCTGGTCACCCTGAACCGGCCGGACAAGCACAATGCGCTGAACTACGCGCTGATCGACCGCCTGATGGCCGTGCTGGACGCGATCGAGACCGGCGACGAAGTGCGCGCCGTGATCCTGACCGGTGCCGGCGACCGCGCATTTTCCGCCGGCGCCGACATCCACGAATTCTCAGGAAGCGTTCGCCGCGGCCGCGACGCGGCCGTACGCGACTTCGTCAGGCGCGGACAGGCGTTGACGGCGCGGCTCGAAGCATTCAGGAAACCTGTCATTGCCGCGGTGAACGGGCTGGCCTACGGCGGCGGCTGCGAGATCACCGAGGCGGTGCATCTGGCGATTGCCAGCGAGAACGCGCGCTTTGCCAAACCGGAAATCAATCTCGGCATGCCGCCGACCTTCGGCGGAACGCAGCGGCTGCCGCGCCTCGCCGGGCGCAAGCGCGCGCTGGAGCTGTTATTGACCGGCGATCCCTTTACGCCGGCGCGGGCCCAGGAGATCGGGCTGGTCAACGAGGTCGTGCCGCATGAGGCGTTGCTGCCGACGGCACGCGAACTGGCTCGCCGCATCGTCAGGCATTCGCCGCTTGCGGTGGGGGCCATCATCACGGCGGTCACGCGCGGATTGAACATGGCGATCGGGGAAGGGCTGCAGACCGAGAGCGAGCAGTTTGCCGCCATGGTGCCAACCGGCGATCTCGGCGAAGGCATCAACGCCTGGATCGAGCGCCGGCAGCCGGTCTATCGCGGCAGGTGATGCGCCGCGCCGTTCGAATTCATGCTCGGGGAAATTCCGGCACGCTATGCGGCGGCCTTGAGGGCAATCACCTTCCGCATGGCATCGGCGAGTTCGCGGTAATGCAGGCCGAGGCGCATGTACAATTCGCGTTTCGCCTTGTCCGTCGCCAGCTTGCCGATCAAATCGCATTCGGTCGCGAGGGTCTCAAATCCTTCCAGTTTTGCTTCGAGGTCGGTCATGACGCGGCTCCCCTGACTGCCACTAGATGAACAGGTTACGCCTTCGATTTGCGTCAGGGCTAACATTGTTATCGGGTAGAACTAATTAAAGCTCCGGCGACTGCGCCCAACACTCAAGCCTGGTATTTTTCTTCAGATGTATGCCACGCTCGCAGCCGTAACGCGGCACCGTCAAAATTAGCGCTCCGGCCTCGGCGTCCGGATCGGCGCGTCCGTTTCCTCATGGAGGATGCGTTCGGCAGCGCCGTCGAGATCGTCGTATTGCCCGGTCTTGAGTGACCACAAGAACGCTGCAAGGCCAGCGAAGCCGAGGCCGAGCGCGATCGGTATCAGGTAAAAATAATCCTTCATTCGGCGGCCTCCAGCATGGCTGGCGCCGGCATGCTGTCCGGCGCGGCACTCGCCGCGATACCTTCCCGGCCCTTCAGGCGAAGCGCGTTGACGACGACCAGGATCGACGATACCGACATCGCGATGGCGGCAATCAGCGGCGTCACATGCCCCATCACGGCGACCGGCACCGCCACGACGTTATAGGCAGCCGCGAAAGCAAGGTTCTGCCGGATCAGGCGCCTCGCCTCGTGCGCAATCGACACCGCGAAGGGTATCGCGAGCAGGCTCTGCCGCAGGAAAACAAAATCCGCTGCGCACCGTCCGACATCAGACGCGGAGGCCGGCGCCATCGACGCGTGGGCGGCGCCGAGCGCCGGCGTGTCGTTGAGCCCGTCGCCGACCATCAGCACCTTCCGGCCCGCCGCGGACAGCGCGTTGATGCGCGCCACTTTTTCCCCCGGTGTCACGCCGCTGTGGAAGGGAACGTCCAGTGCAGCGGCGACACGTGCGACTGCCGCCTCGCGGTCACCGGAAACGATCTCCACACGCAGGCCGTTCTGCTTCAGTCTTGCTGTGGCGACGGCAGCGTCCGGGCGTAACGTGTCCTCAAAGCAAAAACCTGCAATCAAACGACCGTTTCGGGTCAGGACAACTGACGCATCTCCGGCGATCGTGTCCGCGGCTTCAAGCGCCCACGACGGCCTTCCCAACCGATAGATTGCCGCGCCCGATCGCGCCTGCAGTCCGAAGCCGGCCTGTTCGGTCACCTCGTCGAATACGACCGGTGAAGGCACAAGGCCGGTGGCGGCTTCGACGAGCGCCTGCGAATAGGGATGCCGGGAATGCAAAGCGAGCGCCGCCGCAAGACTGAGGGCCGCGTCGTCGATATCACCCCTCGAAGCCAGCCGCGGCACCGCCGATGTCAGCGTTCCCGTCTTGTCGAAGATGACTGCGTCGATCTCCGCCAGGCGCTCGATCGAGGAACCGTCCTTGACCATGATGCCGTTCTTGAACAGCCGTTGCGCGGCGATCACCTGCACGATCGGCACCGCAAGGCCGAGCGCGCAAGGGCACGTGATGATGAGGACTGCGATGGCGATGGTGATGGCTTTGTGCAGATCGCCCGTGGCGATGATCCAGCCGATGAACGTCAGCAACGCCGCGGTGTGCACGACCGGCGCGTAGAGCGCCGCGGCGCGGTCGGCGATACGCCGGTAACCGGAGCGGCCCTGCTCGGCCGCCTCCATCATCCGTATCATTTCGGCGAGGAATGAACTGCCCGCCTTCGCCGTCGCGACCAGCATCAACGGTCCGGTGAGATTCAGCGTGCCCGCAAGCACCTTCGATCCCGCTGTTGCATGCAGCGGCACGCTTTCGCCGGAAACCAGCGATACGTCGAGCTCGGACTCCCCCTTGCTCACGGTCGCATCGACCGGCACGCGCTCGCCGGCGCCGAGCACAACCGTCATGCCGGGCTCGATCTCCTCGACCGGAAGGTAGGTTTGCGTGCCATCCGCCTGCACCACGAACGCGCCGCGCGCCGCGAGCCGGACCAGGCTGCTGACGGCCTGCCGGGCCCGCTCGCGCATCATGTGATCGAGCGTGCGCCCGATCAGCAGGAAGAACAGCAGCGAGACCGCGGCATCGAAATAGGCGTGCGGGCCGTGCGTCACCGTCTCGTACACGCTCATGCCGAAGGCGAGCAGAACGCCGAGCGAGATTGGCACGTCCATGTTGGTCCGCCCGTGCCTGAGCGCCCGCCAGCCCGAGCGGAAGAATATCCGCCCGGAATAGGCCAGCGCCGGCAGCGCAATGAACATCGACAACCAGTGGAACAGATCGCGCGTCTCGGCTTCGGCGCCGGACCAGATCGACACCGAAAGCAGCATGATATTGCTCGAAGCAAAGCCTGCGACCGCAAGCGCCCGGATCAGTTCGGACAGCGCGCCGTCATCCTTGCTGGATTCGATGTCGAACAGATGGGCCTCGAAGCCCGCTTGTTTCAGGGTGTCGACAAACGGTGGCGGGCTGCCGTTCGCTTGCCACCGGATGGTCACGCGTTTGGCCGACAGGTTGGCCCGCGCGCTTTCGACGCCGGCAAGCCCGCCAAGCGCCTTCTCGATGGTCCGGATGCATGCACCACAGTGGATCGCGGGTACCGAAAGATCGGTCTGGCGAATGCCGTCGGCGACCACGCGGCTCGCGAGCAGGATCTCCTCGTCGCCCGCGCGCGGCGGCATCGCCGTCAGTTCTGCTCCCGGAGCGCAACAACTCATCGGAGAGAACTCCAAACCCCCTGCACTCAGGACTCAGGCCGGATCGCCCGATAGGCGTGCCAGCTGCCATGTCCCAGCACCGGAAATATCACGATCATTCCGAGCAGCCCGGTCGCGATGCCGATCACGATCAGCACCAGCATGATGGCGGCCCAGGTCAGCATGACCGGCAGGTTGTTCCAGACCAGCGCCATGCTGGTGCCCATGGCGGTCAGCGCGTCCGTGCGCTCCGACAGCAGCATCGGGATGGAGAAGGCGCTGATGGCGAATGCAAAGGCCGCGAACAGTCCGCCGATGGCGCTGCCGATGATCAACATGGCCCAGCCGACCTGCGTCGTGAACAGCATGGGAATGATGTGGTCGAGGCCGGGGAACGGCCGCAGGCCGAAAAACAGCGCGTACACGATCACCGCGGCCCGCATCCACAACAGCGTCAGCAGAAACAACAGCACGCCTGCGAACAGCACCTGTCCACCGGACTCCGGCCTGACGAACACCATCTGCCACAAGCCGACCGGCCTGCCTTCGGCGATGCGCCGGCTTTTTTCGTACAGCCCGATCCCGATGATCGGACCGACCACCATGAAGCCGGCAAATGCCGGCAGCAGGATGAAGTCCCAGCGCAGCGCGAACAGGCCGACGGTGGTGACGACGGAGACCAGAAACACCAGGAGGCCATAACTGATGCTGGCCGCCGGATCGATGGTGAAGTCGCGCCAGCCGGCCCTGAGCCAGTCGAAAGCGGCGGCGGGCGCGACGTTTCGGTTCCAGCACCGCGCGCGCGGCAGAGGCGGAACAACGGCCGGTATCGGCGACATTATCGGTCTCCCTGCTCTCTCATCGCGGCGTGCACGAGGATCGCGCCGCGCTGAACTTTCCGTCCCTGGCCGATCCCTCGCCCTGCCGGACATGCGCGACGCATTCCGGCTGCGACACGAAGGCCACGTAGACGAGATGCGAATTGGCGATCAGCAGCAGCAACAGCCCGGCGCCGATCGCGCACCAGACCACGACCCTTGTCCGGATCGGCCTTGTCGTGGCGTTGGTCGCGCTCATCGGTCCCCCCGCCTGATGTCGAACAGATAGAGCGCGAGAATCTTGCGCTCGAGCGGCGACAGCCTTCCGTCCCAGCTCGGCATGTGGCCCTGCCGGCCGCCCCAGACGGTGTCATAGATCGACTCGGCATCGCCGCCGTAGATCCAGGACTTGTCGGTCAGATCAGGCGCACCGAGTTCGACATTGCCCTTGGCATTGTCGCCATGGCAGGTGACGCAATTGGCCGCGAAGACCGCCTTGCCCGCCTCGATCCTCGCGGCGGGCACATCCTTCGCCACAACCGGATCGGAAAGGCCGCGCACATACGCCACGACGTCGTCGAGTTCGCCCTTCTTGAGCAACCCGTCGCGCCCGAACGCCATCATCTGCGCACTGCGGCTTTGCGGGTGGGCCGAGTTGATGCCGACGCGAATCGTTTCGGCAATGGCTTCGGGATCGCCGCCCCAGAGCCATGACGCCGTCGTCAGGTTCGGAAAGCCCTTGCCGCCCTGCGCGTTCGATCCATGGCATGGTGCGCAATTGTCGCCGAACAGCGTCCGGCCGGTCTGCCGCACGATCTCCATCAATTTGGGATCGGCCTGGATCTGCTTGAAGCTCTCAGCCTCGATGCGCTTCGACCACGCGCTGCGCTCGGCGGCGGCCTGCGCCAGGCTCTCGTTGACGGTGGTACGCTGATCGATGCCGAGCAGGCCCTTGGTGTAGGTCACGCCGAGCGGCCATGCCGGGAACAGCACCCAGTAGACGACCGAGAACAGGGTGGTTGCGATCAGGAAGAAATAGACCGGCCGCGGGACCGGCGTGTTCAATTCCTTGATGCCGTTCCATTCATGACCGGTCGTCATGTATCCGGTATGGGGATCGCGTTCCTCTACCGCCATTTCTTGTCCCCACCTGGCTGATCCCCATGCGGTTGATCCCTGTACGGCTTGTCCTCATTGCCGAGGATGGAATGCGCCGCCTCGTCGAACCGCTTCTTGTTCGACGGCCAGAATGCATAGGCGACGATGATGACCGACAGCGCGATCAGATAGAACAGACCGAACGACTTCGAGAACCAGACGGTAAAATCATGGTCCATGGTCAACCTCCCGCGGCGTGCTTGTGCGCAGCGTCGGTCAGCTTGCCGAGGATTTGCAGGTAGGCCACCAGGGCGTCCATCTCGGTGAGTTCGCCAGGCCTGCCGTCGAAGGGGCGCACATTGGTCGCCGCGCCGTAGCGCTTGGTCACGCCTTCGGCGAGCGGCGAATCGGGCGCCGCCTGCCCGTAGGCGTCGGACTTGGCGTTGGCGATCATGTCGTCGGTATAGGGCACGCCGACCTTGCGAAGCGCCGCGAGATGAACGCCGAGGTCGTCATAACGCAGTTCGGTGCGGCCGAGCCACGAATAATGCGGCATCACCGATTCCGGCACGACCTCCCGTGGGTTGTTGAGGTGCCGGACATGCCATTCGTCCGAATATTTGTTGCCGATGCGCGCGAGGTCCGGCCCGGTCCGCTTCGATCCCCAGAGCATCGGATGATCGTACTTGGACTCGACGGCGAGCGAGTAAGGGCCGTAGCGTTCGACCTCGTCGCGCAGCGTACGGATCATCTGCGAATGGCAGGCGTAGCAGCCTTCCCGGAGGTAGATGTTGCGGCCCGCAATCTCGAGCGGCGTGTAGACACGCATGTCGGGGGCCTCTTCGACGGTCTGGTGGATCGTGAACAAGGGTATGATCTCCACCGCACCGCCGATGGCGGCAACGATGATGATGCCCAGCACCAGGCCGATGGTCTTGCGTTCGAGCCGGTAATGCAGGTTGAACATGCCGCCTCACTCCGCCGGTTGCGGCGCGGAAACGCCTGTGAGTGCAGGAAGAACCGGACGATCGGCAACCCGCTCGTCGATCGGCTGATCGGCCGTCCGTATCGTCATCCAGATGTTGTAGCACGCGACCAATGCGCCCAGCAGGAACAGCAGGCCGCCGATGGCGCGCGCGATATAATAGGGGCGCATCGCAACCAGGCTATCGACAAACGAGTACGCGAGCGTTCCGCTTTCATTGTAGGTCCGCCACATCAGGCCCTGGATGATGCCGGAATTCCACATCGCGAAGACGTAGATCACGGTGCCGGCAAGCGCGAGCCAGAAGTGCACCTCCACCAGCCTGGGCGAATACATCCGCTGGCGCTTCCAGAGCCATGGCACCGATGAATAGATCGCGCCGAACGTGATCATCGCGACCCAGCCGAGCGCGCCGGCGTGCACGTGGCCGACGGTCCAGTCGGTGTAGTGCGACAGCGCGTTGACGGTGCGAATGGCCATGAACGAGCCCTCGAAGGTGGACAGGCCGTAGAAGACCGCGGCGACCATCATGAAGCGCAGCGTCGCGTCGTCGCGCACCTTGTGCCAGGCGCCGTTCAGCGTCAGCAGCGCGTTGCCGGCCGATGCCCATGACGGAACCAGCAGGATGATCGAAAACGTCATGCCGAGCGTCTGCACCCAGTGCGGCAGCGCGGTGTAGTGCAGGTGGTGCGACCCCGCCCACATGTACATGAAGGTGATGCCCCAGAAGCTGATGATCGACATCCGGTAGGAGAAGATCGGCCGGCCGGCGCGCACCGGCAGGTAGTAGTACATCATGCCGAGGAAGCCCGCGGTCAGGAAGAACGCGACCGCATTGTGCCCGTACCACCACTGCGTCATCGCATCCTGCACGCCGGAGAATGCCGAATAGCTCTTGGCATGGCCGATCGACACCGGCATGGCGAGGCTGTTGACGATGTGCAGCATGGCCACGACGATGATGAAGGCCATGAAGTACCAGTTCGACACGTAGATGTGCGGCTCCTTGCGGCGAGCCAGCGTGCGCAGATAGAGGACGAGATAGGTGATCCACACGACGTCGAGCCAGAGATCGGCGTACCATTCCGGCTCGGCATATTCCTTCGACTGCGTGACTCCCATCAGGTAGCCGGTCGCGGCCAGGACGCAGAACAGATTGTAGCCGAGCAGGACGAACCACGGGGTCAACTGGTCCGGCAGCCGTGCGCGCGAGGTTCGCTGCAGCACATAGAACGACGTGGCGATCAGTGCATTGCCGCCGAAGCCGAAGATCACGCCCGAGGTGTGCACCGGACGGAGCCGGCCGAAGCTCGACCAGGCGGCATCGGTGGTCAGGTTCGGATTGACGAGCTGCCATGCAATCCAGTCGCCGACAAAAAGCCCGGCGACGACCCACACCATCGCAAGCACGATTCCGGCCCGGCTGGGATCGTCGAAGTAGTGATCGAGCCGGCTGTCGTCAGGCTCGGGGGCGTAGTAGCCGGAAATGACGGCGAAGATGCCGCCGAGGCCGGCCAGCAGCACGATCGCGCCGTGAACGCCGAGCGGATCGCCACGCCCGGCAGCCGCCATCGCGATCCCCCACAAGGAAATCGCGAGCAGGATGAGCAGCGCAACTTGCCGTTCGTTTTTTGTGAGCTGGGCGACCATCGTGAAGCTCCCCACAAGATGCCAGCAGTTTTAGATGCCGCCTGACACATCCTTCGCAACGATGAACTGCAAATTATCCCAACGCCCCCTCACAATCCAGAGGCAACGCGCGACTGCAACGACGCACTCTAGCCGGCGACGCGCTTCACAATGGCATGTGCTTCGCGACGGGAGACACCCAGTGATTGAAGGATGGCTATCACGGCGAACGGCACGTCTGGGCTTCGGACACTTCCTTCGCTCGCCGACAGCATCACCTGGAGAACGATTCCAACAACAATTGCTGTGCCCAGATGAGGCGAGATTTCGGCAATGCGGCCCTGGCGTGCCGCCTGATGCAAATCATCCGCGAGAAGGCCACGCGCTGCACTTCCTACCGTCGGAAATGACCAGGCGTAACGCGCGACGAGGCCGCCCCACGTCAGATTAAGCGTCGCTTGCGACAGGAATGTGTGACATCCATCCGCAATTCGCTCGATCGGATCTTCGAAGATCGCGCGACGCGGCTGCAACAAATCCACGAACGTCTGAGTCAGTTCATCCGCAACCGCCATCTGGACCGCCTCTATGTTCTTGAAATGCACATAGAGTGTCCCTTTGGCCACGCCTGCCTCGCGCACGACGTCCTCGACCGTGACGGATTCGACCGCCTGCGTCGCGTACAGCGAACGCGCCGCGCCGAGGATCTGCTCGCGGGTTCTCGCACTTTTTGCGCGCCCTATCTCGGCGCGCTTCGCCAAATCAATCTTTGCCACAACGGAGCCTTCTCAACTTCATGGTTCTTTTCCATATTGACATTTAGTTCAAAATGACAAATTAGTCATTTCGGAATTGCTGATTGTTGTTTTCGAGATTTCGATGCCGCTGCGACGGGACTGACTGTCACCAGGGCTGGCTCCCAATAAGGGATATCCGACATGTGTCGCCACCTCGTCATCATCTGTTCGGCTTTGATCCTTGGCGTCTGCAGTGCGCGCGCGCAGACCGAGCTTTCCAAATACGCCGACGCCAAGGGCTACATCGACGTACAAAAGCTTACTTGCGCGCAGCTGGCCGGTACCTATCAGGAAGACGCGGACTTCCTCGGGATTTGGTACAGCGGCTGGTATAATGGACTGGCCAAGAAGCATGCGATCAACGTTCCCCGCGTCAAAGAGAACATCCACAACGTCATCGTCTACTGCAAGGCCAATCGAGACGTAACCGTCATCAAGGCGATCGACGCGATTCTCAAGGCAGAGAAAAAGCAATAGATCGAACCGCAGGCCGGCCTCGACCATTCGCAAATTCCTTCATCGAAGCGAACGCCATACTTGTCCAGCGGCAAAACCGGTTGGACTGCGCGAACGCAATTGAAAAAGTCGAGAAAGTCAAAACTCAATGACGCCGGTTCAGACCCGGCCAACGAGGCCATACATGTTGCGCTTGACCCATGCTGTTTTGGTTTCCAGTACGGCGATCTTGATCAGCCTTCCGGCCCGCGCCGCGGATTTACCGTCCCGAATTCGGCCGACGGCACCGGTCTCCTATACGCCATCGTTTTCGTGGACGGGCTTCTATATCGGCGGCGAACTCGGCTGGATACGAACCGATCCCGACTACACCACCGGTGCGGTATTGCTCGGGACACCCTTTGCCGTCTCGGCCACGACCGGCAAGGACGGCCTGAGCTACGGGATTTTGGCGGGTTACAACTACCAGGCGGGCAACGTAGTGCTCGGCGTCGAAGGTGATTTCGAAGGCTGGACGGTCGGCAAGATCCGCTACACTTCGGTCACCGGCGATTTTCTGACAGCGCACAGCAAATGGGGCGGATCGGTTCGCGGACGGCTTGGCTACGCGGCCGACCGCGCCCTCTTTTTCATGACGGGCGGCGCGGCATTTGTCTCAAACAGGACGTCGATCCCGACAACCGGAATTTCGATCGGCGGCGACGACATGCGGATCGGATGGACCGTGGGAGCAGGCATCGATTACGCCTTCACGAACAACTGGTTTTCGGGCTTCGAGTATCGCTATTCGCAATTTGAGTCCAAGTCGTTCGTCTATCCAATCCCGGTCCTGAATCTCGGGCTGATCGGAATGAAGCAGGACCTGAGCAGCAACCAGATCTTGGCTCGGATCGGCTATAAATTTTAGAACGGAAGCGCAAACCAGAAACCGCGCGAATGCGGGCTCCACCGATACCGTTGCTCCCAGGAGACAAAATGAGTCACCCCCCGACCGACAGATCCTCGCGCGCGGGCATCAACCGCCGTGACGTCTTGCTGAATGGCAGTTCCGCGCTCGCCGCCTCGTACGTAACTTCGATGGCGCCGGTGAGCATCACCTCGGCGATGGCACAGCTACCGTCGCGACGTCCGAACATCATCTACATTGTCGCGGATGATCTTGGTTGGAAGGACGTCGGGTTTCACGGCTCCGACATCAAGACCCCGAATATCGACAAACTGGCGCAGAACGGCGCACGGCTCGAGCAGTTCTATGTCCAGCCGATGTGTACCCCCACCCGTGCGGCGCTGATGACGGGGCGATACCCGTGCCGTTACGGCCTGCAAACACTGGTCATTCCGACACCCAGCAAATACGGCCTGCCCACGGACGAACGGCTGCTGCCGCAGGCCCTCAAGGAAGCGGGTTATCGGACTGCCATGGTGGGCAAGTGGCACCTGGGGCACGCCGATCGCAAGTATTGGCCCCGTCAGCGCGGCTTCGACTACCATTATGGATCAATGGTGGGCGAGGTCGATTACTTCACGCATTCATCTGCCAATGTGCGCGACTGGTATCGTGACGACCGCCCGCTGAACGAGCGGGGCTACGTCACCCAGCTATGGGGCGCCGATGCGGTAGCCCAAATCAACGCTCATGATACCAAGACGCCGCTATTCCTCTACCTCGCCTTCACGGCTCCCCACTCGCCGTATCAGGCTCCGAAGGAATACATAGACAAGTATCGCCACATTGAAGATGCCACGCGACGCACCTATGCGGCCATGATCACGTGCATGGACGATGAGATCGGCAAAGTGGTCGCCGCACTTGAAAAAAAGCAGATGCGCGAAAATACGCTGATTGTCTTCATGAGCGACAACGGTGGCAACCAGACCGCACTCCTTGCCGGAGACGCGGACGTGTCGAACCTCAAGCTCCCGGCCGACAACGGCCCCTACCGTGGCGGCAAGGGCATGCTTTATGAGGGCGGAACGCGCGTCGCCGCTCTCGCGAACTGGCCCGGGCGCATCAAGCCCGGCGAGGTAAAGGAGATGATGCACGTCGTCGACATGTTCCCGACTCTGGCCGGACTAGCGGGAGCCAGCCTCAGCAAGGGCAAGCCCCTCGACGGAATGGACGTCTGGTCGACGATCAGCAGCGGCGCTCCCTCGCCACGCCAGGAGATCGTCTACAACGTCGAGCCGTTTCGCGGTGGCCTGCGGATTGGCGACTGGAAGCTGATCTGGAGAACCACCCTTCCCTCCGCGATCGAGCTGTATGACATTCCGCAAGATCCATCGGAAAAGACGAATCTGGCCGATAAAAATCCCGAGAAGGTCGCGGAGTTGCAGAAGCGCATCGAGCAACTCGCCAGGGAAAGCGCCAAATCCCTATTCTTGCTGGACGCATTCGGAGCAGTGAAGAGCGCGGCGCATGGGCCGCCCGCGTTACCGAATGAGGATGCCTACTTCACGCGCGGTGACTAAAACGTCAGTTGGTCGCTCTACGCCTAAATCTGGTACGCAAACGTCAGGGAATGGATGCAAGCAGTGCAGCCGCGACGCGCCGATAGCCCTCGGCCGTCAGATGAATGCCGTCCGATTGGGCCAGACCGTCTCTCAGGGCAGCGTCCATCATCTCATCGACCTGAATGCTCTTGATCCCTCGCTTGCGAAGTACTTCCAGGATCGCTGCGATGTTCGCTTGACGCGTGGCTGGAGGGACATTCATCCGCGCGTCGTTCGTCCCGAACTGCAGGATGACAATCCTTGTCCCGGCGGGCACGGCGTTGGCGAGGCGAGACAGCATTTCGCCCGTCGTATTTCCGGGCACGCCTTGATTGCTCACGCGAAGGCTGGAGCCTTTGGCCTGCAGCATCGCCTGCAATTGGGCCGGGTAGGACTGTCCATCGCTGACGCCCCATCCCAGCGTATTGCTCGCGCCGAGGGCGACGACCTGCGCTGACGCCGAAGCGGTCGAGATGAAGGACAGGAATGCCGCGGCTGAAACTTTCCAGAGGTTTCGCAAGACGACCTCCATCCAGACCCGAAGGACCGTACTCTCCGGGAAATTAGCACGATCCGTCGCAAAAACGAACCGCATCGATCCTGCTGGACCGCTGTCGCAAAATGGAGAACTATTCGACGCAGCGCACCCGACCGAACCCAACAGGAAAAAATCACATGGCGGTCCCAGTCTCCGAAAGCATCGACCCTTCACGTCCGCTGTTGTTCTCGCCGTTCAAAATCCGCGGCCTGACGCTGAAGAATCGGCTGGTCGTGCCGCCGATGGTGCACTATCGCGCCGGGCCGGGCAGTACCTGCGGCATGTTTCACAACGTGCATCTCGGCCGCTACGCGCTGGGAGGTTTTGGGCTCGTCTTTGTCGAGGCAACGGGCGTCGAGGAGATCGGCCTGATCAACGAGCACGACCTCGGCATCTGGAACGAGGCACAGGTGGAGAGCTTCAAGCCGCTCATCGCGTTCATGCGGCGCGAGAACGCGGCGATCGGCATTCAACTCGCGCATGGCGGGCGCAAATCTTCCTCGCAGCGCGCGATGGACGGCATGGGCCCCCTCACCCCGCAGGAGATCGAGGGCGGCGCAAAACTGTGGCAGCCCGTCGGCCCGACCGGCGAGCCTGTCGCGCCGGGATGGCTGGCGCCGCGCCAGCTCACGACCGAAGAATGCCGCGCGATGGTACGCACCTGGGCGTCAGCCGCCAGAAACGCCGTCAAGGCCGGCTTCGATGCGATCGAGGTCCATACGGCGCACGGCTATCTGCTCGCCTCGTTCCTTTCGCCGATCTCCAATACGCGCAACGACGAGTATGGCGGCGACCGCAACGGTCGCATGCGCCTGCCGCTGGAGATCGTCGAGGCGGTGCGGCGCGAAATGCCCGACACGATGCCGCTGTTCGTCCGCGTCTCCGCCGTCGACGGCACCCGTGACGGCTGGAATCTCGACGACACCGTCGCCTTCGCAGTCGAACTGAAGCGCCGCGGTGTCGACGTGATCGACTGCTCCTCGGGCGGCATCTCGGGCTCGGCGACGGCGGCGCAGGTTCCGCGCGGCCTCGGCTTCCAGGTGCCGTACGCCGAACGGGTCCGCAAGGAGGCGGAAATCCCGACGATGGCGGTCGGCATCATCCTCGAAGCACAGCAGGCCGAAGAAATCCTGGAGAATGGCCAGGCCGATCTCATCGCCGTCGGCCGGCAGTCCCAGTTCAATCCCAACATCGCGCAGCACTGGGCCCACGATCTCGGCATCAATGAAAAGTTCGAGGACTGGACGCCCGAATTTGGCTGGTGGCTCGAAAAGCGAACCCGCACCATCGAAGGCTTTGCCACGCCGACCGGGATCGTCAAGCGGCCAGCGTAAACTCCCTGCTTCAGGCGAGGGGAACGCAGTCTGTCGGGTTACTCGTCGCAGTGCCTACTGCCGCACCATGCCACTGAAGACCTGGCCGCTGGCGCCCCTGAAGACGCCGGTTTTCATGCACTCGGCGCGAGCCGACGCGCACTTGGGAGAACCGCCGGTCCGGCTTGTGCACATGGCGGCATAGGCAGAGCAGGTCCGCTGCCCGCCACCAAAGGTGGACCCGTATACTGTATCCGCTCCGCTCATTTTGGCTGCAGGAGTGAGAGCTCCTGCTGATGCGGAAGCCGACAGGATGCAAATACCAGCAATGAAAGCTGCGGTCGCCGGTGCGGCCTGTGCGATGCGCATGAGCTGACCTCCCTGGTCGATACAATCGAAAGCCAGTACGGGCAGGCAGCGGCCCGTGCTGCGGGCAGGAATTCACATCGATAAAGCGCCGGCTGATTGCTATCGCCAGCGTAAAGCGAAGCTTAGATCTGTCGCTCGCCGCGAGACTTGATGCAGATCAATTTATGAGTAGTACAGACCAATTCGGTCGAGTGGAGGTTGTAGCTGCACCGGGGTATCGGTTCCGCCAAATCGCAGCGGATTGCCGGTGACGACGGGAACGCAGGTCCGCTTCGTGCAATCATCCGATGTTAAACGTCCGATGATTGCCATGAAGCCTGCCGGCGTGCTAAGCGGTTTGCTCACCTGCGGAAAACAGCAGGATGGGAGGAAACTGCGTGGCGAGGACGCGGATGAACGCGTTGGAGAAGCCGATCAAGCCCGGTCGCATCGGGACCGTGCTTGCGACGCTTGGCCGCGAGATCGCGCAGGACCGCATTCCGGTCGGCACGGCGCTGCCGCCGGAACCGGACCTCGAAGCCAGATTTGGCGTTGGGCGCGGCGTGGTGCGCGAAGTCGTCAAGACGCTCGCAGCCAAAGGGCTTGTCAGCGTGCGCCCGCGCCATGGCACGCATGTGCTGCCCCGTCACCAGTGGAGCCTTCTCGATCGTGATGTCCTGAGCTGGCTGGTGGGACATGGGGAGCCGGATCGCGACTTGCTGTTGGCGATCCAGGAAGTCCGCTCCATCATCGAGCCGGCGGCGGCTGCGCTGGCGGCCCAGCGTGCGACCAGGACGGATCGCGGCCGGATCAATGCCGCGCTTGCGGCGATGGAAGCCTCGAAGGACCACGCGAGTGCCACCGCCGCCGACAAGGCGTTCCATCTCGCGATCCTGGACGCGACGCACAACCCGGTCTTGCAGGGCTTCAGGGGCGCGATCGATACCATCCTCAGCACCGTGTTCGTCGTCGCCATCGGAAGCGCCGGCTGGTTCAAGGACAATCTGCCGAACCACGCCGCCGCGGCGCGCGCCATCGATGCAGGTGACGCCGAGAAGGCGCGGGTCGCGATGGAGCGGGTGCTCGGGTACACGAAATTCAAGATTTCCAGGAAGAAGGCTGCAGCCTCGCGCCCCGCGCTCAAGCGGGGCGTGGTGATCGCGGCCGCCAAAACAAAGAAGATGAAGCGCAGGTGACGACCGAAGCCAAAACCCGGCGGCCGTGGCGCGCACGCAGCGTGAATTCGCTCGGTGGGGCCGCGATGTTTGTTGCTCCGCTGCTGGCGCTCGTGGCGGTGTGGGCCATCGTCGTGCCGCTGTTCCAGGTCAATCCGCGCGTCTTTCCGTCCGTCGGGTCGGTCGGGGCGGCTGCGCTCGAGTCGATCCGTGACGGCACGCTGATCGCCCATGTCGGCGCCAGCCTGCTGCGCGTCGGCCTCGGCACCCTGATCGGGGTCGTCACCGCCGTTCCACTCGGCATTGCAATGGGGGTCAGCGCGGGCGTTGCCGCCTTCCTGACGCCGCTGTTTCGTTTCTTCTCGGTGCTGGCCGGCATCGCCTGGATCCCGATTGCGACGCTGTGGTTCGGCTACGGCTTCGGCGCGATCGTGTTCGTGATCTTCAACGCGGTCTTCTTCGTCGTGGCCTACAACACCCTGCTCGGTGTGAAAACCATACCGCACACCGTGCGCAACGCGGCGGCGTCACTCGGCGCCGGCCGCTGGGCATTGCTGACCGAGGTCCTGCTGCCCGGCGCGCTTCCGAACATCGTCACCGGCATCCGCACCGGGCTGGGCTTCGCGTGGCGCGGCCTGATCGCAGCCGAGATGATCGCGACCAATGTCGGCCTTGGCTACATGCTGTTCGTGGCCCGTGACTTCTATCGCACCGAGGTCATCGTGTTCGGCATGATCGTGATCGGCGTATTGTGGCTGTTGATCGACCGCCTTGTGCTGGTTCCGCTCGAGCGATCGACCATCGAGCGATGGGGCATGGTGAGGCGCGCATGAACGTCTTGTTGCAATGCTGGAGCGGGTACGTCCGGTTGACGCAGCGATGGCCGGCGCTTGCTGCCATCGTTCCGTTCATTCCCGTGGTCGCGCTGTGGACCGCCATCACCGAAGCCGGGGTATTTCCGCGGGCCTTCCTGCCGGGGCCGCTCGACGTCGTCAGGTCGTTCGTCACGCTGACCTACAAGGGCATCCTGCCTGACTATCTGCAGGACAGCCTGATCCGTCTCTTCACCGGCGCGGCGCTGGGGATGGCGCTCGGAATCCCGCTTGGCATTCTGATCGGCACCAGTCGGTGGGCGCACCGCATCTGCTGGCCGGTCCTGCTGTTCTTCCAGGCCATCGGCGACATTGCCTGGCTTCCGATCCTGCTGATCTGGTTCGGCTTCGGGCTGACGACGATGACGTTCGTGATCGTCTACACCGTGCTCTTTCCGGTGGTGCTCAACACGGTACTCGGGGTGGAGTCAGTGCCGCGCGATCTTGCACGGGCCGCGCGCAGCCTCGGCGCGTCGCCCGCGCGCGTGCTGTGGGAAGTGACGCTGCCCGGCGCCCTGCCCAACATCATCACCGGCCTGCGCAACGGGCTCGGCTATGGCTGGCGCGCGCTCATTGCCGTGGAGATCATCGTCGGCACCAGCGGCATCGGGTTCATGATGTTCGATGCGCGCCGCGCCGGCTCCACCACTGAAATTCTGCTCGGGATGATCATCCTGGGCCTGCTCTGGTACATCGTGGACGCCTGGATTCTGGCGCCGCTTGAACGCGCAACGGGCCAGCGTTGGGGATTGGTGACATCATGAAGACGCTCTCGCTCCGCAATCTGGCAAAGACCTATTTCGATCCTTACGCGGGCGCGCACGTCACGGCGGTCCACGATGTCTCGCTCGACGTCCAGCAGGGCGAGTTCGTTTCGGTCGTCGGTCCGTCCGGCTGCGGCAAGACCACGATCCTCAACATGATCGCCGGCTTCATTTCCTATTCCAGCGGCGAAATCCTGCTCGACGGCAAGCCCGTCGTTGGGCCCGGTCCGGAACGCGGCGTCGTATTTCAGTCGTTCGCATTGTTCCCCTGGAAGACGGTGCTCGACAACGTTGGCTTCGGTCCGAAAATGCGCGGCGTGCCGAAGGCCGAGCGCGACCGGATCGCCCGCGAATATCTGGCGCTAGCCGGGCTCTCGCACGCGGCCAACCGCTATCCCAACGAATTGTCCGGCGGCATGCAGCAGCGCGTCGGCGTGGTACGGGCACTGGCCAACAATCCGGCGGTGTTGCTGATGGACGAACCCTTTGCCAGCGTCGATGCGCAGACCCGCATGACGTTGCAGGAAGAGCTGACGCGGATCTGGCAGGAACGCCGGCCGACGGTGGTTTTCATCACGCATGACGTGGCCGAAGCGGTCTTTCTGGCCAATCGCGTCGTCGTGCTGTCGAAGGGACGCATTCTCGACCAGGTCGACGTCGACTTGCCGCGGCCCCGTGTCTGGGACAACCTCGTCAACGATGACGAATTCAAGCGCCTGTCGGCGCGCGTGCTGCAGATGGTGCGTGCGGCATGAGCCTGGTCTCCGACGCCTTGAGCTCCCGCAAGTTTCGCATCGTCCTCGGTGTGATCGCCGCCTGGGCCGGCTTCCAGCTCTGGCTGACGCTGGCCGCACCGGGAAAGATTTCGTCCGAACTCGGCGGCACCTCGGAAAAGGTCAACGTGCAGATCGAGCTCCCGTTCACGCCCGAGCGGTTCCACGTCCTGGCGTTCCAGCAATATGGAAGGGTCACCGGCACCGATGACCATTCGATCGAACTGCGTGGTGTCAAACGAACGGACCTCAACGCCGTTGCCCGGCCGTACTGGGTGACTGCGGTGGGGCCGATAAAACAGGGAGGATGACGATGAAACGATTGGTGATGCTTGCGGCAGCGCTCGCGCTTGCCTGGACGCCGGCCGGCGCGCAAACGCTGACGAAACTCAAGGCCGGCATGGTGACCGGCATCGATCAGATCGGCCTGCCGATCGCACTCGAACGCGGCTTCTTCGAGAAGAATGGCCTCGATGTCACGATTGCACGGCCCTATGCCACCGGCGTCGACGCCCTCAACGCCCTGCAGGCGGGTGAGAGCGAGATCGTGCAGGTCGGCGTGCCCATGATCGGCGCCGTGTTGCGCGGAATGGACCTCGTTGCACTCGGCAATTACAGCGGCAACGCAACCAAGGCCGGCTCCGACGCCACCGTTGCGATCGTCGCCCGCGAAGGCTCCGGCATCGTCAAGGGTGACCTGTCGACCTTGCGCGGCAAGAAGATTGCGGCGTCGTTCGGCACCATCAACCATCTCTACATCCTGGCCACGCTCGAGAAAGCCGGGCTGAAGCCGGAAGACGTCACGCTGGTAAATACGCCGCCCCCGGACATGACCGTGGCGTTGCTTGCCAAGGGCATCGACGCATTTGCAGGCTGGGATCCGTGGCCGATCGTGGCCGGCAAGGATGTGCCGGGCGCCTTCGAACTCATCCGTGGCGGAGACGTGATCTCCTATATCGGTTTCAACGTCGCGCTCCGGCCATGGGTGCAGGCCAACGGAGCAACCATCGAGAAGTTTCTCGCCGCCGTTTCCGAGGCCGATCAATGGATGCGAAAGAATCCAAAGCAGGCCGCCCAGGTTGCCACAAGGTGGATCCCCGGACTCAAGCCCGAAATCGCCGAAGCCGCCATGCAGTTCAACATTCAGCAGGCGGATCGCCGGTTGTCAGCAAACAATTATCGTGCGCTCTACAGCGCCGAGGAACGGCTGGCCAAGCTTGGAATCCTGAAGTCCACTTTCGATGTCAACGCACACATCGAGCCGAAGTACATTTTGAAGGTGATGAAGGAGAAGCCGGAGCTGTTTTCCGACCTGCCGCCGATTCCTGACGCGGTGGCCATCGGACCGGGGTACGTGTTCAAGCCCTGAGAGCGTCGCCGATCTTTCGGCGATCGGATCGAAAATCGCAGCCAGCGGACCGATGTCCGCTGGTTGTTCGTTTGACGCGATAAGTGAAAGTCTCTCTATCCTGCCAAAAACGGCAACTCGACCGCCAGCGTATAGCCGTTGACCATCAGCAGGCCACCCACGGCACCGACGATACCGCCGAAGATCGCAAGCCAGGGCAGCGTCGCAACGATCGAGACCGATATCAGCACGATGGCGATTTGCAGGAGAGCTTCGGCATAGTCGAAATAGGGATCCTGCCTCAGCGCATGATCACGCTTGCTCTCGTAGTCCTTGGCCCGCACCATCAATTCCTTCTTGCCCTCCTGCGTCTCGGGCTCGGACTCGTAGCGTGCCGCCGTCTTGCGATAGGCCTCCGCTTTCGCTTTCAGGGCCGCCCTCGCCTCGGCGTTGAGGCTTCCGTCCTGCAGGAACGCCAGCTCCATCGCGTCGGCCGCGAGGTTGTAGTCGGTCTGGCGGATGTTCTTGGCCTGGTAGAAGGCATACTGGTTCGCGGCATAGATGTTGTTGTTGGTCGCCTCCTTGCCGGCGTTGGCGCCGCCGAGCCCGGTGATGGCCAGCAGCATCGCCAGAATGGCGATGCCGACCGCCGCGCGCTGCTTGAAGCGGTCGTTCGCTTTCTCCTGATCCATCATGTCGGCGGCGTCTTCGGCTTTCATCGATCGGCTCCTGGTCGCTCCTGAAGGGAAGGCACGATAAACAACGACGTTGTGACAACATCGCGACGCACGAGCACGTTCCGCAGAATGCGGCAAGCCGGGAGAGCGCAGCCATTCGTTGATGCGATCCCATGTCGCACTGGCGCGCCTGGTCCTTCAAGCGCTCACGGGTTTACCGAAGTTCGGGGAAACAACACCACATTGAGCTCACGATTCGGAAGCCGGGACTGGCCGCCCTTCTCACACCGCTTCGGTCCAGCTTTCCGAGAATGCCAGCGCCGATGTCGAGAAAGGCCGCCCTTCCCGTTCCCGCGGCCAGGATCGCCCTGCTGCCTCGACGCCATTGCGGACGAGACGGGTACCGAGCGCCGGGATCAGCACGGTGCATACGCCGTAGCGCCGGTCGGGAAGCTGGTTCGGCTGCGTGTGGATCAGCAGCGGCTCGCCGATATCGAACCAGGTGAGCGAGATCTCCTCGCCGTGCGACTTGACGTGTTCAGTCCAGAAGTAGCGGGGATCTCCAGTCTTGGAGAATTGCGCATCCGCGCAGGGGATGGTCGTGTCGGAAAGTTCGGCATTGAGCATGCCCTGTACGGTCGACTGCAGCCACCGCGCCATCGCGATGTTGTCGGAATAGATGCGCCAGCGCCGTTCCGTCAGCTCGCTCTTCAGGTAGAGAACGTGGCCGGGACCGGCCGGCGAAAAAATGATCCGCCAGTAGCTCGCCTCTGTCGAGTTCGGTTCGCCGTCCTTCGGGCTCAAGCGGATAAAGGGGTTCTCGCCGGTCAGGATCGTCTTGTTGGGATCGGCAATGCTCATTGCGACTGTTCTCCTCTCGACTTCATGATACGTCGTAGCATGTCTGCTTTAGGCTCCGGAGCGGACAATGCTATCCATGATATCCGCCGTGAGCCATTTGCAGAAGTGAATACCTCTGTGGTACAGGCGACTTCATCTCGGCCCACGTCAATCCAGATGGAAAAGAGAAAAAAATTTCTTGCCGACCTGGCCGAACGCCTTGTCGTGATGTCGCCAGATCGAACGGTTCGCGTCGCCATTGACGGGGTCGACGGGGCTGGAAAGACCATGTTCGCGAATGAACTCGGCACCCTCGTGTTGACTATGGGGCGGCCCGTCATTCGAGCATCCGTGGACGGATTTCATAATCCCAAGGCGCTCAGATATCAGCGCGGGCGGCATTCACCGGAAGGCTTTTTTGAGGACTCTTACAACTACTCGGCATTGAAGCAGTACCTGCTGGACCCGTTGAGACCCGGCGGTTCTCGCCGCTACCGTCAAGCATTCTTCGATCATGTGACCGACGACATTGTACATGCCAATGATCTGGAGGCAGACCCGTCTTCCATTTTGTTACTAGACGGCATCTTCCTGCATCGGCCCGAACTGCTCGGTTACTGGGACGCTTCAGTCTTTCTCCGAACGGATTTTGCCGTGTCTGTTGCCCGCTGCGCTTCGCGCGATGGTTCGTCACCCGACCCTGCGGCTCTATCGAACCGACGCTACGTTGAGGGGCAGCGGCTTTATTTGCGGACCTGCCAACCAGAAGCGAAGGCCACGATCGTAGTCGATTACAACAACCTTTCGGCCCCCTCGATCGTCACCTGAGCAGTTCAAGCGACTAGAGCCTTTTCCGTTCCGATTGAATCGGAACGGGGCTCTAGATTTTTTTGACGCGTTTTCTTGACGTGAACCGGCTTCCACTTCGCTCGAAAACGCTCTAGGGCTGCTATAGGTCAACATCGGAAGTCGAGAGTTGCTCTCTCCTCGCCCGCATTTCCTGGAACGTTTCAGGCCGCCGGCCTTCCAACGTCCGCGAATACCCGACTGGAAACGCGGCGGTCGTAATCGTCCGCAAGCGCGCACAGGGCGGCGGCACCGTCGCCGGCAAATGAAGGACCGTGCATGAGCGCCAGCGTGCGCGGCGCGAAGCGGGAGAGTCCGCGGATGGTCGCTCCCATGCCCGGGCTGAGGCTTGAATAGTTGAAGATATCTTCCGCCGCGATAGCGGGCCCGACTACGTCGCCATCGGTCAGCGCCTTGTCGTTGCCGAGTTGCGTAAACAGATCGCCGCACATCAGGGTTCGCGTCGATTCCTCGAACAGAACGCCGGCATCCCAGCCGTGCGGCGTGTGCGGCGTATCGATGAAGCGCACGCGCTTGCCGCCGCCGATATCGATGACCTCGCCGTCCATGAGCGCGCGCGGCTCGCGGTCTGCAAAATCGGTCAGCGACACCATGCAGCCGGTCTGGCCATGCGCGGGCGTCGCCTGTGGCGCGATCGTGAGCCACTCGTTCATCGCGCCGCACTCATCCGCCTCGAAATGGCCATAGGCGATCCAGCGCAGTCGTTCCGGCGGGATGATCCGGCTGAGCGCCTCGCGGTTGAGAGGAAACATCTTGCGCAGGCCAGTGTGAAACATCAGCGGCTCGTCGCCGAGGACGAGAAACTGGTTGAAGGTAAAGCCCGCGGGCGGGGCAATGTCAGGCACATAGGTTGAAAAGCGATAGATGCCGCTGGCGATTTCGCTGATTTTAGTCTCCATCAATTCCTCCAGCACAGCAAACCAGACGACGCCTTAGAGACCATGAATCAGCCCTCGAAGGCGCAAAGTCAAATCCTAGCAAGGATATCGCTAATGCATGCCCCTGCCCCGATCGATCAGGGACGCACTTCAAAGATCATGTTGAACGGCGTCTCGGTCGCGCGGCGGAAGCGCTTGAAGCCCGCTTCGGTCGCGACCTGACGCAACCTGCCTTCGCCCGCCTGCGCGCCGAGCCCGAGACCGACTTCCTGGGAGAGTGACGCCGGCGTGCAGATGAAGGTCGAGGCGTGATAGAAGACGCATCCGACCGGGTTGAGATTGTCCTTGAGATTGTCGTGAGCGAACGGCTCGACGATCATCCACGACCCATCTCTGGCCAGCGTTTCCTTGACATGCTTGCCGGCGCCAACGGGGTCGCCATGTCATGCAGGCAATCGAAGAACGCGACCAGGTCATAGTCTTTTGCCGGAAAATCCTTGGCGCTGGCCTGCGCAAACGTGATGCGGTCGCCGACGCCTGCCTCATCCGCCAGCACCTTGGCGCGTTCGATCGAAGGCTTGTGGTAATCGAACCCGAAGAACTCCGACTTGGGATAAGCCTGCGCCATCACGATCGTGGAAGCGCCGTGTCCGCAGCCGACATCGGCCACCCTGGCGCCGGCCTTCAATTTGGCCTCGACGCCTTCGAGCGTCGGAATCCAGTTCGAAACCAGGTTGGCGTTGTAGCCCGGCCGGAAGAAGCGTTCGGTCCCCGAGAACAGGCATTTTGAATGCTCGTGCCAGCCGACACCTTTCCCGGTTCGAAACGCTTCGGTGACCTTGGGTTCGTCGAGATAGGTGGCCTGCACCACATCGAATGCACCGGCAAAGAAGGCCGGCGATCCCTCTTCGGCAAACGCCATCGCTTGCTCGGGCGAGAGCGAGAACGCATTCTTTTCGGGGTGGTAGTCGATATATCCCGAGGCGGCCTGCCCGGACAGCCATTCGCGCACGTAACGCTCATGCAGGCCGGTTTTCCTCGCAAGCTCGGACGCCGTGATCACGGCACCATCCGCCATCGCCTTGTAGAGCCCGAGACGATCGCCGAGCAGTATGCTTGCACCGCCAAGCGCGACACCGAGATCGCCGACCAGCTTTCCCACCAGCGCGTTCAACTTTTCGAGGTTTGGTTCACGCATTGCGGCCTCCTCCACTTCCGAGAACAGCCCCCATGGTTGGCGGGCAAGCTAGGACGATCGGCCGGTTCCAGGTGTGAAGAGGTTCACTAGCCGCCTGCGGTTCGCGATCTCGATTACGTGAAGTCATGTCATCCGGAGGAAGCGGATGAAACATTGCCGCGGGAGCACGAAACCACTTCCGCAAAGCCACGAAAACACCCGGAAACGAACACCCGATATCAAGGTGAATATCAACCGACGGAGTGTGATCCGTGTGGAAACTTCTCACCTTGCTCTACCGCGAATATTGCCGGCAGTACCGCTGGCATTGCCGGGCGAGGATGATTGAAATTCGCAGATACAATTTTGCAAGGAGCGCCTGACCTGTTTCGCGGGCAGGCGTCGGATATACACCATGCGTGAAGAATTCAACTCCAACGCGTTTCTCGCAGTGACCATTGCCAGCGTTTTCCTGCTGGGCTCCGGTCTGCTGGCGCTGGCGCTTAGCTAGGCGCTGCTTCCGCGACTATCTCACGACGGCCGCGGTCTGCCCGAACAGGAGTTTGCGCTCCTCTTCCGTGCGGATGGCGGGCTGGCCGAAATTCGGGTTGATCTCCTTTGCCAGCGCATAGGCGCGCACGGTGGCGGGCCGCGCCTGGATCGTTTCCAGCCAGCGCTTCAGATGCGGGAAGTCGTCGATGTTCTGGCCCTGGTTCTTGTGGCCGACGACCCAGGGATAGCTCGCCATGTCGGCGATCGAATAGTCGCCGGCGATGAACGCGCGGTCGGACAGGCGCTTGTTGAGAACGCCGTAGAGCCGGTTGGTTTCGTTGACGTAGCGATCGATGGCGTAGGCGATCTTCTCGACCGCATAGTTCCTGAAGTGGTGGTTCTGCCCGGCCATCGGCCCCAGCCCGCCCATCTGCCAGAACGTCCACTGGATCGCGTCGTAGCGGCCGTAGAGATCGGCGGGCAGGAATTTTCCGGTCTTCTCCGCCAGGTACAAAAGCATCGCGCCGGATTCGAAGATCGAGATCGGCTTGCCGCCGTCCTTGGGCTCGTGATCGACCATCGCAGGAATCCGGTTGTTGGGCGCGATCGCCAGAAACTCCGGCTTGAACTGGTCGCCCTTGCCGATGTTGACCGGGAAAATTTTATACTTCAGCCCGGTCTCCTCGAGGAACATCGTGATCTTGTGGCCGTTCGGCGTGGTCCAGTAGTGAAGATCGATCATGGGGCGTTCCCGTTCTGCTTGCTGAGCGTGCGTTGTCGCAAAGAACATGCGATTGCATGGAACTCATCGCAGAACGGCCGCCGAGTCAATGGCCGGCGGCCCCGCTTCAAGGCGAGTTGATCCGGAGCCGCTTCCGGCTCAGGCGTGCAGCCAGAATGCGCTCTCGGCGAACTGATCGCCCTTCCACCAGTTGAGGGTGCTGGTGTCGCGGCGGAAGTTCGCCATGCCGGCCTGGCTTTGCAGCGGCTTGGTGACTTCGCCCGCGGCGTTGCGTACAGCACGCGCTTCATTGGTTTCCGGCACCACGGCGACGATATGGCCTGACTTGCCGTCCTGCTTGCGGCGCGCCACGATCAGGCCGACCGCGCCGATATTCGCCTCCTGTTGCAGCTTGGTCAGCGTGCTGGTCTGGCGCCAGCCGAAACGCGGCCCGAAATCGCGCAGCCAGCGAAACAGGTCGTTGGCGCGCATCTCCATGATGGTGTTGCCGATCAGCGGCTCCAGCTTCTCGCCTCGCGCCAGGCGCTCGATGGCGCCGGGCGTCCACCACACCCTCGGCAGGTACACGCCGGCAAGGAAGCAATAGTCGTGCGCGTAGATGTTGCAGAAGGTCAGGCCCTGGCGCGGCTTGTAGCGCTTGTGCGACGACTTGTCGGAAGCGAGATAGTCGATGATTTCGTTGAGGCCGGCCGTCAGTTCGGCCGGCGTCTCGCCCCTGCGGGTCGGCATGTCCGGCTCATTGAGCGAATGGGCGCCTGCGATCTCCGTCCGCTTGGTGATCGATCCCGGCCGGCGCGGCATGAACACTTCGACGATGCCGCTGGTGGGCGCCTCCCGCATCACCCGCACGACCGGGATTTCAGTCACGCCGGCCGGCGCCGCGAAGAGGAAATCCGCCGAGGCGAAGCCGCGGATATGCGCGCCGGACAGGCTGGTTTCGATTTCGATGAATTTCTTCACCGGGGTCCCCGTGATCGCGCGCACCGGATGGCCATCCGGCAGTTCCGCGATCACGTTGGCGGTGGGAGGCGAACTGACCTTCGGCGCGCTGCGCACGCGTAGCGGGCTGACCTGCGTATCGACCACGAGGAACGGCCCGGTCGCTTGCACCGGCGTCGGCGGCGGCACGATGGCGCCGTCAGGCGGCGGTGGCGGCAAGACTGGCGAGCCGCCCGGCACTGGCACGGTATGCGCCATGCGGATGAACTCGAAGATGTGCTGGCCATAGAATTTGTGGCCGTCGAAATGGCCCTGCATCAGGCCCTTGCTCGGGATGAAATTTCCGGTGTTGTAGGCGATCGCGACCGCCGTCAGTTCCATGTCCGACAACGATGGCTTGTTGAACAGGCCGATCTTCTTCGCCTTGACGGTCAGTTCGCCGATGCACCTGGCAAGCGTTTCGCTGAATTTCTCGTAGCGCTTTTCGAGAAAGTAATCCGGATCTTGCTTGAAGAACTGCAGATCGAGCTGGAACATGCCGTAGCCGCGGCAGAACTTGTTCGGGTTCGAGACCGGAAATCCCGGAATGAACTGCGCCATGTCCTCCAGCGCCTGGCGGGCGATGACGAACATGTCGTCGCCCCTCGGGACCGCAAGCAGCGCGGCCTTGTTCTTCGGGAATGCCTTACGACCCCCATTGGGAGGCTTGAAATCGATGGTGTCGCCGACGCAGAGCGCGAGGATGCGGTCCAGTGTCAGGTTCGGCTTCCTGCGCAGAACCGACCAGATGTGACCGGTTTCCTGGCAGGCCAGCGCAACCAATAGATCCAGCGCGAACGGCGTCCCCTCAATCGCCCGTTCGACTTCAGCGTGAAAATTCTCCTTGAACCATTTCATGTCCGCAAGATTTGGCATCGCAAACTCCCCTCGCCGCGCGAAGGCGGCGCAATTTCTGGTTATATGCAATCATCGATTGTAAATATGGCGCCGACAGCCATAGCCGTGGCCGGAACACGGCGGAACACGGCCGATCACATTCACGGAAATTTGTGTGAGGACGGACTTCGGCGGATCAGTTACCGCGCCGGTTGTCGCGCAGGAATTTTGCGCCGCCCTCGGTGACCGTCACCCGCAGACCCTCGACCGTCGGCCGGCGCGCGACATACCCGCGATCGATCGCATCTTCCCAGATCGTCAAACGCGGGCACGAGGTCCGCCATGTCTCGATCACGTCGGAGTATAGCCTCGGCTCACGCGCCACCCATTCGACGAGATCGAGCACCAGCGCGTCGTTTGTCGCTGTCATCGGGTTCTCCTCTCGAACAACGGCCAAAACTCAGAACGCCATCGCGCTGTTGCGCGTGAACAGCAGCCAGCCCCCATAGAGGATGTAATAGCCGGCAACGGTGGTGATCAGCCGGTTCGCCCAGGTGCGAAACTGCGCGTCGCTCATCGCTTCGAGGATGCGCCGCGCCAGCGTGGTGCCGAGCATCGAAGCCGCGATCGCGATCGCCGCCAGCACCGGATCGAGCGTCGCGGCCTGGTCGATGATGCCGCCGAAATACACCAGCTTGGTGAGGTGGCTGGCGACCTGGCAGGTCGCCTTGGTCGCGACCACCTCGCGGCGACCGAAATTGCCGCCGAGGAAAAACGTATCCATCAGCGGGCCGGAGACGCCGGTCATCAGCATCAGCCCCATGCAGATGAAGCCATAGAACGAGCCCTGCGCGATGCTGTCGGGGTTAGGCTTGAGGTTCTTCGGCATCAGCCGCGCCATGAACGGCGTGACGCCGAGCAGCAGCAGCGCGATCGGCTTGTCCGGCACATACCGCGTCAGCGACCAGAGCCCGAGCGCCAGCGCGCAACCGATCAGATAGACGAGCACCGGCCGCCAGCGGATATGCGCCCGCCACAGGAAGGCGCGCCAGCCGTTCGAGGCCATCTGCGTGACCGCATGCAGCACCATCGCCGTCGGCAGCGGCATGAAGGTCAGGAGCACGCCGATCAGGATCATCCCGCCGGCCATGCCGAACAGCCCCGACAGGAACGCGGTTGCGACCATGAGCGCCCCAAGGGCGGCGATCATCAGCGGGGTCATGGGATTCTCTCCGACAGAGCATCCGTTCTGACTTCATCAGACCGGATGCTCTGGTCTTTTGTTTTGACGCGTTTTCTTAACGCGAACCGGTCTCCACTTCGCTTGAAAACGCTATGCTTATATCTGCCGCGCTTGGATGTGGCGCGCAAACTGAGTTATCTTGCCCTGGCATCAGTTTTCCTGAGGGTTATGTGCGGCGACTGCTTTTTCTCAATGGCATCAAGGCGTTCGAAGCAGCCGCGCGCGGTGGCAGCTTCGCGGCGGCCGGCGTCGAACTCAACGTCTCCGCCGCCGCCGTCAGCCGGATGGTGCATCTGCTGGAACAACGACTCGGCGTCGCACTGTTCGAGCGCAAGGCCAACCGCCTGGTCACCACGGCGGCGGGCCGCGCCTATCAGAGCGGGCTGACGCCGATCTTCGATGCGCTGGCGAGCCTGACCGCGCAGGTGACGGCGCCGAGCGGCCTCCGCGTGCTGACCATCGGCGTCGGGCCAACCTTCGCGATGAAATGGCTGATCCCGCGACTGGCGGATTTCCGCAAGGAGGAGCCCGACATCGAGGTGCGAATCACCACCGGCGGCGCGGCCGCGCCGTTCGGCGACGACTGGAGCTGCGGCATCCAGCTCGGCGACGGCGAATGGCCGGGCCTGACCGCCGAGCCGCTGTTCGCGGCCGACCTGCTTCCGGTCTGCGCGCCGCGGCTGGCCAGCCAGCTCAAGCGCCCGGGCGATCTGAAGGGCCCTACCCTGCTTCGCGTCGCGCATTCGCCCGACGACTGGCCGTCATGGCTGAAGGCCGCGGGCGTTGTGCGAATCAGCGCGCGCGGACCGGAGTTTCAATTCTACGGCCAGGCGCTGCAGGCCGCCGTCGACGGCCTCGGCGTCGCCATGGGCATCCGGCCCTATATCGACGACGACCTCGCCGCCGGCCGGCTGGTGGCGCCGTTCGCGTTAAGCGTGCCGAAAGGCATGCGCTGGTATCTGGTGTATCGGGGATTCCACGCCGGGCAACGCGATTTTGCCGCGTTCCGGCGCTGGATTATTCGCGCGGCGGTAGAACCCGCCACGCGCCGCAGGGGCCAGCGCCATGCCGGATGAAAAGATAGCGACCCTCGTGATCGGCGGCGGCCAGGCCGGCCTGGTCATGAGCCACCGCCTCAAGCAGCGCGGGCTGCCGCATCTGGTGCTGGAGCGGCAGCGGATCGCCGAACGCTGGCGCAGCGAGCGCTGGGACGGCTTGCAGTTCCAGTTTCCGAACTGGTCGGTGCGGCTGCCGGACTTTCCGTTTCCGCACAGCGACCCGGATGCGTTCGCCAGCACGGACGAAATCATCAAGTTCATCGATGCCTATGCCGAATTCGTCGCGCCCCCGATCCGCTGCGGCGTCGAGGTGACGCGGCTGTCGCAGCGCGACGGTGGCGGCTTCATCGCCCAAACCAGTGACGGCACCATCGAGGCGGACAATGTCGTCGTCGCCACCGGTCCCTATCAGCGCACTTTGGTGCCGGAGTTGTCCAGCGAACTTCCGGTGTTTCAGGTCAACGCCAGCGATTACCGCAATCCCGAAGCGCTTCCGCCGGGCGCCGTGCTGGTCGCCGGCGCCGGCGCATCGGGCGCGCAGATCGCGGAGGAACTGCAGCGCGCCGGCCGTCGCGTCTACCTCTCGGTCGGAAGGCACCGCCGCATGCCGCGCCGCTACCGAAACCGCGACTTCATCTGGTGGCTCGCCGCGATGCGCATCGACCACATCACGCCGGAGCAGCGCGGGCCGGCGCGGCTCGGCCCGGTGATTTCAGGCGCCTATGGCGGCCGCACGATCGACTTCCGCAACTTCGCCGCCGACGGCATGATTTTGGTCGGACATCTCGAAGCGGCCCAGGACGGCGTCATCGAGATCGCGCCCGGCCTTGCCGATAGCCTCGCCGACGGCGACCTCGCCTTCACCACCTTCCTCGACATCGTCGACGAATATGTCAAACGCCGCGGCCTGCAACTGCCCGAAGAACCCGGCGCGCGGGCAACCCTGCCTGACCCACCCTGCGTCACCGCCCCCCTGCAGCGGCTCGATCTCGCCGCCGAAGGGATCACCTCGGTAATCTGGGCCACCGGCTACGGCGTCGATTTCGGCTGGATCGATGTCCCCGTCATCGATGCCAAGGGCGACGCGGTCCACAACATCGGCATAACAGCCGTGCCCGGCCTGTATTTCCTCGGCCTGCAATGGCTGTCGAAACTGAATTCGTCGTTCCTTTCCGGCGTCGGCGAAGACGCAGCCGTACTCGCGGACCACATCCGCAATTTTCGCTGAGAGGGCGACACGTTCCACACGTAATACCCCGCGCAGGCGGGGTATCCAGTACGCTGCGGCTTCTCGGTTCAGACACTGTGGCCTCTGGAATACTGGATCCCCGCCCCAGTGCGCAATTGCGCACAAGGCGGGGATGACAGCTTTGCTTCCGGAAAATTACGGCGACTTGTGAAGCCGTTCACACCGGCCCTCGCCGTGCCGTGGTGTTGTCCTGCCATGGGAAATCCCGGGAGACACGCCATGATCTACGGCGGATTTGAGATTCAGTCGTTCGAGGCAGGGAGAGGGTTATGGCACGCCAGGATTCAACGGACCGACCAGGCGCCGGTCGTCATCGATGGCCTGTCATTTCCGGCGCTCGAGGTCGGCTTCGCGTGGTCGAATCCGGACGCGGCGATCGCGGACGCGAAAGCGCACATCGACCGCTTCATGCCGCGGCTGGCGACGTAGGCGGCACCACCATCAAGATCGTCCCGCAACCCGAACGGATCCTGCAGGCAACGCCGACGCTGTCCAACTGCCCGGACTGCAGCGCGTCGCTCGCGGTCCTGCGCATCATCCCCGGCCGCGGCGGCGCCGAGTACTGGACCATGCGCTGCACGCGCTGCGGCGGGATTCATCTGGATATCGTCAAGGGCGCGCCGGCCAAGGCCGACAGCGACCGCTGCGTCTGAACGCGGTGGGTTCCGAATCCCTTTGCTGACATCTGCTGACAGGGCAAAGGCCCGCATCCGCGCGGGCATTTGCCCTTTTCTCGCTGGCTGAGTCATCCCATATTCCGCGGATGGCGAAGAAACCCGACACTCCCAAAAAGCCCGGCAAAACCCCCAAATCCAAAGCTCACCGGCCTGAAGTACAACCGATCGGTCCGGCGCTGGCCGAACTGCTCAATCCCGCGATCAACCGCGGCGACGCTGGCATGGGTTCGGGCACGGGGCTGCAGCCGCCGCCGGATAATTCCTGGGATCGCCGTGCCAGCGGCGAGGCCGCCGCGCACCGCGCGCGCGCCTCGACCAGGGGAACCGGCGAGGACGTCGCGAAGCGCGACGCATCCAGACAGGGTTTCGATGAAGCACCGCAGGCCAATTACGGAACGTCGGCGACCATCCCCACGCTCGATCCCGAACTCGCGCGGCAACTCGGCCTGCCCACCGCAGAGGACGACGACGAGGCGCTGGCCCGCCCGCCGCGCAACAAGATGGAAGCGCTCGGCGTCAAGGCGACCGCGGACGCGCTGGAGAACCTGATCCGCGACGGCCGCCCGGAATTTCGCGGCGACGACGGCGCGCTGAAGGTCTGGACCCCGCACCGGCCGCCGCGCCCGGAGAAATCCGAAGGCGGCGTGCGCTTCGAGATCAAGTCCGAATACGAGCCGAAGGGCGACCAGCCGACCGCGATCGCCGAACTGGTCGAAGGCATCAACCGCAACGACCGTACGCAGGTGCTGCTCGGCGTCACCGGCTCGGGCAAGACCTACACCATGGCCAAGGTGATCGAGGCGACGCAACGCCCCGCCATCATCCTGGCGCCGAACAAGACGCTGGCCGCGCAGCTCTATGGCGAGTTCAAGAATTTCTTCCCCGATAACGCCGTGGAGTATTTCGTCAGCTACTACGACTACTACCAGCCCGAAGCCTATGTGCCGCGCACCGACACCTACATAGAAAAAGATTCGTCGATCAACGAGCAGATCGACCGCATGCGCCACTCGGCGACGCGGGCGCTGCTGGAGCGCGACGACGTCATCATCGTGGCTTCCGTGTCGTGCATCTACGGTATCGGTTCGGTCGAAACCTACACCGCGATGACCTTCGCGCTGAAGAAGGGCGAGCGCATCGACCAGCGGCAACTGATCGCCGACCTCGTCGCCCTGCAATACAAGCGCACCCAGGCCGATTTTACCCGCGGCACTTTTCGCGTGCGCGGCGACGTCATCGACATCTTCCCGGCCCACTATGAGGACCGCGCCTGGCGCGTGAACCTGTTTGGCGACACCGTCGAAAACATCGAGGAGTTCGACCCGCTCACCGGCCACAAGCAGGACGACCTCGAATTCATCAAGATCTACGCCAACTCGCACTATGTGACGCCGCGCCCGACGCTGGTGCAGGCGATCAAGTCGATCAAGAGCGAGCTGAAGCTGCGGCTCGACGAACTCAACAACCAGGGCCGGCTGCTGGAAGCGCAGCGGCTGGAGCAGCGCACCACCTTCGACCTCGAAATGATGGAGGCGACGGGAAGCTGCGCCGGCATCGAAAACTATTCGCGCTACCTCACCGGCCGCCGTCCCGGCGAGCCGCCGCCGACGCTGTTCGAATACGTCCCCGACAACGCGCTTGTGTTCGCCGACGAAAGCCACGTCACCGTGCCGCAGATCGGCGGCATGTTCCGCGGCGACTTCCGCCGCAAGGCGACGCTCGCCGAATACGGTTTCCGCCTGCCCTCCTGCATGGACAACCGTCCGCTGCGGTTCGAGGAATGGGACATGATGCGCCCGCAGAGTGTCGCGGTGTCGGCGACGCCGAGCGGCTGGGAACTGAACGAAAGCGGCGGCGTGTTCGTCGAGCAGGTGATCCGCCCGACCGGCCTGATCGATCCGCCGGTCGACATCCGCCCCGCCCGCACCCAGGTCGACGATCTCGTCGGCGAAGTCCGCGCCACTGCGCAAAAAGGCTACCGCTCGCTGATCACGGTGCTGACCAAGCGAATGGCGGAAGACCTCACCGAATACCTGCACGAACAGGGCATTCGCGTGCGCTACATGCACTCTGATATCGACACCATCGAGCGCATCGAGATCATCCGGGATCTTCGCCTCGGCGCGTTCGACGCGCTGGTCGGCATCAATCTGTTGCGCGAAGGCCTCGACATTCCCGAATGCGCGCTGGTCGCGATCCTCGACGCCGACAAGGAAGGCTTTTTGCGCAGTGAAACGTCTCTCATACAGACCATCGGCCGCGCCGCGCGCAACGTCGACGGCAAGGTGATCCTCTACGCCGACCAGATGACCGGCTCGATGGAACGCGCCATCGCCGAAACCAACCGCCGCCGCGAAAAGCAGGTCGAATACAATCAGGCCCACGGCATCACGCCGGAGAGCGTGAAGAAATCGATCGGCGACATCCTCAACTCCGTCTACGAGCGCGACCACGTGCTGGTCGAAATCGGCGACGGCGGCATGGCCGACGACGTCATCTCTATCGGTCATAATTTCGAGGCGGTTCTCTCCGACCTCGAAACGAGAATGCGCGAAGCCGCCGCCGATCTGAACTTCGAGGAGGCCGCAAGACTGCGCGACGAAGTCAAACGCCTGCGCGCCACCGAAATGGCCGTGGTGGACGACCCCACCGCGAAACAACGCAATGTGCAGAAGCAGGCCGGCGCCTACGCCGGCACGAAGAAATACGGCGACGCGGCGAACCTCCCCGTCAGCGCCATGAAAAAGAAAGGCGTGCAGGCCGCCCTCAAATCCAGCCGCAGCGCCCCTTCATCCTCCCCTGGAGGGGGAGGGTCGGCCGCCGCAGGCGGCCGGGGTGGGGTGAGCCGCAGCGGCAGCGGTTCAAAAGTCCACAAACCCCACCTCGACGAAATGCACGGCCCGGAATCCCTGCCCTACCGCCCCGGCGGCGCCAAGCCGCGCAAGCCCGAGCTCCCCAGCGGCAGCAAAATCTTCCAGCCAACGGACTCGCGGCAGTCCGGGCCGGAGTTCGGCCCGGCCCCGCGCTCAAGCGGCGGCGCGCCGGGACATCGGGGCGGGTGGAAGAAGAGGTAGAGCAGATCGCGCTCGAACAGTTAACTTGAGCCCATCAGCCGTCATTGCGAGCGCAGCGAAGCAATCCATCTTCCGGCAAGCAAGACCTGGATTGCTTCGTCGCTTCGCTCCTCGCAATGACAAGGTCGCGCAATGAGTTCTGACCCATAAGCACGGCAACAACCTCAAGCCGTCACAAAAAGTGAATTCTGCAGCCTTGCATTCGGGCCGCCCACGGTTGCGCCCGCGCTTCAAGTGGCGTTGCCTTGCCGGGTGGAGTGGGCTGGGAGCTGTTCGAAAGGACACTCCCGATGACACAGCAACCGATTGTGAGGTTGGATTCAGCGGACCTGCGCAGGACAAACGATTTCCGAGGGGACCTGGAAACCGGATCCAGTTCTGGCGAAGGCATCTACTTCAGGCTTTGCGAACGCTGCCGGCACATGGCGGCGGCGATTTCCTGCACCGTCGCCGACGCCATCCGGCCGCGCGATGAATTCTTCGGCTCGTCGCGGACTGTATCCTTCGCGCTGGCGGACCGGAGGTTCGCGTGGGCCGGCATTGCGGCTGGAATCGCCGGGCTGGCCACGCTCCTGTTTTTCGCCTGGAGCGAATTTGGTGCAGGCGCGGTAAGCGCGACCGAAGGGCGCGCCGCGCCTCGTGAATTGTCCGCCGTCCCGTCGGTTGAAACGCCGACTGAGAGGACGGAAGCGATCAGACAACGCGGTTTGGAATTGTTGCGGGTCGACATTCCCGAAGACGCGCCGTCCGAACCGTCGGCGCGCGGCGATCGCCTGGAATCCCAGGACGGCGCCGTGAAGCCGGTCACGCGTATCGCGACGGCCGGCGAGACCACCGGCATTGCTGCTCCCGCGCCGTTGCCGGTACCGCCTGCTGCGGACAAGGCGGCAACAGCAAAGGACAAGGCTGCCAAATTGAAGGCGGCGAAAGAGCGCCAGGCGCGGCGTGCTGCACAGAAAGCGCGTGACCAGGCCAGGGCGGCGCAGGCGAAGGCTGCGCAGGTCCCAGTCGAGCCGCAGACCGTCCCGGCCGCCGCGCCGCCGGAGGAGGACAACACGTTCGGCTGGGTCAAGCGGCTGCCGGACACGCTCGCAGGCGGTTGGGAAAATCTGTGGGCGAAAGGAAACGGCGGCGGCGTTGCATCGTGTGGTCCGTCCACAAACCCGGCGACGGCATGCCCGCGAGAAGCCCAGGCCGGCCCGCGGTAACGGTCCACGCGTCCCGCCCGCGATTCCGCGGCTTGCTCCCCCGTCATTCCGGGGCGATGCGAAGCATCGAGCCCGGAATCCATTTAGCGTCTGCGTATGTCGTTCGATGGATTCCGGGCTCGTGCTTCGCACGCCCCGGAATGACGGAAGTGGCTGTCAGGCGCACTCACAATTGCCCGTCGGGCAAATCACCAAAATCCTGTCCAGCCCCTCGCGCAAAAACATTCCGCTTAACTTGTCGGGCAAATCAAAACTAGAATCCCCGCCATCCCGCACCCGCTGGAGGGGCGTATCGCGATCGTCACGGACGTTGGGCGCGGGATGCGATGGACGCGGCAGCGTCGGGCGCGTGAGGTGTTCGCAGGGCGGTTTCCGTGAGCGAGTATCAGCGCGCAGACGACCGGCGCTTAAACGCCTTCGCCAGGATTTCTTCCGGCAGCACATGAGCCGGTCGAAGCGTTCTGGTGGAGGAAGCCGCGGACGGCAAAAGCGTGTGGTCCTGGCACCCGTGGCTGGTGTCAAGCTGATGGAGATTTGTCGAACCCAACCGGGCTTCGATCGATCGTCAATCCGTCAGCGATGGAGGCAAGACGAATTCGTCTCCAGGGAGAGCGCGCCATAAGCCGTAAAACCATCGCGCAGGGAAGGCCGGGTGTTCCGGCGCACCTTGCGGTCACCCGTGTGCATTTTGTGCGCACGATCGCGGGTGCTGAGGGCACCCGGCTTTCCCTGCGCCCTCCTCTCTTTGGAGGGCATCGTGGATGCAACAAAACTTCGGGCGCCTCGCGCCGCGAGAATGTGGAGTCGCGTCCTTACTGCCGTCATGCCCCGCGAACGCGGGGCATCCAGTACGCCGCGGCCTCTCGGCTCAGCCGCAGACGCCTCTGGAATACTGGATCATCCGCCTTCGCGGATGATGACACCGCTGTTTGACATTCGAATCGGAAACGAAAACGATGCGTCACACCTGACGTCGCCCCGCACCTCACCCCGACCGGCGGTTGCTGGTGTTCTGCGTCATGTTGCCGTGCTCGGCCTGTTCGCGGATGTTGTTCTTCTCGTCGTCGCGATGGCCCTTGGTGGTGTCGAGCGGCACGCTGGGGGCGCTGCCGGGGCCCTTGTGGCTCTGGTTGTCCTGGGGGACGGGCGGGACGTTCTTGGTCATCTGGATCTCCGTTGTTAACGGAAAAAGCCAACGCGGGGCGTGGCGGGATCGTTCCCGGCGGCGCTGCGCCCGCCTGCGACTCATGCGCACATCCGCCCAGACACAAAAGCCCGGCCGAAACTGCGGCAATCCCCGTAGTTCTGCCAATTGATCCCGACGCTGTTCAGCCCCCAACATAACGAATCAGAACGAATCGGGCGTTGCCGCCCGCAGAGACCGGCATGATCGAGCAGCTTCCCCGCCAGCGCGTGCTGAACTTCCTCGATGCGTTCTATGGCGGCGACAGCGCCGCCGCGCTGCAGTGCTGCGACGACGACATCGAGTCGATGGTCTACCTGCCGGTTGAATTGTTTCCGCATCTGGGCCCGCGGCGCGGCACGGCGGCGATCGCGGAACTGGTCGGCATTCACGCGGCGCGCTACAGCAAGCAGCGCTTCGACGTCAGGTTCCTGGTGGCCGACGAGGTTCGCGCCGCTGTTATCATCGACCTCACCTTCACCAAGCGTTCCGACGGCCGGGTGCTGACGATGCCGAGCGGCCTGTTCTTCACCCTGCGGCGCGGCCTGATCTGCGAACTGTGGAGCTTCTTCGATACCATCGACATGGTCGAGCAATTGACCGGGCGCGATCTCGTCGGCGCCCTGCTCCACGACGCCGGCCCGGCCCTGCGCCCGCCGCAACGGGAGCCGTCAGGCGGTGCGCATAGCTAAACTTGGGTAACCGCGCTGTGCACCGGAGCCCCCTTGCGCGGTACCCGGATAGCCGTGAACCCTTTTGAAACCAGGGACATCAGATAGTCTGTGTCCTTTTGCTGATTGATCCCGCCGCCGTTGCCGTCACAATGGATTGGCCGCGCGAGTCGGGTCGAACAAGGGCGGGAGCGACGTATGGCCGAGGCATCTCATCGTCAGCGCATGCTGGAATTCTTCAAGGTGCTGTACTCCGGCGACGTCGAAGGGGCCCTGGCGCACGTCACCGACGACATCGAATTCCTCGCCAACGCTCCGGTCGATATCCTCCCGCACATGGGGCATCGTCGCGGCAAGGACCAGATGCGCGAGATGTGGAAGGCCGTGGCCGCGCGCTATTCCGAGATGCGCGGCGAGGTTTCGATCCTGGTGGTCGAGGGCGACAAGGTTGCCGCCAATGTCCGGGTATTCTTCCGCAAGAACATCAACCAGCGCATGGTGCAGTTCGACGTCGCCGCCTTCTACACGCTGCGCGACGGCAAGATCAGCCAGATCAGGGAAATCATCGACACGTTCGATCTGGTCGAGCAACTGCTCGAACGTGATGTGGCGGCGATCCTGACCGGGCGAAGGTCGACCGGAATCTGACGGGTTCCGTCTTCCTGCCGATTTTTCCCGGCACCGTTGAACCTCGTGGCTTCGACCGTGACACACCACAAGGCTCTCTCCGGAAAACATCACATATGAAGATCGCGCTGCTCGCGTTGCTTGGTCTGGCGTTGGGAACGCTGGGAGGCGCGACGCTGGGAATAGGCGCCGGCCTGGCCTGGGTTGGAATCTTCAAAACCACGAGTTTTGAAGGATATAGCGCCGCGCTGGTGTGCTTCACCTTCATGCCGCTGGGCGCTGCGATCGGCGCCATCGGCGGTGCCCTGTTGTTCGGCAAGCTTGCCATTCGCGAGGCGGAATTCGGCGTCGAACGGGTGCCGGTGCAGGGTCATGACCGTTAAGTGATCGGCAAATGCACGGAATCGTCGCATTTGTGCAATGCAAAAACGGCAATTGCGTTTCCACCGGGATCGTCTATTTCAGGCTTCAAATAATGAACCCCAGCAACCTGCCGCTGCGTCGACGTTGACGCCCACAGGGGCCGTTGCTGTTAGCTAGCCAGTTTCAAGGACCAAACCAAAATGACAGAGCACAGCCTCTGGCGTTTTTCGCGCGCGTTGCATCGCGCGATCAATGAACGCCAGCCCGCCGATCTCGAGACCCTGCTCGACGAGGACGTCGAATGGGCGATCTACGGTCCGGTCGACATGTTTCCGTTCTTCGGCTCGCGCCGCGGCCGCGCCGCCGTGATCGACGTCATCAGGCAGATCGCGGACAATTTCCGGGTTCACCGCTTCGACCGCGAATCGATCATGCTGGGGGTCGATTCGGCGTCCTCGATGATGCGCTATTCGCTGACGGCGCTGGATTCGAACAAGCCGATCAGCGTGCGGATCGCGCACTTCGCTCAGTTCAGGGCCGGCCGCCTCACCAACTTCCGCGTCCTCGTCGATACGTTCGACCTGGTCGAGCAGACCGTGGGCTATCCGATCCATTTGCCCCGCATGGCGGTGTAGCGCCTCCGCACTCGATCTCACCGTTCGTCATGTCCGGCCGAGCGCGCGTCCTTCGCGAGCCGACCGGGCATCCACGTCTTTCTTTGCCAGCCCCAGGAAGGCGTGGGTGGCCGGGAGCGCGACACGCGCACGCAGTCTGAACAAGACGGACTGCGCCCGGCCATGACGGTTGTGTGATCTCCGCGCGATCGCACCCGTCATAATTTTGCACCAGAATAAACGCATCCTTGGCGAGACTGGGAATGCGGGCGGGCAATGACTTCCACACGACGAATGGGCTGGGCGCGGCTGCCAATGGTGGTGGCCGGCGCAAGTTTGACCACGATCCTAACGGCAACGGCGCAGACGCCGCCAGCGGACGAAGATCCGGATATGGTCGCGGCGGAGGAAGAGGCCGCGGCCGCCGTTCCCGACGCCAGTGAAATCGACATCATGAAGGACATCGACGTCAGCAAGCTCGACTGGAGCCTGCTGAATACCGATCTGTGGCCGCTGACGCCTCCGGAGCCGAAGCAGAGCGCCGCGGCCAACAGCGCGGACGACACGAAAGCCTCGTGGTCGTCCAGCGACCGGCCGAACGGCACTTCCGCCGTGTCGGTCAAGCAATCCATCACGCCGTTCTGGGACACGCGCATCGGCGCCGACATGACGGTCGCCAGGCAAGGCACGCTGACCAATTCCGAACAGCTTTCCGAGAAGCTCGCCAATGGCGGCAGCCTGCCGCAATCGTCCGGCACCGCCTGGGCGGCGATATCGGCCCCCGGCATAGGCTCGATCTGGGACAAGACCTCGGTCGAGGCCCGCGTCGACCCCGGACAGGAGCAGAGCCGGCTCGGCACCACCCTGAGCAAGTCGCTGCCGCTCGACGAGCAATATTCGCTGACCCTGCAGAACGGTTACAACCTGATCCAGCAGGGCATCGTGCCGGTGCCCGGCATCATCAGCCATCCCTCGCGCAGCTACGAAGCCGACCAGTCGGCGAAGCTCAGCATCACCGACACCGGGACGACTTTCATCGCCGGGCAGACGATGTCGACCTCGGACGACAAATGGCTGCGCAGGGTCGGCGCCGAACAGAAGCTGCTCGATGGCGTCACCATCTCCGGCTCGATCGGCGAGACGCCGTCCGGCGCAGCCAGCACGAGCGTCAGCGCCGGCTTCAGGCGCAGCTGGTAGGCCAAATCACCGCGATTTTCCTGCCTCAGAGGTCAGCGCCCCCGAGAATGATCGAGCATTGCCGCATATTGGCCCAGATGCGGACAAAATCAGAAGTGCAGATGCCACTGCATCACTTCGTCGTGCGGGGGACGTCCGCGCTCGCCTGGAAAGCGAAACAAAGGAATAGCCGATGAACGCGACCATTCGTCCTGAAGAAGTCGAAACCACCGAAGAAGGCGACACCAATCTCGCCGCCGTCACCGAAGTCGAGGCCGGTATCCGCGACTTCGTTCGCAACGACATTGCCTATCTGCGCCGGCCGCCGATCGCCGCGGAAGCTGCGACGCTCGATCCGAGCGCGGAAGCCACCGTCAACAACGTCAACTCGCTGATCCAGCGCGTCGCCGGAACCTCGCTGGCGGAAATCGAGAAGCTGATTTCCGAACTCGAGAGCCTGCGCGATCTGCTGCATGCCGAAGGCCAGCGCGTTCAGCGCGAAATCTCCGGCTACGCGCAGCTCAGCCAGGCCGCGATGAAGTCGACGCGCATGATCGCCGACAACGTCACGCAGTGGAAGCGTGCAGCCGACGGACTGCGCAACAGCTAAAGGCTTCGGCACGTTTTCTTCACGCGAAGAAAACGTCGTGTTCCCGACAGTTGCAAAAATCTGACACTCCGCCGCGTTCCGCTCAGGATCGCGGCGGTTTCGTTTGGCAGGGTCCGAGTCGAATTCTATAAGCGCGGTCGGGACTGGGGATGTATGCCGTCACGTGGCGGTCAACAGCTTTTCGGGAAACACGCCGATGCAACGCGTTCAACCAGACGACACCACCCCGATGCCCTTGCGGCAGTCCTCCCACAGCATGGGCACACTGATGATCAGGTTCGTCGGGCTACTCACCCTTGCGGTGATTGCGATGACGCTGCTCTGGAGCCGATGACTTCGTGAATCTCGGCGGCGCCGTATCGAAAGATGGTTACCGAAATCTGCAATTATTCGCTGATGAAAGTCGCGGTCTCGGGCGAATAGCCGCCGTCGGCGTAGGTGTTCACCACCATCGCGGTCGTGAGCATCACCGCCAGGGTGATGGTTGCGAAGACAAAGCCAACGAATTTCAGGCCAGTGCGGTCTGCCATGGTCATCCCCTCGGTACTTCCCCTGAGACGCATATGGCAGGGAATAGGTTCAAAATGCGTTAGCGAAAAAATTGTTCCCCGGCCGCATCAATCGCGATGAGCCGGGCCAACATTCGCTAACCATATTGCCGAGCCGGCTCAGGACCCCGGATTCCGCCGCTGCACGAAGGCGGTCGCGAGGAACGAGTACACCACCTCGCCGCGCTGGTTGGTGCCGGTATTGCGGATCTGCAGGATGCCCCATTCGGGACGCTTCTCGGAGATCCGCTTGGTTTCGACCCGGCTGGAATAGCGGATGGTGTCGCCCGCCAGCACCGGCTTGATCCAGCGCAATTCGCGGAAACCCGGCGACGGTCCGCCGACCGCGACCTTCTCGCCGCGCGCGGCGGCCTCTCGGGCCAGGCGCTGGCCATCGGCGACCAGAAGCTTCATGCAGACCGCGGCGACGTGCCAGCCCGAGGCGGCCAGTCCCCCGAACAGGGATTTGCGTCCCTCCTCCTCATCGAGATGAAAGCGCTGCGGGTCGAACTGTGCGGCGAACCGCTTGATGTCCTCGGCGGTGAAGGTGAACGAGCCGAACTCGCGCTGCGCGCCGATCTCGGCGTCCTCGAAGTAACGCATCGCTAGGCCGCTCCCGTCTCGGCGCGGCGGCGCACGATGATTGGCGATTCCATCTGGCACAGCACCACGCCGGCCGCGTTGCGGATCGTGCCCTTGAAGGTGACGATGCCGGTCTCGGGTCGGCTGCGCGAAATCCTGGCTTCCGCAACTTCAACATCGAGCGTGAGATCGTCACCCGGTCGCAGCGGTGCCTGCCAGCGCATCTCGTTGACGCCTGGCGAGCCGAGCGAGGCGGTGCGGCCGATGAAGCCGTCGAACAGCATCCGCATCATCAGCGAGCCGAGGTGCCAGCCCGATCCGGACAGCCCCTTCAGCATCGACGCATTGGCGGCCGCCTCGTCCAGATGCATCGGCTGCGGGTCATATTCGGCGGCGAACGCCAGAATTTCCTCGCGTGTGACATGGCGCGGCCCGAAGGTGCCGAAATGGCCGGGCTTGAAGTCTTCGAAAGTCAGCATTGTCATGAAATTCGGATTCGGATTGCGATGAGGATTGAGGATTTCCTGTGGAGAGGCCTGATTGTGGCCCTTATTTGCGGCATTCTCAACTCGCCCATCCGCATAGCTATCTCGCCGAGGGCGAGCGCCGCCCGTGGCGTTCGCCCTTGACTTGCCCGAAGCAAGTTTCGGGGTTAGCCGTATGTCCGATGGAACCAGGTTATTTGACTCGCCGGAGAACCACCGATGTTCGACTTCCAGGATCTGTTTCAGTGGGATAGGTTCATAACACCCACGATCATCAAGACGTTCTACTGGCTCATCATGGCGGTGATTGCGCTGTTCGGGATTGCCGGAATCCTCTCGGCGCTTTCGACGATGGCGATCAGTCCGTTCTACGGATTCATCATGCTGTTGTCCTCGATCGCCAGCGTCGTCGTGGGAATCATCTTTGCGCGCATCGGCGCGGAATTCATCCTGATCGTCTTCCGCATCAACGAACATCTCGGCGCGATTCGCGATCAGGGGCAGATGCGGTAGGATTCGCCAGAAAACGCCGTCATGGCCGGGCTCGTCCCGGCCATCCACGCCTTCATTCTTGCGCAAGTACAACCAGAAACGTGGATGCCCGGCACAAGGCCGGGCATGACGGAGAAACAAACGGGTACCGTCAGGTATTGAACCGGAAATGCATGACGTCGCCGTCGGCGACGACGTATTCCTTGCCTTCCAGGCGCAGCTTGCCTGCATCGCGCGCGCCGGCCTCGCCACCCAGCGCGACATAGTCGGCGTAGGCGATGGTCTCGGCCCGGATAAAACCCTTCTCGAAATCGGTATGGATCACGCCGGCCGCGGCGGGCGCCTTGGTGCCGCGGTTGATGGTCCAGGCGCGGGCTTCCTTGGGGCCGACGGTGAAATAGGTGATGAGGTCGAGCAGCTGGTAGCCGGCGCGAATCAGGCGGTCGAGGCCGGCCTCTTCCAGGCCCAGCGTATCCAGAAACTCGGCACGCTCCTCGCGCGACAGGGTCGCGATCTCGGATTCGATCTTGGCGGAGATCACCACCGCAACCGCGCCCTCCTTCTTCGCGTGTTCGAACACCTGCTTCGAGAAGCTGTTGCCGTCCTTTGCCGAGCCTTCCTCGACGTTGCAGACGTACAGCACCGGCTTGGAGGTCAACAGGCCGAGCATGCGGAAGGCCCGCTCTTCCTCCGGCTTGCGTTCGAGCGCCCGTGCCGGCTTGCCCTCGCGCAGCAGCACAAGCGCGCGGTTGACGAGTTCGAGCTGCTCCTTGGCGTCCTTGTCGTTGCCCTTGGCCTTCTTGGCGAGATTGTCGACGCGCTTCTCCAGACTGTCGAGGTCGGCCAGCATCAGCTCGGTTTCGATGGTCTCGATATCAGCCAGCGGCGCAATCTTGCCTTCGACGTGGGTGATGTCGGAATCCTCGAAGCACCGCACCACATGCGCCACCGCATCGACCTCACGGATGGTAGCGAGGAACTGGTTGCCGAGGCCTTCGCCCTTCGAAGCGCCGCGCACCAGGCCCGCGATATCCACGAAGGTCAGCCGCGTCGGGATGATCTGAGCGGACTTGGCGATGTCGGACAGCTTGTCGAGTCTGGGATCGGGCACCGCGACCTCGCCGACATTCGGCTCGATGGTGCAGAACGGATAGTTCGCCGCCTGCGCCGCCGCCGTCTCGGTCAACGCGTTGAACAGCGTCGACTTGCCGACATTGGGCAGGCCGACGATACCGCATTTGAATCCCATAATACGTCCTGAAGTCCGTTCGCGATGTCAGTTGCCGCCGTTGGCGTCACCATCGCCCTTCTCGAAAAATCCCCTGGCCTGCAGCGCCAGGTGCACCTTGTTCTGGAACGTCGAATCCTTGCCCGCCACGAGCAGGCCGGCATTGTCCGCCATCACCTGGCACAGTGCCTCGACCCACGGCCGGTCGCTCTTCGCAAAGTCCGACAGCACGTGGCTATGCACCAGTTCCTTGATGCCGGGATGACCGATCCCGAGCCGCACCCGGCGATAGTCGTTGCCGATATGCGAGGAGATCGAGCGCAATCCGTTGTGGCCAGCGATACCGCCGCCTACCTTGACGCGCACCTTGGCCGCCGGCAGTTCGAGTTCGTCCTGAAAGACGGTGATGTCGCCGGCTGACAGCTTGAAGAAGTTGGCAGCTTCCTGAACCGCGCGACCGGACTCGTTCATGTAGGTGGTCGGCTTGAGCAGGACGACCTTCTCATGATCGAGCGAGCCTTCGGACGCCTCGCCCTGAAAGCGGCGGCGCCATGGTACGAAACCATGACGCCGCGCAATTTCATCGACGGCCATGAAGCCGATGTTGTGGCGGTTGTTCGCGTATTTCGCGCCGGGGTTACCGAGGCCAACAAACAGGCGCATGGCGCGGCATCCCCGGCATCCCGCCTTCGCTTACTTCTTCTTGTCGCCACCACCGGCAGGCGCCTTGGCACCCGCCGCCGGAGCAGCACCCGCCGCAGGCGCAGCGCCCGCCGCCGGAGCAGCACCCGGCGCAGCGGCCGGACCGGCAGCCGCGGCAGCCGCCGCAGCCTTCTGTTCTTCGGCGTAGCCGGAGGGCGGCACGATGGTCACCAGCGTCGCGTCTTCACGCGACAGCGCCTTCACGCCGGTCGGCAGCTTGATGTCGGACAGATGCAGCGAGTAGCTGATTTCCAGCGCGCTGACATCGGCCTCGATGTACTGCGGAATGTTGTCGACCGAGCACTCGAGATCGACGGTGTGGGTGACGATGTTGACGGTGCCGCCGCGCTTGACGCCGGGGGCGGTTTCCGCGTTGACGATGTGCAGGGGAACGCTGACGCGGATGGTCGCGCCTTCGCCGAGCCGCATGAAATCGACATGCAGCGGGAAGTCACGCACCGGATCGAGGTGGAAGTCGCGCGGAATCACGCGGTGCTTCTTGCCCTCGAGGTTGATGTCGAAAAGCGTGGTCAGGAACCGGCCGGCCAGGATGCGCTGGCGGAGTTCCTTGTCGTCGACCGAGATGGTCACGGGGGGCTGGTTGTTGCCATAGATCACTCCGGGCACTCTCCCGGCGCGACGCTCGGCCCGGGCGGCCCCCTTGCCGCTCTGCGGACGCGAAGTCGCCTTCAACTCGTTGACGGTCGCCATCGTGCTAAGTCCTTGTTTTCTAAAAAGTTAAAGGCCGCATCGCGGCCCGTTAACGTCCACAGCAAGCCTCCAGGGGTGCGGGGGCTGCAGACGTGGCGGGCTTTTAGCCCCAAAGGGAGGAAATGACAAGGAAATGAAGGGACTTTTTGGCAGTTCAGGCGGCCCAAACCTCCTTGGCCGTCATGCCCGACCTTGGGCCGGGCATCCACGTCCTTGCCGCCGCGACGAAAGACATGGACGGCCGGGCAAACCCGGCCATGACAAGCAGCGTCCTACCCGCCCGCGTTCGGATTGCCAACCTCTGGTGTCGAGGAAATGCCAAGCTTGGCTTCCAGCGCTGCAATCCGCGTCTTAAGCGCCTCGTTTTCCTCGCGCGCCATGCGGGCCATGTCCTTGACCGCGTCGAACTCCTCGCGCTTGACGAGGTCTAGGTCGCGCAGGATGCGCTCGGCCTGGTTGCGAACAACCGTATCGACCTCGCGCTTGACGCCCTGGGCGGCACCGGCGGCGTCGTTCATCAAACGGCCAATCTCGTCGAAAAACCGATTGCTGGTCTGGGTCATCTGGAACGCTCCGGTCGCTGCAAATTGATCGTCACGGACATGACAATGGCGATCCCGGGGGAAAGGTTCAAGGGTGCCTGCCACGGCCCGCATCGCGGCGGTTCGCCTTGTCATGCTTCGGTTTCCTTGCAATCGTATCCAGCGCTCCATCCGCAACCAGAATCACAAAGCAAGAAGAAACGCCCATGATCGACCAGCAGATCGATATCGCGACCAAGGACGGCAAGACCACCACCTTCATCACCCATCCCGAACGCGGCGGGCCATTTCCGGTCATCATCTTCTACATGGACGCGCCGGCCATTCGCGAGGAATTGCGCGACATGGCACGGCGGCTCGGTACCTCGGGCTACTACGTGATGCTGCCGAACATGTATTACCGCTCCGGCGTCATGGAGCTCGGCCCGATCCCGCCGGACCCGGATGCCCCCGAACGCAAGCGGATGTTTGAATTCATGAACTCCATCAACATTCCGATGGTGATGGAAGATACCAAGGCCCTGCTCGCCTACGCCGAGACCCAGCCAGCCGCGAATACCAAGATCGTCGGCACAGTCGGCTATTGCATGAGCGGCCGCTACGCGGTCAACGCCGCCACGCATTTCCCGGATCGTGTGAAGGCGGCGGCCTCGATCTACGGCACGCACCTTGCGACCGACCAGTCCGACAGCCCGCACCTGGCCGCGGCCAAGACCAAGGCCGAACTCTATTTCGCCTGCGCCGAGACTGACATCTATGCGCCGCAGGAGATTATCGACAAGGTGACGGCGGGCATGAAGGGCTCGAAGAACGAGGTCGAGGTCTATCCCGGCACGCATCACGGCTTCGCCTTCCCCAAGCGTCCGGTCTACGACCGCGACGCCGCCGAGCGGCACTGGGAACGACTTCTGGCACTCTATCGCCGCAACCTCGTACCGTAGCAGACATCGCACCCGATGCCCTTCCTGACCATCGCCTTTCCGGTGTTCGATCCCGTAGCCATCTCGATCGGCCCGATCGCGATCCGCTGGTATGCGCTGGCCTATATCGGCGGCATCGTGCTCGGGTGGATTTACGCGCGCTCGCTGGTCAAGAAGGAACGGCTATGGGGCGGGCCGGCGCCAATCACGCCGGTGCAACTCGACGACTTCATTCTGTGGGTCACGATCGGGATCATTCTTGGCGGCCGTACCGGCTACGTGCTGTTTTACAATCCCGCCTACTTCGCCCAGCACCCGGCAGAAATACTCCAGCTGTGGAACGGCGGCATGTCGTTCCACGGCGGCTTCCTCGGCTGCGTCGGGGCGGTGATGCTGTTTGCACTCAAGAACAACATCTCGATCCTGTCGCTTGGCGACATCACGACGGCTGTCGCGCCGATCGGAATATTGCTCGGCCGCATCGCCAATTTCATCAACAGCGAATTGTGGGGCCGGCCAGCGGATTCCAGCGTGCCGTGGGCGATGGTATTCCCCAATGGCGGGCCGATGCCGCGACACCCCAGCCAGCTCTACGAAGCCGGCCTCGAGGGCATCCTGCTGTTTGTGATTCTGGCGGTCATGATCCGGATGGGCGCCCTGAAGCGGCCGGGCCTGATCCTCGGCAGCTTCATTGCGATCTACGCTCTTGCCCGCATTACCGGCGAGTTCTTCCGCGAACCGGACCCGCAGCTCGGATTTTTATGGGGCGGAATGACCATGGGTATGCTGTTGTCGGTGCCGATGATCATTGCCGGAGCGATCCTGATCGTGAAAGCATCGCGCCGCGAGACGCGTAAGCAGATGCAAGAGCCAGTTCAAGGCAGGCCGTGACCGAATATTCGCCGCTGGAATTGGAGATCAGGAGGCTGATCAAATCGGCCGGACCGATGCCGGTCTGGCGATACATGGAACTGTGCCTCGTTCATCCCGAGCACGGCTATTACGTCTCGCGCGATCCGCTGGGCCGCGAGGGCGATTTCACGACCTCTCCCGAAGTGAGCCAGATGTTCGGCGAGCTGATCGGCTTGTGGGCGGCATCGGTGTGGAAATCGATCGGCTCGCCGCCAACACTGCGGCTGGTCGAACTCGGCCCCGGCCGCGGCACCATGATGGCGGATGCACTGCGCGCGTTGCGGGTGCTGCCACCGCTTTATCAGTCGCTCAGCATCCACCTCGTCGAGATCAATCCGGTGCTGCGCGAGAAGCAGCAGGCGACGCTGTCTGGCGTTCGCAACATCACCTGGCATGACAACCTCGACGAGGTGCCTGAAGGCCCCGCCATCATTCTTGCCAACGAATATTTCGACGTCCTGCCGATCCATCAGGTAGTCAGGCGCGAGACCGGCTGGCATGAGCGCGTGGTCGACATCGACAGCGATGGCAATCTGGTGTTCGGCTACGATGACGAACCCCTGCCGCGCTTCGAAGTGCTGCTGCCGCCGCTGGTGCGTGCCGCCCCGATCGGCGCCGTGTTCGAATGGCGACCTGATACCGAGATGATGAAGATCGCAATGCGGGTCCGCCACCAGGACGGCGCGGCGCTGATCATCGATTACGGCCATCTGCGCAGCGACGCCGGCGACACCTTCCAGGCCATCGCGCGCCACAGCTATGCCGATCCCCTGAAAAATCCCGGCCAGGCCGACGTCACCGCCCATGTCGACTTCCAGGCGCTGGCGCGCGCGGCGGAAGATGTCGGCGCGCGCGTCCACGGCCCGGTGACGCAAGGCGAATTCCTCAAGCGGCTCGGCATCGAGACCCGCGCCGTCGCGCTGATGGCAAAGACCACGCCGGAGATTTCCGCCGATATTTCGGGCGCACTGAAGCGGCTGATCGACAGCGGCCGCGGCGGCATGGGCTCGATGTTCAAGGTGCTCGCGATCACCGAACCAAATCTCATGTCGGTTGCAGGCATCAGCGACGAACCGCCGGAACCGGAGCGCGAAACATCATGACATTCGGATCGTCACTGCTCGCAGCCATTCCGGGCATGCGCCATGCCTTCTTCACCCGGGAGGGCGGCGTATCCGGCGAAATCTACGAGAGCCTCAATGGCGGCCTGGGTTCGAACGATGATCCCGCAAATGTCCTCGAAAATCGCCGCCGGATGGCCGAGCAGATGGGTGTCGAGCCGGCGAACTTCATCAGCGTGCACCAGGTCCACTCCCCCGACGCGGTGGTGGCGACGGGTCCATGGCCCGATGACACGCGGCCCCGCGCCGACGCCATCGTCACGCGCACGGAAGGCATCGCGATCGGCGTTACCGCCGCCGATTGCGGTCCGATCCTGTTTGCCGATGCCGGCGCGCGCGTGATCGGCGCCGCCCATGCGGGCTGGAAGGGCGCACTGACAGGCGTGGTGGAATCCACCATCGAGGCGATGGAAAAGCTCGGCGCCGACCGCGGCGGCATCGTCGCCGCCATCGGCCCCTTGATCCGCCAGCACTCCTACGAGGTCGGCGGCGAATTCGTCGAACGCTTTCTCGATGCCGACGGCGACAACAAATCGTTCTTCATTCCGTCGGTTCGATCAGGCCATGCGATGTTCGATCTCGCCGGTTTCATCCGCATGCGGCTGGAAAATGCAGGCGTGCTGATGATCGACGACATCGGCGTCGATACCTATTCGGATCCGCGCTTCTACAGCTACCGCCGCTCGGTGCACCGGAACGAGCCGGATTACGGCCGCCACGTCCATGCGATCGCGTTGACGAGCGAGTAATCCCTACCTCACCTTCAACACGACTTTGCCTCGCGCGTGCCCCGCCTGGAGATAACCGAGCGCCGCCGGCAACTGTTCGAAGGCAAATTCACGATCGATCACCGGCTTGATGGCACCACTATCGACCAGCGCAGCGATCTCACGCAACTGGTCGCCACTCGGTTCGGTGAAGAACCAGCAATAGGTTGCCCCGGCCTCAGCGCTCGCGGCGTAGACCTTGCGGCTCATCAGCCAGACTGCCGCGCGGACCAGCCAGCCCGCGCCCTCGCGCCGGGCGAAATCGCGGTCGGGCGGGCCGCTCAGGGAGATCACGGCCCCGCCCCGTTTCACCAACTTGAAGGCGTCGACCGTGAACGCGCCGCCGAGCGTGTCGTAGACGATATCGTAGCCACCGCCCTGTTCGAGATAGTTTTCGCGGTCGTAGGCAATGACCCTGTCGGCGCCGAGCGACTTGACGAAGTCGACGTTCTTCGAACTCGTGGTCGTGGTGACGTGAAGGCCTAGATGCCTTGCATATTGTATGGCGAAGGTGCCGATCCCGCCGGCGCCGGCGTGGATCAGGATGCGCTGGCCCGCTGCGGCGCGGACCCGGGCAAAACCCTGAAGGGTGGTCAACCCCACCAGCGGCAGCGACGCGGCTTCTGCATGAGAGGAAGCCGCCGGCCTGAGGGCGACCAATTTCTCCGGCAGCGCAATTCGTTCGGCGAAGGCGCCGATGGTGTCACGGGACGCACGCGCGTAGACCGCATCGCCCGGCTTGAATCGGGTGGCCCGCGCGCCGGCCGACAACACGACGCCACTGGCGTCGAAACCGAACGGGCGCGGCAGGCGATACTTCGAGACGCGCTTCAGATCGCCACGCGCGATCTTGAAGTCGATCGGATTGAGACTGGCGGCATGAATTTCGATCACGACCTCGTCCGTATCGGCGACGGGATCGGCGATGTCGGCGAGCCGGACGTGATCCGGGATTGGGCCATAGGCATCGAGAACAAAGGCGCGCATGCGCATCATCCTGTGAGGGTGGAAGATTCCTGCAATGCGGCGCGAATCGGGCGATCCGGACGTGCGTTTACTTTTTGCCGTGACTGTGCGCCGCCTGCCCTAGACCTTAACGCATTTTAACGATATCGTAGGGGTGATGACGGACACCATCGCTTCCCTGTTTCAGAGCAAGACAATCGCGGCGCGCGCAGCCATTGCGGCGGCGCTTCTGGTCGCGGCCGGCGCGCTCGGCGGTTGCGCCGGTGGCGGTGCCGCCAGCAATTCTTATGCGATGGCCTCGACCGGTAGCAGTGTCGGTTCGACCGTGGCGTTCGAATCGATCGATGGTCCGCCGCCGCAAGTGTTCGACCGCATGGTCAGCGTGCTCGACAGCGAATCGAAACTGCGAAATCTCTCGATCGTCTCGCGCGAGGGCGGTGCCTCCTATCGCGTGCGCAGCTATCTCTCGGCGCAGGTGGTGCGCGGACGGACCGTAATCGCATGGGTCTGGGACGTCTACGACAACAACCAGCAGCGCGCGTTGCGCCTTTCCGGCGAAGAGCCGGGCGGCAAGTCCGGCCGCGACGCCTGGGCTGCGGCCGACGACCTCGTGCTGCGTAAGATCGCGCAAGCCGGCTTCAGCGGCCTCTCCAGCATGATCAACGGAACTCCCGACGCAGCACCCGCTCCCGCCCCGGCCCGCCCGAGCGGCCCCGCGGTGGCGAGTGCGGAAGGCATCATGCCCGTTCAGGATGCCCCCGGCGGCGGCGCGCTCGGTTTCAGCGCCCAATAAAGCAGCCCGCAAAGTCCCGGAACGGCCCATTTTTGGTCGGGAAAACGGCGGCAACGGGTTGCCAGCCAAGCCCCCTGCCTGATATCTCCTCGCCCACTGAAACGCGCCGGTTTCCCGAGGAATTCTCGATATGCTGAACGTCGTATCCAGCAAGGCGCGAGGAGAAGCGTCGATGGCGGCCAAGAACGGCTCGATCAAGCTGGTCGCCGGAAATTCCAATCCTGCTCTGGCGAAGGCCATCGCCGAAGGGCTGGATCTGCCGCTGACCAAGGCCAGCGTCCGCCGTTTTGCCGACAACGAGATTTTCGTCGAAGTGCTCGAGAACGTGCGCGGCTCGGATGCGTTCATCATCCAGTCGACGTCGTATCCGGCCAACGACCATCTGATGGAACTCCTGATCATCACCGATGCGTTGCGCCGGTCATCCGCGCGCCGCATCACGGCGGTGATCCCCTATTTCGGCTACGCCCGGCAGGATCGAAAGGTCGGCTCGCGTGCACCGATTTCAGCCAAGCTGGTGGCGAACCTGATTACCCACGCCGGCATCGATCGCGTCATGACGCTCGACCTGCACGCCGGCCAGATCCAGGGTTTCTTCGACATCCCGACCGACAACCTCTACGCCTCGCCGCTGATGGTGCGTGACATCAAGGAGCGCTTCGACCTTGCCAACGTGATGGTGGTGTCGCCGGACGTCGGCGGCGTGGTCCGCGCCCGCGGCCTCTCCAAGCGCATCAACGCGCCGCTGGCGATCATCGACAAGCGACGCGAGCGCGCCGGCGAGTCCGAAGTCATGAACGTGATCGGCGACTGCGCCGGCTACACCTGCATCCTGATCGACGACATCGTCGATTCCGGCGGTACGCTGGTGAACGCGGCCGATGCGCTGCTCGCCAACGGCGCCAAGGACGTCTACGCCTACATCTCGCACGGCGTGCTGTCCGGCGGCGCAGCCGCGCGTATCGCCGGTTCGCGGCTGAAGGAACTGGTCATCACCGATTCCATCCTGCCGACGGAAGCCGTCACCAAGGCGCCCAACATCCGCACACTTTCGATTGCGCCGCTGATTGCGGAAGCGATCAGCCGCACTGCGGCGGAAGAGTCGGTATCGAGCCTGTTCGATTGAGTCGTCATTCCGGGGCGATGCGAAGCATCGAACCCGGAATCTCGAGATTCCGGGTCTGGTCCTTCGGACCATCCCGGAATGACAGACAATCTTATTCAAATCCCGGCCGCGGCACCAGATTCATCAGCATGTTCGCGTAGCCGCCATCGACCATGATCTCGTCGCCGTTGACATAGGACGAGCGGTCGCTGGCGAGAAACAGGATCACGTCGGCCATGTCCTGCGGCATGCCCACGCGCCGCAACGGCACGACCGCGGAGCGGCGCTCGGTCACGCCAGGCGTATCGTAAAAGGCCTGGCTCATCGGCGTGATCACCATGCCGGGGCTGACGACATTGCTGCGGATGCCGTGCGGTCCCCATTCGTTGGCGAGTTGCCGCGACAGCATGATCACGCCGGCCTTGCTGACGCTGTAGGCGCCGCTCTGCCCCTGCGCATTGCTGCCGGCAATCGACGACACATGAACCAGGCTGCCTTGGCCCGCCTTACGCATCTGCCGGCCGAAAACCTGAGCGCAAAGGAAGTAGCCGGTCAGGTTGACGGCGAGAACGCTGTTCCACTCGGCAAGCGATAAAGTGTCGAGCGCGCCGGGACGCAGGATGGCGGCGGTGTTGACCAGCACGCTGCAGGGCCCGAGCCATTTCTCGATCGAGGCAGAAGCGGCGGCGACGCTCTCGGCACTGGTGGTATCGCAGCGGACCACCACATGGCCATCGCCCAGCTTGCGCAGTTCCGCTTGCGTCCCTTCAAGCCCGCGTTCGTCGAGATCGATCGCCGCCACGCGGGCACCCGCACGGGCAAAACTGACGGCCGTAGCGCGACCGATACCGCCGCCTCCGCCGGTCACCACACAAACGCGGCCTGAAAGGCCAAGCCAATCCGACGAATCCTGCCCGGTCATGTTCGATCACTCTTGGTTGGTGAACTGATGCCGGGCAGCATAGCCGAAAGCAGAGGCAGACCAAGCCGGATTCGGTGGTCCGGGTGGCGAGCAGATCCGGCATCATGGATTGCTCTGCGGACCCTTTAGGTGCGCATTCGCGCGTTACGTGTTCGCACCCAGCCATGACAATGGACTGCTGCCCGCTAGGCCGTCCCAGTCAGCCTGCCGAGCCAGCCCTTGGGCGCCGCTTCCGCAGGCGCCGCGGCATCGCCGCCAACAACCTTTCCAAACGACGCAAAAAATTCACCCGCCAGTTTCTTCGCGGTGGAATCGATCAGCCGTGACCCGAGTTGGGCGAGCTTGCCGCCGATCTGCGCCTCGACATCGTAGTGCAGCACCGTGACGTCGGGCCCTTCGGCTTCGAGGCGGACCGCGGCGCCGCCCTTGGCAAAGCCGGCAACGCCGCCGGCGCCCTCGCCCGAGATTCGATAGGCGTTCGGCGGATCGAGATCGGACAGCGTGACCTTGCCGCTGAAGGTGGCCTTCACGGGTCCCACCTTGAACACGACGGTCGCGGTCATCTCGGTGGGTGAGGACATTTCGAGGGACTGACAGCCGGGAATGCACTGCTTCAATATCTCGGGATCGTTGAGCGCAGCCCAGACCTTTTCCTTCGGTGCCGGGATGCGCTGGCTGTCGTTCATCTGCATGATTAAGTCCCTACTTGCTTGCAACAGGATTGGCCGCACGCTGGCCGCGGCGGCGCTCGACGGTGATTTCGGCGAGTATCGACATCGCGATCTCCTCCGGCGTGATGGCGCCGAGATCGAGGCCGGCCGGGGCCTTGACGCGATCGATCGTCTCGCGCGCGACGCCGCCGGCAACGAGCTTTTCGCGCAGCGCGATCATCTTGCGGCGGCTGCCGACGAAGGCGTGATACTCGGCGTCGACCGCAATGGCCTGCCTGAGTGCAACTTCGTCGCCCTTGCCCTGGGTCGAGACCACGACGAAGCGGCGCGCGTCGTTGAGATAGCGCGGTTCGAAACCATCGATGACGACATGCGCATCCGGCTCCCCGGCACGGTCGGCCGCGGGCGCGGCGAGCGTAACGTGATAGCCGAGCTGCCGCGCCTGGGCGGCCAGCGACGTCGCGACCGGGCTCGCGCCGAAGATCACCAGCGAGGGATGCGGCAGCACCGGCTCGACGAAGATGTCCATGGTGCCCTGGCTCGGGCACATGTTGCTGGCGAAGCGGATGCCCTCGCGATCCTCTCCCGGCTTGACGCCGAGCTCGGCCAGCATGTCTTCCGGCTGCACGGACACCATGCGCGGCGCGCCATCGGCCAGCGCCTCGCGCGCCGCCTTCAGCACCGCGCCGCGGGCGCAGCCGCCGCCGATCCAGCCGGCGACGATCGTGCCGTCAGGGCGGATGATCGCCTTGGCGCCCGCCTTCGCCGCGGTCACCGATACGGTGCGCACCACCGTCGCCAGCGCGAACGCCTGCTCGGCAGATTTCATCTGCGCCACCAGGTCCATCACTTCGACATGAGCGGTCATCGGCGTGCCTTTCTCCTTCACCTCTCCCCACCGGGGAGAGGTCGATTTGCGCAGCAAATCGGGTGAGGGGCCGCTGCTCTAACGAGAAATCCCAACCCCTCACCCGGCGCTTTGCCGCAGCCGAAGCTTTGCTTCGGCGTAATTGTTATAGACGGCCGCCGAAGGCGGCCTATGCCTCTCCCTATGGGAGAGGTAAGGCCAGTGTCGTGCGTCGATCTCATTTCATTCATTGTCAGAGCTTTGCGAGGTAGGGTTCTAGCGCGGCCAGGCTCTTCAGCGTATTGGCCGGCGCGTAGAGATCGACGTGCGGCAGTGCGGCCTTGATACCCCTCGCCTCCGGCGAATAGCCCTGCCATGCCATCATCGGGTTAAGCCAGACGATGCGGCGGCAGCGGCGGCCGAGCGCGGCCATCTCGCGGCCGAGAAGTGCGGCGTCGCCGATCTCGTAGCCGTCGGAGACAATCATCACGACGGTGCGTGAATGGATCACCCGCGCGGCGTGCCAGCGATTGAAGGTCTGCAGGCTCTCGCCGATCCTGGTGCCGCCGCCGGCGCCCTGTGCCATGATCGAGAGCCGGTCGAGCGCGCGCGCGGCGTCCCTCTCCTTCATCGCATCGGAGACGTGCGCGAGGCGGGTGTGGAACAGGAAGGCCTCGGCCTCGCGAAACTCGTCGAGAATGCCGTGGATGAAGCGAAGGAACACGCCGGTGTACATGCTCATCGAGCCGGAGGCGTCGAGCAGGATGACGAGCCGCAGCGGTTTCTCCTTGCGCCGCCGCCTGACGAGGTCGATCGGAACGCCGCCATGGCTGATGTTGCCGTGGATGGTCCTTCGCAGATCGAGCCGGTAGCCGCGCCGCCGCGCCAGGTCGCGCCGCGTCAGCCGCGTGCGCATCGCCCGCGCCAGCGCTACGGCCGCCTCATGCGCCTGCTCGATCTGTTCGGGGTCAGCCAGCTTGCGGAAATCAACTTCGGCGAGATTGTCGGCACGCGAGGCCCCTTCCATCCGGCCTTCGCCGCCGCGATCGGCATCGCCATCGCCGGTGGACGGCATCTGGTCCATCGCCGTGTCGCCGCCGGAGCGCTGGCTACCGGCCAGATTCTTGAGCGACGGATTGTTGGCAGCCTTCGACGAACCGGTCGTCATCGATCGCGAGCGCAGGCGCTTGCCTAGCCAGAACGCGTCGAAGATGCCGTCGAATTTTTCCCAATCGGACTTTCGCGCCGAGAACAAATGCTTGAACGCCGACCGCAGCAGGCCCGGCTTGGCCGCGTAGCCTGCCGTCATCAGTTCGGCCGCATCCTGGCCTTCGGCAAGGCCGACGGCGAAGCCGCTGTCGCGCAGGGTTTTGAGAAACGCGGCGAGCCTTGACGAGACCAGGCGCGAGACCGCGTCGAGTTCTTCGTAACCGGGATTGGCGCCGCAACAGCTCATGCGACCTTCCCCAGCAGGCGTTCGCTGACTTCGCGCGTGACCCGCGATTTGTCCTCATGGGTCTTGAGCAGGCACATCAGGGTCTCGTAGACCGTCTCCGGTGCGTCGTGGAGATCGCGGACGTCGAGGCCGACCAAGGCCGCCGCCCAGTCCAGCGTCTCGGCGACGCCCGGCACCTTGCGCAGCTCTTCTTTCCGGATGCCTTCGACCAGCCGCGCGATCTGCAGTGACAGCGACGCGCTGGCGCCATCGATCCGCGCCATGATGATGCGCGCCTCGCGGTCGGCATCGGGATAGTCGACGTAGTGATAGAGGCAGCGGCGGCGCAGCGCGTCGGAGAGTTCGCGGGTGCCGTTGGAGGTCAGCACCACATGCGGGATCGTGGTCGCCTTGATGGTGCCGAGTTCGGGGATCGAGACCTGAAAGTCGGACAGCAGTTCGAGCAGGAACGCCTCGAACTCGTCGTCGGCGCGGTCGATCTCGTCGATCAGCAGCACCGGCGGTTTGTCGCGGCGGATCGCCGCGAGCAGCGGCCGCTCCAGCAGGTATTTTTCCGAAAAGATCTGGTGTTCGACGTCGTCGGGGTTGTCGCCGCGATGCGCCTGGATCGAGAGCAGTTGCCGTTGATAGTTCCATTCATACAGCGCGGCCGATTGATCGAGCCCTTCATAGCATTGCAGCCGGATCAATTCGGTCGCGTGCACGGATGCCAGCGCCTTCGCCACCTCGGTCTTGCCGACGCCCGCCTCGCCTTCCAGCAGCAGCGGCCGCCGCAGCAATTGCATCAACGAGATCGCAGTCGCGAGTTCGTTGTCGGCGATATAGCCCGAGGCCCCCAGCGCTTGCGCGATCTCTTCGCGATTTTTCATCCCGCCTCCGTCATTCCGGGGCGCCTCGCAGAGGGGAACCCGGAATCTCGAGATTCCGGGTTCGATGCTTCGCATCGCCCCGGAATGACGATTACCTTCAACGGCACTACGCCACCGCTCCCAGATCCTTGGCCGCCTTCCAGTTGCGCCAGTAATCATGCGGCATCTGGATGTGGGTGCTCCCAAGGAACGAGAACGCATCGTTGACCGCGTTGGAGAACGCCGGCACGCCGCCGACATTCGGGCTTTCGCCGACACCCTTGGCGCCGATCGGGTGATGCGGCGACGGGGTGACGGTGAAGTCGGTTTCCCAATGCGGCGTCTCGACGGCGGTCGGCATGAAGAAATCCATGAACGATCCGGTGACGACGTTGCCTTCGTCGTCGTAGCGGATCTCCTGGCCCATCGCGATGGCGAAGGCTTCGGTCAATCCACCGTGCACCTGCCCCTCGATGATCATCGGGTTGATGCGGGTGCCGCAATCGTCGAGCGCGTAGAAGCGCCTGACCTTGTAGACCCCGGTATCGACGTCGATGTTCATCACGCAGATATAGGCGCCGAACGGATAAGTCATGTTCGGCGGGTCGTAATAGCTGACCGCCTCCAGGCCCGGCTCCATCCCCGGCGGCACGGAATTGTAGGCCGCCCAGCAGATGTCCTTCATCGACATCGCCTTCTCGGGAAGACCTTTCACGCGAAAACCGTCGATATCCCATTCGAGGTCATCTTCGTGGACCTCGAGCTTGTAGGCCGCGATCATCTGCGCCTTGGCCTTGATCTTGCGCGCGGCCATCGCGATCGCCGCACCCGCGACCGGCGTGGAGCGTGAACCGTAGGTGCCGAGTCCGTAGGGCGCGGTGTCGGTGTTGCCCTCCTCGATCATGATGTCGTCGGCGGGAATGCCGATCTCGGTGGCGATGATCTGGGCCCAGGTGGTCTCGTGGCCCTGCCCCTGGCTCTTGGAGCCGACGCGGGCAATGCCCGCACCGGTCGGGTGCATGCGGATCTCGCAGGAATCGAACATCGCAATGCCGAGGATGTCGCAATTCTTCGACGGGCCGGCGCCGACGATTTCGGTGAAGAACGACACGCCGAGACCCATGATCTCGCGGGTCTCGCCGCGCTTGAACGCCTCGCGCAAGCCAGCCTGCTCCTTGCGCAGACCGGCATAGTCGACCGTTTCCATCATCTTGCGCATGGCTGTGTGGTAGTCGCCGGAATCGTACTCCCAACCCAAAGCCGAGTGATACGGGAACTGCTCCGGCTTGATGAAATTCTTCAAGCGCAATTCGGCCGGATCCATCTTGAGCTTCTGCGCCAGAATATCCATCGCGCGCTCGATGCAGTACGCCGCTTCGGTAACGCGGAACGAACATCTGTAAGCGACGCCGCCCGGCGCCTTGTTGGTGTAGATGCCGTCGACGGCGAGATGCGCCGTCGGGAAATCATACGACCCCGTGACGATGTTGAAGAAGCCGGCCGGCCATTTCGACGGGTCGGCACAGGCATCGAACGCGCCGTGATCAGCCAGCACGTGCACGCGCAGGCCCGTCACCTTGCCGTCCTTCGTGGAGGCGATCTCGGTCGTCATGTGATAGTCGCGCGCGAACGAGGTCGCGGTCAGGTTCTCGATCCGGTCCTCGACCCACTTCACGGGTTTTCCCGTGACGATGGAGGCCACCGCCGCGCAGATGTAGCCGGGATAGGCGCCGACCTTGTTGCCGAAACCGCCGCCGATATCAGGCGAGATCACATGGATCTTATGCTCCGGTATCTTGGCGATCAGGGCCACGACCGTGCGGATCACATGCGGGGCCTGAAAAGTGCCCCAGATCGACAGTTCGCCCTTGATCTTGTCGAACGAGCAGACGCACTGGCAGGTTTCCAGCGGCGACGGATGGGTGCGATGGTAGGAGATCATCTCCTTGATCGTCACGTCCGCCTTCTTGAACGCGGCGTCGGTGAGGTCCTTGTCGCCGACGGTCCACTCGAAAACGTGGTTATGATGCTTGCGCGGACCGTGCGCGCCCGTGGTCTTGCCGGCGAGATCTTCGCGTAGCACGGGCGCGTCCTTGTCCATTGCCTTGAACGGATCGATCAGCGGCGGCAACGGCTCGTATTCGACCACCACCTTGTTGATGCCGTCGTCGGCCGCGTAACGGTCGGTCGCGACCACGAAGGCGACCTCCTGGTTCTGGAACAGCACCTTGCCGTCGGCCAGCACCATCTGCACGTCGCCGGCGAGCGTCGGCATCCAGGCAAGGTTGACCGTCTTCAGCGTCTCGGCGGTGATGACCGCGAGCACGCCCGGCACTTTCAGCGCCTCGGTGTCGTCGATCTTCTTGACGCGCGCATGCGCATGCGGCGACCGGACGAAATCGCCGTGCAGCATGCCCGGTAGTTTGAGATCATCGACGTAGTTGCCCTTGCCCTGCGTGAAGCGGATGTCCTCGACCCGCTTGCGCTTGCAGCCCATGCCTTCGAGCCTGGCTTCGCGTTGTTCCCGCGTGGGAGTCATGTCGTTCATTCCGCAGCCTCCTGGAATTCAACGCCGTTGATCTTGGCGGCGGCATATTGAATGGCCCTGACGATATTCTGGTAGCCGGTGCAGCGGCAGATATTGCCCGAGATGCCCATCCGGATTTCTTCTTCGCTGGGCCGCGGATTTTCCTTCAACAACCGCTGCGCGCGTAAAATCATGCCGGGCGTGCAGAAGCCGCATTGCAGGCCGTGCATCATGCGAAAGCCTTCCTGCAGCGCCGACAGCGAACCGTCGGCATTGGCCATGCCTTCGATGGTGGTGATGTCGGAACCTTCCGCCTGCACCGCAAACATGGTGCAGGACTTCACCGACATGCCGTCGATATCGACGGTGCAGGCGCCGCAATGCGTGGTCTCGCAGCCGATATGGGTGCCGGTGAGCGCGAGATTTTCGCGGATGAAGTGCACCAGCAGCGTGCGCGGTTCGACGAGGCCTTCGACCTCGGCGCCGTTCACCTTCATGGTGACATGAGTTTTTGCCATTTTGTGTCCCTCCCTAAACGGCTTTGGCCATGGCGCGCTGCAAGGCGCGCGCGACCATGATGCCGCCGACATGTTTGCGGTATTCGACAGGGCCACGGGCATCCGCCGCCGGCGACATGATGGCTTCCGCCGCGGCGGCCGCTTTCTTCAGCGTGGCCGGATCGAGGCTGGTGCCGACCACGGCCTTGGCAGCGTCCTCGGCCAGCAGCGGCGTTTCCGACAGGTTGGTCAGGCCGATCCGGCAGGTCGCGACCTTGCCGCCCGCCATCGTCAGCACGACCGCGGCGGCCGCGGTGGCGTAGTCGCCGACCTTGCGCTTGAGTTTTTCGTAGGCGTAGCCGTGACCGGCGGCGGGAACAGGAATGGAGACCGCAGTCAGCAGTTCGCCGGGTTCGAGCGCGGTGAAATAGGCGCCCTGGTAGAATTCCCCGGCTGCGACCTCGCGGGCGCCGGACTTGCCTTCGAGCCGGTAGCTGGCGCCGAGCGTCATCATCAGCGCCGGCATGTCGTTGCCGGGATCGCCGTTGGCGACGTTGCCGCCGATGGTGCCGCGATAGCGAACCTGGGGATCGGCGATCAGCAGCGCGGTTTCATGCAGGATGGGCAGGGACTTGCCGATGTCCTCGGACGCCAGCAGTTCGTGCTGGGTGGTCATCGCGCCGATCACGATTGTGTCGCCGTCGCGACGGATGCCCTTGAGGCCTGCGACGCCATGCAGGTCAACGAGGTGCTCCGGGCTCGCGAGCCGGAGCTTCATCATCGGAACCAGGCTGTGGCCCCCGGCCAGCGGCCGGGCCTCATCACCGAGCGTCGAAAGCAGGTTCACGGCATCGGCCAACGTTGCCGGCCGGTGATAACTGAACGGCCCTGGGATCATGCGTTTCCTCCATTCGCCCTTTGCGGGCGTTGGAAGCGAAGCTGATTGGAGGCGTTCTAAAGCGCAATCGCGTGGACACAAATGCCGGAAAAGCGCACGAAATGCGGATATGCGCGCACGAAATGCGTCAGCTTTACCGACCTAATTCAGTCCTTGCCCGCCCGGTCAGGAGGCGTGCCGTTTGACGAGGCCCAGCCGGGCCTTCACCTCGGCGATCCGGGCGCGGCTAACCGGTACGCGATGCGGCGATGTCCCATCGAGTTCGACGATCGCACCGTCGCCTTCCTTCCTGACCAGGGTCACATGCGCCATCGCCACGATGTGGCTGCGGTGCACCCGGAGGAACAGTCCGGGGTCGAGTTGGGCTTCGGCTTCCGAGATCGACCATGGACACATCCGTTCCCGGATACCGTCATGGACCTTGGTGTAGTGGGCGTCCGCTCGGACGCTCCTGATGTCGGCGGTATCGATGAAGTGGGTGCCGTCGGCGCCTTCGACCGGCATTCGCGGTGCAGGCGCCAGCCGGGGCGGTCGGCCGATGCCGCCGAGCGGGGTCGGCCGGAGCCGCGGGCTGGTCGTGGCCGGACTGGACTCTGCCGGCGGGATATCTGCGACAAGGACCGGCGCCGCAGGGGCGACCGTACCGGTCACTTCCGCCTCCATGCCTGTCGACACCGCGATCTTCCGGCGCGGATCCGGCACCAGCGACAGCAGGAAGCCGGCAGCAATCACGAAGCAGAGCAGCGCAACGACCAGCGACAGGATCTGCGGCGACGCGGCCAGCCCTTCGACGTGATGATGGGATCCCGGCGACAATGGAACCAGGTGCATACCGGCCATGGCCGTATAGTGCATGCCCGACACCGCGAAGCCGTAGGCGATCGCGCTCAGGGCGAGTTGCACGCCGCCCTGCCGCGCCAGGAACGCCCGCAGGCCGCCATAGGCGGTGGCGATCGCAATCAGCACCGACAGCAGCACCATCGTGACGTCATGCGTCATCGAGAAATTGCCGGACAATCCGTGCATGCCGACATAGTGCATGCTGGCGATGCCGACCCCGAGCAGCACCGCCGAGGACACCACGCGGGAAACCGTCGGCTCCCCGACGCTGACAAAGAACAGGGAAATGCCGACGACCAGCGCGCAGATCAGGAACGACACGATGGTGGGCAGCACCAGATAGACCGTGCCCGCCGGCAATGGCGCCGCCAGCATGCCGACGAAGTGCATGGTCCAGATGCCGATGGCGAGAAAGAATGCCGCGCCTGCGAGCAGCACACGATGACTCGCGTCCGGCGTCCCGCGAATGCGCGCGGTGAGACCGAAGCCGGTGTAACCTCCCAGGATCGCGATCGCCACCGAGAGCGCGACGAGATAAGGATCGTGTCCTTCGAACATGACCGTCTCGGCCGCCCGTCTCCACGGGCAGGCCTCCTCCCGCCGCCGAGTTTATAGACGTGGCGGCGGGAATGACAATCGGCCGCTCGCGTCTCTTTTATTTCTCGACGCGAAGCGATGCGCATAAGCGGCACGAATGACTAGACAATCCCGGCCGCGACCTGGCCGCGGAGCCGCTCCAGGCTGTGCAGCGTGTTGGCGCAGGCTTCCGCGACTTCGATGCCCTTGATGACAAAGTGCTTGCGGAAGAAATCGTGATGTACCGCGCTGTCGTGGAACTGCTGCGGCGTCAGCACCGCCGAGAACACCGGCACCTCGGTCTTGAGCTGCACGTCCATCAGCGCCTTGATCACGGTATCGGCCACGAATTCGTGACGGTAGATGCCGCCATCGACGACGAGGCCGGCGGCCACGATCGCGGTGTAGCGCCGCGTTTTGGCCAGCAGTTGTGCATGCAGCGGGATTTCGAACGAGCCGGGTACTTCGAACAGATCGACCTGCGCGCGCGAGATATGTCGCGCCTCGATCTCCTCGAGGAAGGCGATGCGGCATTCCTCGACCACGTCGCGGTGCCACGAGGATTGCACGAAGGCGACCCGCTGCGGCTTGACGAAACGCGGATAGGAAGGCGCCGGCGGCACCTCGGGCACGTCAGGGACGTGATTTGCTTCAGTGGTTTGGGATTGGACTTCAGGCTCTTGCAACATCTGATTCATGGCTTTCCTCTTTCAGGACCAGAATCAGGGCACACGGAACGACATCAGCCCACGCGCAGAGATGCGCGAGCCGCCGCAACCGTTCTCTTTCATCCGGACTATGACCGTCGGCTTCGGAATCGCACCGAATCTGCTGACCCTTCATCTCGTGCGAGAAGAAGGCGCTCGCGGGCTTGGGCTACGTCACCCTTACCGCCGGTGGGGACTTTCACCCCGCCCTGAGAACATCGGCCGCCCGGAATGGACGACCTGTGCGGAAATATGACCAAACGCCGCCAATGGAGCAAGCGGCTTTGGCATGGGGAAACGGCATGTCCCCATGCCACGGCAACAGGGCGGCAGCCCCCTGTTAGAGGTCCGACCTCGCCGGCAGACCGGCCGCACCGACGCCGAGCTGGATCCGCGCCCTCTCCTGCGCGGCCTGATCGAGGCCGAGGCCAATTTGCGAGCGGTCGAGCCCGAAATCCTTCAATTCCCGGCGATTGAGATGGCGCAGCACCGCCAGCGTGGCGTGACGCTCGCGACGCGCGATCGCGGCCGCCACCAGGCCATTGATCAGACGGCGCGTGCGCACCAGAAAAATGGAGGCTCGGCGCCATGCAATTGGCGCGGTCGCGGAGGACAAAACGTCTTCAAGAATAGTCATAGCGCAATCTTTCAAGTGGCTGGCGCAACCTCGTGTTCGTGCCAGCGCTGTTTCGACAGCCTCAATCTGCCTGATCCAGAGTCCAAAGACTTTCAGAGGGCTGTGATATTCCGTCCAGATTGGCTTGAGATCGGGAGGCGAAGGCCGCAGGCGCCGTATCGGCGCATGGCGATATCTTCACGGATCCTTAAAGCCGGCATCCTAGACCTGTCTATCGTCCAGCCACGGGGCGCTCCGGGCGACGCAGATGGGGCAAGCGTGACACTCGCGGCTGAGGTTTCCGGCACCGCTTCGGGAAGGTCCGCCAAACGGGCCTGGCCAGCGTCGATTTTCCAGACCAGGGCGCTGGTGCCGATCGTCATCGGCCTGGGCTCGCTGCTGGCGGGCGCGCTCTATACCTGGTTCGTCGGCGAAGACGTCAACTGGGATTGGCAGAACTACCACGAGTATAACGTCTGGGCCCTGATCAACGGCCGCTACGCCATCGATGCGCTGCCGGCCGGCTTCCAGACCTACTTCAATCCCACCGTCTATTTCCCGGTCTATTATCTCCGCCACCTGCTGCCGCTGCCCTACGGCCTGATGATCCTCGGCGCGGTGCATGGCCTCAATTTGCTGCTGATCTACTTCCTCGCGCGCGTGCTGCTGCGGGAAGCTGCGACGTCATGGGCGATCGGCGCGTCGATCCTGATTGCCGCCGTAGGTCCGATGACGCTGTCGGAGGTCGGAACGAGCTTTTCGGATATTCTCACCGCGCTTCCCATCGTTGGGGGATGCATCCTGATCCTGTCGGCGGACGGACGTCACGGACGCTATGTCCTCGCCGGGCTGTTGATCGGCGCCGCTGTCGGGCTGAAGCTGACCAACGTCGTTTACGCGCTTGGTGCTGCGGCCGCGGTTCTCGCCGCGACCCGTCCCCTGACGGCAACGCTGTGCCTGGGCATTGGCGGCACGATCGGCGCGCTGGCGACGGGCGGCGCGTGGGGGCTGATGCTCTGGCGCGAACTGGGTAACCCGATTTTCCCGCTGTTCAACGCGGTGTTCCGGTCGCCCGAACTGGTCCCGATGAACATCATGGACTGGCAATTCTCGCCGCGCGGCTACCTCGACGCCCTTGCATATCCATTCTACTGGCTGATCGGCGACAACAGGAGCTCGGAGTATCCGTTTCGCGACGCGCGATTTGCCGTCGCGATGGTGTTGATCCTGATCGCCATCGGCCGATGTCTCGTCACCCGCGCCACCATCTTCACGCAGCGGGACATTCAGTTTCTGCTTTTCTCTACCGTGTCCTACGCGACGTGGCTCATCCTGTTTGCGATTCAGCGCTACGCCATCGTGCTCGAGCTTTTGTGTGCGCCGCTGATCGTCCTGTTGATCGTCCGCTCGCTGGCTGGCCGGCCCGAACCAAGCCTGTCGCACGCATCGTCGATGCGCATCAATTCGGCGACGGCCGCCACCGCATTGTTGATCGCGCTGTGGTCGCAGCCCGGAGACTGGTTTCGCCGCCCGTGGTCCAATCCCTACAATCCCCAGATCGCGAAACCGCTTGAGCAGCCCGCGGCCTATTTCCTGCTCGACAAGCCGCTGGCCTATGTCGCGACCGTGCTGCCGCCGGCGTCGCGGTTCTACCAGATCGCCGACATTGCGATGCCCATCGTTGCGGGCGGTGAGTTCGACCGCCGCATCCGCACCGCGCTGAAGAATCCGCTACCCGGCGGCGCGTGGGAATTGCACACGCGCGGCAAGCCGATCCGCGAGCAGTTGCTCGAACGCTATGGTCTCCAGGTAGATGCGTCGAAAGCCTGCGTCGAAATCGAGGGCGCCTGGCTCGGGACCGCGATCGAGGCGTGTCCGCTCGTCGTGCGCGAACGATAGCGCCCGAAGCAGAGTCCGGCAGGGCAAATTGCAAGGCCGAACAACGCGCCTCGCCCGACCAGCGCGAAGACTCCTCGACCGGGTTAACCGCCAGTTAACCATTGTGGCAGCAAGATTCCTTGATCCCGGAATTTGATTCCGGTTTGTTCTCTTGAGATTTGTCACGCGATCAACTGTGGACGACGGCGCTTTGGCCTGTGGACGGACTCAGGGGTGAGTTGCGCAGATTCCGCAAATCACATCACTTGAGCCTCGGCAGGCCCCGGGAGACCAGGCGAACGGGAATTGCAATCGGCAGCGACGCAAGAGTCAAAGCGCGCGCTGTCGCCCGTAAGTGTCAGAAGAATTCAAGAAACAAGGTCGAGACGGCATGTCCCTCCTCGAAGGCATCATTGGATCCCCGGTCAACCCGCTCGGCGTGGTCGAGGACATCGCTACCGATAACAACTGGGCGTTCGAGCGCTCCGGCGAAGACGAAGTCACGATCGTCTCCAAGGGTGACTGGACCGACTATCAGCTCTCCTTCACCTGGATGCCCGAGATCGAGGCGTTGCATCTGGCGAGCGCGTTCGACATGAAGATCCCGCCCGCGCGGCGCGCGGAGGTGCAGCGGCTGATTGCGCTGGTCAACGAGCAATTATGGATCGGGCATTTCGACATCTGGACCCATACCGGCATGATCATGTACCGGCAGGCGCTGGTACTGCCCGGCGGACTGACCGCCTCGACCGCCCAATGCGAGGCCATGCTGGTCGGCGCCATCCACGCCTGCGAGCGCTACTACCCCGCGTTCCAGTTCGTGGTCTGGGCCGGCAAGACCGCATCGGAAGCCATGAGCGCGGCGATGTTCGATACCGACGGCGAGGCGTAGGGGTTCCGTCGTCCCCACGAACTCATTCGGCGAACGCCAGGACCCATACGCCGTGACCACGCGGTTCAAGCAAACTGCTTGTCGCGCCTTCCCCGCTTCACTAAAACCGCCTGTGTTTATGGGTCCCGGCCTTCGCCGGGACGACGCCGATATGTGGTGATGCCTTGAACACCAACGCACTCCAAAACACCGCCGGCACCATCGCGCTGGCCGGCGCCGGCAAGATGGGCGGCGCGATGCTGACCGGGTGGCTGGCCGGTGGCCTCGCCCCGGCGCGCGTCGTGGTGATCGAGCCGCAGCCGTCTCTCGAGATCAGCGCACTGGCCGCCAGGGGCGTCCGCCTCAATCCGAAGGACGCCGGCACCGCCGATACGCTGGTGGTGGCGGTGAAGCCGCAGATGTTCCGCGAGGCTGGGCCGGCGCTGAAGAAGCTGGTCGGACCGAATACGCTCGTGGTCTCGATCATGGCGGGCACGACGATTGCGGCGCTGGAGGAAGTCTGCGGCGGTATGGTGGTTCGCGCCATGCCGAATACGCCGGCGGCCATCGGCCGCGGCATCACCGTTGCCGTTGCGGCCAAAAATGTCAGCGCGGCGCAACGCGCCACGGCGGACGCGTTGTTGCGCGCCACCGGATCGGTCGAATGGGTCGACGATGAAGGCCTGATGGACGCCGTCACCGCCGTGTCCGGATCCGGTCCCGCCTATGTGTTCCTGCTCGCTGAAGAACTCGCCCGTGCCGGCGTCGAGGCCGGCCTGCCCGCGGAGCTCGCCACCAAACTCGCGCGCGAGACGGTCGCAGGCTCGGGCGAGCTCTTGCATCGCTCCGATCTTGATTCCGCAACGCTGCGTCAGAACGTCACCTCGCCCGGCGGCACCACCGCCGCCGCGCTCGAAGTGCTGATGGCCAAGGACGGAATGCAGCCGCTGATGATCCGCGCCATTGCCGCAGCGACGAAGCGCTCGAAGGAACTGGCGAAGTAGTTGAAGGGTGGGCAGAGCGAAGCGTGCCCACCATCACGAGCACCGTGCTGATGGTGGGCACGGCGCAGTGCGCCTTTGCCCACCCTACGGCTCAGAGTTTGCGGCTACTTCCCCGCAAGCCTCTTGTTGAAACTCTCGACGTTGATCAGCCCGCGGGCATGACGGCCTTCGCCGAGCTTGCGCGTGCCTTCGAAGGCTGCGACCTCGAAGCGGATCACGCGGCGTTCCACTGCGATCACGCTTGCCGTGGCGCGAACCGTCGCACCGACCAGCGCCGCCGCCAGGTGGCGGATGTCGACTTCGGTGCCGACCGTGACCCAACCCGGCTGCAGCGAACCGCGGATGGCGTCGCCGGACGCCATCTCCATCTCCAGGATCATCATCGGCGTCGCGTAGACCATCGGCATGCCGGGCACGAAATGCCCGACCGTGCGCTCCGCCGGCACGACCAGCGTCCGCTCGGCGCTCATGCCGATCTTGATGAAGTCACGTGCGTCCATGGAAATTACCTTCATCCTCCCCTGGAGGGGGAGGATCGGTTCGCATGAAATGCGAACCGAGGTGGGGTGACGGTCTTTCAACGCGAACACTGTTGGATGCGGAGGGACCGTCACCCCACCCCGCCGCTCATTGCATGAGCGTCGACCCTCCCCCTCCAGGGGAGGGTAGAACATAGAGCTACTTCTTCGCCGCGGCCGCGCGTTCCACGAACGTCTTGCCGCCCTTCATCTTGTGGGCGAGCGGCGCTTCGTTGATCTGGATCACGACCGCATCGGCATCGACGCCGAGATTCTTCACCAGCGCCTGGGTGATGTCACGCATCATGCCGGCCTTCTGTTCGTCGGTGCGGCCGAAGGCCATGCTCACGGTGATCTCAGGCATTCTCGTTTCTCCCTTTGCTCTTGCTACGTTCGCCACAAACTCAGTCTTCATCCTGAGGAGCGGCTCTTGGCCGCGTCTCGAAGGATGGCCTCATTGTCCTCATGGTTCGAGACGGCGCAAGGGCGCCTCCTCACCATGAGGGCATCAATTCCACTTCACGTCATGGCGCGCCAGCACTTCGCGCACCTTTGCGACGATGTCGCCTTCGGCGCAGGAGAACTGCGCCGGCCGCGTCTCGCGCCATTCCTGATTGGAGGCGATCGCGGCGGCCGCCTTTGCGCCGTCGATCAGATCCTTGATCTGAATTTCACCGCGCGCCTTCTCGTCCGAGCCCTGGATGATCACGCAAGGCGAATTGCGGCGGTCGGCATATTTGAGCTGGTTGCCCATGTTCTTGGGGTTGCCGAGATAGAGCTCGGCGCGGATGTTGGCGTTGCGCAGTTGCGCGACCATCTTCTGGTAATCGGCGACGCGGTCACGGTCGAACACGGTAACGACAACGGGCCCGAAGTCCGCCCGCGTGTCGAGCTTGCCCAGCATCGTCAGCGCCGCCTGCAACCGCGACACGCCGATGGAAAATCCCGTCGCCGGCACCGGCTCGCCGCGGAAACGCGATACGAGGCCGTCATAGCGCCCGCCGCCGCCGACCGAGCCGAAGCGAACGGGGCGGCCCTTTTCGTCTTTGGTTTCAAGCGTGAGTTCGACCTCGTAAACCGGGCCGGTGTAATATTCGAGGCCGCGCACGACGGAAAGATCAATGCAGATGCGATCCTGACCATATCCAGATGAATAGACTAGGTCATTGATTGACCCGAGTTCAGACAGTCCCAGCTTGAGAGACTCCGGTGCATCACCTTCGATCACCCCATCGAACAAATCGGGCCGAAACGCATTGCTGGGTCTGAGCTTCGTGCTTTCCCATGCCTTTATCATGGCTCCAATCTGCTCGATCTGCAGCGGGTTCAGATTGGCTCCCACTGTGAAATCGCCACTCTCATCGCGCCTGCCTGCTCCCAGTAGCTTCTGCACCTCTGGCCATTCAAATTTGTCCAGTTTGTCCAAGGCACGCAATACACTGAGCTTCTGTTTGGGCTCCGTGATTTTCAATGCCTCCATCACACCATCAAGCACCTTGCGGTTGTTCACCTTCACGACGTAGCTGCCGCGGGGAATCCCCAGCGCTTCCATCGTGTCCGCCGCCATCATGCACATCTCGGCGTCGGCCGCGGGCGAGGCGGAGCCCACCGTGTCGGCGTCGAACTGCATGAACTGGCGGAAGCGGCCGGGGCCGGGCTTTTCGTTGCGGAACACATAGCCGAAGCGATAGGAGCGATACGGCTTCGGCAGCGCGTCGAAATTTTCCGCGACGTAGCGCGCCAGCGGCGCGGTCAGGTCGTAGCGCAACGAGATCCATTGCTCGTCGTCGTCCTGGAACGAGAACACGCCCTCGTTGGGCCGGTCCTGGTCGGGCAGGAATTTGCCGAGCGCGTCGGTGTACTCCATCGCCGGGGTCTCCACCGGCTCGAAACCGTAGCGCTCGTAGACCTCGCGGATTTTCTCGACCATCTGGCGCGTGGCGGCAATCGCCGCCGGGGAACGATCTTCCAGCCCGCGCGGCAGGCGGGCGCGGAATTTCTGCGGTTTTTTGGATTTTTCAGCCATTTTTATCCACAACGCTTGGCCGGCGTTGGTAGCAGCAAGTGCCGCAGCGGGAAAGCGGCTTTTGGCCTCGCGAGACGGGCCAGGGCTGCACGATTTTCGCGCCGCCCGCCCGGCTAATTCGGCTCAAACGCCCCTCGCCCGCTTTATGGCGTCTCCATCCGCGCGCGCATCGCGTCAGCGTCGGCTTTCGGAAGCGCCTTCAGCGACGGCTTGATGGTCTCGCCGCCGACGATCTTGCCGTTCCGCATGAACATCCAGTCGGTGATATCGGCCTCGGTGAACTCGGTCAGGTCGCCGGCCTTCTTGCCGGGCAGATCACGCGGCGCATTCGCGAACTTTCCGGAGTAACGGCCATCCGGCCGCTTCTTCACGTCGGCGATCCAGATGTGCTCGCCGCTCGTCCTCGCGCCCGGGAAGCGTACCTTGAGGGAGTGACCGGTTTCGGATGATTTCGGAGCGTCGTACGAGGCCCAGAACGTCGGCAGGGTGGCTCGTCCCTTTGCAATCGCGGCATTCATTTCCGGGTTCGCGGTGCTGAAGTCGATCACGGGCGAGCGATCTTGCGCGCTTGCGGCGGTGGGGGAGCCGAAAAGCGCGAGCACTGCCGCGGCGACGGCCGCGACGAGGTATTGGGATGCTATCGGGAGAGCTGAGTTCATGGGCTTTCCAAGTAATGGTTTGGATTTAAGTTCCGCGGAGTTGGTCGAGCGAGACTTCCGAAGAGTTCTCGGACGTTGCAACAAGGGAGGTCTTAACCTCGCCCCGCTTGCGGGAAGAGAGAGTGAGAATCCGGTCTAAGCCGCCACAGCATTGCCCTTCGGTTGCACCTCGGCCGCATAATCGGCCATCAACTGTTCGCAAATCCTGCCCGGCGTGAACTTCCACTCCGCGATCTCCGCCACCGGCGTCACTTCCGCCGCGGTGCCGGTGATGAAGCATTCAGCGAAGCCATCAAGCTCCTCTGGCGTGATGCGGCGTTCGATCACCTCAATGCCGCGCCGCTGCGCAAGCTCGATCGCGGTGGCGCGGGTGATGCCGGCGAGGAAGCAGTCGGCGATCGGCGTGTGAATTTTTCCATCTTCGACAAAGAAGATATTTGCGCCGGTGCATTCGGCGATGCGGCCCTGCCAGTCCAGCATCATGGCATCCGCATAGCCCGCGCGCTCCGCTCTGTGCTTGGAGATGGTGCAGATCATGTAGAGGCCGGATGCCTTGGCCATCGCCGGGATAGTTGCCGGATCGGGCCGCCGGTATTCCGCCATGCACATGCGGATGCCCTTCAGCTTCTCGGCCGGATCGAAATAGCTCGGCCAATCCCAGGCGGCGATGGCGAGATGGATGGTGTTTGATGGCGCCGAGACGCCCATCATCTCCGAGCCGCGCCAGGCGATCGGACGCAGATAGGCGTTGGGCAGATTGTTGCCGTCGATCACCAGCTGCTTTGCGGCGTCGATCTCGGCGACCGAATATGGAATCTCGAAATCGAGAATGTTGGCCGAATTTTTCAGCCGCTCCGAATGCGCGGTGCCCCTGAAAACCCTGCCGCCATAGGCGCGCTCACCCTCGAACACGCAGCTCGCATAATGCAGGCCATGGGTGAGGATGTGCAGGTTGGCGTCGGCCCACGGGACCAGCCTGCCGTCATACCAGATGACGCCGTCGATGTTGTCGAATGAAACGCCCATGGTCGCTCTCCTCGATTGACGCGGTTTCAAAGGGCCGCGCGTCAGCCTTCGCGCGCCCTAGGGGACGCGCGCTGCCAAAGCGCTCAAGTGATCTATTGCCAGAGCGGCGGAAAAATTCCGCTGCCGGTCACATGACCTTTCGGATCCAGTCGTGCGGGTCGGGCGCGCGGCCGTACTGGATGTCGACCAGCTTCTTGCGCAGCCCCATGGCGACGGGACCGGCCGCGCCGCCGCTGATGAGGAAATCGCCGCGCGTGGAGCACACCTTGCCGATCGGCGAGATCACGGCCGCGGTGCCGCAGGCGAACGCCTCCTTCAGCTTTCCGCTGGCGGCATCCGCGCGCCACTGGTCGATCGTGTAGGTCTCCTCGCGCACCGGCGTGCCGGAATCCTTCGCCAGCGCGATGATCGAATCGCGGGTGATGCCCGGCAGGATGGTGCCGAGCGGCGGCGTGACGAGCGAGCCGTCCTCGAACACGAAGAACACATTCATGCCGCCAAGTTCTTCGACATAGCGGCGCTCGACCGCATCGAGGAAGACGACCTGGTCGCAGCCGTGCTCGATGGCTTCGGCTTGCGCGCGCAGGCTCGCGGCGTAATTGCCGCCGCACTTGACGGCGCCGGTGCCGCCGATCGCGGCGCGGGTGTAATTCTCCGATACCCAGATCGACACCGGCGCGGGTCCGCCCTTGAAGTAGGAGCCGACCGGCGAGGCGATGACGGCGAAGATGTATTCGGATGACGGCTTCACGCCGAGGAACACCTCGCTCGCGATCATGAACGGCCGCAGATAGAGACTGCCCTCGCCGCCCGGAATCCAGGCGCTGTCGATGCGCACGAGTTGCTCGACCGCCTCGATGAAAACGGACTCGGGCAACGGCGCCATCGCCATGCGATCGGCCGAATTCCGGAAGCGCCTTGCATTGGCGTCGGGGCGAAACAGGTTGACGCCGTTGTCGCGCTTGTAGGCCTTGAGGCCCTCGAAAATTTCCTGCGCGTAGTGGAGGACGGCGGTGGCCGGATCGAGCGGGAAGTTCGCGCGGGATTCGACGCGCGCGTCGTGCCAGCCCTTCGCCTGGTTGTAGCGGACGATGGCCATGTGATCGGTGAAGATCCGGCCGAAGCCCGGATCCACGAGCTTTGCCGAGCGGTCCTGCTCGGATGTCGGGTTGGCCGCAGGCTGGATGTCGAACTTCAAACTCATTTTGTTGCTTCCCGCTGTCGAAACCGGCGCGATGTCTGCCGCCGGCCTGCCCCTCCGCACCGGCTGCCTGTCTCGCAGCCGGCTTCCATCGCCGGCAGGTCCCACAGGACATGCTTTTGCGGAATGCCGAAGTCCAGTATGTTTGCCGATATGCCGCTCGACAATCGCACGGTAGTCCAATTTGCGGCCGTTGCCGCCATCGCTGGCTTTTCCGGCTGCCTGATACGTCGCCAGGATCGAAACGACTTAAAATTTCGCCGTGGCTGGCAGTTTTGTAACATTGAACCCAAGATATGTCAACATGACTGACATAAATTTCTCAAGGCTCGCCGCGGACCCCGATTCGAAGGGGGCCGAGACGACGTCCCCTGCCGCGCGGTCCGGTGAATTCCGCTGGGACATCATCGAATTGCTGTTCTTTGCGTACCGCGACTTCGTCGGCGATGCCGACCACGAGCTCGAGGCGTTCGGGTTCGGCCGCGCCCATCACCGGGTGATGCATTTCGTCTACCGCTATCCCGGCCTCAAGGTCGCCGACCTCCTGGACGTCCTGCGTATCACCAAGCAGTCGCTCGGGCGCGTGCTCAAGCAACTGCTCGATGAGGGCTACATCATCCAGAAGACCGGCAACAACGACCGCCGGCAACGCCTTCTTTACGCCACCCCCAAAGGCGAAGCGCTGGTGGCGAAACTTGCTGGATTGCAGACCGATCGCATCACGCGCGCGCTCGCGGAAATAAGTCCCGACGGCGTCGCGGCGATCAACCAGTTCCTGCGCGCGATGATCGATCGCGACGATCCGGACAAGGTGCTGGAAGCGATCTTCGGGACCGGCAGCAAGAAACCAAGGGAGTGATCGTGCCGCAAGGAGCAACCATCGCTGCAGCGACTGCGCGTACGCCGCTGCAGCCGGCCGACGACGCCCCGCATCTGTTGCTCGTCGACGACGACCGCCGCATCCGCGACCTGCTGTCGCGGTTTCTCTGCGGCGAAGGTTATCGGGTCACCACGGCCTCGAGCGCCGACGACGCCCGCGCAAAGCTGCTCGGCCTGCATTTCGATCTGCTGATCCTCGACGTCATGATGCCAGGCGAAAGCGGCTTCGACCTCGCGCGCTTCATTCGCACCTCCTCCTCGGTGCCGATCATCATGCTGACGGCACGCCATGAAGCCGAGGCCCGCATCGAGGGCCTGCAGATCGGCGCCGACGACTACGTTGCAAAACCGTTCGAGCCGCGCGAACTGATCCTGAGGATCGGCAACATCCTCAAGCGCACCGCACCGCCGCCGGTGGAAACGCTGGAGCAGATCGCGTTCGGGCCGTACGTCTATCATCTCGACCGCGGCGAACTGCGCCAGGGCGACGAGATCATTCACCTGACCGACCGCGAGCGCGAGATGCTGCGCATCCTCGCCGCCAACCCGGGCGAGACCGTGCCGCGCGCGGCGCTGACCGGTGACGGCACGGTGAACGAGCGCGCGGTCGACGTGCAGATCAACCGCCTGCGGCGCAAGATCGAGCGCGATCCTGCCAATCCGCTGTTCCTGCAGGCGGTGCGCGGCATCGGCTACCGCCTGGTCGCGGCGCCCTGAGCCGATACTGATGAGCACGCTCGACACCGGCCTGACGTTCATCCGCAACGCGTCGCAACGCGTCTCGGCTGCCAATGGCTGGATGGGCAACGCGTTCAAGGGCTGGATGCCGACCGGCCTCTACGCGCGCGCGCTGCTGATCATGATCGTGCCGATGGTGGTGCTGCAAACGGTCGTCGCGTTCGTGTTCATGGAGCGGCACTGGAACACGGTGACACGACGGCTGTCGGCGGCAGTGGTGCAGGACATCGCCAGCCTGATCGACGTCTACAAGGCGTTTCCGCAGGACAAGGACCGCGCGCAACTCCGCCGCATCGGACAGCGGCTGCAACTCGTCGTGGATTTTCTGCCCGTCGGCGACCTGCCGCAGCCGGGGCCGAAGCCGTTCTTCTCGCTGCTCGACCAGACGCTCTCGGTACAGATCGGTCGCCAGATCGGCCTGCCGTTCTGGATCGACACCGTCGGCAAATCCAACCTGGTTGAAATTCGCATCCGGCTCGACGACGCCGTGATGCGCGTGTTCGCGCAGCGCAGCGCCGCCTATGCCTCCAATTCCGAGATTTTCATCTTCTGGATGCTCGGCACCTCGTCGATCCTGCTGATCGTCGCGGTGCTGTTCCTGCGCAACCAGATCAGGCCGATCCTGAAGCTGGCGGAGGCCGCCGAAAGTTTCGGCAAGGGCCGCGAAGCGCCGAATTTCCGTGCCCGCGGCGCGCGCGAAGTGCGGCAGGCGGCACAGGCGTTCCTGGAAATGAAGGCGCGCATCGAACGCTCGATCGAGCAGCGCACCGCGATGCTGGCCGGCGTTTCGCACGACCTGCGCACCATCCTGACCCGCTTCAAGCTCGAACTGGCGCTGATCGGCGACAGTCCTGAAGTCGACGGCATGCGCAAGGACGTCGACGAAATGTCCGGCATGCTGGAGGCTTACCTCGCCTTTGCGCGCGGCGACAGCGGCGAGGTCGCACAACCGACCGACATGGCGATGGCGCTGGAGGAATTGCGCAGCGACGCCGAGCGCAACGGCCACGCCGCGACGGTGACGTTCCACGGCCTGCCGGTGGTGACGGTGAAGCCGGCGTCGTTCAAGCGCTGCCTCGGCAATCTCGTCTCCAATGCGGCACGCTACGCCGACACGATTTCGATCACCGGCCACCGCGATCATCGCTACCTGACGGTGACGATCGACGACGACGGGCCGGGAATCCCTGCCAACATGCGCGAGGAAGTGTTCAAGCCGTTCCTGCGTCTCGACGATGCCCGCAACCAGGACGAGGGCGGCACCGGCCTCGGCCTCGCCATAGCCCGCGACATTGCCCGCTCGCACGGCGGCGACATCACGCTCAGTGACAGCCCGATGGGCGGACTGCGGGCGGCGGTAAGGGTGCCGGTGTAGCGGCGCAGGCGCTACGAGCCGGCGCCTATCCTACTTTGCATGGGGTTGTTTTCGATAATTTGTGTCCGGGCTCGGCAGTGTGCCCGCCAAAGCCAACGGCGAAGCGGTACCAGTCCGGCCCCGACGGCTACTTCGCCTGCGCCTTCGGGATCAGGTCCTTCAGCTTTTCCATGTCCTTGATGTTCATCTTCATGCCGCCGGGCATCACGATGTCGCCAGGCTTCTGATCGGCCTTGCAGGCACCGAGCCATTTCGCCTCGATCGTCGTCGTACCGCCCGCCGGGCCACGCTCGCTCCGCACCGTCGACTTCACGGTGTAGGCGGAATTGAAGTCGCCGGTGATTTCCGCATGCGAGGCGATCGTCACCCCGGAGATGCTGCAGATGGAATCGCTGACATAGCCGGTCGCGGTCTTCTGGGTGTCCTGCTTGGAGCACATCTCCTTGCTCATCGGCGACATCGCCGTTGCCATGTCCTTGTCGGTGGTCGCGTCGGTGCACTGCTGCATCGTCATTTCGGGGGACTGCGATCCGGCGCGCTGCACCTTCATCTCCCAGAGGCCGGCCTTGCGCACCGGCAGTTCAACCGCGCCGGCGGCGCCGGCCGGCAGCAGCGCCAGCAGCGCCAGCGCCGAACCAAATGACAGAAGCTGTCGCGTCATGCCCGCGCTCCCGCAGAGTGATGTTGAAGTGGAAGGGGTGGCTGCGCTCAGTAGAGCGTGCGCAGCGGCCGTTCGGCGGCGCCATAGGGCACCCAGCGGCAGGCGAACGAAACGTAACCGCCATAATAGGCCTGTACGCTCAGGAATTTCACCACCTTGCCGTAGGAGGCGCAGTGATCGACCGCGAGTTGGCGCGCATCCGTCTGGGACGCCAGCGAGTAGGCGATAATCCCGCCGGTGTCATTGCCCTTGAACGGCGGCACCGTATCGGCCTGCGCCGGCGCACCCGCCAGCATCGCGCCGCCCATGACAAACAGGCACACAACCAGGCCCAGGGCCCCAATCCTTCGCATCGCAGACTCCATTTCGTCCGAAGCACACCATAATGCGCACAACCGGCCATGGAAAGAATGGTTGCGACAGGAAGCAGACTTGCCTGTCAGGTGTTGCCGCCTTGCACTTGACCTTGTCGGGGCTTCGCGGCACCGTTCCACAGTTATCTTACGGGCGGATTCCCATGCGCAACCTGTTCACATCCTTCAGAGCAATCGGCCTCGTGGCGGCGGCAGCGGCCCTGCTGGTGTCTGGCCATGCCGCCCAGGCCGCCAATCCGTTCGAGCTGAATTTCTGGCTGTCCGGCCCGCGCTATGACGGCCGCGTCGCACCGTGCGAGGCGGCGCTTCCGACCATCACCTCGCAATTCCGCGAAAAAGAGAGCACGTTCTGGAATTCGGCGCTGGCGATCACCGGCTTCAGCCGGATCCACGAAACGGCCTTCAGGCCCTGGCAGTCCGACAACATCCCGCGGCGCTTTTGCAGTGGCGACGTGATGATCAGCGACGGCAAGATGCGCTCGGTGCACTATTCGATCATCGAGGACGGCGGCTTTGCCGGCTTTGGCCAGGGCGTCGAGTGGTGCGTCACCGGGCTCGATCGCAACTGGGCCTACAGCCCCGGCTGCAGGGCCGCACGTCCCTGATTCTCTCCCTCTGAATTCTCTTCCCCTGAATTCTGCCAGCGCTGCGACGGCCTCGCGGATATCGGATGCGCGTCGTTTTTGTTCTTGAAATGTTCCGGTTCCCTGCTAGGCTTGGGTCAAGCCGAGTAAGGGGGGCGTCCGATGTTTCGATCCGTCAAGATTTCGCTGTTTCTGATCTCGCTGGCTTTCGTTATCGCAGCCTCCGGGGTGGTGTCAGCCCAGGACCGCCGGCAAAACGCCCCGGGCGCGTTTGATTTCTACGTGCTCGCCCTGTCGTGGTCGCCCTCGTTCTGCGAGGCCGCTGCAGAGCGTGGCAACAGCGGGCGATCACAGCAGATCCAGTGCGGCCGCCCCTATTCCTTCGTGGTGCACGGCCTGTGGCCGCAATATGAGCGCGGCTTCCCCGAATATTGCCAGCGGCCATCGCCGCGGCTCGATCGCAACATCGTGTCATCGATGCTGGACGTGATGCCGGCCCCCGGGCTGATCTTCAACCAGTGGGACAAGCACGGCACCTGTTCGGGACTAGGCGCGCGTGCCTATTTCGAGGGTATCCGCAAGGCTCGCGCAGCGATCAAGATTCCCGAGCAGTTCCTGGACCTTTCGGAGCCGAAAACCATCGCCCCCAGCGACATCGAGGAGGCGTTCGTCAAGGCCAATCCGGGTTTGAGCAGCTCGGCGATCTCGGTGGTCTGCACCAGCCGGCGCCTGAGCGAGGTGCGAATCTGCATGAGCAAGGACATGCAATTCCGCGACTGTAACGAAGTCGACCGCCGCGCCTGCCGGCGCGACGAGGTGGTGATGCCGCCGGTTAGGGGCGGCTGAGCCGATCCCTGCGCGCATCCGGACCCGACGATAAGAGCATTCGCGTTGCACGGACCTGCCTCAGGCGGGTCTGCGCTCCCGGCCATCCACGCCTTTCCTGTCGTCTGCATGGCGTGGATGGCCGATCTCCAGCCCCACTTGCGCCGGAGCGTTCGCGGAGGGCGACAAGCCCGGCCGCGACGCGTAGAAGACGAAGTCTGCTCCAATTGGCCAGCCCCTTCCATGAATTATCGACACGCCTTTCAGGCCGGCGGCTTTGCCGATGTCATCAAGCACATCGTTCTGGTACGCATGCTGACCTATCTGCAGGAAAAGCCGGCAGCGTTCCGCGTCATCGACACCCATGCAGGTGCCGGACGCTATGACCTGTCAGGCGACGAGGCCCGCCGCGGCGGCGAGTGGCTGACCGGGATTGCCCGGGTGATGCAGGCGCGGTTCTCTGAAAGCGCGCTGCCGCTGGTGGCGCCCTATCTCGACATCGTCAGGGCTTTCAACCCGCCGGGGGAGCTCAAGGCCTATCCCGGATCGCCGCTGATCGCCCGCGCGCTGCTGCGGCCGCAGGACCGGCTTGCGGCTTGCGAAATCGAGCCGAATGCCCGCAAGCAACTGATCGATGCGCTTCGCCGCGATGTCCAGGCGCGGGTGGTCGACCTCGACGGATGGACGGCGCTACCGGCTTTCGTACCGCCGAACGAGCGGCGCGGCCTGGTCCTGATCGACCCGTCCTTCGAACAGAAAGACGAGTTCGAACGGTTGGCCGACGGCTTCGCCGAAGCCTACGCAAAATGGCCGACCGGCAGCTATCTGATCTGGTACCCCGTCAAGAGCCGCCGCGCCACCGACACCCTCGCCCGCCAGGTCGCGGCGGCGGCCGCGGCCAGCAAGCCGCCGGGAAAGTGCCTGCGGCTCGAATTCAGCGTCGCGCCCCAAATGGCGGGCGGTCCCCTCACCTCTACCGGCCTGCTGATCGTCAACCCGCCGTGGACGCTGGCCGGCGAGCTCAAGACGATATTACCCGAGCTCGAGAAGCCGCTCGGCCAGGGCGGCGCAGCGCGTTTCAGGCTCGAGACGCCCAAACCCTGAATCAGGCCCGGCCTGGCCGGGAGCCCTCGCGCAGAATCGGAAAAGTGTGATTAGGGCGTAGGCAACGCGCGCAAAACAGGTTTATGCTCAGGCTGTTGGGACTGGCTTTACGTTCCGCTTCCGCGAATGGTTGCGGCGGAGTGATCAAGGCCGAATAAAAAATCCAGGCCGGCCGGGCGTGAACCCGATCGGCTCAGGTGGCCAAGCTTCCGGCAGCGAAAGTCCGGTCGGCCGATACGCGAATTGCGCGTACCGGCGGAGCAATACGGGGGAGGACTTTCCCGATGGCCATGACTGGTACAGTCAAGTTCTTCAATGGAGAACGCGGCTACGGCTTCATCAAGCCCGATGACGGCGGCCGCGATGTTTTCGTTCATATTACCGCAGTCGAGCGGGCCGGATTGAAGGACCTGGCTGAAGGACAGCGCATTACGTTCGAGGTCGAGCCCGACAAGAAGGGCAAAGGCCCGAAAGCAGTCAACCTTGTGATTTCATCGTGAGCTGACGCTCGCGCGTGGACTCGGACTGTAGCCTGCGGATTTTGACTGGCGCGGTGTCGCTGCTCAGGCTGCGGAGTCTTGCGACATTTGTGCGGACCTGCCGCAAGACAAAAAAATCCCGGCGGCTTGTCGCCGCCGGGAGGTGTTAGCCGACAGTTTCTTTGTTCTCAGAACCGATAGTTCACGCCGGCTCGTATCAAGCCGAACCCGTAGCCGTTCGACGCGCCTGTAATGACGAAGTTGCTGCTGGCCAGATCGACATAGAGATATTCGATCTTGGCGCTCCAGTTCGGGGTAAGGCCCATCTCGGCGCCGGCACCCAGTGTCCAGCCCGCAGTGGTGTGCGTTTCCGAAAGGCCGAACGTGGTGGCACGGAGTTCGCCGAAGGCCAGACCGCCGGTGCCGAAGAACAGCACGTTGTTGAACGCGTAGCCGACGCGGCCGCGGACCGTGCCGAACCAGGGGTTGGAAAATTTCCACGGCGCAAAGGTCTCTTCAGCGCCGGATGCCTGGATGTCGCCCTCGATGCCGAACACCCACGGCGTACCGTTCTGCCAATTGAATCCGGCCTGAACGCCGCCAGCGACACCGGAAGGATCGACCGGATTGTTGGAGACCGAGCCCCAGCCATAGCCCAGGTTGGCGCCGAGATAGGGACCGGCCCAGCTGTAGGAGTCGAACCGCTGGTTGCTGGTGTAGGTGCGTCCGTAAAGGTCGGCCGCCTCGGCCGACGGGGTCGAGCTTGCGGCGATCAGCGCCAGGGCGCCCCACACAAACTTTTTCATCACGCAACTCCACGCAACTGCCGCAACCGCGCCGGCTCGGCCTGGTTACGGAACTCCAGTCATTTCCTGCACGATTTATCGAGAGTTTTAAGTTAAAGGGTTGTTAAGTCGGGGTTACCTCCCGCTCATCATTCTTAACAACGTCTTACCGGCGCGTTCGTGGACCCACCGCAAGCGCTGGCGATGCCGCCTTCAAGCGCTTAAATTCGGCCCCATGGATCACGATTCTACCGACCATCCGAAAGCCCCACGAAAGGCGCGGCGGGGTTCCGCTTCGGATTTGCCGCCTCAGGACCAAACCTCTCAGGAACTGCCTGCCGCTGACCTTGATCCCGCAATGTCGGCGGCGGAGGAAGATGAAGAGGCACGGCTGCCGGACGTCCCGGAGGAGCCCACCGAGGCGGTCGCCGAGGGCACGCTCGCGATCGGCCATGCCGCGATCGAAAACGCGGTGCGGCTGGCGCCGACCTCACCCGGCGTCTACCGCATGCTCAATGCCGCCAGCGATGTGCTCTATGTCGGCAAGGCCAAGAACGTACGCAAGCGTCTTTCGTCCTACGCGCGCGTCAACGCGCCGCTGCCGGCGCGCATCCTGCGCATGATCGCCGCAACCGTCACGGTCGAAATCGTTTCCACTACCACCGAGACCGAAGCGCTGCTGCTGGAAGCCAATCTGATCAAGCAGCTGCGGCCGCGCTTCAACGTGCAACTGCGCGACGACAAATCGTTTCCCTATATACTGATCACCGGCGACCACTGGGCGCCGCAAATTCTCAAGCATCGCGGCGCGCAAAGCAGACCGGGCCGCTACTTCGGTCCGTTCGCATCCGCCGGCGCGGTCGGCCGCACCATCACGGCGCTGCAGCGCGCGTTCCTGATCCGCTCCTGCACCGACGGCTTTTTTGAAAGCCGCACCCGTCCCTGCCTGCTCTATCAGATCCGCCGCTGCTCGGGCCCCTGCACCGGCGAGATCGACTTTCCCGGCTATACCGAGCTGGTGCGCGAGGCCAGCGACTTCCTGTCCGGCCGCAGCCATCTGGTCAAACAGGAGCTCGCCGGCGAGATGGAGAAGGCCTCGAACGAACTCGAATTCGAAACCGCGGCGCTGTATCGCGATCGACTTGCCGCGCTGTCGGCGATCCAGTCGCAGCAGGGCATCAATCCGCGCACCGTGGAGGAAGCCGACGTGTTTGCCATCCATCAGGAGGGCGGCTATTCCTGCGTCGAGGTTTTCTTCTTCCGCACCGGGCAGAACTGGGGCAACCGCGCCTATTTCCCGCGCGCGGAGAAGTCATTCACGCCGGAGGAAGTGCTGGGCTCTTTCCTCGCGCAATTCTACGACGACAAGCCGCCGCCAAAGCTCATCCTGCTGTCGCACGAGATCGAGGAAAGCGCGCTGCTCGCCGACGCGCTCGCGGTCAAGGCCGGGTTCAAGGTTGAAGTCTCCACGCCCAAGCGCGGCGAAAAGAAAGAGCTGATCGCCCACGCGCTGACCAACGCGCGCGAGGCGCTGGGTCGCAAGCTGAGCGATACCGCGACCCAGAGCCGGCTGCTGCAGGGCATGGCGACGACGCTCGGACTGCCGCAGCCGCCCCGGCGCATCGAGGTCTACGACAACAGCCACATCCAGGGTACCAACGCGGTCGGCGCGATGATCGTGGCGGGGCCGGATGGATTCATCAAGAACCAGTACCGCAAGTTCAACATCAAGTCCGAGGGCCTGACGCCCGGCGACGACTACGGGATGATGCGCGAGGTGCTGGAACGGCGCTTCAAGCGGCTGTTGAAGCCGCCGGAGGGCGACGCCGCCAACCCCGCAGCGGACGACGATTCGTTCCCGCAATGGCCCGATCTCGTCATCATCGACGGCGGCCGCGGCCAGCTCAACGCCGTGCGCGAAATCTTCCAGGGCCTCGGCCTGACCCAGGTGTCGCTGATGGCGGTCGCCAAGGGCCCGGAGCGCGACGCCGGGCGCGAGACCCTGTTCATGCCGGACCGCGAAGCCATCAAGCTCGAGCCGCGCGATCCCGTGCTGTATTTCATCCAGCGGCTACGCGACGAGGCCCACCGGTTCGTGATCGGTTCGCATCGCAAACTGCGCAAAAAGGACATCCGGGAAGCCGGGTTGCAGGAAATCCCGGGCATCGGCCCGTCACGCAAACGTGCCTTGCTGCATCATTTTGGAACGCTGAAGGAGATCGAGCGGGCCTCGATCGCCGATCTCGGCAAGGTTCCGGGCGTCAGCGCCGAGAGCGCCCGCAAGATTTTCGAGTTTTTCCATGCGCAGCCGGGTTAAACGGAATGCGGGTTTCACATGGGCGTCGCCTGCGACAGATGATCTAGGCCCGCACGGTTGACCTTCACGCTCCAGCGGTATTGGTAACACGGATGAACATCGCGACCACCAGGGGACAGACCAAGAGCATGTCCCTGCCGAATATCCTGACCTACGCGCGCATCGCCGCCATTCCGGTGGTGGTCGGCTGTATCTACTGGCAATCCATCATGGACGGCCCGCTGTGGCTGCGCTGGGTGGCGCTGGCAGTCTTTCTCGCCGCGGCAGTTACCGACTATCTCGACGGCTATTATGCACGGATATGGGACCAGCAATCGGCATTCGGCCGGATGCTCGATCCGATCGCCGACAAGCTGTTGGTAGCATCCTGCCTCCTGATGCTTGCGGCCGACGGCAGCATCAATCGCTGGACGCTGTGGGCGGCGTTCGTGATCCTGTGCCGCGAAATCCTGGTTTCGGGTCTGCGCGAATACCTCGCCGCGTTGCGGGTCAGCGTACCCGTGACCCAGCTCGCAAAATGGAAGACCACGGTGCAACTGGTGGCGATCGGCTTCCTGATCGCCGGCGAGGCGGGCGAAGCGATACTGCCCTGGACCACGCTGATCGGCATTCTCCTGCTGTGGATCTCGGCGCTGGTCACCATTTACACCGGCTGGGACTATTTCCGCGCCGGCATCCATCACCTCATCAAGGAGGATGAGGGATGAAGGTCAAATATTTCGCCTGGGTGCGCGAGCGGGTCGGAATCTCAGAGGAAACCGTCGAGCCGCCGGCGGACGTGCGCACGGTGAGCGACCTGATCGGCTGGCTCTCCAGCCGCGGCGATGGCTATGCCTACGCCTTCGAGAAGCCGAAGGTGATCCGCGCCGCGATCGACCACAGCCACGTCAAGCCGGAGGCTGCGATCTCGGGCGCCCGCGAGATTGCATTCTTCCCGCCGATGACCGGCGGTTGACCTGCCCATGTCCGTCATGGCGACCATTCGCATCCAGGAAGGCGATTTCGACGTCGCGCAGGAAATCGCGGCGTTGAGCAAGGGCCGCATCGATGTCGGCGCGGTCGTCACCTTCAGCGGCATCTGTCGCGGCGACGACAATGGCGAGGCGATCGCCGCGCTGACGCTCGAGCATTATCCGGGCATGGCGGAAGCGGAAATCGGCCGGCACGCCGACGAGGCGCTGTCGCGCTGGCCGCTGCAGGGCCTCACTGTCATTCATCGGTTCGGCCGCATCGCGCCGGGCGAGAACATCGTGCTGGTCGTGACCGCTTCGTCGCACCGGCAGGCCGCCTTCGAAGCCGCGGAATTCCTGATGGACTACCTGAAGACGAATGCGCCGTTCTGGAAGCGCGAGGAAAGCCTGGAAGGCGCAAGCTGGGTCGAAGCGCGCGACCATGACGATGCCGCGGCGGCGCGCTGGACCAAATCGTGATGGCCAAAGCCCGCAAGCCGGCAGTGAAACGTCGCGGTACCGCATTGAAGTTTCCAAAAGTCGGCGCCGGTGAATTGCTGACGCTGCTGGATTTCGCCCGCTATGGCATGAGCCGCTTCGTCGAGGCCGAACTGGTGTTCGCCCACGGCACCACCGATCCGCTCGCGGAAGCCGCCTTCCTGGTCTGCGAAGCATTGCATCTCCACCCCGACCAGTTCGAGAGCTTTGCGACCGCGCGCGTAACCGCCGCCGAAGGCAAGAATATCCTCGATCTGTTCGCGCGCCGCGTCACGACGCGAAAGCCCGCCGCCTATCTCGTCAACAAGATCTACATGCGCGGCCTACCCTTTTATGTCGACGAACGCACCATCGTGCCGCGCTCATTCATCGGCGAATTGCTGGAGCAGCATTTCGGCGGCGACGAAGATGAGGATGCTGGCTCGCTGATTTCGGATCCGGCAGATGTCGAGACCGTGCTCGACCTCTGCACCGGCTCGGGCTGCCTTGCCATTCTGGCAGGCCTGCATTTTCCGAACGCTGAAATCGACGCGGTCGATATTTCCAGGGATGCGCTTCAAGTGGCAGCGCGCAATGTGAGCGCTTACGGACTGGAGAATCGGCTGACGCTTCACCGCGGCGATCTGTTCAAGCCGCTGGGTGACCGGCGCTACGACCTGATCATATCCAACCCGCCCTATGTCGACGCAGAAGGCATGGCGAGCCTGCCGCACGAGTGCCGCGCCGAGCCCAAACTCGCCTTCGACGGCGGCGTCGACGGCCTCGACATCGTCAGGCGCATACTCGACGAGGCAGCCGCGCACCTGACGCCGCAAGGCGGGCTGCTCTGCGAAATCGGCCGCTGCCGCCCGCAACTTGAAGCCGCCTATCCGCAACTGCCGCTGCTATGGCTGGATACCGAGGATTCCGAGGGCGAAGTATTCTGGATCGCCGCGGCCGATCTCTGATTTGCGCGGAAATATCACGGCGCGCCGGCGTTCCCGTCTGGCGGCGAAAATGATAGCCTCGCCGCAGCCCAACCCCGGACATCGAAGAGGCCGCCCATGCTGGACAAGAGCCCGCGCCCCAAGCCCGTCAATGTGCCGAACGATCTCGCCGCGCACTGGATGCCGTTCACCGCCAACCGGGCGTTCAAGAAGAACCCGCGGCTGCTCGCCGGCGCCAGGGACATGCACTATTTCACCGTCGACGGCCGCAAGATCATCGACGGCGCCTCGGGCATGTGGTGCACCAATGCCGGCCACGGCCGCACCGAGATTTCGTCGGCGATCGCAAAGCAGGCCGAGGCGCTGGACTATGCGCCGCCGTTCCAGTTCGGCATCCCGCAAGCCTTCGAACTCGCCAGCCGCATTGCAGAACTCGCGCCCGCCGGTCTCGACCACGTGTTCTTCTGCAATTCCGGCTCGGAAGCGGCCGACACCGCGCTCAAGATCGCCCTCGCCTATCACCAGATCAACGGCCAGGGCAGCCGCATCCGCCTGCTCGGCCGCGAGCGCGGCTATCATGGCGTCGGCTTTGGCGGAACTTCGGTGGGCGGGATCGTCGGCAACCGCAAGCTGTTCGGCTCGCTGCTGACAGGCGTCGACCACCTGCCCGCCACCTACGATCGCGACAAGCAGGCGTTCAGCAAGGGCGAACCGGAATACGGCGCGCATTTCGCCGACGAACTGGAACGTCTCGTCAATCTGCACGGCGCCAACACCATCGCCGCCGTGATCGTCGAGCCGATGGCCGGATCGACCGGCGTATTGCCGGCGCCGAAGGGCTATCTCAAGCGGCTGCGCGAGATCACCCAGAAGCACGGCATCCTCCTGATCTTCGACGAGGTCATCACCGGCTATGGCCGGCTCGGTTTTGCTTTTGCCGCCGAACGCTACGGCGTGGTGCCCGACATGCTCACTTTTGCAAAAGGCATCACCAATGGCGCAGCGCCGATGGGCGGCGTGCTGGTGCGCGACACCATCCACGACGCTTTCATGAACGGCCCGGAATACGCGGTCGAACTGACCCACGGGTATACCTATTCGGCCCACCCGCTGGCCTGCGCCGCGGGACTTGCCACCCTCGACATCTACCGTGACGAAAAGCTGTTCGAGCGCGCCAACAAACTCGAGCCGAAATTCGCCGACGCCGTGATGTCGCTGCGTCAGGAAGCGGGCGTGCTGGATATCCGTACCGTCGGCCTGACAGCCGGCATCGACCTCGCGCCCGTTGCCGACGCGCCGGGCAAGCGCGGCTTCGCCGGGCTCAACAGCGCCTTCCACGACAACGACCTGATGGTCCGCGTCGCCGGCGACACGCTGGTCCTGACCCCGCCGCTGATCATCACCGAGGACCAGATCGGCGAGATCATCGAAAAGGTCACCAAGGTCATCCGCGCGACGGCGTAAGCGCCTTCTCTCCGCGTCCCGGCCTTGAGCCGGGACCCCATTTCCACGCCACAATTTCAGGAGTTTCAGGTAGGTCCCGGCTCAAGGCCGGGACACGAGACCGCAATCGCAGTTCCGGCCGTATCAAAAAGAACACAGGCCCTGCGAATCAACATTGGTGGTAATGTCGCAGCGCTCGGGGGCGCGCAGACTGAATCATGCAAAAACTTGCGCCTGTTCCCGGGTGAAGGCAGTTCGGACCTTTAGGGCGTAGCGCGCGACATGATTCGCATTTCGACGATTTTCATCGCCATCTGCATGGTGCTCTTGGCAGCATCCCTCGGACTGGTGCTGCATGCGATGGCGGGCTTCAACAGTTCCGAAGCCGCGATCGTGTCGCTCACGGCGTTGACTTTCCTGATCCTCTACAATGCCGTGTCGATGCGGCTGCGCGACCGCTCCGATGTCGGCGGCCAGATCGCCGACCTGTCCCGCGGCACCGCCGACCTCGCCCGCCAGGTCGCCGAGTTCGGCCGCCGGCTCGCCGCCGTCGAAGGCCGGGTGGTGTCGGCGCACTCCGCAGGCGCCGACCGCATCCAGGCCGTGGTGGGCGAAATCAACGAATTGGGCGTGCTGGTCAAGCAACTGGCCGTCTCGGTCGCCAGCCACGACGACATGCTGTCCGCAGCCGCCGCGGCACCCGCCCCGGCGAGCAAGCCTCACTTCGAGCCGGCGAATGAGCAAACGTTCACTTCCGAGCCGGCCCCACCCGCCATCGCGAGACCGGCGCCGGTTGCCGTCGCAGCGCCGGCGCCGGCCGTGGTCGCGGAGGCCATTGCAGCCTCGCGCAACCAGGCGCAGCTGCTTGCCGCGGTGAAGAACGCCATCGAGGAAAGCCGCCTCGATATCTACCTGCAGCCGATGGTGACGCTGCCCCAGCGAAAGGTGCGGTTCTACGAGGCGGTGACGCGGCTGCGCGACGAGCGCGACCAGGTCCTTGCCGCCGACGATTTCATCGCCGTCGCCGAAGCCGGCGGGCTGATGGGCAAGATCGATCACATGGTGATGCTGCGCTGTGTCCAGGTGCTGCGCCGCCTGATGGTTCGCAACAAGGATGTCGGCGTGTTCTGCAACGTCTCGGCGGCGACGCTCGGCAACCCGACCAACTTTGCGCAATGCCTCGATTTTCTCGAGGCCAATCGCGCGCTGGCGCCATCCTTCGTGCTCGAATTCAAGCAGGCCGCATTCCGCCGTCTGGGCCCTGCCGAAACCGAGCATCTGGCCGCGCTGTCGCAGCGCGGTTATCGCTTCTCGATCGACCATGTCACGGATCTGCGGATAGAACCGCGGGAACTCGCCGACCGTGGCGTTCGCTACATCAAGGTACCGGCGGCATTGCTGCTCGACCCCAAGCAGAATTCCAGTTCCGACATCCATCCCTCCGATCTTTCCGATTTGCTCGGCCGCTTCGGCATCGACCTGATCGCCGAGCGGATCGAGGGCGAGCGCGCCGTGGTCGATCTGCTCGACTATGACGTCCGCTTTGGGCAGGGCTTCCTGTTTGCCCCGCCGCGGCCGTTGCGGCCCGAAGGGGCATCTGCTACCGGCGGGGCTACCCCGAACAAGGAATCCGGCAATTCCAATGCCCCGAATGGCTCCATTAACCCCGTTTCCCTCCCCCAACCCGCCGTTGAGCCTGCCATGCGTGCGACCGGCAATGCCGCGCTGGCGCGCCGCGCTGCCGGACCGGGCTAGCGGACGTCCGAAATCATGACCTCGCTACGGTTTGCCGAAAGGCTGAGCGAGCTCGTGGACGGCGTCGAGGTCATCCTCTCCGATATCTGGGGCGTGGTGCATAACGGGCTCGAGTCGTTTCCCGACGCCTGCCAGGCGCTGCATACCTTTCGCGAGCGCGGCGGCACCGTCATCCTCATCACCAACGCGCCCCGGCCGGCAGACTCGGTACAACGGCAATTGCGCAAGCTCGGCGTCGCCGATGAAATCTATGACGCGATCGTCAGCTCCGGCGACCTGACCCGGCACTTCGTCGGCGATCACCCCGGCAAGAAGATGTTCTGGCTCGGTCCCGAGCGCGACAGCTCCATTTATCGCGGGCTCGACGCCGTGATCGCGCCGCTGGAGCAGGCCGACTACATCGTCTGCACCGGCCTGTTCGACGATGAAACCGAATCCGCCGAGGACTACCGCGGGATGATGCTGCAGGCGCGCGAGCGCAAGCTGCCGCTCATTTGCGCCAACCCCGACATCGTCGTCGAGCGCGGCGACCGATTGATCTACTGCGCGGGCGCGATCGCCGAACTCTATCGCGAACTCGGCGGCGAGGTGATTTTTTACGGCAAGCCGCACCGGCCGATCTACGAGCGCGCGATGGCGCTCGCCGCCGAGCGCCGCGGCCATCCCGCACCGCTGGACCGCGTACTGGCGATCGGGGATTCGGTGCGGACCGACCTGACGGGCGCCCACGGCTTCGGAATCGATTGCCTGTTCGTGACCCGCGGCATCCATTCCGAGGATTTCGAGGGCATCGACCAGCTCGATCCGGCCTCGGTCAAGGAGCTGTTCGGCCACCCACCGAAGGCGCTGATGCGGGAATTGCGCTGGTAGCCCAACGAAAAATGCCCGGGATCGACCCGGGCATTTCTAATTCCGTTGAGCGTTCGACGTTCTCAAGCCGTCGCCATGTCCGGGAAGACCGCCTCGATCTTGGTCTTCAGCGTGGCCGCATTGAACGGCTTGACGATGTAATTGTTGACGCCGGCCTTCTTGGCCGCGATCACGTTCTCGGTCTTGGATTCCGCCGTGATCATGATGAAGGGCGTAGTAGCGAGGTTGGGATCGGCGCGGACTTCCTTGAGCAGGTCGTAACCGGTCATCGGCTCCATGTTCCAGTCGGAGATCACGAGCCCGTATTTCTTGCCGCGCATCTTGTCCAGCGCCTGCGATCCGTCGCTGGCATCGTCGATGTTATCGAACCCGAGCTGCTTCAAAAGATTTCGGATGATTCGGATCATGGTGCCATAGTCATCAACCACCAGAACCGGCATGGATAAATCAACCGCCATCTCTTCCCCCACTGCAACGCTTACGCAACAAAATATCCGCAGGCCTGCGCGACCCGCAGTCCTCCCCCAAGACGTAGCATCAGCCGTTAAACAGCCAGTTAATCGGGCCCGGGCGGATTGCACTGACCGGCCCGCTTGACTTGGCAGGCAGCGCCGCGTCACGGTCCGACCGCGTTCGCCGAGCCAGAAAATTCCTGAAGAATCCCTGAAATGACACCTGAATTTACCGTTATACGGGACACTACCCCTGCCGCCGCGATCCCCCGCGGCGCCGTGGTCGCCATGGGCAATTTCGATGGCGTCCACCTGGGCCACCGCGCGGTGATCGCCGCCGCGCTGCGGATGGGCCAGGCGCACGGAAAACCGGCGTTTGCGGTCACCTTCGAGCCGCATCCGCGCAGTTTCTTCAGTCCGAACAGCCCGCAGTTCCGTCTCTCCGACGAGACCAACAAGCTGCGGCTCTTGGCCGGGACCGGGCTCGCCGGTGCCGTGGTGATGACCTTCGACAAGTCCCGCGCCGGCACCTCGGCGCAAGATTTCATTCACCATGACCTGATTGAGCGTCTCGGCATCTCGGGAATCGCGGTCGGCTACGACTTTCATTTCGGCAAGGGCCGGGTCGGCTCGCCGGCCCTGCTGCTCAGCGAAGCGCCGCGGCTCGGGATCGAGGTCGACGTCCAGGCCCATGTCGATATCGAGGAACGTCCGGTTTCCTCCAGCGCGATCCGCATGGCGCTGGCGGAGGGCCAGATCGACGACGCCACCACGATGCTGGGCGGACCGTGGTTCGTCAGCGGCGAGGTGATCCATGGCGAGAAGCGCGGCCGCGATCTCGGCTATCCCACCGCCAATATCCGCCTCGACAAGAATTGCAGCCTCAAGCACGGCATCTACGCCGTGCGGGTCGGCCGCGGCGCCGAGCGGTACGATGCAGTGGCAAGTTTCGGCCGCCGCCCGACCTTCGATAACGGCGCGCCGCTATTGGAAGTGTTCGTGTTCGACTTCAAGGGCGATCTCTACGGAACCACGCTCGACGTCGCTTTCATCGGCTTCATCCGCGACGAACTCAAGTTTGACTCAATCGACGCGCTGATTCGGCAGATGGACGACGACAGCGCGCGGGCTCGCGCCGCGCTCGCAGCCGCGCCCGATGCGTTTCCGAAGCTTGGAGCGATCAGTTGAGCAAGACCGAAAAAGAAAAAATGCTGGCCGGCGAGCTCTATCGCCCCGATGCCGAGATCGGCGCCGAGCAGGCGCAGACCAAGGCCTGGCTGGTCCGCTACAATGCCGCGCTGGCGCAACCGGTTTCGGAACGCCACGCACTGTTGCGCGAGCGTCTGGGACATGTCGGCTCCGGCGCCGTGATCCGGCCGCCGTTCTTCTGCGACTTCGGCTACAACATCAGGGTGGGCGACGGCGTGTTCATGAACTTCAACTGCGTCATCCTCGACGTCGTCGAAGTCAGTATCGGCGACCGCACCCAGATCGGACCGGCCGTCCAGATCTACGCGGCGGATCATCCCCGCGACGCCGAGACCCGCCGCGAGGGCCTCGAATTCGGCCGCCCGGTGCGGATCGGCAAGGACGTCTGGATCGGCGGCGGCGCCATCATTCTCCCTGGCATCACGATCGGCGACGGCGCCATCGTCGGCGCCGGCAGCGTGGTCACGCGCGACGTCGGCGCGGGCGTGACGGTGGCGGGAAACCCGGCCCGGCCACGGTAGAGCTGTTACCGGTTCCGTCGGGCTTTGCGATTTTCCCGGTTGGCTGCTATGGAAAGCCCCCATGTTTGCGCGGCGCACCATCAGCATTAGCGGCCCGGCTTCCGCCTGAGCGTTCAGCTCGGCGCAAGACCGGGATTTTCCTGTTCATCCGCGATCTCCTCGCGTTACGGCGCCGTTTTCGAGCCAAACCAGAGCCTTCATGTCCCAAAATCCGCAAAAGTCCGACGTTACCGACTATTCCAAGACCCTGTTCCTGCCGCAGACGGAATTCCCGATGCGCGCCGGCCTGCCCCAGCGCGAGCCGGAAATCCTGAAATACTGGAACGAGATCGACCTCTACGGAAAGCTGCGCCAGAGCGCCGCCGGCCGCGCCAAGTTTGTCCTGCATGACGGCCCGCCCTATGCCAACGGCAACATCCACATCGGCCACGCGCTCAACAAGATCCTCAAGGACGTGGTGACCAAGAGCCAGCAGATGCTCGGCTTCGATTCCAACTACGTACCGGGCTGGGACTGTCACGGCCTGCCGATCGAGTGGAAGATCGAGGAAGAGAACTACCGCTCCAAGGGCAGGCAGAAGCCCGATTTTCGCGACTCCACTGCCATGGTGGAATTTCGAAAAGAGTGCCGCGCTTACGCGACGCACTGGCTCAACGTGCAGCGCGAGGAATTCAAGCGGCTCGGCATCATCGGCGACTGGGATCATCCCTACGCCACCATGAGCTATCCCGCCGAAGCCCAGATCGCGCGCGAGCTGATGAAGTTCGCCGCCAACGGCACGCTCTATCGCGGCTCCAAGCCCGTGATGTGGAGCGTGGTGGAGAAGACCGCGCTCGCCGAGGCCGAGGTTGAGTATGAGGACTACACCTCCGACATGGTGTGGGTGAAGTTTCCGGTGACCTCGCCGGCGCATGGCGCGCTCGCCAACGCCTCCGTCGTGATCTGGACCACGACGCCATGGACGCTGCCCGGCAACCGCGCCATCAGCTTTTCGCCGAAGATCGCCTACGGCCTGTATGAAGTCACCGAAGCACCGGAAGACAACTGGGCGAAGACTGGCGACCTGCTGATCCTCGCCGATGCGCTTGCCGAAAGCGTATTCAAGCAGGCGCGCGTCACCGCCTATACGAAGCTGCGCGATCTGCCGGCCGACACGCTGGATGCGGTCGAGTGCGCCCATCCGTTGAAAGGCTTCGAGGGCGGATACGAATTCATCGTCCCGCTGCTCGCCGGCGACCACGTCACCGACGACACCGGCACCGGCTTCGTGCACACCGCGCCCGGCCACGGCCGCGAGGACTTCGACGTCTGGACCGCAAATGCGCGCGAACTCGAGCCGCGCGGCATCAACACCACCATCCCCTACACCGTCGACGAAAACGGCGCCTTCACCGACCATGCCCCGGGCTTCACGGGCCACCGTGTCATCAACGACAAGGGTGAAAAGGGCGACGCCAACGAGAGCGTGATCAAGGCGCTGGTCGAGCGCGGCATGCTGCTGGCGCGCGGCCGGCTCAAGCATCAGTATCCGCATTCCTGGCGGTCGAAGAAGCCGGTGATCTTCCGCAACACGCCGCAGTGGTTCATCGCGATGGACAAGGACATCGCCGATCACGGCGAGGCCCAGCCCGGCGACACGCTACGCGCCCGCGCGCTGCGCGCGATCTCGGTGACGCAATGGGTGCCGCCCGCCGGCCAGAACCGGATCAACGGCATGATCGCCGGCCGCCCCGACTGGGTGATCTCGCGCCAGCGCGCCTGGGGCGTGCCGATCGCGGTATTCGTGCGCGAGAAGGGCGATGGCTCGGCCGAGATCCTGCAGGACGAAAGCGTCAATCAGCGCATCGTGGAAGCCTTCATGGAGGAAGGCGCCGACGCCTGGTACATGGAAGGCGCGCGCGAGCGTTTCCTCGGGTCGCGCGCCGGCGAGGACTGGAAGAAGGTCGACGACATCTGCGACGTCTGGTTCGATTCCGGCTCGACGCACGCCTTCGTGCTGGAAGACCGCCAGAATTTCCCCACGCTCGGCGACATCGTGCGCAAGATCGACGGTGGCGACGACACCGTGATGTATCTGGAAGGCTCGGACCAGCATCGCGGCTGGTTTCACTCCTCGCTGCTGGAGAGCTGCGGCACCCGCGGCCGCGCGCCCTACGACGTGGTGCTGACGCACGGCTTCACGCTCGACGAGAACGGCCGCAAGATGTCGAAGTCGCTCGGCAACACCGTTGAGCCGCAAAAGGTGATGAAGGATTCGGGCGCCGATATCCTCAGACTCTGGGTCTGCGCCACCGACTATGCCGACGACCAGCGCATCGGTCCCGAAATCCTGAAGAACACCATCGAGACCTATCGCAAGCTGCGCAACTCGATCCGCTGGATGCTCGGCACGCTGCATCATTTCAATCCCGCCGACGCGGTCGCCTATGCCGACATGCCCGAGCTGGAACGCCTGATGCTGCACGAACTCGCCGTACGCGCGGCGATCGTGCGCCAGGCCTATAGCGAGTTCGACTACAAGACGGTCGTGGCAACGCTGTCGGCATTCATGAACACCGAATTGTCGGCGTTCTACTTCGACATCCGCAAGGATACGCTGTACTGCGACCCGCCATCCTCGGTCGCGCGCAAGGCGGCGCTGTCCACGATCGACATCATCTGCGACGCGATCCTGCGCTGGCTGGCGCCGGTCCTGAGCTTCACCACCGAGGAAGCGTGGCGGATGTACAATCCGAACGCCGAACCGTCGGTGCACCTGACGCTGCTGCCGGAAGGTCTCGAGCAGTTCCGCGACGATGTGCTGGCCACGAGATGGGAAACCATCCGCAATGTTCGCCGTGTCGTCACCGGTGCGCTCGAACTGGAACGCGCGGCCAAGAACATCGGTTCGTCGCTGGAGGCTTCGCCGCTCGTCTATGTCTCGGACAAGGATATCTTCAGCACGCTGTTCGACATCGACCTGGCCGAAGTCTGCATCACCTCGAACGCGATGGTGACCAACGACGAGGCGCCGGATAACGCGTTCAGGCTCGCCGATGTGCCTGGCGTTGCCGTCGTGGTCGAACAGGCCGTGGGCACCAAATGCGCGCGGTCGTGGAAGATCCTGTCGACCGTCGGCGAAGACCCCGAGTACCCCGACGTCTCGCCACGCGACGCGCGGGCCCTGCGTGAATGGAAAACGCTCACCGAAGGCGACAAGCCGGTCGATGAGGTCGAAGCGCCCGCCGAGCCCGTCGGGTTGGTCGAGACGCAACAGCCCGTGCAAGAGCCGTTGCAGGCGACGCCTGAGCCGGCCGCTTCAGAAGACGAAACGGCTGCCAAACCTGCCAGGAAGGTCAGAGCCCGGACGACCGCGGCCGCCAAACAGGCCGACGAAACCGAGAGCGCGGCCAGCAATACTGCTGAAGCGAATGCACCCGCTAAACCCCAGGCGAAGAAGACCAAGGCCGGGAAGGCGAAGGCCAAGAAGGCCGTGGCGAAGAAGCCTATGGCCAAAAAGGCCGTAGCGAAGAAGGCCAAAGCCAATAAGGCCAAGACCGGGAAAGCCGCGGCCAGAAAATCCAAAGCCAAGGCAACCAAATCCAGCAAGGCTTCTTCCGCCGCGAAGGGAACCAAGAACAGGGCCGCAAAGACCGCTGCGAAGAAGGCAGCGAAAAAGAACAAGAAGACTGGCAAGAAGGCGGGAAGGAAGCCGGCGGGAGCCAAGCCAAAGAAGTCGAAAAAGAAGGCGAGATAAGTGTCCGGCCTCGAACGCTCGACGACCCCTCACCTTCGCGCCGGCGTTGTCGCCGCGATGGCCACGCTGATCCTCGATCAGGCCTCGAAGCTCTGGCTGCTCTACGTGTTCGACATTGCCCATCGCGGCGTCGTCAGGGTCACGCCGTTCTTCGACCTGGTGCTGGCATGGAACGTCGGCATCAGTTTCGGCTGGTTCCAGACCGACAATCAGCTCGCCCAGGTGTTGCTGATCGGGATCAAGGCGATCGCCGTGATCGTGCTCGGGATCTGGATGGCGCGGTCGAGCACGCTGGTGGCGACCGTTGCGCTGGGCCTGATCATCGGTGGCGCGGTCGGTAACGGGATCGACCGCTTCCTCCATGGCGCGGTGGTCGATTTCGCGCTTTTCCACATCGATATCGGCGGAAAAACCTTCAATTGGTACGTGTTTAACCTTGCGGATGTGGCCATTGTTGCCGGTGTGGCGGGCCTATTGTATGATTCCTTCCTGGGGGTACCCGCCGCAAAAGCGCCCTGATCCCGGTCGATACGACCGAGGTAATCCATGCCCGCAAAAGCGGGCTGGCGCCCCTCAAGCCGGCCCCCGCCTGTTGCGGAAATTGTGAATGGGGAACAGCGCAATGCTAAAGACCGAAGCCCGCTTCTGGACGCTGCAGAATAGCTCGCTGAGCCGCGCGTTGCGGCTCGCCGCTGTTGCCTTCGGCGTCGGCTTGGTGATGGCATCCGGTCCCGTGCGCGCCGACGACGAGGACGAGGACGACAAGACCTTCGAGGAAAAGATCATCGAAGGCATCATGCGCGGCATCGGCGGCACCAACATGGAAAACCGGGGCATCGAGTATCGCGAGCGCTCGCCGCTGGTGGTGCCGCCCAAGCTGGACCTGCCGCCCCCGACCGCCGCTGCGGCCGAGGCGAAAGCGCCGAACTGGCCGAAGGATCCCGACGAGCAGCGCCGCAAGGCCGCCGTCGCGGCCCGCAAGAAAGAGAACAAGGATCCGCGCGAAGCGGCCCGTATCCTGACGCCGGCAGAGCTGGCGGTGGGCAAGACGGCCGGCACAGCGCGCAAGGACAATGATCCGGTGCAGCCCGGCACGACGAACAACAACCCGATCCTGAGCCCCTCGCAGCTTGGCTATACGGGCGGATTCAGCGGACTGTTTGGCGGCAACAAGACCGAGACCGCCACCTTCAAGGGCGAGCCGACGCGGGATTCGCTGACGCAGCCTCCGGTCGGCTATCAGACGCCGTCGTCGAACTACGCCTACGGCACCGGGCCGAGGGAATCGCTGAACAAGGAATACAATCCGGCCAAAGGCAAGTATGGCGAATAGTTAAGCATGGCGAATTGTTAAGCTCATCTCGCGCCTTCGTGACGATTGCCGATGCCTGCGCGGTGTACGATGCCGCGGCTTTATCCCGAACCGATCGTTCGGGCTGTTTCCAGCATTTGCGCGAATTCCTGTTGCAAGAGCGCTAACCACTTTTGCGGCAGACGCGCCAGATAGGTCATGATGTCATCGCACCGCTTTGCCGCCTCGCTCGCTGCAGCTTTCATCTCGATATCTGCTTTCTCTGCCAGTAGCGCGCTCGCCCAGACCACGGTCACGTCGGAACGTCCCGCCAGCTTCACCCTCGGCAACGGCCTGCAAGTGGTGGTGATCCCGGATCGGCGCACACCCGTCGTGACGCAGATGATCTGGTACAAGGTCGGCTCCGCCGACGAGACGCCGGGCAAATCCGGGCTGGCGCACTTCCTCGAACACCTGATGTTCAAGGGGACGGCCAAACATCCCGCCGGTGAATTCTCGCAGACGGTGTTGCGGATCGGCGGCAACGAGAACGCCTTCACGTCCGTCGACTACACCGGCTACTTCCAGCGCGTGCCGCGCGAGCAACTGGCGTCCATGATGGAGTTCGAGGCCGACCGCATGACCGGCCTCATCCTCAAGGACGAGAACGTGCTGCCCGAGCGCGACGTCGTGCTCGAGGAGTTCAACATGCGGGTCGCCAACAATCCTGAAGCGCGGCTGACCGAACAGATGATGGCGGCGCTGTACCTCAACCATCCCTACGGCCGGCCGGTGATCGGGTGGCGCCAGGAAATCGAGAAGCTGGACCGCGAGGACGCGCTGGCGTTCTACAAGCGCTTCTATGCGCCGAACAACGCGATCCTGGTGATCGCCGGCGATGTCGATGCCAATGAGGTCCGCCCGATGGTGGAGAAGGCCTATGGCGGCATCCCGGCTCAACCGGCCATTGCCGCGCAGCGCATCCGTCCGCAGGAGCCGGAGCCCGCAGGACCGCGCACGGTGACGCTGTCCGATCCGCGGGTTGAGCAGACCAGGCTGCGGCGCCAATACCTCGTTCCGTCCTCGACGACCGCTGCAGCCGGCGAAGGTCCGGCGCTCGACGTGCTCGCGCAGTTGATGGGCGGCGGCTCCAACTCCTATCTCTATCGCGCCCTGGTGATCGATCGCCCGCTCGCCACCAGCGCCGGCGCCGGATACCAGGGCACCTCGCTCGATCCGTCGCAGTTCTCGATCGCTATTTCGCCGAAGCCCGGCGTGGACTTTGCGCAGGTCGAACAGGTGATCGACGAAGTGATTTCAGACATCATCAAGAACCCCGCCCGCGCCGAGGACCTCGAACGGGTCAAGACCCAGCTGATAGCCGAGGCGATCTACGCCCAGGACAACCAGACCACGCTGGCGCGCTGGTATGGCGGTGCGCTGACGACGGGACGAAGCATCGACGATATCAGGAGCTGGCCGGACCGCATTCGCGCCGTGACCGCCGAACAGGTCCGCGACGCCGCACAGAAATGGCTCGACAAGAAACGCTCCGTGACCGGTTATCTGATCAAGGATTCCGCTCCGAAACGCGAGGAGAAGCGCTCGTGAACCATTTTCGGACCGGCGCGCAGCGCCTCGCATTCGGCCTGATCGCAGGCGCAGCGCTGCTGTTTGTGGTGGCCACGCCATCGCTGGCGGCAACAAAGATTCAGCGCCTGGTATCGCCGGGCGGAATCGAGGCCTGGTTCGTGCAGGATGCCACTGTGCCCCTGATCGCGATGGAGTACGCCTTCGGCGGCGGCGCCGCGCAGGATCCGGCCGGCAAGCCCGGCGTCGGCAACATGGTCGCCAGCCTGCTCGACGAGGGCTCGGGCGATCTCGATTCGAAGACCTTCCACGAACGCCTCGAGCGCCGCGCCATCGAGCTGAGCTTTACCGCGAACCGGGATACTTTCCGCGGTTCGCTGCGCATGCTCAAGGACAACAAGGACGAGGCCTTCGACCTGCTGCATCTGGCGCTGACCTCGCCGCGCTTCGATGCAACCGATGTCGAACGCATTCGCGCGCAGGTCATCTCCAGTCTGCGCCGCGAGACCACCAATCCGACATCGCTGGCGAGCCGCAAATTCCTCGAAGTCGCTTTCGGCGACCATCCCTACAGCAGGCAGGCCAACGGCACGCTGGAGAGCGTGCCGAAGATCGACGTTGCCGACCTGAAGGACTACGTCCGCCGGGTGATCGCAAAGGACACGCTGCGGATCGCCGTGGTCGGCGATGTCGACCCCGACACGCTTGGAAAGTTGCTGGACAAGACGTTTGGCGGATTGCAGGCCAAGGCCAGCCTGACACCTGTCGCCGATGTCGAGGCCGCCAAGCCGCCGCAGCGCGCCTTCATCCCGCTCGACGTGCCACAGACGGTGGTGACGTTCGGTGGACCCGGCGTTCGCCGCGACGATCCGAAATTCATGGCCGCCTATGTGGTGAACCACATCATCGGCGGCGGCAGCTTCTCCTCCCGGCTCTACAAGGAAGTTCGCGAGAAGCGCGGCCTTGCCTACTCGATCTATCAGTCGCTGCTCTGGATGGATCGCTCCGCGATATTCATCGGCAACACCGGCACCCGCGCCGACCGCGCCGGCGAAACCGTGGATGCGATCGAAAAGGAAATCCGCCGCATGGCCGAGGAAGGCCCGACCCAGAAGGAACTGGACGAGGCCAAGTCCTATCTGAAGGGCTCGCAGATGCTGGCGCTCGATACCTCCTCGAAGCTCGCGCAGGCGCTGCTGCAATACCAGCTCGACAAGCTGCCGATCGACTACATCGAGAAGCGCAACGCCCTCGTCGACGCCGTCACGCTGGACGACGCCAAACAGGCAGCGAAGAAGCTCTGGGGCCAGGGCCTGCTGACCGTGATCGTCGGCCGCGCCCCGCAGGCCGCCGCTCAGCCCGCCGTGGCGCCGCCGAAGGCGAACTGAGCCCTCCCAATTCTCCGTCATGGCCGGGCTTGTCCCGGCCATCCACGTTTTCTATACGCTGAAGTCGTGGATGCCCGGGACAAGCCCGGGCATGACGACTTTGGTGCCGCCATGCTGCGGGTTGCCCGCGACCTCACGATCGACGAAGACGATATCGACATTGCCTTCGTTCGCGCCTCCGGGCCCGGCGGGCAGAACGTCAACAAGCTCGCAACCGCCGCGCAGCTGCGCTTCGATACGCGCAAGATCACGCTGCCGGAGGACGCGGCGCTGCGGCTGAACCGGATCGCCGGCCAGCGCATGACCAAGGAAGGCGTGATCGTGATCCACGCCCAGCGATTCCGTACCCAGGAACGCAACCGCGCCGATGCCATCGACCGACTGCTCGAAATGCTGCGCGAGGCCATGGTGCGGCCGGTGCCGCGGCGGGCGACCAAGCCCACCTTCGGATCGAAGCAGCGGCGCCTCGAAGGCAAGAAGCGCCGCAGCGACGTCAAGGCAAAACGCAACACCGCACGCTTCGACGATTGAGCTAACATCCGGAAACAAAGAGCTCCGGCCGTCAGCGCGGCCGGAGCTTCTGTCTGGTGGGCAACTCCTCCGAGTAGAGCGTTACCGGCCCGTTGCTGGAGCCATCGCCCCACCACTTGTAACCTTTCCGCTGCCGGTACCCACGGTGCCCTTCGCGCCGGTCTTCGCAGCGCCCGTCTTGTGGCCGGCAGTACCGGCGTCCTCGTCGACCGCTGCCCCGCCTTGCATCTGGGTCTTGCCCGGCACGCTGCCACGGACCTTGGCGTCGGACGAGGCGCCTTGCGCCAGAACAGGACCGGCAAGCAGCGCCGAGATTGCGACAGCGATCGCCGAGGTTTTCACTAGCTTCATCCATGTCTCCAGGTTTGGGCGACGACGAGCGGTTCGGCCTGCTTTACGCGCCGTTCGCACCGAACCGCTCGTCGCCGGGTCACGCGTGGGGCGAACGGCGCAGGCGCCATGCAACCCCCGCGCTGTGGTGATCGTGCAGGGATTTCGGGGTCATTTTGCGAATCCTCGGCCACGGGCCGACCGCATATGCGGCGGCTGGAACTCACGCGCTGCGATCGGAAGATTGGAGCGCAGCAAAAGCACTGCCGCTTTTGTTCTTTGGTGAAACAGCCCGCTACTACCACCGCCAATTTTTCGCGACCTACAGTCTGTGCACGCCGATGGTGGAGCACATGGCAATGCTGCGCACGACACGGGCAATCGGTCTGGGATGTTGCGCCGCACTGCTTGTCGTAACAGTTGCCCGCGCACAGATGGCGCTGCCCGCCGCCAAGCCGCCGGATGGAACGACGCTGTTCAAGCAGCAATGCGCAACCTGCCACACCACCAACCTGTCTGACCCGGTGCGCCAGGGACCGTCGCTGTTCAAGATCGTCGGCAGGCAGGCGGGCAAGGTGGACGGCTTTCGCTACTCCGCCGGCTTCGCCCAGGCCAGCTTCGTCTGGGACGACGCCAGGCTCGACGCCTATCTCGCCAATCCGCAGGCGACGATCCCGGGCTCCAACATGGCCTACCGCCAGCCCAAGGCGGAAACCCGCGCCGCCATCATCGCTTACCTGAAGGAGCTGAACTGAATGGCAAAGCCTGTTCATTCGATGATCCGCGTGTTCGACGAGGCGAAGTCGCTGGACTTCTATGCACGCGCCTTCGGGCTCGAGGTCGCCGATCATCTCAAGTTTGCGGATTTCGCGCTGATCTACCTGCGTCATCCCTCCTCGCCGTTTGAGGTCGAACTGACCGTCAATTTCGATCGCAAGGAGCCCTATGCGCTCGGCGACGGCTACGGCCATCTTGCCGTCGTCGTCGATGATCTCGAGGCCGAACACGCACGGTTCGAGAGCGAACGCCTGTCGCCCGGCCCGCTGCGCGACTTCAAGCACGACGGCAGGACGCTGGCGCGCTTCTTCTTCGTCGCCGATCCGGACGGCTACAAAATCGAGGTAATCCAGCGCGGTGGGCGCTTCGGATAATCGCAATCAACAAGCATTCCAGGGAGGACGCCAATGAGAGAAGTCGATCGTCGAAGCAAATATGACCGCCGCGTTTTTCTGAAGGGCGCGGCCACCGCGGTGCCGGCTGTCGCGATCGCGAGCAGCGCGGGCGTTGGCGTCAGCGACGCCTGGGCCAACGACGCCACCGCGCTGACGCCGGCGACGCTGAAGACGCTGGTCAAGGTCGCCCGCGATATCTATCCGCACGACTTCCTGGGCGACAGCTACTACATCACCGCGGTCAAGCCGTGGGACGGCAAGGCGGCAAAGGAGCCGGCAACCAAGTCGCTGATCTCGGACGGCGTCGCCCAACTCGACAAGGCGGCGAACGACCGTCACAAGGTGCCCTACGCCCAGGTGCCCTGGGAAACCGAACGCGTCGTGCTGCTGCAGCAGATCGAGCAGACGCCGTTCTTCCAGAAGGTCCGCGGCGACCTCGTCGTCTCCCTCTATAACCAGAAGGAGCTCTGGCCCAAGTTCGGCTACGAGGGCTCTTCCGCCGAGTATGGCGGCTACATCACGCGCGGCTTCGCCGACATCGACTGGCTCCCGAAGGCTTGAAGCGCCGCGGGCAACGAACGGTCAGGGAGGAATTCAACATGGCAAAATTCGATCTGAATGACAGCGGCGTGGTCGTGATCGTCGGCTCGGGCGCCGGCGGCGGAACGCTCGGCAACGAGCTGGCGCAGAAGGGCGTCAAGGTCGTTATCCTCGAAGCCGGATCGCGCATCGAGCTGCAGGACTTCGTCAACGACGAATGGGAGAGCTTTTCCCAGCTCGCCTGGTCCGACATGCGCACCACATCGGGAAGCTGGCGCGTGGCGAAGGATTTTCCAAACCTGCCGGCGTGGATCGTGAAGGCGGTCGGCGGCTCGACCACGCACTGGGCCGGCGCCTCGCTGCGCTTCGACGAGCACGAGTTCAAGGTCAAGAGCACCTATGGCGGGATCGCCGGCGCCAACCTGCTGGACTGGCCTATCACGCTCGCCGAACTGGAGCCGTGGTACGCCAGGGCGGAGGACAAGATGGGCGTCACCCGCACCAACGGCATCGCGGGCCTGCCGGGCAACAACAATTTCAAGGTAATGGAGGCCGGTGCGAAAAAGCTCGGCTACAAGACCGTGCACACCGGCAACATGGCGATCAACAGCGCGCCACGCGACGGCCGCGGCGCCTGCCAGCAGATCGGCTTCTGCTTCCAGGGTTGCAAGTCCGGCGCCAAATGGTCGACGCTCTATACGGAGATTCCGAGCGGCGAAGCCACCGGCAATCTCGAGGTGCGCCCCAACAGCATGGTGATCAAGATCGAGCACGACGCGTCCGGCAAGGTGACCGGCGTGGTCTATGCCGACGAGAGCGGCGCGATGCAGCGCCAGAAGGCGCGCGTGGTGGCGGTCGCCGGAAACTCGATCGAGAGCCCGCGGCTGTTGCTCAACAGCGCCTCGAACATGTTCCCGAACGGTCTCGCCAACTCGTCCGGACAGGTCGGCCGCAACTACATGCGGCACATGACCGGCAGCGTCTACGCAGCGTTCGAAAAATCCGTGCACATGTATCGCGGCACCACCATGGCCGGCATCATCCGCGACGAGGCGAAGAACGACCCCAAGCGCGGTTTCGTCGGCGGCTACGAGATGGAGACGCTGTCGATCGGCGTGCCGTTCATGGCCGCGTTCCTCAATCCCGGCGCGTGGGGACGCTCCTTCACGTCGGCGATGGAATCCTATCCGCGGATGGCCGGCATGTGGCTGGTCGGCGAGGACATGCCGCAGGAAACCAACCGCATCACGCTCGACGCGAAGGCCAGGGACAAGTTCGGCATGCCGGTGGCGAGCGTGCATTTCGACGACCATCCGAACGACATCGCGATGCGCAACCACGCCTACAAGCAGGGTGCCGCCGTCTACGAGGCCGTCGGCGCCACCGTGACCTACCCGACGCCGCCCTACCCGAGCACGCACAACCTCGGCACCATCAGGATGAGCGACAAGCCTGCGGATGGCGTGGTGAACAAGTTCGGGCAGGCCCACGACGTCAAGAACCTGTTCGTCTCCGACGGCAGCCAGTTCACCAGCGGTGCCGCCTGCAATCCAACGCTGACGATCGTTGCCCTTGCGATCCGGCAAGCGGACCACATCGCCGGCGCGATGCAGCGCAAGGAGATCTAGTCCTGACAAAACGGAAGCGGCTCGGTCCGGAATGGATCGAGCCGCTTCTGCTTGTCGATCGGAGAGAACCTATTCGGCCGCGTCGAGCATGGCAGCGGTACCGCCACTGAATTCCGGCACAGCGGCGGCGCTCTTGGCGCGATAGATCAGGCAGGAGCAGCGCAGCAGCGAGGCGAAATTCCTGACCTCGCCGTGATGGTCGAGGACTTCGTCGTGCAGCGTGGTGAGGAACTTGGCGAGGCTCATCCCCTCCTTCGCCGCAATCTCCTCCAGCGTGTCCCAGAACGACATTTCGAGCCGGATCGAGGTGCAATGGCCGCCCATCCGCAGCGATCGGGTCTGCGATTCATAATCGCGCTGGGCCTGATGCGCGAACAGATGGCACATGGCATTCCTCCCGTCAGATTATAATTTTTCTAAACGATATACCCGGCCACGCTACCTCACAATCCCAAGTCGGATTTCAAGCCCGATGCCGCAAACCCGCCGGGAGCGAATCTCAGTATCTTCAAGGCGATAATCGGCCTTCATCCCCAGCCCGGCACTGATTCGGCATGCATTTGCCACCGCTGGCGCCTAGAATGGCGCTCCGTATCGAATCGGCGCGTCAACCAGCCCATGCCCGTCCGTCAGCTCCCCGAACAGGTCGTCAACCGCATCGCCGCCGGCGAGGTGGTCGAACGTCCCGCGAGCGTGGTGAAGGAACTCGTCGAAAACGCCATCGACGCGGGCGCCAGCCGGGTCGACATCTTCACCGACGGCGGCGGCCGCCGGCGGATCGGCATCACCGACGACGGCAGCGGCATGACCCATGGCGATCTGGCGCTCGCCGTCGACCGCCACGCCACCTCCAAGCTCGACGACGAGGATCTGCTGCGCATCCGCACGCTCGGGTTCCGCGGCGAGGCCCTGCCCTCGATCGGCGCGGTGGCAAGGCTCGGCATCACCACGCGGCATCGCAGCGAACCGCACGCCTGGTCGCTGTCAGTCGAAGGCGGCGAGAAGTCACTGATCATGCCGGCGGCGCTGTCGCAAGGGACTCGCGTCGAGGTCAGCGATCTCTTCTACGCCACGCCGGCGCGGCTGAAATTCCTCAAGACCGACCGCACCGAGGCCGAGGCGATCCGCGAGGTAGTGCGGCGGCTCGCCATGGCGCGGCCCGATATCGCCTTCACGCTCGCCGGCGAGGAACGCGCGCCGGTGACCTGGGCCGCCGCGCTGCCAGGTGCTGCCGGCCGGCTGACGCGGCTCGGCGATATCCTGGGCAGCGATTTCCGCGCCAGCGCGATCGAAGTGCGCGCCGAGCGCGAGGGCGTCGTGGTCGAAGGCTTTGCCGCTGCGCCGTCTCTGACGCGGGCCAATGCGCTCGGGCAGTATCTGTTCGTCAACGGCCGCCCGGTGCGCGACAAGCTGATCCTCGGCGCGGTGCGCGCGGCCTATTCGGATTATTTGCCGCGCGATCGCCATCCTGTCGTGGCGCTGTTCGTGACGCTGGAACCGCACGAGGTCGATGCCAACGTGCACCCGGCCAAGACCGAGGTGCGGTTTCGCAACGCCGGCCTCGTCCGCGCGCTGATCGTGCACGCGCTGAAGGAGGGCCTCGCCCGCGAGGGCCGCCGCACCGCCGCCAATACCGACGGCGCGGCGCTTTCAGCGTTCCGTCCGTCTTTTGCGCCGCGCCCGAACAACTGGGACTGGCGCGCGTCGCCGGCCTATCCGGTCAATCCCGCGCCCTCATTCGGAGGCGCGATGGTGTCCGCACTCGCCGAAGCCGGCCAGGCCGCCTTCGATGTCGGCACGCCGACCGCCGACGTGCGTTTCGAAGCTCAGCCTGCTGCTGATTTGCTCGACCGTCCGCTCGGCGCGGCGCGCACGCAGATCCACGAGACCTACATCGTGTCGCAGACCCGCGATGGCCTCGTCGTCGTGGACCAGCACGCTGCGCATGAGCGCATCGTCTATGAGAAGCTGAAGGCGTCGCTGGCGAAGAACGGCGTGCAGCGGCAGATATTGCTGATCCCCGAAATCGTCGAACTCGACGAAGCCACCGTCGAACGGCTGCTCGATCGCGCCGAGGAGCTCGCATCGTTCGGCCTTGCGATCGACTCCTTCGGCCCCGGCGCGGTGGCCGTCCGCGAGACGCCGTCGCTGCTCGGAAAGGCGAACGCGGCTGGACTGTTGCGCGACCTGGCCGAGCACATGGCCGAATGGGATGAAGCCTTGCCTCTGGAGCGCCGCCTGATGCACGTCGCCGCCACCATGGCCTGCCACGGTTCGGTCCGCGCCGGCCGCCGCCTCAAGCCGGAAGAGATGAACGCGCTGCTGCGTGAAATGGAAGACACCCCGAACTCCGGCCAGTGCAACCACGGCCGCCCGACCTATGTGGAGCTGAAGCTCTCCGATATCGAGAAGCTGTTCGGGCGCAGGTGAGGGTTTCGTAGGGTGGGTTAGCCGAAGGCGTAACCCACCGAGGCTCCGCGAAGGCGGCGGATTACGCTTCGCTAATCCGCCCTACAAATCGCAAGAACACAAACTCCGTATCGTCATACGCCCGCCGCTCCAGTTCTTCGAAGCCCTCGGGCACAACGAACGCCGCAGCCTTCGCCTCCTCCACCACCAGCAACGCGCCCGGCGTCAGCCAACCGCCATCGCGCAGCGAGACGAGCGACTTCTCCGCCAGCCCCTTGCCATAGGGCGGATCGAGAAACGCCAGCGCGAACGGCTCGACCGGATGCGCCGGGCCGAGATTGGTGGCGTCGCGGCGATAGACTTTTGTCACCCCGCCCAAGCCCAGCGCCTCGACATTGTTGCGCAGCAGCGCGCGCGCTTCCGCGCCGTTGTCGACGAACAGCGTGAACGCCGCCCCGCGCGACACCGCCTCGATGCCAAGCGCGCCGGTGCCGGCGAACAGGTCGAGCACGCGCGCGCCTTCGATCGGATTGTCATAGGCGTGAACCAGAATATTGAACACCGACTCGCGCAGGCGGTCCGCTGTTGGGCGAATTTCCCGCGAGGAAGGCGAGGCCAGATTGCGGCCCTTCAGTCGTCCCCCAACGACACGCATCGGCTGCTACTCGTCCCGCGGCTTGAGGTCGCGCTTGCCGTGATAGCCGCGCTTGGCGCGGCGCGGCGGGCCGTAGCCGTTGGCTTCGTCCTCGTTGCGGGCGCGCGCCTCCTCGCTGCCGGTGCGCTGCACCAGCACGCGGCGGCCCTTGCGATCTGCGATCAGCGCGCTCTTGCCCGCCGGCTTGATCGGCTTCTTGCCGCGCGGCGCATCGTCTTCGTCCTCGGATCTCTCGCCAGATTTTTCACCTTGCATCGGCCGATTGAAATCAGCGCCCGCGAGCGCCGCGATCTTCTCGCCGAGCTGCTCGCGCAGCACGCGGGTCTTGACCTCTTCCACTTGCCCCTCGGCGAGTTCGCCGAGTTGGAACGGGCCGTAGGAAACCCGGATCAGCCGGTTCACCTCGAGACCGAGATGCGCCATGACGTTACGCACCTCGCGATTCTTGCCTTCGCGGATCGCGAACACCAGCCAGACATTGGCGCCCTGGTCGCGCTCCAGCGTCGCATCGATCGAGCCGTATTTGACGCCGTCGACCTCGACGCCCTTCTTGAGTTCGTCGAGTTGCGCCTGCGTCACCTCGCCATGGGCGCGAACGCGATAGCGCCGCAGCCAGCCGGTGTCGGGCAGTTCGAGCGCGCGGGCGAGCCCGCCGTCATTGGTCAACAGCAGCAGGCCCTCGGTGTTGAAATCGAGCCGGCCGATCGAGATCAGCCGCGGCAGGCCTTCCGGCAGGTTGTCGAACACCGTTGGCCGCCCCTCGGGGTCGGCATGCGTGGTCATCAGTCCGCGCGGCTTGTGATACATGAACAGGCGGGTGCGCTCGCGCGGCGGCAGCACCTTGCCGTCGACGGCGACGACATCGTTCGCGGTGACGTCGAGCGCCGGCGAATTGATGACCCGGCCGTTGACGGTGACGCGGCCCTGCGTGATCAACTCCTCGGAATCGCGGCGCGAAGCGAGGCCGGCGCGGGCCACTACCTTTGCGATCCGCTCGCCGGCCTTTTTCGGCTTCGGCTCCGCGCGCGGCGCACGCCTGTCGGTGTCGGACGTACGCTCCCGATAAGCGCCACGGCCGCCGAACGCCGGGCGCTTTGCAAAGATCCTGCTGTCGTCCTCATTGTCGCGCCGCGGCCGGTCGCTGAACCGCCCTTCGCTGCGCGGATGCTCCTGCCAATCGGTACGCCCGGCTGGGCGCTCGCGATCATGGTCCCGCTCGCGCGGACGATCGAATTTCGGCCGGTCCTCGCGCGCACGCGAAAACCGCGGGCGTTCGTCGCCGCTCCGCTCGTCGCGCGAGCGATCGAACCGCGGCCTGTCAAATTTGCGCGCGCCGTCGCGCGATGGACGGGAATCGCGGCCGCCGCGATCGTCGCGCTTCTGCCACGGCTTGTCCTCGCCCCGCTCGGGCCGATCGCCAAAATCCTTCCGCGGTCCACGCGAAAAGCGCTTCTCGCCGTCGCGCGGCGGGCGGTCGCCGAAGGAGCGTTCTCCGCGCGGACGGTCGCCATCCTTCCGGAAGCCCTCGCCGCGTGGCGTATAGGGCCGCTTGTCGCCGAACTTCTTCTCAGCGAAGCGTCCGGCCGGGCGCCCCTCGTCGCGACCGCGGCGCGGGCGATCCTCGCGATCCTCGCGCGGGCGAAAATCCTTGCGCGGGCCGCGGTCGGGCCGGTCGCCGCGGGGGCGGTCATCCCGCTCAAACCGCGCCCGGGGCCGGTCGCCGAAGTCGCGGCGCGGCGGGCGGTCGTCATCACGGCGAAACGAGCCACCCTCGCGCTTGCCGGCGTATGGCTTCTTGCCGAACGATTTTGCGCCGTCGGGCTTGCCGGCATAGGGGCGTCGCTCGCTGCCACGCTCGTCTTCGCCCCGGCCGGCAAACCCGCGCTTGGCGAATTTCTTCTCCGGCCCCCTCGCCGCCCCGGAGCGGCCTTTGCCTCCGCGGCCCTCGCGGTCGCCGGCGCGGCCCTTCCCCTCGCCGGCGCGGCCCTTGCCGCCGCCCGGCCGATCACGCCGGCCGCGGGAATCGTTGTTTTTGTCGCTATCGCGGGGCATGAAGGGTCTCTCGGGTACGGATGAATTGCCAATCAGGAAGCGGATGGGCTGTCATAGCGATAACGCGCGCGCACTTTGCTCAAGGCGCATTCTCACGCAAAACCGGTATCCGCGTTTGCTGAAGGCGGCTCTCATAGCAGGTTTCTTCGAATGATACGAGGCATGACTGCCCCTTCTTTCATGGATTTGGCGCTCAAAACTGCCGAAAACGCCGGAAAATCGGGCGAAGTTCCGATCGGATGCGTCATCGTCAGGGGGCATGAGGTGATCGCCACCGCCGGCAACCGGACCCTGACCGACCGCGACCCGACCGCGCATGCCGAAATCCTCGCGATCCGGCAGGCCGCCGAGGCCATCGGGACCGAGCGGCTTGTCGACTGCGATCTCTACGTCACGCTGGAGCCCTGCACCATGTGCGCCGGCGCGATCTCGTTCGCGCGGATCCGGCGGCTCTATTACGGCGCCGCCGATCCCAAGGGCGGCGCGGTGGATTCCGGCGTGCGGTTCTTCGCCCAGCCGACTTGCCACCACGTGCCGGAGGTGTATTCGGCGGTGGGCGAGACCGAAGCCGCGACGCTGCTCAGGGATTTTTTCAAGGCGCGAAGGTAGGCGGCGGCAATTCACCCCGCCGCTGTCATCATCCGCGAAGGCGGATGATCCAGTATTCCAGAGACGGCTGTGATTGATCGAGAGGCCACGGCGTACTGGATGCCCGCCTTCGCGGGCATGACAAGTTGGGTCAGGCCGTCAGAAGGAACTCGCTCAACAATTTCCCCGTCACTTCCGGATTCTCCTCCGGCAGAAAATGCCCCGAATCCACCGGCGCGCCACTTACATTCGTCGCCCACTTCTTCCACGTGTCGAGCGGCGTCGTCGCGGCACTCGCAACCCCTGTATCGCCCCACAGTGCCAGCATCGGTACCGTGATCTTCTTTCCGGCATCGAAATCGGCCTTGTCGATTTCGTAATCGGCATAGGCGCCAGCCCGGTAATCCTCGCACATCGCGTGAATGCGGGCGGGATCGCGGAACGGCGCGAGATAGTGCTCCAGCGCGCGCGGATCGATTTCATCCAGCGTCTGCGACTTGGTCTGGCTCGCCATCTTCTGGCGGAGGAAAAATTCTCCATTACTCGCCACCAGCGTCTCCGGCAGCGGGTACGGCTGCGCCAGGAACGCCCAATGGTAGATCTTCAGCGCGGACAGCCGGTTCAGTTTCTCCCAGTAGTCATAGGTCGGCGCGATATCGAGCACCGCGAGCTTCGATAGTCGCCCTGGATGATCGAGCGCCAGCCGGTAGGAAACCCGCCCGCCACGGTCATGGCCGGCGAGCGCGAAATGAACATGGCCGAGTTGCTCCATCGCCTCGATCATCACTTTCGCCATCGCGCGCTTGGTGTAGGGCGTGTGGTTGTCGTCGCTGCGGGGCATGTCCGACCAGCCATAGCCGGGAAGATCCGCGATGATCAGCGTGAACTTGTCCGCCAGCTGCGGCGCGACGGTGTGCCACATCACATGCGTCGATGAAAACCCGTGCAGCAGCAGCAGCGGCGGCCCCTTGCCGCCGACGCGGGCGAAGATGCGGCCCGCAGAGGTATTGATCCATTCGGAGGCGTATCCGGGAAACAGATCGGCAAGATCGGGCATGGGCGCTCCTTCTCGGGCGGCGATGGTGCTTCAAACTTTGTTTGCCGTTGCCGCTGGCAGGTCGCAGGTTTATGCCATCCCCCAAGCCCGACCAACAGCAACAACACGCGAGGAAACCAGATGTCGATCGATTTTGAAATCCCGGCCGAGGCCAAGGCGATCCGCGAAAAGGTCCGCAAATGGGTGCATGACGAGTGCATTCCGGCGGAGAAGGAACTCGAGACCAAGCCGCTCGCCGAAGTGCTCGGCCCGTTGCGGAAAAAAGCCCGCGCGCAGGGGCTGTGGTGCCCATTCGTGCCGAAGGAATATGGCGGCATGGGGCTCGGCCCGCTCGCCAACGCGCTGGTGCAGATGGAGCTCGGTGAGAGCATGCTCGGCGCGCTCTCGATGAACACGCAAGGCCCCGACGATGCCTCGATGATGACGATCCTTGCCCACGGCACGGAATATCAGAAGGAGAAGTTCCTCAAGCCACTGCTGAACGGCGACAAGCGCATCTGCTTCTCGATGACCGAGAAGGCCGCCGGCGCCGACGCCACCGGCATGCAGACCACGGCCGTGAAGGACGGCAACGAGAACTACATCCTCAACGGCGAGAAGTGGTTTTCCTCCTCCGCAAGCGTCGCCGACATGGCGCTGGTGATGGCCAAGACCGACCCGAACGCGCCACGCCACAAGCAATACTCGACCTTCCTCGTCGAGCTGCCGAACCCCGGCTACAAGATCAAGCGCAACGTCGCCAACATGGCGATCGAGGGCCCCTATGACGACGTGATCCATGGCGGCCACTCCGAGATCGAGATCAGGGATCTCAAGGTGTCGGCCGACAATCTGGTCGGAGGCGAAGGCAACGGCTTCAACATGGGGCAGCACCGCCTCGCCTATGGCCGCCTGCGGCACGGCATGCACAACGTCGCCAAGGCGCAGCGCGCGCTCGACATGGCGGCCGCCCACGTCACCAAGCGCTCGACCTTCGGCCAGTTGCTCGCCGACCGCCAGGCCGTGCAGTTCATGCTCGCCGACTGCGCCAGCGAGCTCTATATCGGCCGCCTGATGCTGCTGCACATCGCCTACAAGGCCGAAAAAGGCCTCGACATCCGGCAGGAGAATTCGATCGCAAAGATCTTCCATGCCCACATGGTGCACAAGGTGATCGACACCGCGATCCAGCTCCACGGCGCGCTCGGCTTCAGCCAGGATACGCCGCTGGCGAAGTGGTACACCCAGGTGCGCGCGCAGCGGCTGGTCGACGGTCCCGACGAGGTGCACAAGTGGAAAATCGGCAAGAACGTCATCAAGGCGTTCCGCGAGCATGGGACGACGGCAAGCGCTGCGGGCGGGGATTTGCTGTAGCCGGCAAGAGGTGTCATTGCCGGGCTTGACCCGGCAATCCATCCCTTTGAACGACTTTCACGAAGAATGATGGATGCCCGGGTCAAGCCCGGGCATGACGACTGGAGTGCGTGGAGCACGCGCTCTCACAGCACGCCAGGATAAGTAACGCCACCTGACCTTCCCGATACAACCGGTGGCCGAGCCACCGCCGCTGTGGCAAGCTTCGTGCGCGACTTCCTCATCCCAATTGCACAGGGACCCAACCGGGGAGGACAGCCATGGTAGCTTACGTCGTGCTCGCGAATTTCACGGAGCAGGGAATCCGCAACGCCAAGGAGTCACCGAAGCGCGCGGAGGCCTTCAAGGCAATGGCGAAGACGTTCGGCGTGACCGTGAGAGAAATCCTCTGGACGCAAGGTCGCTTTGACATCGTGACCATCCTCGATGCGCCGGATGAGGAATCCTTCATGTCGCTCACATTGAGCCTCTGCGCGCTCGGCAATGTTCGCACCGAATCGCTGCGGGCCTTCTCGGCGGCCGAGATGACAAAGGCCGTCGGCGACATGCTTTGACGGCTGTGTTCGCCGTAGCTAGCCCTGCGCCCGCTCCTGTTCCACCGCCTGCCAGGCGATGTCGCGGCGACAAAAACCATCGGGCCATTTGATGCGGTCGACGGCCTGATAGGCGCGCTGCTGCGCTTCCAGCACGGTCTTGCCCGAGGCGCAGACGTTCAGCACGCGCCCGCCATTGGCGAGAATGGCGCCGTCCTTCGCCACCGTGCCGGCGTGAAAGATTTCCGCGCCTACGATTTTCGCGGCGTCGTCGAGACCATCGATGCGCGTCCCCTTTTTGTAGTCGCCGGGGTAGCCTTTCGCCGCCATCACGACCGTCACGGCAGGCTCGGGAAACCAGCGGACGTCAAAATTCTTCAACTGCCCGTCGCAGGACGCCAGCAGCGCCGGGACGATGTCGGACATCATCCGCAGCATCAGCACCTGGCATTCGGGGTCGCCGAAGCGGACATTGTATTCGAACAGTTTTGGTCCCTGCACGGTCAGCATCACGCCCGCGTAGAGCACGCCCTTGAACGGCATGCCGCGCTGCTTCATGCCGGCGACCGTCGGCAGGATGATCCGCGCCATGATCTGGTTGTGCACGTCTGATGTCACGAACGGCGTCGGCGAATAGGCGCCCATGCCGCCGGTGTTCGGCCCCTCGTCATGATCGAACACCCGCTTGTGATCCTGGGCGGAGGCCAGCGCGATCGCGGTGTCGCCGTCGCACAGCGCGAAAAAACTGATCTCGCGGCCTTCGAGGAATTCCTCGATCACGACCTCCGCGCCGGCCGCGCCGAATCCGCCCTCGAACATCATGGCGATGGCGGCTTCGGCTTCGGGGAGCGTCTTTGCCACGACGACGCCCTTGCCTGCGGCGAGCCCGTCGGCCTTGACCACGATCGGCGCGCCTTGCGCGCGAACGTAGGCCAGCGCGTCGGCGGCGCTATCGAAACGGCGGTAAGCGCCCGTCGGAATATTGAACTCGCTGCACAGGTCCTTGGTAAAGCCTTTGGAGCCTTCGAGCTGCGCCGCCGCCTTGTTCGGCCCAAATGCCTTGATGCCGACCGCTCCGAGATCGTCGACGATCCCTGCGGCAAGCGGCGTCTCCGGGCCGACCACGACGAAATCCACCGCGTTGCGCCGGCAGAACTCGATCACGGCTGAGTGGTCAGCGACATCGAGCGCGACGCATTCGGCTTCACGGGCGATGCCGGCATTGCCCGGCGCGCACCACAATTTGGTCAGCAGTGGGGAGGCTGCGATCTTCCATGCGAGAGCGTGTTCGCGGCCGCCGGAACCGAGCAGGAGGATGTTCATGGGGAATGCTGCCAAGTGGAGGGTTGCCGGCAATTGCGCGAGGGTTTAGCACGGCGGCGGCCCGCCGCAACAATGTGTCCATTCCTGTGTGGATATGTACCCCGGCGCTGCGACCACAACATCCAGACCTTGCGGAAGGGCCGGAAAAGGCCGATTCTAAGCCCTGATATGCCTGCTGAGAACCTGATCAACGCCCCTGAATTCACCGTCTCGGAACTGTCGTCCGCGCTGAAGCGGACGGTGGAGGACGCCTATGGCCATGTCCGCGTGCGCGGCGAAATCTCCGGCTTTCGCGGGCCGCACTCCTCCGGCCACTGCTATTTCGCGCTGAAGGACGAGAGCGCCAAGATCGAGGCCGTGATCTGGAAGTTCGCCCACGCCCGAATGCGCTTCAAGCCGCAGGAAGGGCTCGAGGTCATCGCCACCGGCAAGCTCACGACCTATCCGGGCTCGTCGAAATACCAGATCGTGATCGAGTCGCTCGAACCTGCCGGCATCGGCGCGCTGATGGCGCTGATGGAGGAGCGGAAAAAAAAGCTCGCGGCCGAGGGCCTGTTCGACGAAGCGCGCAAGCAATTGTTGCCGTGGCTGCCGGAAGTGATCGGCGTCGTCACCTCGCCGACCGGTGCGGTGATTCGCGACATCCTACACCGGTTGCAGGACCGCTTTCCCCGCCGCGTGCTGGTGTGGCCGGTCAAGGTACAGGGCGAGGGTTCGGCCGAACAGGTTGCCGCCGCCATCCGCGGCTTCAACGCGCTGCCCGAAGGGGGGCGGATTCCGCGACCTGATCTCCTCATCGTCGCGCGCGGCGGCGGCTCGCTGGAGGATCTGTGGTCGTTCAACGAGGAGATCGTGGTTCGCGCTGCTGCCGAGAGCATGATCCCGCTGATATCAGCCGTCGGCCACGAGACGGATATCACGCTGATCGATTTTGCCGCCGACAAGCGCGCGCCGACGCCGACCGCAGCCGCCGAAATGGCGGTCCCGGTGCGCAGCGAGTTGTTCATCGAGGTCGAAAGCCTGGCGCGGCGCGCCATGATTTGCTGGCAGCGCGGCCAGGAAAGCCGCCGCAATGAACTCCGCGCCGCGGCCCGGGCCCTGCCCGGCGCCGGCGAACTGCTCGCGATCCCGCGGCAACGGCTCGATCATCTTAGCGCTGCGCTACCCCGCGGATTGAAGGCGAGTACCCACGCGCACCATCGCCGGTTCTCGCAAGTGAGCGCCGGGCTGACGCTGAAGGTCCTGCGCGCGCAGGTCGCCCACGCCAACCAGCGCCTCATCGTCTCCGGCGAACGCATCAGGCTTTCCGCCCGTGCGCTGCTGCGCAATCGCAGGGATCGCTTTGCCGGGTTGGAGGTCAGGCTCAAGGCGTCAAGGCTCTCCAACGCGCAGGCGCAGCGCAACGCCATCGCGCGTAACCACGAGCGCACACAACGGCTCGCCGAACGCGCCCGCCGCGCCCTCGCGACGGCGATGCAGCGGCTCGAGGCCCGCGTCACCCACAGCGGTCAACTATTGGCGGCGCTGTCGTATCGCGGCGTGCTGGCCCGCGGCTTTGCGCTGGTTCGTGACGAACAGGGTCACGCCGTGCACGCCGCCACCGCCATCGGCCCCGGCGCGCACCTCTCGATCGAATTCGCCGACGGCCGCGTCGGCGCCACCGCAGATGCCGATCGGCCGCCCGCGACCACCGCTCCCTCAAGCCCGTCCAAGACCGAGCCGCGCGAAAGCAAGACGATCGCAGCCAAGCGCGTGACGAAGCCGGTCGATCAGGGAAGCCTTTTTTAGAGAGCTAGCGCGCCAGCCAATCCGCGACGCGCTTCTGCGCATCGGCTCGCGCCTGTGCATCTGTTCCAATGTGACCGCGTTCGGGCAACGCGGCGTCGGCGCCGGCGATCGCGCGCAGCGGAACACCGGCGCGATCGAAGTCGTGCGGCGCGGCGGGATAGACCACGATCTGGGTAAATGCACTGCGGCCGCGGGCGCCCTCCACCATCTGGCGGCAGGACTGCGGCGAACTGACGTCGTCGTTCGCGCCGATCAACAGCAGCGTCGGCACCCGGGTGCTCCAGCCAAGGCCGGAGGAGAGGCGGCAATCCGGGTAGAATGCGATCGCCGAACGGAAATCCGGCCCGGTGCCGCGCGACAACAACTGCGGACGCACCGCCCACAGCACGGCGCTGGCGCCATTGGCCCACCCGATCAGGCTGATGCGGTCATGCGCCGCCCAGGGTTGCTGCAGCAGCCACAGCCGCGACGCCTTGATATCGGCCACCCGCTCGCGGCGCGCGTGCACGCGACTTTCGTTGACGCGGCATTGCGGACCGAGTTCGCGCGAGCCGTAACTGTCCGGCAGCAACACCGCATGTCCCGTCTTCAGCAGCTGTTGCGCCCAGTCGCGGTAGCGGGCCGGCACCGGTTGCGAATCTCCGCTCAATCCACCGCAGCCATGCAGCGCGATCACGGTTGGAAACGGCCCGTCGCCGGCGGGCTTGTAGAGCTGCGCATGCAGGGTCAGGCTGGCCGCGGGGATATCGACCTGGCTCGGCGCCGGCAGCGGCGCGGCATCGGCGCGGCAGGCCGCCGCAAGGAGCGCCAGGAGTAGCGTTGCTGACAGGAGACGCATCGGTTTCAGCCGAACGGTTATGGCGCTGCAGTGCAGCGGAACTCAAGCTATCATGCAGGCTGTACGGCAAATCATCACAAGTCGGTGGGTTTCCGCAGCGGACAGCCCCACCTATCTATGATAGATCGAACCCTGGAAAATACACTTAGGCCTTGGTCTTACGGACCGGCCCATCGGAGAGTTTGACGGTGCTCAATAAATTCGGTCCCTCGGGACATGGCGAAGCACAGGTGCAATATCTGGACGGCGATTTCCGCGTGATCTCGCCGGGGACCTATGTGCGCTGCGCCATCACCGATGTGCGGATCCCGCTCGACGAGTTGAAGTACTGGAGCGTCGACCTGCAGGAGGCTTATTCAGTGCCCTCCGCCGTGCTGCAGCGGCACTATCCCGGCGCGCTGAAGGCGAAGGGCTAGCCCCGTTAGCCTGCCCTCCTCTCCCGCGCCTTGAACAGCCGATCGGCGACGAACTTGCGTAACAGTGCAGGTTCGTCGAATTCGAGCGTCACTGCGAACGGTACAACGGGCTGCGCCCAATCCGGCAGGCTGAAGCCCTGCCGCAGCCGCGCCAGATCCTTTTCAGTCGTTACCAGTGTCAGCCCCTCACGTCTTGCCTCGTCGATCAGAGGGGCAATCTCGGCTCGCGAGTAGGGATGATGATCGGCGAACGCGCGCTCGCGAACGACGTCGATGCCGCAGGCGCGCAGCGTGGCAAAGAATCGTGCGGGATCGCCGATGCCGGCAAACGCCAGCACGCGCTGGCCGCGAAGCGAGGCCACCTGCGTCGCATCCGGCTTCAGATGCGCGTGCAGCACCGGCTTGCCCTGCCCGGCAATCGCGGCCGCTACCGGTGCTGCGGCATCGCCGTTACCGACAATGATCAGCGCATCGGTACGCGCCAGTTGCGGCTGCAGCGGCGCACGCAGCGGGCCCGCGGGAAACACCTCGCCGTTGCCGATCCCGCGGCCGGCATCGATCACGATCAGGGACGCGTCCTTGACGACCGCGGGCGACTGGAAGCCGTCGTCCATCACGATCACCGTGGCACCTTGCGCACGCACCAGCGGAACACCCTCGGCGCGCTTGCGCGCCACGACAACCGGCAGATGGGCAGCCATCATCAGCGGCTCGTCGCCGATGTCGGAGGCCGCGTGACGCCCGGGATCGACCCGGACCGGCCCGCGCAGTCTTCCGCCATAGCCGCGGCTCAGCACGACCGGCGTCTCGCCTAGTTCGCGCAGCAGCTTTGCGAGCGCCAGCACGGTCGGCGTCTTGCCGGCGCCGCCGACATGGTAGTTGCCGACGCAGAGCACGGGAATTCCGGCATGCAGGCCCCTGCGCTGCAGGCGCCTTGCCGCGATGGCGCCATAGAGCGCGCCGATGGGTCTCAGGAGATGCGAGTTGAGCGAAGCCGGGCCGTGCCAGAAGCCCGGCTCACGCATTGGCGTTTCTCGTCTCGAGCCGCACCTGCAGCAGATAAGGCTCGAGTGCCGTGAGCGTTCGCTCCAGCGCGCCGCCGAGTTGCCCGACCACGCGCTCGGACGCCACCAGCATGGCATCGCGCGCCCTGGGATCGTTGAGCAATTGTCCGATCTGCTTGACCAGCATTTCCTGCGTGTCGGCCCGCCGCGCGCCGCGCGCGGAATCGAGGGCCTCATAGACGTCGGCGAAATTGAACACGTGCGGACCGTGCACGATCGACGCGCCGAGCTTGATCGCCTCGATGGGATTCTGTCCGCCATGCTCGACCAGCGATCCGCCCATGAACACGATCGGCGCCAGCCGGTAGAACAATCCCAGTTCGCCCATGGTGTCAGCGACGTAGATATCGGTCGTCGCGGTCGGCAGATCCTCGTGCGAGCGGAGCGTCGCATTGAGACCGCTCGCCGCGATCATGTGCGCAATGGCTTCGCCCCGATCGGGATGCCGCGGCACGATCACGGTCAGCAGCCTCGGAAAGTATCTCGCCAGCGTCCGGTGGGTTTCGGTCAGGATCTCTTCCTCGCCGGGATGCGTGGAGGCCGCGACCACGACGGGGCGTCCGCGCGTCATCGCCATCAGCGAATCCAGCTTGTCGCTGTCGGCCGGCGGCGCGGGGACGTCGAGCTTCAGGTTCCCGGTCACGACGACGTTGCGGCTGCCCAGCGTCGCAAAGCGCTCGGCATCGGTCCGCGATTGCGCCAGGCATACGTCGAAGCGGCCGAGCAGCGCCGAGATCGTGCCGGACATCCGGCGCCAGCGCGGGAACGAACGTTGCGACATCCGGCCGTTGATCAGCACCATCGGCAGCCGCCGCGCGGCGCTCGACAGGATCAGGTTCGGCCACAGGTCCGACTCGATGAACAGCGCCAGCGAGGGCCGCCAGTGATCGAGGAACCGCTTGACGTAGCGCGGCGAGTCGTAGGGCACGTATTGATGGATGACGTCAGGCGGGAACCGCCTTGCCACAATCGCCGCCGACGTTACCGTGCCCGAGGTGATGAGAATGCGCAGGTTCAGCGCCCGCAGCCGCTCGATCAGCGCCGCCGCCGCCAGCACCTCGCCGACACTGGCGCCATGAATCCACACCAGCGGCCCGTTGGGCCTGATGTCGGCGCTCAGCCCGCGGCGCTCGCCGACGCGCGCGGGATCTTCCTTTCCTGATTTCAACCTGCGATTGATGACGGCGATCGACAGCGGAACCATCGCAGACGACAGGCTCCGGTAGACGCGCAACGTCATCGGCAGTGCATCAGCCAAGTGCGGCCTCCGGACGCCCGACCGCCGCGTAGGCGCGACGAGTCGCTTCGTTCAGCAAAGCTTCTACCTGAAGGCGCAGCTTTTCCATAGTCTCGGCGTCGGCATCCGGCGGCACGTGTACCGACTCAATGCCTACCACGGCACCGCGCCCGAACGGCAAATTGATCGTCGTGGAGTCCCAGTTTTTCAACCTGATAAAGCGGCTGGTGACCATCGCGAACGGCATGATCGGCCGCCCCGACTCCCGCGCCAGCATGATGACGCCGAGCCCCACCACCCGTGCGCGCTTCGGCACGTCGGCGGTGGTCGCGACGTTCCACTTGTCTTCCAGCGCCTGCAGCATTTCCCGGAAGGCACCGACGCCGCCCTTGCGGTGGAACGCGCCGCCATGATCGCCGGAGCCCCTGATCGTTCCGATGCCGAGCCGCTCGGCGGCGATGGCGTTGAACTCGCCATCGCGATGCCGCGAGATCAGGACCTTGGCGCGGTGGATATCCTTGTTCTTCTTGATGAACGGCGTCATCAAATGCTGGCCATGCCAGAATGCGAAGATCGCCGGCATCTCCGGCTCGACGATGTCGTAAATGTCGGCCGGCTCGTAGACGAAGCGGTTGGTCAGCCAGACCAGCCGCAGATATTCGGCCGCAAGCACACCGAGCGCGCGCTGAACCCAGTTGCTGCGCAGCAAATCGCGAATGATTCGTTTCAACTGGAGGGCTTCGTCTCTTGACCCGGATCGAGCAGCCGGTGGAGGTGAACCACGAAGTAACGCATGTGGGCGTTGTCCACGGTCTGCTGCGCCTTCGCCTTCCAGGCCGCGAGCGCGGAAGCATAGTTGGGAAACACGCCGACGATGTCGACCTGGTCGAGGTCCTTGAACGTGATGTGCTCGAGATCGGTCAGTTCGCCGCCGATGACGAGATGCAGCAGTTGCGGCTGGGCACTATCTGGCATGATGATTCTTTCCTAACGAGGTGCCCGGCAAGTCATGAAGGCAAGCAAGATTGGTGCCGCGTATCGATTGAGCGTGGGACGATTGGCCGCGCGGCTTCGGGCCGTTCAGGGCAACGGGCGATCCCGGAAATGCTCGACAATGCGCGCATGACGATCGCGTCCCGCTGCTACCAACACCCCGTGCACCACCTCCCGGCGATTATACTCAATCGCATCCCCCGAGAGCGCGGTCATTCTACCATTGGCTTCCTGCACGATCAAATTCGCTGCGGCAAGATCCCAGTCTCGGCTCTGGCCGCCTGCAAACGCGGCATCGAGGCGGCCATCCGCCACCAGACACAGCCGAAGCGCCAGCGATCCGATTCGCGGATGCAGCGTGATTTCATCCACTGACGGGCTGAGCCGCTGCACCAGCGGCTTTGGGCCTGCCATGCGGGAAAAATCGAGCTCGGTCCCCGCAGCCGCACGCACCGGCCGCGCATTGAGCGTGGTGCCCTGCCCGCGCATCGCGAAGAAGAATTCGTCGGTGGCGGGAGCGAATACCGCCGCCAGCACCGGCGTCGAGCCGGCGACCAGCGCCACACTGACGCACCAGTCTTCGCGCCCGGCGAGGTAGGCGCGGGTACCATCGATCGGATCGACGATCCAGACCAGCGGCGCGCGAAGGCGCGCGTGGTCATCCGCGCTTTCCTCCGACAGCCAGCCATAATCCGGCGTGGCCGAGCGCAATCTTTTTTCCACCAGGTCGTTGACGGCGATGTCGGCCTCGGAGACCGGCGAGGAAGCGCCCTTGGTCCAGTTCTTCAGTTCGGTACGAAACAGCGACAACGCCAGCGCGCCGGCTTCCCGCACCGTATCCGTCAGCAGCGCGGCATCGCGCGCCACGATCCTGTCGGCCGTATCAGCGTCCGCCAAGCGTGAGGCCCTCGATACGCAGCGTCGGCGCGTTGATTCCGTAGCGGAACTCCAGATCGTTGGCCGCAACCAGCGACTTGAACATCGGCAGCAGATGGCCTGCGATCGTGACCTCGCTGACGGGATAGGTGATCTCGCCGTTCTCGATCCAGAAGCCGGACGCGCCTCGGCTGTAATCGCCGGTCACGCCGTTGACTCCCGAGCCGATCAGGTCGGTGACGTAGAAGCCCTGCTTGATATCAGCGATCAGTTCCTTCGGCGTCATCGCGCCGGGTTCGAGATGTAGATTGTACGATCCCGGCGACGGCGAGGACGAGACGCCGCGATGGGCATGTCCGGTCGTGGTCAGACCGAGTTCGCGCGCGGTGGCGCAATCCAGCAACCACGTGGTCAGCACGCCCCCGTCGATCAGCGCGATCTTCTTCACCCGCACGCCCTCGGCGTCGAAGGTCTGCGAGCGCAGCCCGCGCACGCGCAAGGGATCGTCGATGATGCGGATGTCCTTCGAGAACAGTTGCTCGCCCATCCGGTCTTTCAGGAAGCTGGTCTTGCGCGCGATCGAGGCGCCGTTGATGGCGCCGACGAGATGACCGACCAGCGACGCCGATACGCGGGGATCGTATACGACCGGCACCTTGCAGGTCTCGACCTTGCGCGGATTGGCGCGGGCCACGGCGCGTTCGCCCGCACTGCGGCCGACGCTGTCGGGCGAGGCGAGGTCGGAGGCATGCGGCGCGGAAGTGAAATCGTAGTCACGCTCCATGCCGATGCCCTCGCCGGAGATCGCGGTCGCCGAGATGCCATGGCTGGAACGCAAATAGGAACCATGGAAGCCGGTGGAGGTGACCAGCACCATGCCGCCGATCCCGCTGGAGGCGGAGGCGCCGCCCGATTTCGCCACGCCCTTGACGGCCAGTGCCGCGGCTTCGGCCTCGCAGGCACGACGCTCCAGTTCGGACGTCGAAGGAACCGTCCGGTCGAGCAGATCGAGATCGGCGAACTCGCGCGCCAGCAGCGACGGATCGGCAAGACCGACATATTTATCGTCGGGCGCAACACGGGCCATCGCCACTGCGCGCTCGGCAAGCCTCGCAACGCCGTCGCCCGAAACATCGTTGGTCGATACCACCGCCTGGCGTTGCCCGACCAGCACGCGCAATCCGACATCGTCTCCCTCGGAGCGCTCGGATTCCTCGACGCGGCCTTCGCGAACTTCGACGCCCTGCGAAACCCCGCGCACCGCGACCGCGTCGGCTGCGTCCGCGCCGGCGCGCTTTGCAGCCTCGACCAGCCGCAGCGCCAGCGTCGACAGCGCCGATTGATCGAAAAGGTCGGAGGTCTCTTTAGACAGCAGCGAAGCTGCGGATGGTGAAGAGTTCACAAACAAAATCCCTGACATTGTAGAGGGCTGGGACGCAAATCCGAAGAATCAGCAGATGTGCCTGATTCACAGGGAGTTCAAGCATTTTGGCGCGCCGAATACCAAACAATTTCGGCATTTCCGCAACGTCTCGTCAATCATGTGCGCCAAGGTCTTGTCAATCATGCTTCCAGAGTCCGGACGGGTGACATCTCCTTAACCAGGCTTCTTAAGGCGAAACGGAAATCGGCCGGCTAAGGTCTCGCGTATCGACCGGGAACACAATCCTGGCGGGGGAGACTACAGCCGTGAGGCGTCAAACATCAACAAGCGGGAGCAATCCCGCCGGGTCGAGCCGCGCGCTGCGGCTCGACCCCCTTTCCCTTCCGCTCAGCTTCCAGGCGCACGACATCCGTGCGGACGGCGGCGTGCGCAGGATCGAACTTCATCGCGAACGCGTCATTCTGCACCGTGCCCTCCAGGGCATGCAGATGGCCGTCAACATCCGCGTCCGCGACTTTCTCGGTGTCGCGCTGCGCGGCCTCGACGATGCGCAGACGGTGGTGCTGGTGCATCGCGATCCGTCGCTCTCCATTCCCCTGTGCGTGAGTTCTGACCGCGAGGAGACGATTTCCGCCTGGCTGAAGTGGAGCGACATCTTCGCGCTTCCGCAATTGATGGAAGACCTTCCGCGCGAACCGGCCGCCCGCCGCCGCCGCCACAACGCCATCCGCGCCCGCCGCCCGAAATTCCTGGTGCGCCGCCGTCCCGGCGACCTCCTCAATCCGGCAAACGTGCATCAGGGCGAACGCGAGATCATCGCGCGGGATTAGCCTTGCTTGAACTCCCGATATTGAATCGCCATTAGGCTCTTTCCAATCGTCATTCCGGGGCGCGCGCAGCGCGAACCCGGAATCCATCAGGCCGCAGAACACGTGGTTAAATGGATTCCGGGTTCGCGCCAAGAGGCGCGCCCCGGAATGACGACCGGATATGCGTTCGCGATCTCGCGGCATGTTTCGCCCGAGGCTTGCATCTTCTTTTGCCCCCTCAAAATTCAGAGGGCGCAGGGAAGACCGGGTGCGCGCTGCACCCGCGGTCTCGCGTGCAAATGCACATGAAGAACACGCACACGAGCATACAGGTTCAGCGGGAGCATCCCGGCCTTCCCTGCGCAGTGGCTTTACGGCTTACTTCGTGCTCTCCCCGGAGAACGGCTCTTTTGCCTCCGTCGCCCCAAAGAAGCTTCGCTTCTCGAGAACTTGACGCCAGCACCGCGACGTCAGGACCACACGACTTCGCCGTACGCTTCATGCCACACACGTCAGTCATGGCATCCGCGTCCACCGCATCTCACCGCGCGTTCGTGACGTGCGCACGCCCCTCTCATCGGGTGAGACGCGCGGATTCAATCACTGATTTGCCCGACGGCGCGAGCGGAATATTTTCGTGCGAAGGGATGGACAGTTTTTGACTGATTTGCCCGTCGGGTTGTTATGTCGCAGACCGCAATGCATTTTTTCATTGCTACGGTTCGTAGGGTGGGCAAAGCGAAGCGTGCCCGCCATCGGCGGCACGTGGTGAATGGTGGGCACGCTTCGCTTTGCCCACCCTACGAATTCAGCGCATCACGGCATCCGCGAGCAAGCCCGCAAACAGCAGCAGGCCCGCATCACGGTTGGATTTGAAAATGCGCAGGCACAGCGCGGGATTGCTGATGTCGAGCGCGCGGATCTGCCAGGCCAGATGCGCGGCGAATGCGGCGAGGCCGATCCATGCCGGCCATCGCACGCCAGCGAGCGCCAGTGCGATGCCGATCAAGATCACCGCCAGCGAATAGAACACCGCAAGCGCCAGGTGCGTGCGCGCGCCGAACAGCCGCGCGGTGGATTTCACCCCGATCAGCGCGTCGTCCTCGGCGTCCTGATGCGCGTAGATGGTGTCGTAGCCGATCACCCAGGCGATCGACCCCGCGTAGAGCACCAGCGCGGTCAGATCGATGCGCTCCAGGATCACCGCAAATCCCATCAGCGCGCCCCAGGAGAACGCCAGCCCAAGCACGACCTGCGGCCACCAGGTGATGCGCTTCATGAAGGGATAGATCGCAACGATCAGCAGCGAGGCGATGCCGGTCATGATCGCGAAGCGGTTGAATTGCAGCAGCACGGCAAGCCCGACCAGCGCCAGCAGGACCAGGAAGGCCAACGCCTGCGTCACGCTGACCTGCCCCGCCGGCAGCGGCCGCGAGCGCGTGCGCTCGACCTTGGCGTCCAGGTCGCGATCGGTGATGTCGTTCCAGGTACAGCCCGCGCCGCGCATCACGAAGGCGCCGACAAAGAACAGCGCAATCACCAGCGGCAATTGACGGACATCGCGTGCGACGCCGGCGGCGAGCGCCGCCGACCACCAGCATGGCATCAACAGCAGCCAGGATCCGATCGGACGGTCGAAACGGGCGAGCCGCAGATAGGGCCGCGACCAGGACGGCGCACGCGTATCGACCCAGTTGCCGGTCGCATCGGCAACGCGGGCGGTCGCGTCGCTCATCGGGCCGTGGTCATCGCTGGAGAACGTTGCCGTTCAGCGTATCGAAGGTGCTGCCACCCTTCTTCACGGTCTGCGCTTCAGGCATTGCCGCCGAAGAGCCCAAGACTTCGCTCAGGCTCGGACCGGCGGGCCCTCGCGATTGCACCTGCGCCGCAACGGCGCAAACCTGATTCTGCATCTTCTCGGTGTTCTTGTGGCCGTTCTTGAGCTGGTCGGCGATCTGCGACGGAATTCCGCACTTGGCTGCGTTGGTCTCGACGTATTTGATCATCTTGATTTCGGCCTGGCCGAAATTCTTGATCAGCTTGCAGGCCTCGTCGGGCGTCGCCTTGCGGTCGCTCGCGGCCTTGATCATCTTGCCGCGTTTCTCCGCCTCTTCGCGCAGGGGAACGAACCCCTTCATGCACGCGTCGGCCGCGCCGCCCGCCTGTGGCGGACCGCCAGCCGGCGCCATTCCGCCCCCTGTCGGCATTCCGCCCGTTGGCGCTGCGCCACGATCGAAGACCGAACTGCCCGCCGGCGCCGCACTCTGGACCGGCGCAGCTGCAGCACCATTCACCGGTGGAAACGGCGAGGCATTCGCAGGCGCCGCGCCCTGGTTGGGCAATGGCGCCGGAAACGGGGTCTGCGCAAGGACGTGGCCGGCGTGAAGGGTCACGACGGCAACGGTCAGCGGCACAATCAGGCAGCGGATCATGAGACGTGTTTCTCCGGCAAGGTCCAGACAGCCCAGCGGCGTCCAGACGAAGCAGATATGCAGTGGACTTTTTACGATTCCTGCCGGGGCTTAACAACCCGTCGAATAGGGCGGCAGCGCGGCGTAGGGTCACGTCGGAACTCAAAAACAAGGCCGAATCCGTGCGCTTTTGCGCTAAAAGCGCGTGGTAACGGAACATCACAAATGCCTGAACTCGATTTTCACGCCCCTCGCCTGTTCGTCGACGCCCCCTTGCGAGAGGGGGAGAGAATCATGCTGGAGCGCAACCAGAGCAACTATCTGGGCAACGTGCTGCGGCTCGGTTCCGGCGAGAGCATCCTGGTGTTCAACGGCCGCGACGGCGAATGGCGCGCAGCGATCGAGGGCCGCAAGCGGCCGGACGGTTTGACCATCGTTGCCCGGACGCGGCCGCAGGATCGCCTGCCCGACATTGCCTACGTCTTTGCGCCGCTCAAGCATGCCCGGCTCGACTACATGGTGCAGAAGGCGGTCGAGATGGGGGCCGCAAAACTGCAGCCGGTCCTGACCCGTCACACCCAGGTCTCGCGCGTCAACAGCGAGCGGATGCGCGCCAATGTGATCGAGGCCGCCGAGCAATGCGGCATCCTCAGCCTGGCCGAAGTCGCAGAGCCTGTGGCGCTCGACCGCTATCTCGGCGCGCGCGAACCGGCGCGACTGCTGGTGTTTTGCGACGAGGCGGCGGAGGTGGCGGATCCGCTGCAGGCGCTGCAACAGGGGTTGGCTGCTATGACCGGGATCGACATCCTCATCGGTCCCGAGGGCGGGTTTGCCGAAGATGAACGCGCGCTGCTGCTGCGGCAGCCCAGAACGCTGCGCCTCTCCCTTGGGCCGAGAATCCTGCGCGCAGACACGGCCGGCGTCGCCGCGCTGGCGCTGGTGCAGGCCGCACTGGGGGACTGGCAGGGGCCGGGCTAAGGATGGTGTCCGGATCCACGTCCGGCGCCCGGTACCTCCCAGCTAGCCAAGCCGTCGTAAAATCGTTAACGCTCCCAATCATTAAGCCACTCGGCCAAACCCTGTCGAAACCCCGGTTCGGCCATGGTAAGGGCTGCGCCAATCAACCTCGGAAAGCCCGGGAACCCGGCTTTTTTGCTATTCGGACGTCGAAATGACCGTAACCGCCGCCAACGATCGTGCCGCCGGATCCGCCCCCTGGGCGGACGCGCTGCTGTTGTCGTTCGCGCAGGCGGGCTACGTCAGGGCTGAGCCCGGTATTTTGCAGCCGGCCGAGCCGTTCCTCGACCTCTCCGGCGAGGACATCCGCAAGAGCCTTTACCTGACCACCGACCCCTCGGGCGAGGAACTGTGCCTGCGCCCCGACCTGACCATTCCGGTCGCGCGCGACTATCTCGCCTCCGGGCGCGCCGGGCAGCCGGCGGGCTTCAGCTATCTCGGCCCGGTGTTTCGTTATCGCGGCGGCCGGCCGAGCGAGTTCCTGCAGGCCGGCATCGAATCCTTCGGCCGCCAGGACCGCGCCGCTGCGGACGCGGAAATGCTGGCGCTGGCGCTCGAGGCCACCGCCGCCTGCGGATTGAATGACGTCGAAATCCGCACCGGCGACGTCGCCCTGTTCACGGCGCTGATCGACGCGCTCAACCTCTACCCGGTCTGGCGACGGCGGCTGATCAAGGACTTCAACCGCAAGGTCAGCCTCGCCGAGGACATCGAGCGGCTGACGCTCGCAACCGCGCCCGGCCGCAACGAGTATGAAGGCGTGCTGGCGGCCCTTGCCGGCTCCGACCGCAAGGCGGCGCTGGCGCTGGTCACCGACCTGATGTCGATCGCCGGCACCACCAATGTCGGCGGTCGCACGGTGGCCGAAATCGCCGACCGCTTCCTCGAACAGTCGACGCTGAAGGGCGGCGCGCTGCCGCGCGACGCGCTCGACATCATCAAGCGCTTTCTTGCGATTGCGGGCGATCCCGATGAATCGGTGGCGCAATTACGCGCGCTGGCATCCGACGCAAAGCTCGACCTGACGGCGGCGATCGATCAGTTCGAAAGCCGCGTCGGCTTCATGGCCGCGCGCGGCATCGACACGCGCGTGACACGCTTCTCGACATCGTTCGGACGTGGGCTCGATTACTACACCGGCTTCGAGTTCGAACTGCACGCCCAGAAAAATACCTTGGGCAACGGCGTCGAACCGCTGGTCGCGGGCGGCCGCTACGATGGCCTGATGAGCCAGCTCGGCTCGGCTGTGCCGATCGCAGCCGTCGGGTTTTCGATCTGGGTCGAGGCGATGACGCAGCTGGCCACGTCTGCCGCGAAAGGGAGCATCGCATGAGCGCCCCCTTCGTTCTCGCCGTTCCCTCCAAGGGCCGCCTGCAGGAAAACGCCGAGGCGTTTTTCACGCGCGCAGGCCTTTCGCTCGCCAAGCCGCGCGGCGCGCGCGATTATCGCGGCACCATCGCCGGCCTCGACAATGTCGAGATCGCCTATCTCTCCGCCAGCGAGATCGCCTCGCAGCTCGCACGCGGCATGGTGCATCTCGGCGTCACCGGCGAGGACCTGTTGCGGGAAAGCATTGCGGACGCCGACAAGCGGGTATTGCTGATCGACAGCCTCGGCTTCGGCAGCGCCAATGTCGTGGTCGCGGTGCCGCAGGCCTGGATCGACGTCCGAACCATGGCCGATCTCGACGACGTCACGACAGGCTTTCGCGCGCAGCATAATCGCCGCATGCGGGTCGCGACCAAGTACATCAACCTGACCCGCAGCTTCTTCGCGTCCCACGGCGTGGTCGATTACCGTATCGTCGAAAGCGCCGGCGCCACCGAAGGCGCGCCCACCGTCGGCACCGCCGAGATGATCGTCGACATCACGACCACGGGCGCGACACTCGCCGCCAACGGGCTCAAGGTGCTCGACGACGGCGTGATCCTGCGCAGCCAGGCCAACCTCGTGGCCTCCAGGGACGCCGACTGGTCGGACGAGGCCCGCGAGACCGCGCGCGTCATCCTGGATCACATCGCCGCGCGCGCCCGCGCCAGCAAGTACCGCGAGGTGCGAACGCGCTTTGCCGGCTGCAACGACGCGCTGCTGACCGAGGCCCACAACCGCTTCGGCGTGGTGGCGCCGTTCGGCGGACCGACCTCCTCCGGCATGCTGACGCTGCACTGCCCGCCGGCGCATCTTTACGCCCTCGGCAGCTTCCTGCGCGAGCACGGCGCCGATACAGTCTCGATCGCCTCGCTTGACTACGTGCTGGACCGCGAAAACCCGCTATTTGCCCGGCTCGAGGCGTTCTTGCGGCAATAAGGCTGCCGTTTGTTCATCGTTGCGACAGCTTGCGGCAAGTAGCATATGCTGTTTGGGGCATGGCGCGATCCATGCTGCAGAACGGGATCCCGAGCACGGGATCTAACTGGGACCTTGATCGATGACGCTGGGCTCTGACGTTTCCGGCCTGTCCACCACCGCGACGAGCGCCGCGGCGCGAGGCCTGTCGATTGTCGTGCCGCTGTACAACGAGGCCGCGGGGCTCGCGATGCTGCACGAGCGGCTGATCGGCCTCGCACGTTCGCTGAAGTCGCGTTACGGCCTTGCCAGCGAAGTGGTCTATGTCGACGACGGCAGCGCCGACAACACGCTTGCGATTGCGCGCTCGCTGCCGGCCGACGCGCTCGACATGCAGGTGGTGTCGCTGTCGCGCAATTTCGGCAAGGAAGCCGCCCTGATGGCGGGGCTGGATCATGCCCGGCGCGGCGCGGTGCTGTTCATGGACGGCGACGGCCAGCATCCGCCGAGCCTGGTCGAGAAGCTGGTCGCGCACTGGATCGATGACGGATACGACGTCGTCTATACGGCAAAGGCGCACCGCGACAATGAATCGTTCCTGCGCCGCCAGGCGGTGCACGGCTTCTATTCGCTGATCAACTGGGGCGCGCGGCAGAAGATCCCGGAGGACGCCGGCGATTTCCGCCTGCTCTCGCCGCGCGCAGCCTCGGCGCTGCGGCAGCTTCCCGAGCGCAACCGCTTCTTCAAGGGCCTGTCGAACTGGATCGGCTTCCGCCAGATCCGCGTCGACTACGAACCCGCGCCGCGCGCGCATGGCGTCACCACGTTCAGCCCGGGCCGGTTGATCGGCCTGTCGATCGAAGGCTTGACGTCGTTCTCGGTAGCGCCGCTGCGCTTTGCGAGCCTGCTTGGCGTGCTGCTCGCGCTCACCGCCTTCATCTTCGGCCTGACCATTCTCTGGGAAGTCTTGACCACCGGCAAGCAGGTGCCCGGCTATCCATCGCTGATGATCGGCCTGATGACGATCGGCGGCGTGCAGCTGATCATGATCGGCATCGTCGGCGAATATATCGGCAAGATCCTCTCGGAGCTGAAGGCGCGTCCGATCTACTTCGTCGCCGAGCATTCCGAAAAACGCGCCGATAGCGAGACCAGCACAAGCGCCACCGAGCGGACCGCCGCCGAATGAACGACGCCGCGCCGCCGCGACGGATCTGGCTGTGCGCCGACGACTACGGACTGGCCGAGGGCGTCAACCGCGCCATTCGCGACCTGATCTCCCGCGGCCGGCTCAATGCGACGTCGGTGATGGTGGTGGGCCCCGCGATCGGCCGCAACGAGGTCACTGAACTCCAGGCCGCTGCGGCGGCGAGCCCGCGTTGCGCCATCGGTCTGCACGCGACACTGACGGCGCCGTTCCGCCCGCTGTCGATGCACTTCCGGCCGCTCGATGGCGGACTGTTCCTGCCGTTTCCGGCCATGCTGCGATTGGGCCTGCTGCGGCGGCTCGATCCTGGCTTGATCGAGGACGAACTCTTGGCGCAACTCGCGGCCTTCAAGGAGTTGTTCGGACGCGCGCCTGATTTCGTCGACGGCCACCAGCATGTGCAATTGTTTCCGCAGGTGCGCGACGGATTCCTGGCTGCGGTAAAGGCGGCAGCGCCCGGCGCCTGGGTACGTCAGGGCGGAAGGCTACAGCCGCTGACCAAACGGCTCGGTGCGCCCAAGGCGCTGTTGCTCGATGTGCTCAGCGCGCAATTCCGCAAGCGCGCGACTGCGGCCGGCATCGCGTTCAATCCGGCCTTTGCAGGCGCCTATGATTTTACGGCAGCGCCGGACTTCGGCGAACTGATGCGGCAGTTCATCGCTGACCTGCCTGACGGCGGTCTCGTGATGTGCCACCCCGGTTTCGTCGACGATACGCTGAGAAGTCTCGATCCCCTCACCACCCAGCGCGAGGCCGAACACGGCTACCTTGCCGGCAACCAGTTTCCCCCGCTGCTGGCGGCGAACAATGTTACACTGGGCTGAAAAGGTTCACGAAAGCCGGCCGGCGTATTGTCGCATACGGAAATTTAATTCGCCCTCCCACTACTTGCGACACAAAACCCACCTACATCTCCTCCGCGCTTCGATGACGTTTTCGACGCGAAGGAGAGAGGGCCATGACACCGCAAGAACGCCAACTGATTGACGATCTTTTCGACCGGCTGACCAGGCTGGAGAACGCGCCGCGCGATTCCGAGGCGATGTCTGCGATCATGCGGGGCCTGCAGAAGGCGCCCAACGCCGTCTACGCGCTGGTGCAAACCACGCTGGTGCAGGACGAGGCGCTGAAGCGCGCCGATGCCCGCATCCAGGAACTGGAAGCGGGGGCCGGTCAGCAACAAAACCAGCCTGCCGGATTCCTCGACTCGATGCGCGATGCGATATTCGGGCAGCAGCAAGGCCAGTCGCAAGGCTCGGTGCCGAACGTTCGCGCGCCCGGGATTGGCGACGGCGGCCGTCCGGCCTGGAACACCGGCCAGGTCCTGCAGCAGGGTCAGCCTGGCGGACAGTATGGTCAGCCGGCTTACGGCCAGCCCTACGGCGCGCAGCCGCCGCAGCAGCAGCCGGCATTCGGCGGCGGTGGCGGCTCGTTCCTCGGCACGGCGGCGGCCGCCGCAGTCGGCGTGGTCGGTGGCTCGATGCTGGCCAACAGCCTGCGCTCGATGATGGGCGGCGGCAGCGGCAACCAGCAGAGCTTCGGCGACACCGCAAACCACAGCGGCGGCATCGAAGACCGCAGGCCGTGGGGCGGCGATCAGTCCGGCGGCGACCTGGCGCGTGAAGCCGGCATCAACGACATCGGTTCGTCGAACCAGCGCGCCGACAATAGCGATTACGGCTCGCGGCAGGGCTTCTTCGACCAGGGCTCGTACGACGACGATGGCGATGATATGGATCACGACGGCGACGGCTTCGATGGCGACGGTGACGGCGATTACGCGTGACCGGTGCGCGATCCTGAAATGACGAACGGCCGCCCGATCGGGCGGCCGTTTTTTTTTAGGTTCGTATTACGCAGCGATGCCTGATCAGATCACAATGACCTTGGCGCCGACATTGACGCGGCCGTAGAGGTCGATGACGTCCTCGTTGCGCATCCGGATGCAGCCCGACGATACGTTGGTGCCGATGGTCCAGGGCTCATTGGAGCCGTGGATGCGATAGAGCGACGAACCCAGATACATCGCGCGCGCGCCGAGCGGATTATCCGGACCGCCCTCCATGTGCCGCGGCAGATCGGGGCGGCGCGCCAGCATTTCCGGCGGCGGCGTCCAGGCCGGCCATTCCTTCTTGGCGGAAACCGTCTTGACGCCCGACCAGGTGAAGCCGGGACGGCCGACGCCGACGCCATAGCGCAGCGCCTTGCCGTCGCCCTGCACCAGGAACAGGAACTTGTTCGGCGTGTCGATCACGATGGTGCCCGGGCTTTCCTTGCCGTGATACTCGACCACCTGCTTCTCGTATTTCGGATCGAGCGGACGCTGCACAGGATCGCCCTCCTCCCGCCGGTATATCGCGTCCTGCGGGTCCGCCGGCGGCAGCAGCAGCCGCCTGCCGTCATAGCCGGGCTGCTGCTCATAGGAGGGCTGCTGATAGCGCCCGCCCTGCGGCCCGTCGCCGAACAGGAATTCGATGAAGCCGCCGCCCATCTGCGAGCGCCCGGCATGGGCCATGCGCGGCGCAGGCTGCGGCGTCTGGTAGGAGTAAATCATTCGTTCGCCGCCTGATTGCCGGGCGTCGAACGCCGCGGCTTCACCGGCGAAGCAAAGGCAAGACACGCTCGCAACGAGCGCAAGAGAGACTTTTCCGGACATCGACGTACTCTGTACTGTTTCGTCACTGCGGGTTCGCAACCGCGACCGAGCGGCGCCGTTGCACGCGATCAATACAAATGAAAACCTGATCGGTTTGGTAAACGAAAACGGCGTTTCGATTCACCACGTCGTCAACCGCAGGCGGATTTGCCCGGTAGCGTTTATTTTGAATGAACGCGCGACCCCCATGGTTAACCGCGGGTGTGCAGCCGGTGGCAAAGCGCCACCACGAGACGTTCCGGCGTGAACCTCACGTTAAATCGCGTCGGTGTAAGACATCCCGGTATTTAGAGGGGCAGGGAAAGACTCATGTCGGTTACTCGCAAGCGTTTTCGTATCGAACAAGCCATTTTGGGCGATTCTCCCATTTCCATGCCTGTTGAAGGCGGCGAGATCGGACCGATGCATCGCGAGATCATGGCCGAGTTGCGCGCCATACGGGCGCAGATGGCGTCCGTCAGCCCGGCGCGCGCCGCCACAGCCGATGCCACGACCGCGACCGTTACCGCGGAAGTCAGCCGCGAGGTTGCCGACGCCCAGGCGCTGCTGGAAACCTATCGCGCCCAGATCGAGCAGTGCGAGAAGCTGAAGGTCGAACTCGACCTCATTCACGACGCGATCAACCGCACCAAGCGCGAAATCGCAACCCTGCACGGCACGAGCTTTGACGGCCAGGAAATGGCCAAGGTCAATGGCGAACTCGGCGCCGTCGTCGGCGGCACCGAACAGGCCACCCAGCAGATTCTCGAGGCCGTCGAGGCGATCGACCAGGCTGCGACCGCGCTGTCCAAGAACATCTCGCCCGACCAGCAGAAGCTGCTCAGCGAGGATATCCAGGAAAAGGTCGTCGCAATCTTCGAGGCCTGCAATTTCCAGGACCTCACCGGCCAGCGCATCAGCAAGGTGATGAACACGATGAAGTTCATCGAAAAGCACATCATCGAGATGATGGAAATCTGGGGCGGCGTCGATGCCATCAAGGCGCATGCACCGCCGATCATCGATACCCGCGAAGGCGACGCCAAGCTGCTCAACGGTCCGAAGCTGGACGGCGACGACGGTCACGCCTCGCAGAACGACATCGACGCCCTGTTCAATTGATCGAACAGGTTAACGCGGAATAAACGAAAACGCCGGCGAGATGCCGGCGTTTTTTTGTTCAGGTCCCTGTCATCGTCCGCGAAAGCGGACGATCCAGTATTCCAGAGGCGTCAGAAATTCAACGGAGGGACCTCGGCGTACCGGATGCCCGGCTTCGCGGGCATGACGAGCGCGGGGGTACCGATAGCTTACGCCCGCGGCGCGCAGCGGACGTAGACCATGTTGCCGTAACGGACCGCGGCATCCTTGTCGATAAAGCGGGTGACCAGGATGCGGCCGTCGAACGAGAGGATCTCGCGGTCCTGCTCGCCAGGCGTCGGGCCGGCCGGACCGATGTAGTTCTTGCCGCTCGGGCTGCCCTTCAGGCGCAGTTCCTGGGGCGTGGCCTGGTCGGCCAGATGCATGATGACGCCGCCGGACTGGCCGGCGCTGATCACGTAAGGCTGCTTGCATTGGCCACGCGCCGCAGCTTCGGTGCGCGCACGGTCGTTCGGATTCTGGAACGAAGCAAGCCCCCAGCGACCGACGATCTCGTCGGCGCGGATGCTTGCCGGCATTTCCGGCGCAGCTGCGGGCTCGGCGTCCGGCGCCGGATTGGACGACAGTGACGGCAACGTGCTGCTGCACGCCCCGAGGAAAACCGTCAGCGCCGACGCGATCGCCAGATTGGCAACCGTATGCGCACTTCCTGACCTGAACATCGTATTCCCCCGACCGATTCCTTGAGCCGCTCCCGTCAAGCAGCCAAGCGCAAAACTCCTGCCGGAGCAATGACGTCCGCTAAATTACGCCGCCACTCCGAATTGGTTTCCGTGGAGCATCCTATATTGGCCTCAAGAAGGCCTTAACCCCCTTGTTTGCTTGACAGGATCGGCGCCAAGCCATATTTCCCGGCACCACGTTTAGCACTCAAATGCAACGATTGCTAAGGGGGAAACCGTCCCGCCCGGGACGGCATCGAATACCCGGCATCGCAGCCAGTTTCAATGGCAACCCGTTCGGAACCGAAGCCTCTTAGAGGAACTTCAACAGGAGACGTCATGGCGAAATCAAAATTCCGTCCGCTTCACGACCGCGTCGTGGTCAAGCGCATCGATGCCGAGGAGAAGACCAAGGGCGGCATCATCATTCCCGACAGCGCCAAGGAAAAGCCGTCGCAGGGTGAAGTCACCGCCGTCGGCCCCGGCGGCCGCGACGAAGCCGGCAAGCTGATCCCGATCGACCTGAAGGTCGGCGACCGCGTGCTGTTCGGCAAGTGGTCGGGCACCGAGGTCAAGCTCGATGGCGAAGAACTCCTGATCATGAAGGAGAGCGACATCATGGGCGTGCTGAGCTGACGCAGGCGCTTCCTCACCCTGAGGAGGCAGCGAAGCTGCCGTCTCGAAGGGCCCTTCCTTTCACAAACTCACCCTTCGAGACGCGGCCACGGGCCGCTCCTCAGGGTGAGGACCATTTCCAGGAGTAACCCAAATGGCTGCCAAGGACGTTAAATTTGCGGGAGACGCGCGCGATCGCATGCTGCGCGGCGTCGATGTTCTCGCCAACGCGGTGAAGGTGACGCTCGGTCCGAAGGGCCGCAACGTCGTGATCGAGAAGAGCTTCGGCGCTCCCCGCATCACCAAGGACGGCGTCACCGTCGCCAAGGAAATCGAGCTCGACGACAAGTTCGAGAACATGGGCGCGCAGATGCTGCGCGAAGTCGCCTCCAAGACCAACGACACCGCGGGCGACGGCACCACCACCGCGACCGTGCTGGCGCAGGCGATCCTGCGCGAAGGCGGCAAGGCCGTCGCCGCCGGCATGAATCCGATGGACCTCAAGCGCGGCATCGACATCGCCGTCCATGCCGTCATCAAGGACATCGAGAAGCGCGCCAAGCCGGTCGCCGCCTCCTCCGAGGTCGCACAGGTCGGCACCATCTCGGCCAACGGCGATGCCGCCATCGGCAAGATGATCGCGCAGGCGATGCAGAAGGTCGGCAACGAGGGCGTGATCACGGTCGAGGAAAACAAGTCGCTCGAGACCGAAGTCGACATCGTCGAGGGCATGAAGTTCGACCGCGGCTATCTGTCGCCCTACTTCATCACCAACGCCGAGAAGATGACGGCGGAACTCGAGGACGCCTACGTGCTGCTGCACGAGAAGAAGCTGTCCGGCCTGCAGGCGATGCTGCCGGTGCTGGAAGCCGTGGTGCAGTCCGGCCGCCCGCTGCTGATCATCGCCGAGGACGTCGAGGGCGAGGCGCTGGCGACGCTCGTCGTCAACCGCCTGCGTGGCGGCCTGAAGGTCGCCGCCGTCAAGGCGCCGGGCTTCGGCGACCGCCGCAAGGCCATGCTGGAAGACATCGCGATCCTGACCGGCGGTCAGCTGATATCAGATGAGCTCGGCATGAAGCTCGAAAGCGTCACCGTCAACATGCTGGGACGCGCCGGCAAGGTGGTGATCGACAAGGAGAACACCACGATCGTCAAGGGCGCGGGCAAGAAGAAGGATATCGAAGCCCGCGTCACGCAGATCAAGGCGCAGATCGAGGAGACCACCTCGGACTACGACCGCGAGAAGCTGCAGGAGCGTCTGGCCAAGCTCGCCGGCGGCGTCGCGGTGATCCGCGTCGGCGGCGCGACCGAGATCGAGGTCAAGGAAAAGAAGGACCGCGTCGAGGACGCCCTCAACGCGACCCGCGCGGCCGTGCAGGAAGGCATCGTGCCGGGCGGCGGCGTGGCGCTGCTGCGCGCCAAGAAGGCCGTCGGCCGTATCCATAACGACAATTCCGACGTGCTGGCCGGCATCAACATCGTGCTGAAGGCGCTGGAAGCTCCGGTTCGCCAGATCTCGGAGAACGCCGGTGTCGAGGGCTCGATCGTTGTCGGCAAGATCCTCGAGAACAAGTCCGAGACCTTCGGCTTCGATGCGCAGACCGAGGAGTATGTCGACATGGTCGACAAGGGCATCATCGACCCCGCCAAGGTGGTGCGCACCGCGCTGCAGGACGCCTCCTCCGTCGCCGGTCTTCTGGTGACGACGGAAGCCATGGTCGCCGAACTGCCGAAGGAGGCTGCGCCGGCAATGCCCGGCGGTGGCGGCGGCATGGGCGGAATGGGCGGCATGGGCTTCTGAGCCTCGCCCTTCTCATACAAGCAGATCGAAGGCCGCCTCCGGGCGGCCTTCTTTTTGGCTGAAGACATCGGGGTTTGCTGCTACGACGTCACGGATTTCATCGTTCCGGGAATTTTCACATGCGCGCGCTCCTGCTCTGCCTGCTCGGTCTGGCGACGGTTTCTGCGGATCTCGCATTCGCCCAGACGAAACCGCAGCCCAAGGCGCCGGGCGCGAATGAAATCAGGTATTTCACCTCGATCGACGGCCTGATGGACGGCAATGCCGATGTCGTGCTGAAGGAAGCCCGCCAGGGCAGGAACGTCACGGCCGCCGTGCTCGACGTCTGCTTTCCCGCCGAGAAGGGTTCCGACCGCAAGGACCGCTTCGTCGCCAACCTCACCGTCAGCGGCCAGAACCTGACCGGCACCACGCAGACCATCGGCGACAAGCAGCCGGTCAGCGTCAAGCTAACGCGCAAGCCGACCGGCGACACCTTCGAGTTCCGCGGCCAGATCAGCATCGGCCAGACGGTCACCGAAGTGGCATCAACGGACAATTCCGATCTCAGCGAGAAGGAATTTCTGGAGAACCAGACCAGCGACGACGGCATCACGCCGGCCCCGAAGGACTTCACCGAAGTGTCGCCGGAGGCGATCGCGGTGCGGGTCAAACTCGAAGCCGCGCTGGATTTCCTCAGGAGCCTGAAGGGCGAAGCCGTCGAAGTGGGACTGGGCAGCCTTGCGATCACGTGCGACGCCTTGCGCGCCGGCGAGCAGACCATCAACCTTACGGTCGATCCGGAACGTGCGGCCGCGCTGATCGCCAAGGCCAGGTCAATGCCTGGCGTGCTCGCCGCGGGATGGACCAGCGGCAGCGTCGAGATGGACCGCACCATCCGGTTTGCTGCCGCCGAATGGCGCGACGGCGACAAGTTGAACAGGGACAAGATCGCATCGGCGATGTCAGGCGTGCTTGCAAGAACGCTCGCCGCCAAGCCCGCCGGCGCCGAATGGGATGCCAACACCGGAAAGCTGCACCTCAGCTTCAAGCGGCCGAGCCAGATCTATCCCGCACTCGCCCTTACCGAGACCGTCGAGATCACCGCACTGGTATCGCCGGACAAACCGGGCGCTTCGGACCGGCTGATGCTGTGGATCGCAAGCCCCGCAGTTTCCACCGCGGATGAAGGCACGGGTCCAAAGCTGAGCCTGTCGGAGGAGTCCATCACCGGCGAGGAGGAAGGCGGCGAACCGGCGGACGACAACGGCTCTGTCGAGGCGTTGGCGAAGGAGTTCAAAGGCCAGCGCTGGGACGCCGACAGGTCGGTGTGGAAGTAGCCCGCGACTTCTTCCTCGCGATGATCCAACATGTCATCCTGGATGACGTACTTGGCCTGGCACGAAGCTTTTTGAGCATCGCCGCGCTTTGACCGCCTGATTGTTAAGACTCGATTCAGCTTCCCGGAACATCATCGGCTAACCAAACCGTGGGTCACGCCATGCAAGACCGCGAGCCGATTTTCCTTGAACGCAGTTGGTATCCAAGACAGCCGGCAGGGATGCCCGATGTCCTGAGCCGCAATCGCGATGACGTGCTGGTGCTGCGCGAGCCATTCGGCGCGCGCGCCCGGCCTTTCATGTTCGCCGCGATAGCGCTGGTGGCCAGTTTTGCGCTGGGATGGGCAGGCGCCCTGCATTGGCCCGAGGTCGCAAACCTGATCGGCGTGGATCAGATCGCGCAGCAGGACGCGCCGTCACCTTCTGTTGCCGCGGCAAAACCGGGCAAGACGGAAAGCGCCCGAAAGGCCGCATCGACGTCAAACGCGGCACCCGTCACCGTCGGCAGCATTCCAAAGCCCTCCGCCTTGGCAGCAAGCGCGGTGTTCGCAAATCCGAATCCCGTGGTGATGGCGGCGAAGCCATCCCTGGCGCCCGCACCGGAAACGAAACCAACAACCATTCCCGGATGGAGCGTTGTCGAAGTTCGCGACGGAACCGCCGTGCTCGAAGGCCCCGACGGCATCAAGATGGGCGCCCGCGGCGACATGGTTCCCGGAATCGGGCGAATTGACTCCATCGTGCGCTGGGGCAACCGCTGGATCGTTGCCACCGCGCATGGATTGATCGCGACGCAGTAATTACGAGACCGCATACCTAGCGATCGAGCGCGATCTGATAGCGTTCGGCGATCGCCGACAACTGGCTCCAGGTTTCATTGTCAATCTCGATGCCGTTGGCGATCCGCTCGGCCCGCGCGATGCGCTCGGGCTCGCCGGCCACCAGGACCGGGAGTTCGGGATCGGCGGGCTTGGCCGACTTCACCCACGCGATCATGGCATCGATCTCGCTCATCATGCTGTCGCGCGCGGAAAGCCGCGCGGGATCGATGACGATGCTCAGCATGCCGTTGATGATCCCGCGCTCGGGCGGGGTGTTCGTCGTCACGCTCGGCGAGCCGACGATGGCGCCTGCCAGCAGTTCGCAGACCAGCGCCAGACCCGAGCCCTTGTGCTCGCCGAACGGCAGCACCACACCGCGCGGCTCGGTGTACATGACCGACGGATTGGTCGTGGGTTGCCCGGCGTGATCGAGCAATGCGCCATCGAGCATCGGCTTGCCGGCGTTGTGCGCCACCCTCACCTTGCCGAGCGCGACACGACTCGTCGCAAAGTCCAGCAGGATCGGCTCGTTGCTCGACGTGCCGGGGATGGCGATGCAAACCGGGTTGGTCAGGAACCGTCCCTCGCGGCCGCGAAACGGCGCCACCCCGGGCGCGCCTGATGCGACGTTGACGAAGTGCAGCGCGACCATCCCGGCGCGTGCGGCAACCTCGCCATAGGTGCCGACGCGGCCGATGTGGTGCGCATTGCGCAAGCCGTTCACCGCGACGCCATGCTGCTTGGCGGCCTTGATCGCCCACTCGACCGCCTGATGCGCGATCACCTGGCCGTAACCGGCCCGCGCATCCCATACCGAGATCGTGCCGGTGTCCGAGACGATCTCCGGCTTCTGGTTGACCTTCAGCGTGCCGGCCTCGAAATCGCGCACATAGGCGACGAGCATTCCAACGCCGTGGCTGTCATGGCCGCGCAGGTTGGCCTCGACCAGATGATCGGCAACGAACGCTGCCTCGTCAGGCGAACTGCCGCCTGCCGCGACGATGCGGTTTGCAAACGCACGCAGCCTGTCGTGATCGATAATCATGTTGCCTCCCTGTTGTCGCGCCTGATTGGAAAGGCATCGCGCGGAGCGCTATGCTTGCCTGATTGACTATTAGTTGGTGTTGATCCGGAACCGCAGCGTCTTCGCGCCGACGAACGAGACGAAATCGCCCTGGCGCTTCCAGGTCCCGGTGGCCGCAAGCGCCGCGATCAGTTCATCGTCCTGCTGCGCGCGATCCGGCGGACAGGGACGGTTCTCCATGGGACCGGGAGCGAAGATCACGGTGTTGCCCGCCACTGAAAACTGGCCCTTGCCGCCCTTGCACCAGAGTTCGAGGATCACCTCGCCGTTGTCGCCGATCTCCAGGTTCGGAATCCGCTTGGAGCCGGGCTGCCGGTCGACGTCGAGCGTCATTTCGGCGCCGAACGGAAATCCGGCATCGGCCAGGGCCGGGCTGGAAGGCAGGACGGCGGCCAGCAGCAACAGCGTGCAGATACCTGCCTTGATCATGCGGGCGAACGAAATCATGCAACCTCTCGAACCAACAAAACCCCAGCGCCGCGCGCCGTTCTATTGAACAACGGCGTCGGTGGCTAGGGCGTAATCGGCTGATGAAACCGGGAGCCATGCATACGACGTCCGCACAGCCTGCCTTGGTGAGCTGCGCGAACGTCGTGAAGCTTTCCTGCGCGATGATGAACGCGCCGATGCCGGACTGCCGGCGCTGGCCGCTTCCCGATCAGGCCGGCTCCAGGCCGAGCGCCTTCCCGCTCTCGATCCAGGTCGGCAGTTCGCGCTGATACAAGGCATTGCTTTCCTTGAAGCCGATCGCCGGCTCGAGCGCGAACGTGTTCAGGACTTCCTTCACCTTCGCATCGCCGTTCGCGGCCACGATCAGTTCCGCCAGCCGGTCGACGATCGGCTGCGGCGTCGCCTTCGGCAATGCCCAGCCCGAGAAGCCGCTGATGGTGAAGAACTTGCCCGTCGCGCCCTGCTCGGGCAGCGTCTTGACGTCCGGAATCGAGGGGACCTTTTTCGAATGCACGGCGAACACGGTGCCCTTGTTGCTTTGCAGGACGGGTTGAGCGGCCGTGAAGCTGCCCATCGCGACATCGAGCGTGCCGTCCATCAAGCCGGTCCACATCGGCGCTTCGCCGCGATAGTGGATCGGCTCGATGTTGAGGCCATACTGCTTGTTGAGTTCGTTGATCGTCATGTGCGGGGCCGAGCCGGCGCTGTAGGTGCCGAAGTTCACCTGGCCCTTCTTGCGCGCGAACGCGACGAAATCCTCCAGCGACTTGACGCCGGACGCCGGCGTCGCGATCAGCAGCAGCCCGGCGCCCGGGATGACGCTGACGAGCGTCAGGTCCTTGTCCATATCGTAGCCGGGGTTCTTCATCATCACCCGGTTCATGACGTACGTGGTCGAGATCGAGCACAGGATGGTGTGGCCGTCCGGCGCAGAGCGTGCGACGTCCGCAGCGCCAATCGAACCCGAAGCGCCCGCCTTGTTCTCGTTGACGACGGTCTGCCCCACCTGCTTGGAGATGTATTCGCCGAACGCGCGTGCGAGCAGGTCAGTCTGGCCGCCCGCCGGGTAGCTGCAGACCATGCGGATGCTCCGCGACGGCCAGGTGCCCTGCGCCGAGGCGCTGCGCGAGATGAACGGCATCATCGCGGCGGCTGCCGTGCCGGCAGCGAGGAAGTGACGCCGATTAAGTTTCGTTAACATGATTCCCTCCGTGGATTTTTTTGCCACCGTAGCGCATCGCTCTGCCTGTGCCACGGGCGAAAGACGGGACAGATTGGCGCACGCAACCCTCAGGAGAAATTAAGGAAATGCACGCGGGGGAATGGCCGGTCCACCAACGCGTCGCCCCGCCAATGTTCTCACGGCCAGCAGGAGCTGCAGGCGAGGATGACGATCGCGATGATGGCCGCAAGGCGCCTTGACCTTGCCGCTGGCGATCGGCACCAGCATTGAGACGATATCCGCGCCATGCGCGGTTGAGGTTGATCCGGCCTCGCCAAATATCTGCTCACAAGCTCGCGAAGTATGGTGGACGCCGCCCCTCGCCGTCGCAGCCATGCTAGGGTCTAGCCAACGGCTGCGACAAGCTGCCGCAGGGCGCGAATTTCCCGACCTTCGTCGCAGCCCTTGATTCTTTCATTCCTTCAGGGCGTTAGGCCCATCCCCGGAGACGGCAATCTGTGAACAATATCCGCTCGACGCTCGCCACCGTGTGGCGCATCTCCGCCCCCTATTTCCGCTCCGAAGACAAATGGGCCGGCCGTGCGCTGCTGGCGGCCGTGATCGTCATCGAGCTTGCGATCGTCGGCATCAACGTCCTGATCAACCAGTGGAACCTGCGCTTCTACAACGCGCTGCAGGAACGAAACTGGGACAGCTTCGTCTCCGAGATCATCTATTTCAGCGTCCTGGCCGCCATCTTCATCGTGCTCGCGGTCTATCAGCTCTATCTCAATCAATGGCTGCAGATCCGCTGGCGGCGCTGGATGACCTCGCAATATCTCGGCGACTGGCTGCATCATGCCAACCATTATCGCATGCAGCTTCAGGGCGACGCCGCCGACAACCCCGACCAGCGCATGACCGACGACGTCAAGCTGTTCGTCGATCGCACGCTCAATATCGGGGTCGGCCTGTTGAGCTCGATCGTCACGCTGGCGTCCTTTGTTGCGATCCTGTGGGGACTTTCGAACGCCGCGCCGCTGCACCTGTTCGGCCAGGAATATTCAGTTCCCGGCTACCTGGTCTGGTGTGCGCTGATTTACTCGGTGCTCGGCACCATCCTGACCCACCTGATCGGCTGGCCGCTGGTGGGCATCGATTACCGGCAGCAGCAATACGAAGCGGATTTTCGCTTCAACCTGGTGCGTGTGCGGGAAAACTCCGAGCAGATCGCGCTGATGCGCGGTGAGGCCGCCGAGCGCGAACGCCTGCTGGTTCGCTTCGGACGCGTGGTGGAGAACTGGCTCGCCATCATGAGCCGGACCAAGAAGATCACGGCGTTTACCGCAAGCTACAACCAGGCTTCGGTGGTGTTTCCCTACGTGCTGGTGGCGCCGGCGTACTTCGCAAACAAGATCCAGCTCGGCGGCATGATGCAGACCGCATCGGCGTTCTCGAGCGTTCAGGGCGCGCTGTCGTTCTTCATCTCCATCTACCGCCAACTGGCGGAGTGGCAGGCGGTGGTCAACCGTCTCGACGGGTTCGAGGCAGGGATTGCGGAAGCACGCCAGCTTGCAACGCGCAGCGACAGGATTCACGTCGTCGACGCGGCGGGCGGCAGCGCGATCGACCTCAAGGGGCTTTCGCTGCGATTGCCGAACGGCACGCCGCTGGTCAACGCCGAGAAGTTCAGCCTGCGCAAGGGCGAACGCACGCTGATGACCGGCCCCTCGGGCTCCGGCAAATCGACGCTGTTCCGCGCCATCGCCGGCATCTGGCCGTTCGGCGCGGGTTCGATCACCGTACCCGCCGGGGCCACGTTGATGCTGCTGCCGCAGCGGCCTTACTTCCCGACCGGATCGTTGCGCGGGGCGGTCGAATATCCCTCCACCGAAGGCACCTTCAGCGACCTCCAGATCGGCACTGCGCTGGAGCAGGTCGGCTTGCCCAGGCTCGCGTCGAAAATCGACGAGCACGGGCACTGGAACCGGACGCTGTCGCTCGGCGAGCAGCAGCGCCTCGGGCTCGCACGCGCGCTGTTGCATGCGCCGCACTACCTGTTCCTCGACGAAGCGACTGCGTCGCTCGACGAACCTTCGGAGGCGGCGCTGTATCGTCTGCTCGAGGCGAAGCTGCCGGCGACCACCATCGTCTCGATCGGTCATCGCTCGACGCTCGATGCCTTCCACCAGCGCAACGTCAAGCTCGCCCGCGACGGCGATCGATTCGTGCTGGAGGACGCTGAGAGCGTGAGGGCGAAGTAGCCGCTCAGCCACCGCTCAAAGCCAGCGCTGCGGCCAAGACTGGCGGCGAACCGTGCGGTGCCAGAAACAGCAGAAGGCCGTCAGCAGCAGCGCGCCGGCCAGCACCGGCGCGAGCAGGAACGTCCACGGCAGATTGCCTGATACGATGAGCAGCGGATTGATGCCGGCCGGCGGGTGAAAGGTTCCGGTCACGTACATCGCCAGGATCGATAGCCCGACGGCGGCGGCCGCAGCCCACGCCTGCGGTCCCGTCAGCTTCAGCACCACAAGGCCAACCAGCGCCGAGACCACATGCCCGCCGATCAAGGCGCGCGGCTGTGCCGGCTCGGCGTTCGGCGACCCGATCACCAGCACGATGGAGGTCGCGAACGGAATCACCGCCAGCGGATAATTCGCGACGACCGAGAACAGCTCCATGATGCCGATGGCGATGGCGCCGCCGAGGCCCGCCACTGCACCGGCGAGCACGTTGCGATGATCGTTGCGGGAAATCGCCCTGATCGCCGCGCGCCGCCAACCTCGTATCATTCGACAACCTCGCAAAACAAAAGGGGCGGCAGATCGCTCTGCCGCCCCTTCGTCTTCGACAGAAGGTCTTACTTCAGGTTGGTCAGCGCGGTCAGGTCAGCCGAGAGCTTGACGATGCCGGCCGCGCCGCACCAGTTCGAACCCACGCCCGACGGATTGATCGGGGTAAGGTAGGTGCCCGAATTCGCAGTGATGTTGCCACGAGCCGAGAAGTCGCTGGTGAACGCGTTGCAATCGCCCTTCGACAGGTCGGTGTCGGAATAGCGGAAGTCCAGCGTGAACACCTTGTAGGTGAAGCCGAAGCCGACGTTCCAGGTGTTGTAGTCGGCATAGTTGATGCCGTTCGGGAAAATCGCCGTGCCGTAGAACGAGTCCGAGGTGCCCAGCCACTGGCGGCCGAACTCGCCCGACACGTACATGCCGATGCCGCTGGCGCCAAACCAGGTGCTCGGCGCAATTGCCTTGCCGGCGATCGAGGCGTAGGTGCCCTCGGCGCCGCTGTTGAGGAAGCTCGGCGTATAATAGACGTTGCCGCCCATCGAGAAGTTGTCGTTGAAGGTGTAGTTCACCTTGCCGTAGACTTCGAAGAAGCTGACATCCTTCTTGAGGACGTTGCCGTTGATCAGCGCGTTCGCAGCGCATTCGGCACCCTGGAAGTTGCCCGCAAAATCGATGCCGGGAGCGCCGTATTGGCAGGTGCCGCCCGGATACATGTAGCCCCAGGCGCCGACGTCGAACGCGAACTGGCCGATCGTCAGGCGGGCGCCGCCGTAGGCATCGATTTCAGCCGCCGCGCGGTTCGGGAACGAGATGCTCGCGCCACCCACGCCGACATAGAGCTGGAAGTCCTTGGTGACGTTGTAGCGCGGCTCGAAGTAGACGTTGACCGACGGCTTGTGGTTGGACTGGGTGATGCCGCGGAAGATGTAGTCGTTGGTGATGCCGCCACCGAAGGCGAAATCCCAGGGCTCGAATGCCGGCGGCGGCGGAGCCTTGACGGCCTTCATCCGCAAATCCGCAGCGAGAGCCGAACCCGACGTCACCATTGCCAGCGCCGTTGCTAACAAAGCCACTTTCTTCATAAGGATCCCCATCACCTTCAAAAACAGCCCTGTTCCGGCGCCCCCTAAGGGCAAGCGACAACCGACTGCAACCAAAACCATTGACCTGCGGCAATCTGGTCCCTCGTGTCACAGTCGTGAAGCAAAAAAGGCAAGCATGTGCCGCCTTTTTAGGCGTTCTAGCCGTTTCAAAAAATGTTGTCCGCGGGTGTTGCATTCCCATCACATTTTTGACGGTTTCCGCGCCCGACAGGCACTAATGGAGTCCAGAGAATCACCACGAGAGCCGCAGTCGGACGATCATCTCTCGCGAATCAAATGCCCGTAGATCTACGCAATCTGCGGCCTCACAGCCCTCACGAAAAAGGCCGCAGCGATGGACGCTGCGGCCTTTCGAAAGCTCGTTCGGCGAACGGCTAGTGCTGCTCACCGCCGTTGGACGATCCCCATGACGGGGTCGAGGACTCCGAACTCGGGGTTGCCCAGCTCGTGGCGGGCGCCGGCTCGGACTCCGGCTCCGGAGCCGACATCGGGGCCGGTGCCGGCTTGGGGGCAGCAGCCTTCCTCTTCTTCGCAGCCTTCTTTGCAGTCTTCTTGGCCGCCTTCTTCGGCGCGGCCTTCTTGGCGGATTTCTTCACGCCCTTCTTCGCAGCCTTCTTGGCGGATTTTTTTGCGGACTTCTTGGCGGCCTTCTTCGACGACTTCTTGGCGGCCTTCTTCGCCGCTACGGCCTTCTTGGCTTTCTTCGCCTTCTTGCCCTTCTTACTCTTCTTCGCCTTCGCCATCGTGATCCTCCTGTTGCCGCTGGTCCGTTGGGCCATGTCCACTGGTCCAACCTGCTGGTTCGAGTCTGTCGAGCGCTTTGACGATACCGCGGAGCTGGACCGGGACGACGTTTCTTCGAAGCGTCCTCCTGCTCCATTCCCCGGTCTCGGCATGATCTCCGGTCAAACGCTTGCCGCGTTCGCGCCGAGGAAAACCGGTGCCCGCCGATCCCGGTTCATGCCCTGGGCCGATCGATCAATTCAATCCCGGACCTGTCAATCCAGGCTTTGGACCTCCTGTCGCCCAGTCGAGAAGCTCAATCGTGTGCACCACAGGAATTGACGTGCCGCCGGCAATTTGCACCATGCACCCGATATTGCCCGCAGCAATCATGTCCGGCTTCACGGTTGCAATATTGGCGACCTTTCGATCGCGCAATTTGCCCGCAATGTCTGGCTGGAGAATGTTGTAGGTCCCCGCCGAACCGCAACACAAATGGCTCTCGGGCACATCTTTCACCACGAATCCATTCTTGGAAAGCAATTCTTTCGGAAGGCCCGTGATTTTCTGGCCATGCTGCAGCGAACAGGCTGAATGATAGGCGATCGTGAGATCGCCTTTCTGGCTGGATGGATATAGCGAAAGGCCAGCGAGATACTCGGTGACGTCCTTTGCCAGCGCGGAGATTTGCGCGGCGCTTTGCGCGTAGTAAGGGTCCTCCCGCAGCATGTAGCCGTAGTCCTTGATGACCGTTCCGCAGCCTGATGCCGTGATCAGGATGGCATCGAGGCCGCCCTGTTCCGCCTCCCTTTTCCACACGGTGACGTTGCCGCGGGCCCGCGCCAGCGCGTCATCGTCCTGCCCGAGGTGATGGGTCAGCGCGCCGCAGCATTGCTCGTCCTTGACGAGTACGACCTCGATGCCGTGGCGCGTCAAAAGGTTGATCGCGGCCTGGTTGATGCGTGGCGCCAGCACCTGCTGGGCACAGCCCTGCAGCAATGCGACCCGGCCGCGCCGTTCGCCGACGGCAGGAAAGGTGCTTCCGCCCGAGGGTCCCGGCGCCGGCAGCGCCTTCGGCGCCAGCGCCAGCATCGCCTTGATCCGCCGCAAGAGGCCGGGGGTGGCCGCAGCCTTTGGCGTCGGCAACAGGCCAGCAAGCGGCCGTCCGAGCCGCGCCATGATCATGCTGGCGCGGAAGAGCCCGGGCCGCGGCAGCACGAAGGCCAGGATCGCGCGCAACGCCCGCTCCGGCAGCGGCCGCGTATAGTCCCGCTCGATCCGGCCTCTCGCCTGATCGACCAGGTGCATGTAGTGCACGCCCGACGGACAGGTGGTCATGCAGGCGAGGCAGGACAGGCAGCGGTCGATATGCTTGACCACCTCGGCCGTCGGCGGCTTGTCCTTTTCCAGCATCTCCTTGATCAGATAGATGCGCCCGCGCGGGCTATCGAGTTCGTCGCCGAGCAGCACGTAGGTCGGACAGGTCGCCGTGCAGAAACCGCAATGCACGCAGGCGCGCAGGATCTTGTCGGCTTCGGCGATATCCGGGTTGGCGAGTTGGGCGAGCGAGAATTCGGTTTTCATGTCACGGGCCCCCGCAGCATCCGGCCGCGGTTGAGAATGGTCTTGGGATCGAAGCTGTTGCGGATGCGCTCGCTCAGGGCCGCCAGTCCGCCCGGCTGCGGGTGAAACACGTCGACGCGGCGCCTGATATCATCGGGGCCGCGGATCAGCGCGGCATGGCCGCCCGCGGCGTCGACCCGCGCGCGGACTAAAGCTGCCTGCGCGTCCGGCTTCGGCGGCAGCGCCGCCCAGATCAGGCCGCCGCCCCAATCGTAGATCACGTCGCCCTGGGACTCGCGCGCCAGAGCCTGGCCGAGCGCGCCGCCCGAGGCCGGCGGGCAGACGATCCGCCAGACCGGCCACAGCCCGCGCGCGCCGCTTGCGGCGAACGGCTCGACGTCGCGGACATCTGCCCAGACCGATGCCGAGGCGTCATCCTGCAGCATCTCCACCGCGCCGAACGCTGCCAGCGCCTTGCCAAGCGAGCCGGCGCGGTCGGCCACCGAAGCCGCGATCCCTTCCAGTCGCAGCAGGGTCACCGCCCGCCCGGTGGCCCCGAGGCGCGCCAGCGCGCCGGTTGAAGAGCCGAACACCGAACCCGGCAGATGCGCGGCGCCCGACACGTCGTAGGGCGAGCCGAGGGCTGCGGTCATCGCACGGTTGGCGGTCAGATCGTCGAGCCCGGCGAGCAGCAGCGTGCGCTCGCTCTCGGGCTTCGGCATCACCTTCAGCGTCACCTCGGTCATCACAGCCAGCGTGCCCCACGACCCCGTCAGCAGCTTGCAAAGATCGTATCCGGTGACGTTCTTCACCACCCGCCCGCCGGTCTTGAAGCTGTCGCCGAAGCCCGACACCGCGTGCGCGCCCAGCAAATGATCGCGGGCGCCGCCGGCCTTGATCCGGCGCGGCCCGGCCAGTCCCGCGGCGATCATGCCGCCGATGGTGCCGTTGCCGGACACGCCGAGCAGCGCGGACGTATCCATCGGCTCGAAGGCGAATTGCTGGTTCTTCGAATCGATCAGTGACTGCAGGTCGGCCAGCGGCGCGCCCGCCTGCACCGTGATGATCAGTTCGTTCGGCTCGTAGGAACTGACCGCATTCAGCGCCGAGACATCGAGCACGGCATTGGTCGCCATCGGCTGGCCAATCAGCCGCTTGGTGCCATGGCCGATGATCTCCAGCGGCTGCTCGCTGGCGATCGCCGCGCGCACCACCTCCTCGACGTCCTTGGCGTCACGTACTTTCAGGGTGTCCACGCTTTCAAACCCGCATTCTGTCGTCATCGTCCGCGAAGGCGGACGATCCAGTAATCGCAGGAGCCGAGGTTGAAAATCGGCGGCACGGCGTACTGGATACCCCGCCTTCGCGGGGTATGACGGTTGAAAAATTGGCAAGCGCCATCATCAGAACCTCGGCAAATCCGGGAACGCCAGCTTGCCGCCGTGCACGTGCATGCGGCCGAGTTCGGCGCAGCGGTGCAGCGTCGGAAACACCTTTCCGGGGTTGAGCAGGCCCTGCGCGTCGAAGGCGCATTTCAGGCGCTGCTGCTGGTTGAGATCGATTTCGGAAAACATCTCCGGCATCAGGTCGCGCTTCTCGATGCCGACGCCGTGCTCGCCGGTCAGCACGCCGCCGAATTCGACGCAGGCGCGCAGGATGTCGGCGCCGAACGCCTCGGCCCGCTCCATCTCGCCAGGCTGGTTGGCGTCGTAGAGGATCAGCGGATGCAGATTGCCGTCGCCGGCGTGGAACACGTTGGCGACACGGAGATCGTATTTGGCCGAGAGGTCGCGGATGCGCGCCAGGGCTTTCGGCAACGCGCCGCGCGGAATGGTGCCGTCCATGCAGAGATAGTCGGGCGAAATCCGGCCCACCGCCGGAAACGCCGCCTTGCGGCCGGCCCAGAACAAATTGCGCTCGGTCTCGGAGGTGGAGATCTGGCAGGTGGTCGAGCCGCAGCCCTGTGCGATCGCCTCGACGCGTTTGATCAGTTCGTCGACCTCCACACCGGGACCATCGAGTTCGATGATCAGGAGCGCCTCGACGTCGAGCGGATAGCCGGCATGAACAAAGGCCTCGGCGGCGTGGATCGCGGGCTTGTCCATCATCTCCATGCCGCCCGGAATGATGCCGGCGCCGATGATGCGCGCCACGCATTCGCCGGCGGCCTCGACCTCAGCGAACCCCACCATCAGCGCGCGCGCCGTCTCGGGCTTCTGCAGGATCCGCACCGTGATCTCGGTGATGACGCCGAGCAGCCCTTCCGAGCCGGTGATGATCCCCATCAGGTCGTAGCCGGCGTTCTCGGCCGCCTTGCCGCCGATGCGCAGGACCTCGCCGGACATCAGGACAATTTCGCAGCCCAGCACGTTGTTGGTGGTCATGCCGTATTTCAGGCAATGCACGCCGCCGGAATTCTCCGCGACGTTGCCGCCGATCGAGCAGGCGATCTGCGACGACGGATCGGGCGCGTAGTAGAAGCCGGCATGGGCCACCGCCTGGCTGATGGCGAGGTTGGTGACGCCCGGCTCGGTCACCACCACGCGGTTGTCGAAATCGATCTCGCGGATGCGCTTGAATTTGCCGAGCCCCAGCAGCACGCCGTCGACCAGCGGCAGCGCGCCGCCCGATAGCGATGTGCCGGAGCCGCGCGGCACCACCTTGATGCCCTGGGCGTGGCAGTATTTCAGGACCCTGGAGACCTGCTCCGTGGTGTCCGGCAGTACCACCACCATTGGCGGCTGACGGTAGGCCATCAGGCCGTCGGACTCGTAGGGCAGCATCTCGGCAGCACTGTCGATCACGCCCTCGCCGGGCACGATGGCGCGCAGCGCGGCCACAATGGCGTCACGCCGATTCAGGACCGCCTGATCGGCAGCCGGCATCATGATGGCCATCGGTGTCCCTCCCCGACCACGCTTCATCGAATTGTCGCGGCAAATCAACCACGTCTGCCGGGATTTGGGTAGGCCATCCGAAGGTTGGATTGCGGGCAGGCAAACGATGAGTTCACTCTGGGACAAGTCGGCAATCGCGAAACCTGTCAAGGTTTCGTGGCTTGTCCAATCCAGGCGGGCCTGCCACAAGACATTAGCCTCTCTACCCGAGAAGAAATGAAGAGCACCACATGAAAGCATCGACTTTGAGCGCGCTGGTTGTCGTTACCACTCTGGCCACAGCAACGGGAGCGCTGGCGCAGGACGCCGCCGCCGGCAAAACCTCGTTCAACAAATGCCTGGCCTGTCACGCGGTCGGCGAAAACGCCAAGAACAAGGTCGGCCCCGAATTGAACGGGCTCGACGGCCGCAAGTCCGGCACCACGGCGGGCTATTCCTATTCGGAAGCCAACAAGAATTCCGGCATCACCTGGAATAAGGAAGTCTTCCTCGAATACATCAGGGATCCCAAGGCGAAGATTCCCGGCACCAAGATGATCTTCGCCGGCATCAAGAACGAAACGGAAGCCAGCAATCTCTGGGCGTTCCTCGCGCAGTACGACAAGGACGGCAAGATCAAGTGAAGTTGCGGTTCTCTTCACCCGCCCCTTGAGGGGGCGGGTCGACGTGCGCAAAGCGCACGGCGGGGTGGGGTGACGGTCTATCCGCGTCCAACAGCGCCCGAGTTGAGAGACTGTCACCCCACCCCGCCGCTTTGCGGCGACCCGCCCCCTCAAGGGGCGGGTGAACTTCAAGCCAGCGTGTGCACGATCACCGGCCCGGCCATCGCAGTGGCCGGTCCGGTCAACAGCGGCGCGAGTTCCTGCTCGATCCACGCCAGCGCGCGCTTGTTCGACTCCTCGGCCGCGGCGTAATTGTTGAACAGACTGATCGCGATCACGGTGTCGTCGGGCGCATAGACCACGTAATAGCCCATGAAACCTTCGACCGCGCTGATAACGGGTATCGCGCCTTCCTTGATCCTGCGTGTGAGCTCTTCGACCTGCCCGGCCTTTGCCTTGCCTTGACGAATGGCGGCGTACATGGGGCTCTCCCTCGAAGGTAGGCTGCCCTAAATTCCAACTCTCACATTCATCCTGGAACGCGATGATTTTTCTTCAGAAGTCACCGCTCCAGTTTTCCTTGGGCGGGCCGAGCAGCGGAATCCCGCGCGTGCGGAATGCTAACGCATCGCAGTACACCAGACCATCCGCCGTTTTGCCATCGCGGCGCGAGCGGGCGACGGAGCTGGGCTAGGCGAGCGCCGGGCTGACGGCAGCGTGCGGGGCGTGCGCGGTGCAGGCCTCGAAGGCCGCGTCGATGATCGAAAGCTTCACCGCCTGGGCTTCGTGATACTCGCGGCGGAAACCTGCCGACATCCATAGCGGCGACCTTCCCCGCACGCCGGACCAGCCCAGGCTGCCCATCGCTTCCGCCTCGGCAAACTTGCGGCCGAGCTGGGTTCGCGACAGGCTGAGGCGCCGCGCCAGTCCGGAAACCGACGTCACGTCGGTTTGAATTCGCTCGCGGTCGCCGGCGCCCTCCTCGCAGCCGACGATCATCCGATCCATCACCAGCCCGCCGTCATCGATCCAGGTGAACAGGTCGAAGGTCCTGGGGGGATGGCGCACGTCCGCCGAGGCGACCAGGCCATCGGCGATCAGGGGCTGGATTTTGCCGAGCAATGCAGGCTGCGCGTTGAACGTTGCCACCCTGGCGCCGCCGTCCAGTCCATCGAGGGTCGCAAGATGCAGCGCGTGCCAGTGGAACAGCGCCATCACCACGGGAGGCGCGGGTTCCAGCGGCCGGTGCCGCCGGCCCTCGCTGTTGGCGACGAAACGGACGATGTCGTATTTCAGCAATTCCTTGAGAAACGCCGACGCCGTGTTGCGGCTCGCCAGGCTGTGGCGCTCCACGATCTCGAGGAACCGCTCGGCCAGCAGACCAGCGCCCGCGTCTTCGGCCTCATTGCGAAAATACTGCGCCACCGCCGCATGTGCCAGCAACCAGCGCTGCTGCGTCGCAAACAGCGAAGCCATCCGCGGACTGGCCTCGTGCACCGATATCAGCGATTGCGCCTGGACTCGAACACATCGTTCGAGCGCCGGATGCAGCAGGATATCGTCCGCAGTCATGGCCATGGGTATGCCGGTAAAGGTGGCGGTTCCGGCACAGGCTATAACGGGAAGTCCGCGACGCTGGAAGGACACGGTTCGGAAGCATTTTCGTGCGCTGAATGAGAAGTCCACTGCAGCTCTTAATTCGCTGCCGTCGCCCCGGCGAACTCAGCGACCATCGCCTCGATCTCGGAAATCACGAGATCGGGCGCGGCGTTCTGGATCATGTGACCGACCCCGGGCAACACGATCAGCTTTGCGACGGGAGCAACCTCGGCAAGCGGCCGCGAGTGGATCCTGGTCGAGACCGTCTTGTCGGACTCATCGCCCGAGATGATCGTGATCGGCGCCTTGATCTGCGAGTACCGCGGCGCCTGTTCGGCGACGGCGGCTTTCAGCGTCATCAAATCCCATGCGTTGGCGAGGAACTCGCGCGGCCGCAGCAGCAGCGGTGTCGCGGTATTTCTCACAAAGCCCGGCGGCATCGGCTGCGGCAGGAAGACGCCGCGGGCGCCGGACTCGGCCAGCAGCAGGCCGAGCGGCAGGGTGATGGTGTGGGCAAGCAGCGGGCCGATCACCGGTGTGGTCACGATCCTGTTGTATCGCCCGACGCCGCCCGGCCACGGGTAGGCCACCGGCGCGAGCATCACCAGACCCGCAACCGATTGCGGACGATCCAGCGCGATGCGTGTTCCCAGTGCCCCGGCCCAGGAATGCACCACGAACACCGCCCGGTCGACGCCAAGCTTGGCCAGCGCCTCGCCGATCATCCGGCCCTGGATCTCGGGCGTCGAATCCTCGAAGCGGTCGCGGGTGCTCCAGCCGTGACCGGGCCGGTCGATCAGGATCACGCGGCGATCCCGGGCGAGCCGTTCGCCGACCGGCTGCCGCATCACCTCGAGGTTGGAACTGGCGCCATGCAGCATCACGATCGGCGGGCCGGCGGCGTCGCGGGGACCGATATCGACGACATGGAGGGAGCCGCCGGCGACCCCGACCATCCTGCCCTGGGCTGGATGCGCCCGTTGCACGAGCCAGACTCCGGCCTGCGTAACCAGCGCCAGGACTCCCAGCGCCGCCACAACGATCACTGCCACCATCGAATTTGTCCGGATCTTTCGCACCAGCGAGCTACGGCGCGATCGGCTGCGGGTTTCCAAAGTTGTCCACAAGGTGCGAATTCTGTGGATAGCGGGGTCATTACGGTGTCATTGGCGAGTTTATACAAATGCGTCGACACTTTCGCCATGTGTGGGCGTGTCTGATGTGGGGGTAGCCAACGCGTGCGTCGTACCCGGAATCCACAGGAACAGGGTTGCCGACTCCAAATTGGTTTCGCGTATCATTCGGAAGGAGTACCCCATGATTCCCAACGCAAGCGAAGCGGCCATCGACCAGATCGTAGCGAACTGCAATGGCGACATCCGCGGTGCGCTCAAGGCGCTGCTGCAGGTGAACGAGCAGCTTGAGGCGGAGCTGGCGCAATTCTATGCAGCGGTCGGTCTGGACGGCATGGCCCGCGGCAGCAACGCCATCCACTAGAATCCGTTTCGTCGAAACGGGCCCTGGATTTCGGTCTGACGCGTTTTCTTGACGCGAACCGGGCTCCACTTGGCTTGAAAACGCTTTAGTCGGATTTCTCCTCCTCCGGCGCCTGTTCGGCGGGAGGTTCGGGCACAGCCGGGCATTCGGAAATGTTCGAGCGCGCCAGCTTGGCGTCGTCCATCGATTGGTATGGCCCGCTTCCGAACGTGATGTTGCCGCCGACCTGGCTGTTGATGACGGGATTGCTCGTAACAATCTCGCATTTGCCGGCCGCGCTGTCGCCGACGACCCAAAAGCCGCTTTGCGCGAAGGCGCAGGATTCGGCCGCGATCATCATCGCGCCGGCCAGCAGGTATTGTTTCATGGCTCGCTCCTGTCACCCAGTCGTCGGCAGACAATAGCGCGTCAGCCGCGCAACCGTTCCTGCCTGCGGACTACGGTAGATGATCAGGGTTAACGGCGAACTGTCTGATAAGGCACGATCTTACGGGCTTCAGATCAGATATCGCGGCCCTCGACCTTTTCGGTGAGCGTCTTCACTAGTTCCGGCACCTTTTCGAGATGCGGATTGACGGCCAGCGCCTTGCGGAACGCTTCGAGCGCGCGCTTTTCGTCGCCAATATCCTGCATGATCATGCCGAGCCCGGCCAGCGCGCCGAAATGGCGGGGCTCGCGGACCAGCACTTCGCGGATGTCCTGGAGCGAACGGGCATAGTCGTTCTTCAAATAGTAGATCGTCGCCCGCCGGTTCCAGGCTTCGATGTAATCGGGACGCAGCTTGACGACGGCATCGAGCAGCTTCAGCGCAACGTCCGGCTTCTGCGCGTCCATCGCGGCCTTGGCACGCAGCATCAGCAATGCTGCGGTATCGCTCGAGGTCTGCAGCCACTGGGCCCAGATCCGCGCCTCGACATGCTTGGCGCTGGCTTCATCGGGTGCGGCCTTTAGCGCGCCGAACAGGAAATCCAGACCGCGCGTGCGGTCAGCGCCGACCTTGGGAAGCTTGCTCGGCGCTTCCGGCAATTTCTTCTGGGCCTTCGGTGGCGGGACCACCCGGGGATCGTTCTGTTCGCTCTGCGCAAAGGCGGCCACGGGTGCGGCTGCCACGACCACGGCGAGGATCGCGATCCGGATGTTTCGGGTGACCGGGAATCTCAATGCCATGGCCGAAGTCTAGACGCACAAAATCGCGCTGCAAAGCAGCGCGTTGTCAAAGGCCTGTGAAAGAAGCGAGGCGCCGGCGGAACCCGGCTCCGCCCTGGCAGACAGCTCAGCCGTACAGCTCAGCCCTGGCGGGCCTTGAAGCGGCGCTGCACCTTGTTGATCACATAAACCCGGCCCTTGCGGCGGACCAGACGGTTGTTGCGGTGGCGACCACGCAGCGATTTCAACGAGTTACGGACCTTCATGGGACAATCCTGATTGCTTCGAAAGGCCGTGTTGAAGGCCGAACCTGAGCTACCCGAAAGCGGCAAAATGGGGCTTATCCCGTAAAGCGGCAACCGCCCGGGACGGGGCGGTTTCTAAGCCATCGCGGCACCGAATGTCAATCCGAATGGGCTGTTTTCCGGTACCGTTCGGTGGACCTCCTCCGCCCGCCCGTTGCGGCGCCCATTGAAATAACTACCGGATTCAGTCCGGCGGGAATTCCACCATGGCCTCGCCGGTGGCGACTTTTTCGCCAAGCTGGTTCCGCACCATAACGTCGATCAGCACCCAGCGCGAACTTTTCGTTACCTGCTTCGACTTGACGACGCCGTGGGGTTGAATGGTATCGCCGGGCCGCACCGGCTTGACCCACCGCGTCTCGAGGCGGCGGTGAATGGCGCCGGCCGGATAGGCCCAGTCGGTGATCATGCGCGAGATCAGCCCGAAATTGTTCATGCCGTGCATGATGATGCCGCCGAAACTGGTCTTGCCGAACGAGCCCTTCATGTACTCGTCGTCGAGATGCAGCGGGTTGTAGTCGAGCGAGGCATCGCAAAACAGCCGGATGGATTCGCGACTGACGGCAAACGCCGGCCCCTCGATACCGTCGCCGGCGTTGAGACTTTCGAACGTGGTGGTCATGCTGCCCTCCCCTCAGACCGGCCGGATCGTCCAGCCGCGGCCGGAGCAGATCACCTCGCCGCGCTGGTTGAAGAAGACGTTGTCGTGCACCACGAACAGCCGCTCGCGCTTGATGAACTTGTCGAGCGCGCGTGCCTGCAATGTGATGACGTCGTTCGGGCGCGCCGGGATATTATAGCTCCAGGACTGCCCGGCATTGACGGTGCCCGGCGAGCGCATCCAGTCGTCCGCCGGCGTACAGGAAAACATCAGGAGGATATGGATCGAGGGCGGCGCGATCAGGCCGCCATAGCGCGTGGTTTTGGCATAGGCCTCGTCGAAATAGATCGGATGATCCTCGCCGACCGATTTGCAGTAGAGTTCGATCGCCTCTTTCGTCAGCGTATAGGGAATGGTCTTGCGCGGCTCGCCGGGAACGATGTCGTCCCAGGCTTTGCGCAAATTGGCGTCTTTCCAGAAATCGGTCTCAAAGGCCTCGGCCTGCGCCATGCCATCCTCCCTGTTTCCGCTGTGTTACTTCTGCCGCCTTGCGGAATTTGTTATATAGTATAATCAATTTTCCAGACTGAAAAATCAAGCCGCCGGGGAAGCGCCATGCCCAAGCTCAAACTGCCCGACATCGAGAAGGTCGTTGCGATCGACATCCACACCCACGCGGAAGAACCCTGCGGCATGCATGGCGACGACGGCTATGACGATTTCCAGGCGCAGATGGCCGACTATTTCAAATCGCCGCACAAGCATCCGCCGACCGTGCCGGAGACCGCCGCCTACTACCGCTCCAAGAACATCGCGGCCGTGATCTTCCCGGTCGACGCCGAGCGCGAGACCGGCTTCCGCCGCTACAACAATTACGAAATGCTGGAGGTCGCGTCCGAACATCTCGACGTGCTGATCCCGTTCGTCTCGATCGATCCGCACAAGGGCAAGCTCGGCGTGCGCGAGGCGAGGAAGCTTATCGAGGAATACGGGGTCCGCGGCTTCAAATTCCACCCGACCATGCAGGGCTTTTACGCCAACGACCGCATGGCCTATCCGCTGTACGAGGCGATCAACGACGGCGGCGCGATCGCGCTGTTCCATACCGGCCAGACCGGGGTCGGCTCGGGCATGCCCGGCGGCATGGGAATGCGGCTGAAATATTCCAACCCGATGTACATGGACGACGTCGCGGCTGACTTCCCCGATCTCAAGATCATCCTCGCGCATCCTTCCTTCCCCTGGCAGGAAGAGGCGCTGTCGGTCGCGACCCACAAGCCGAACGTCTATATCGACCTCTCAGGCTGGTCGCCGAAATACTTCCCGCCGATCCTGGTGCGCTACATCAACTCGATCTTGCAGGACAAGATGCTGTTCGGCTCGGACTGGCCCGTCATCACGCCGGACCGCTGGCTGGCGGATTTCGCCAAGCTCGAGATCCGCGAGGAGATCCGGCCCAAGGTTCTGAAAGCGAACGCGCGGAAGATTTTGGGGATTTAAAGGAGTATCATCGGCGGCAACGCGGGAGGTGGTCCATGACGAGCCTCGCCAAAGCTACTGCCGAGATCGCCGCCATCGTCGCCGCGCTCTTCACTGCAAGCGCGTCTCCCTGCTTCGCGGCCGATGACGCAGCGGAGCGCCGCCTCGTCGAGATCGAAAATCCGCTGGCGACGTCGCAGCCGCTGCTGGGTTACCTGCGGCAGCCGCGCGATGCGGGTCCGTCGCCCGCGGCTGTCCTGCTTCACGGTTGCAACGGTGGATGGCAGAAGCTCGATGAGCGCTGGGGTCCGCGGATCGGGTCCTGGGGTTACGTGACGCTCACGGTCGACCGCTTTGGTCCGCGCGGCATCGCCACCGCCTGCACCGGCGGCGTGCCGGCCGCTACCATATTCGACGCCTATCGGGCGCTGGCGTTCCTGGTGCAGCAGCCATTCGTCGATCCCGACCGCGTCGCCGTGATCGGGTTCTCGCAGGGCGGATGGCTCGCGCTCGCATCGGTGGAGCGCGGCATGATCGAACGAATGTCGAAAGAGAAATTTCGCGCGGCGATCGCTTTCTATCCCCCCTGCATGGGTATCAAGGGCAACATGACCGTGCCGACGCTGATCCTGATCGGCGAACTCGACGACTGGACGCCGGCCGACGAGTGCCGCAATCTGGCGGAGGGGCGCGACGATTATGGAATCTCGCGCCAGAAAGGCGCTGGCGTTCCGATCGAGCTTGTCGTCTATCCCGGCGCGTATCACGACTTCGATGTGCCCAGTTTTGCGGCGCCCGTGAAGTTTCTCGGTCATCACCTCGAATTCAATCGGGCCGCCAGAGACCGATCGAGCGACACCATCAAGACTTTCCTGGATGCGACTATCGGCGGAAAAGAGAAATCACCGTGACCATCAAAGCAATCGTCTTCGACGCCTATGGCACGCTTTACGATGTCCAGTCGGTGGCCGATGTCACCGAGGACGAGTTTCCCGGCTATGGCGGGATCATCACCCAGGTCTGGCGCATCAAGCAGCTCGAATATAGCTGGCTGCGCTCGCTGATGGGTCGCTACCAGGACTTCTCTGCAGTCACGCGCGACTCGCTGGCGTACACGCTGCGCAGCCTCGGGCTGGAATATGACGACGACGCCTTCGAACGCATCATCGACAAATACCTGCATCTCGATCTCTATCCGGATGCGCTCGCGGCACTTTCGGCGATGAAAAACCGCAAGCTGGCGATACTGTCGAACGGCAGCCCTGAAATGCTGGGCGCGCTGGTGCGCAACAGCGGGCTCGACAAACTTCTCGACGCGACCATCAGCGTCGACGCGAAGAAGATCTTCAAGCCCAGCCCCGAGGCCTATGCGCTGATCGAGGAAGTGCTGCACCTGCCGCCGGCGGAGGTGCTGTTCATCTCCTCCAATCCCTGGGATACCTGTGGCGCCAAGGCGTTCGGGCTCAACGTCGCCTGGATCGAGCGGGTAACGCCGGAGGCGATGGCGCTGGCCTGCATCGAAAGCGACACGCTGCCACCATTGACAATGTTCCAGATCCTGCGCACCCAGATGGACGAACTCGGCGTTGCGCCCGACCATCGCATCCACGCCCTCGCCGAGCTTCCCGCTTTGGTGTCTGGCATAAGGTCCTGAAATGAGTCTTGCTTCCGTTCGCGCCTTCTTCGCCGAGAAGGCGCCCGACATTGCCGTGATCGAATCCCACATGAGCTCCGCTACCGTAGCACTCGCCGCCGAAGCCTACGGCGTCGAGCCGGCGCGGATCGCCAAGACGCTTTCCTTGCGCGTCGGCGACCGCGTCGTGCTGATCGTTGCCGCCGGCACGTCGCGGATGGACAACAGGAAGGTCAAGGCGCTGTTCGGCGTCAAGCCGAAGATGCTCGGGCTCGACGAGGTCGCCGAAATCACCGGCCATGAAGTCGGCGGCGTCTGCCCGTTCGGACTGAAGACGCCGCTGCCGGTCTATTGCGACGTGTCGCTGAAGGCGTTCGACATCGTGGTGCCCGCGGCAGGCTCGACCCACAGCGCGGTCAGGATCACGCCCGAACGGATGGCGCAATTGACCTCGGCCGAATGGGTCGACGTCTGCGAGCACAGGCCCGCCGAGCCGGCGCCGGCCTACTCTTCGTCATCATCCTCATAATAAGGTCGCGGCGGCGGCTGCATCTGTTGCGGCGCGCGGTCGCGGTAACGTGGCGCCGATTGCGGCGGAACGCGCTGCGTCGGCGCACGATTGGCCTGCTGCTGCTCGGCGCTGACCTCGAACACCGCACGGCAATTGCTGGAGAGCTGCGGCGTGTTCTGCCGCAAACACGCCACGATGCGGCCGACATCCGGAACCTGATCGCTGCACAATCGCCAGACGTCGGGCGTGCAGGCCATCTGCTGTTCCCAGGTGCCGCGATTTTCCTGCGATGATGCGGGATCGATCGCGAAGGCTGCGCCGCCGACCGCAATAGCGAGGCCGAGGACAATCCGCTGCGTTGGCATGTCCGGGGTCCTTTCGTTGGATTTCGAGAAGACGCGGAGGTTCCACGTCGCGATGAACGCAGAGCCTGTCAGGGCAATGCGGCTACGCGACGTTGTCTCAGACAAAATAATGTGAAGCGGGTTCAGAATGCGAAGCGGGTTCCGCTACTCGACCTTGCCGATCTTCTTCACCGCCGCGACCAGCCGCGCGCTGTCTTCGGCGACGAACTTTGCAAACTCAGGCGCGTCGAGATAGGCGACAGGGCTGCCCGCGGTTTCGAACGTCTTGATCACTTCGGGCGCCTTCACGGCTTGCGCCATTGCATCGCGCAGCTGCTTCATGATCGGGGCCGGCAGCGCGCTCTGCGCGAACAGCCCGGCCCAGATATAGAACTCGACATCCTTGTAACCGAGTTCGCGGAAGGTTGGCAGATCGGGAAAACTCGGGACGCGCTCGGCGCCCCAGTTCGCCAGCACGCGCATCTTGCCGTCGTCGACCTGCTGCTTCAGCGTGCCCGGCGCAGACGCCACCGCCTGCACGGTGCCGCCGAGCAGCGCGGCCAGCGCCGGACCCGCGCCGCGGAACGGCACGTGCAGCAGCTTGATGCCGGCGCTCGCCGCAAACATTTCCATCGCCACATGCAGCGTGCCGTACGGCCCGGACGAACCGTAGGGAATTTCGCCGGGACGCTTTTTGGCGTCATCCACGAAATCCTGCAGCGTTTTCCAGGGCGCCGATGCCGGCACCGCCAGCAGCGTGGGATCGGCGAGCACGCGCGCGATCGGCGCGAACTGCGAGACTTCGTACGCCACCGGCCGGCCGAACAGGCGATCCGCTTCCGGCAGCACCGCCAGCGAGGACAGCGTCATCAGCAGCGTATGTCCGTCCGGCTCGGCGCGTGCCGCCGCCGCATTGCCGACCGAGCCCCCGCCGCCACCGGCGCGGTTGTCGACGATCACGGGCTTGCCGAGAATCCGCTCCAACGCCAGCGCCACCGGCCGCGCCGCCAGATCGGCCTGCCCGCCGGGCGGAAACGGCACGATCATGGTGACGTTGCGCGACGGAAACGGGCCCTGTGCGAAGGCGCCGTAGGAGAATGCAGTCGATGCCAACGGCAGCGCGGCGGCGGACTTGAGAAGTTCGCGGCGGTTCATTAGCGGCGTCTCCCTAGCGCTATTGTTTGTTGGAGACAGCCTAACCTCAATTCGTAGGGTGGGCAAAGCGAAGCGTGCCCACCATCCCGAGCATGATATAGGATCCTATGCCCCAATATCGTCGAGCGAAAATCAACGGCAATGCCTTCTTCTTCACGGTCGTACTGGCCGACCGATCAAGCACGTTACTGCTCGACGAAATCAACCGCTTGCGAGAGGCCTACCGAACGGTGCACGAGCGCCGTCCGTTCGAAACCATCGCAATATGTGTGCTGCCGGACCACATTCACGCGCTCTGGGCCTTGCCGGAGGGAGATGCCGATTTTTCTACTCGCTGGAGCTTAATCAAGAGCGGTTTCTCTCGCGGCCTTGAGGAAAAACCGCGGTCTCCCAGCAAGATTGTCAAACGGGAAAAGGGAATTTGGCAGCGTCGCTATTGGGAGCACGCGATTCGCGACGACGCCGATCTCGAACGACATGTCGATTACATTCATTTCAATCCGGTGAAGCACGGGCATGTCACGCGCGTTGTCGATTGGCGGCACAGCAGTTTTCATCGTTATGTTAAGCGCGGCTTGCTCGAAGCAGATTGGGGAGGCGATATAGGAGACGTACCGGGATCGTTCGGAGAGTGAACGGTGGGCACGCTTCGCTTTGCCCACCCTACGAAGTCTCATCGCTTCCTGGCCTTCGCAAAATGTTTTGTCAAAAACTCCGCCAGCACTTCGACGCGGGCGGGGCGCGGGCCGCCGGGTGGGGTTACCAGGTGCACGGCGCCTTCGGGCTGGTGCCAGCCTTTCAGGATGATCTCGACCGCGCCCGAGGCGATGGCATCGCCGACGATGAAGTTCGGCAAATCAGCAATTCCCAGTCCGGCAATCACCGACGGCAGCAGAGCCTCGCCGTTGTTGACGCGGAGCTGTCCGGCCGGGCGCACGCTGGCCTGCTCGCCTGCGGCATTGGTGTAGTGCCAGACGCCCGGCGTCGAGAGGTAGGCGTAGCCGAAGCATTTGTGCTGGGCGAGATGCATCGGATGCGTCGGCCGGCCGTGGCGCTTCAGATAGGACGGCGCTGCCACCGTGTAGCGCGGCATCGCGCACAGTCGTCGCGCGATCAGCGAGGAGTCCGGCAGCCGCGCGATGCGCAGGCCGGCATCGAAGCCCTCGCCGATGAGATCGACGGTTGCGTCACTCAAATGGAGATCGATCGAAACTTCCGGATACTTTTCAAGAAACGCCGGCAATATCGGCGCAACGGCCCTCACCCCGAACGTCATCGGCACCGCAAGGCGCACCAGCCCGCGCGGCGCGGTCGATTGCGACAACGCCTCGGTCTCGGCCGCCTCGCCATCGGCCAATAGCTGCGTCGCGCGCTCGGCGAGCTTTTGGCCGGCATCGGTCAGCGCCAGCCGCCGCGAGGTGCGGTTGAACAGCCGCGCGCCGAGCCGCTGCTCCAGCCGGCTGACCGCCTTCGACACCGTGGCCTTGGATAGCGCGAGCTCGGTCGAGGCCGCCGCAAACGACCGCAATTCCACGACTTTCGCAAAAATCGCCAGCGCTTCGAAATCCGGGAGCTTTGCCATCGTCGTCCATCTCAATGGTCATTCTTGGAAACAATGAGTTTCAATAGTTTCTATTTCTATACCACGGCAGGCGGCATATCCAATGGCCCATCGGAATTCGAGCAACGGAGAAATCCAATGACCAAGAAGCTCTCAGGCAAGGTAGCCCTCGTCACCGGCGGTTCGCGCGGCATCGGCGCAGCCTCGGCCCGCGCCCTCGCTGCGGAAGGCGCCAATGTCGCCATCAGCTACGTCGCATCTCCTGACAAGGCAGAAGCCGTCGTCGCCGAACTGAAGGCCAGGGGCGTCAGTGCCCGCGCCTACAAGGCGGACCAGGCCTCTTCCGTCGACGTGGACCAGTTGGTGAAGAACGTCGCCAGGGATTTCGGCCGGCTCGACATCCTCGTCAACAATGCCGGCGTCGCCGTCGGTGGCGCGATTGACGATGCCAGTACCGATACCGCGGCGCTCGCCCGCCAGGAGGAGATCAACGTGCACGGCGTGATCACCGCGATCCGCACCGCATCGAAGCTGATGGGTGACGGCGGCCGCATCGTCACGATCGGCTCCGGCATTGCTACCCGCGCATCGTTCCCGGGGCTTGCCGACTATGCCGCCACCAAGGCTGCAATCGTCGGCTACTCCAAGGGCGCGTCGCGCGACCTCGGACCGCGCGGCATCACGGTCAACGTGCTGCAGCCGGGATCGATCAACACCGACATGAACCCGGACGACGACCGCGAATTCGCCGACGCGCAACGCAGGCAGCACGCGCTGCAGCGCTTCGGAACCGCGGAAGAGATCGCCGCCGGCGTTGTCTTCCTCGCGAGCCCCGAAGCCTCGTTCGTGACCGGCACGGTGCTCAACGTCGATGGCGGCTTCGGCGCATAACCAAAATAACTCTCTAGAAAGGAACATCCCATGATCGAACTCAGACCATTCAACCAACTCGGCAGCGCCGATCACGGCTGGCTGAAGGCGAAGCATCACTTCTCGTTCGGCAGCCACTACGACCCCGACAACATGGGCCACGGGAGCTTGCGGGTGTGGAACGATGACGAGATCGCGCCGAACTCGGGCTTTCCCGCCCATCCCCACGCCAACATGGAAATCATCACCTATGTTCGCGAAGGCGCGATCACGCATCAGGATTCGCTCGGCAACAAGGGCCGCACCGAGGCCGGTGACGTGCAGGTGATGAGCGCCGGCAGCGGCATTCGTCACTCCGAGTACAATCTGGAGCCGGCGAAGACCAGGATCTTCCAGATCTGGATCGAGCCGACCACGAAGGGCGGCCAGCCGACCTGGGGCGCAAAACCGTTTCCGAAAGCGGATCGCTCCGGCAAGCTCGTCACCATCGCCAGCGGCATTGCTGGGGACAAGGATGCGCTGCCGATCCGGGCCGATGCGCGGGTGCTCGCCACCACGCTGAAAGCCGGCGAGAGTGCCGAATACACCTCGCATAACGGACGCCACCTCTATCTGGTGCCGGCGGCCGGCAGCGTCGAAGTCAACGGCGTACGCGTCAACGCCCGCGACGGCGCCGCGATCCGCAACGAGGCGAAGTTGACGATCACCGCGCTGGAAGATTCGGAACTGGTCCTGGTCGACGCGGCGTAGGACCGAACACCCACCCTCCCGTCATGGCCGGGCGAAAGCGCGAAGCGCGCCTTCGCGCAGATGTCCCGGCCATCCACGCCTTAACACGAATGGAGACGTGGATGCCCGGGTCAAGCCCGGGCATGACGGCCGATTTTTTCTCGAACAACTTATCAACTCAGAAGGAATACCACCATGGCCAAAGTTCTCGTGCTCTACTACTCCGCCTACGGTCACATCGAAGCGATGGCGAATGCGATCGCCGAAGGCGCCCGCAGCGCCGGCGCCACCGTCGACATCAAGCGCGTGCCGGAACTGGTGCCGGAAGCCGTCGCCAAGGCTTCGCACTACAAGCTCGACCAGGCAGCGCCGATCGCGAAGGTCGATGACCTTGCGAACTATGACGCCATCATCGTCGGCACCGGCACCCGCTTCGGCCGCATGGCGTCGCAGATGGCGAACTTCCTCGACCAGGCCGGCGGGCTCTGGGCCAAGGGCGCGCTGCACGGCAAGGTCGGCGGCGCCTTCACCTCGACCGCGACCCAGCATGGCGGACAGGAAACCACGCTGTTCTCTGTTATCACCAACCTGCTGCATTTCGGCATGACCATCGTCGGCCTCAACTATGGATTCGCCGGCCAGATGAAACTCGACGAGGTCACCGGCGGCGCTCCCTACGGTGCCACCACGATCACCGGCGGCGACGGCAGCCGCCAGCCGAGCGAGAACGAACTTGCTGGCGCGCGGTATCAGGGCAAGGCGATCGCAGAGACCGCCAACAAGCTGCATGGCTGACGCGACAGGGGCGGCATTCTGATCGGGCAATGCCGCCCCATTTGTCGGATTCGTGATATGCGTAATGAGCCAGTGACGCTCGCACAGGGGTTCAGTCATGAGCAGCAATTCCAGAACCGCGTGGCCGGAACTCCCGACCGAGGAATGGCGCGAGACCTACGCCACACTGCACTTATGGACCCAGATCGTCGGCAAGATCCGCCTGACAAAATCTCCGTGGCTCAATCATTCCTGGCACGTGGCGCTGTACGTCACGCCGCGCGGATTGACGACGTCGCCGGTGCCGGACGGCACGCGGACGTTCCAGATCGACTTCGATTTCATCGATCATCGCCTGCGCATCTCGACCAGCGACGGCGTGCATCGGCAATTTGCGCTGCCGGGTCATTCGGTCGCGAGCTTCTATGGCGCCATCATGGAGGCGCTTGCCGAACTCGGCATTGCGGTGGCCATCGACGAGATGCCGAACGAACTGCCTGACCCGGTGCGATTCTCGCAGGATACCGCGCACGCGTCCTACGATCCCGATGCCGTCGGGCGCCTCTTACAGATTCTCGTCAATAGCGATCGCGTCTTCAAGCAGTTCCGCACGGGTTTTCTCGGCAAGGCGAGCCCGGTGCATTTCTTCTGGGGCAGTTTCGATCTCGCCGTGACGCGCTTCTCCGGACGCCGCGCGCCGCGCCATCCCGGCGGCGTGCCCAACCTGCCTGACGCGGTCGCGCATGAAGCCTATTCGCACGAAGTCAGCAGCGCCGGCTTCTGGCCGGGCAGCGGCGCGATCGATTATCCCGCGTTCTATTCCTACGCTTATCCGGAGCCTTCAGGCTTCCGGACGGCAAGGGTGCGGCCGGACGCGGCGTTCTTCAGCGAAGCGATGAGCGAGTTCGTCCTGCCCTATGACGCCGTGCGCAAGTCTGGTGATCCCGACAAGACACTGCTCGATTTCCTCGATAGCACCTATGAAGCTGCCGCGAACGCAGCGAGGTGGGATCGCGAAGCGCTCGAATGCGATCCGGGACAGCCGGGCGTCGTGAGGCAGGTCTGAAGCGTCGAAGTTTGAAGCGTCGTAGGGTGGGTTAGCACAGCGCAGCTCGCCATCAGGCAAGACAGATGGTGCGCGACGCCCCCCGGCTAACCCACCCCACAAGTCGCGCAACTAGTGCCGCGACTCCGGCTTCACCACGGTCTGGCGGACTTCCGCACCGCAATCCGCACACTCGTAGGTGAATTCGATCTTGGCCATGCTCCAATGCGGTTCGATATCACGAATGTACATTGGTATTCCTACGCAGCTTGGGCAGATGACGTAGGCTGGCTCGGCGTCATCGTGATGGTGGATGTAGGCTGGCATGTTGACTCTCCCCACGGCAGCATTCACCAGTGTCCCTGACCCGCCGAGCAGCATACGCCTCTGCGGCACGGGCGATCATGAACTTTCGCGAACACATCTAGAACGTGCACACAATTCGCGCGACCGTGTCCACTCGGTCACATCGCCTTGATTCTGTCCGCGCCACAACGACTTACCCAGGACGCGCGTCTTCAAGTGCGCGATCCCGGGGCATAACGTGGCAAGAAGAAGGCCCACCAGCCGGGAGCAGGTGAGCCCTTCCGCATTGAAGCGAAATTCTCGCCGCCGCGTGACTACAGTTCCTTGATCTGCACCTTGCGCCACTTCATCACGCCGGAGCCGTATTGCAGCGCCAGCGGACCGCTGGCGTGTTTCGAATCCTGCACATCGACGGTCTTCTGACCGTTGAACAACACGACGAGATGCGGGCCCTTGGCCGTGATCTCGAACGTGTTCCACTTGCCGCCGGCCTTGGGCATCGGATCGACCTTGGCAATATCGACGATTGCGCCGGTGCCGTAGGTCGGATCGGGCCGCTTGTCGAAGATGTTCACCTCGTAGCAGATCTTGGCGTCGATCTTGGCCGACTGGTCGCAGCGAATGAAGATGCCGCTATTGGCATCGTCGTCGGCCCAGAACTCGGCCTTGATCTGGAAATCCTTGTACGATTTCTTGCTGACGAGATAGGACGGATCCTTGCCCTCGGTGATCTTGTCGGCGACCAGCGCGCCGTCCTTCATCGCCCAGTTGGCTTTGCCGACCTCGGTCCAGTCGCCCATCTTCTTGTCGTCAACCAGCGTCACCCAACCGTCGCCCTGGCCCGATGCAATGCTGGAAAACTGAACAGCGGCGGCGCCCACCAGGAGACCCGCAGCGAGTATCGACAAGCGCTTCATGGACATATCCTCCCTGACTGTTTTTGTTGGAGGCGCAACCTATCATCACGGAGGCCGGCGTAAATCCAATTTCCATGCTGCAGTTGCGATGTGCGGCACCAGACTCGTCGCTCGAGCCGGTCGCACATGTGCTTGCGGCTTGGGCTTAGCAACCATTCTGGCCGCGCCGCGTTCTGTACCCTCAACTCATTAGAGGAAAACAAGACATGGCTGATACCTCACAGATCCGGGAACACATGGACGTCATCTCTTCCGACAAGAAGACAGTCGGAAAGGTCGACCATCTCGAAGGAACCGACCAGATCAAGCTGACCAAGCAGAGTTCGCCCGATGGCCAGCATCATCACTTCATTCCGGTGTCATGGGTCGATCACGTCGACCAGCACGTGCATCTCAACAAATCGGGCGCGGACGTGACCTCGCACTGGCAGCATGGCCGGCAATAGCCGGCACGCATTGCGCCACCTGCGGATGCCGCTATCATGGCGTCAGGAGATTGAATGAACCCCGCTGCCGCACTGCAGTTTGAACGCATGATCGGCGAGTACGCACGCTGGCGTGCCGTTCCCCAGAAGGAACGGTCGCCGGCGCCGGCGTGGTGGTGGGGACCGGCCATGGAACTGCGCAACATGGCGCAGCCCCTGCCGGGCGAATGGCGCGTTCAACTCGGACTGCCCGAAGGTGCGAGTTATGCTGCGGGCGCGGAAATCTTTCTCAAGGCGTTTGCCGGGCAGACTTCCGCGCCGTGGCCCTACGACTTCCCCGGAAAGACCGACATAGCCGACGCAACGGATGTCCGCGACCTTCACCCGCAGCCGTCAGACGACAGCGCCTTCCAGCCCTGATCCAGCCTCCGGTTGCAGCGGTGGCGCAGCCAGCATCGGCGCCGCTTGCAACAGATCGGCCAATTGACCCGACGGCAGCGGCCTGGAGAACAGGAACCCCTGCATCTCGTCGCAGGCGTGGCTGCGCAGGAATGCCTGCTGCTCGATGGTTTCGACGCCCTCGGCGACGACGGTCATGCCGAGCGCCTTGCCCATGTTGATGATCGCCTGCGCGATGGCCTGGTCCTCGGAATCGACGGGCAGGTCGCGAATGAACGAGCGATCGATCTTGATGGTGTCGATCGGGAACTGCTTCATCAACGACATCGACGAATAACCGGTCCCGAAGTCGTCGATCGCGAGCCTTATGCCGCGGCTCTGGATCGCGTCGAGAATCTTGATGGCGCGCGGCACGTTGCGCATCACCATGCTTTCGGTGACTTCAAGCTGCAGCAGCACCGGCGACATGCCGCTCGCCGCCAGCGCCTCGTCGACGTCCTGCAACAGATGCCCGTCGGCGAATTGCCGCGGCGACAGGTTCACCGCCATGGTCACCGGCCGCAGGCCGCGGCGTTGCCAGGCCATGTTCTGCGCGCAGGCTTCACGGAGCACCCAGCGGCCGATCGGAACGATCGTGCCGGTCTCCTCGGCCAGCGGAATGAATTGCGCCGGCGACACGCTGCCGAGCTCGGGATGGTTCCAGCGCAGCAGCGCTTCGACGCCGGTGATCTGGCCGCTCGCCATGTCGATCTTGGGCTGGTAGTGCAGCGTGAACTGGTCGCGCTCAAGCGCGCGACGCAAGGCGCTCTCCAGCTTCAGCCGCTCGATCGACTGCGTCTTGATCTCCCGGCTGAAGAAGCGGAAGCCGTTCTTGCCGTCCTCCTTGGCGAGGTACATCGCCATGTCGGCATTCTTGGTCAGCGTCAGCATGTCGGTGCCGTCGGCCGGATACATCGCGATCCCGATCGATGCCGTGGTGTGGCATTCGTGACCGCTCAACTGCAACGGCTGGCTGAGAACCGATAGCAGTTCTCCCGCCACCTGCTCCACTTCGTGCCGTTCGGCCGCTTCTTCCAGAATGACCACGAACTCGTCGCCGCCTAGCCGCGCCACCACGTCGCTCGCACGCAGCGCGCGCCGCAACCTGCCGCCGATCTCCACCAGCAGCATGTCGCCGGCGTCGTGGCCGAGGGAATCGTTGATGACCTTGAACCGATCGAGATCGATGAACAGCAGTGCAAACCGCCGCTGGTAGCGCTCGGCGGCGTCGATCGCCTGCCGCAGCATGCCGTTGAACATCTCGCGATTGGGCAGGTTGGTGAGGCTGTCGTGCGACGCCAGATATTCGATGCGCTCGTCCGCCCTGGTCTTTTCGTCGGCGCGGTCGAAGTTTTCCAGCGCGAACGAAACGTTGTCGGCGAGGCGCTGCAGCAGTTCGGCGAATTCGGGAATGAACGTGTCCTTCTCGGCGGACATATAGATCATGACGCCGACGGCTTCGCCGCGAACCAGCAGCGGGAACGCAGCGCCCGACTGGGCGCCGTCGGACCGGACAATGGCGTGGAAGGCAGCGACACGCTGATCGGCGACATAGTCGTTGGTGATACAGGCCCGCCTGGTTCGAAATGCCGTTCCGCTGAGCCCGCGGCCTTCCGGAACGGCGTCACTCACCGATAGCCTGACGTGACGCGTCGTCTCGGCCGTCGGGCCGGCTGCAGCCACGATGCGCAGAAGATCGCTGTCGGGCTCTGCCAGCGCGACGGTGGTCGAGGTGAACCTGCCGCCGTTCGCCGCGGCTTCGCACACCAGCTGAAACAGCTCGATGCGGGATTTGGCGCGCATGATCGCTTCGTTCGTCGCGCTCAGCGAAGCGAACATGCGCGTCAGGCGCTCCTTCTGGATTTCGGTTCGCGCCTTGTCGTCGGCGCGGTCGAAATTCTCCATCGCGAACGACACGTTGGCGGTGAGCCGCTCCAGCAGCTCGGCGAATTCGGGCGTAAACGTGTGCTTCTCGGAGGAGATGAAGAACATCACGCCCGCAGGCTCGCCCGCGACGATGAGCGGAAACGCCGCGCCGGACATCGCGCCGTCGCTGTGGATGAATTTGTGAAACGCCGACCCGCGAGGATCCGCGCGCAGATCGTTGGCAATGCAGGTTCGCCGGGCACGGAAAGCGTTGCCGCAGAGCCCGCGCCCTTCGGGGCGATCCGCGTTGGTCGAAACCTTTACCCGGCGCATGTTGCTGGCCGTCGGCCCCGCCACGGCCACCGTATCCATGTCGTCGCTGTCGGACCGCGCCAGGATGATGCTGGTGGAGTTGAAGCGCCCGCCTTTCGCCGCGGCTTCGCATACCAGTTCGAACAGTTCGGCTCGCGACGTCGCGCGCACGATCGCCTCGTTGGTCGTGCTGAGCGCCCCCAGCATGCGCGCCAGCCGCTCCTTCTGGGCGTCGGCTTTCGCCTTTTCGCTGGCGCGTTCGAAATTTTCCAGCGCGAACGAGACGTTCTCCGCAATCCGTCCCATCAGGGCGACGACCTCTTCGTCCTCGGCCCATGATCTGCCGACGAAGAACATCAGCACGCCGATGCTCTGCCCGGACTTGATCAACGGCACCGCGACGCAGGCGGTGACGCCGCTATCCCGCGCGGTCTGCAGCCAGGGGCGCCCCTGCGCGGAGTTGAGGATATCGTGGTTGACGCACGGCTTCTGCGTTCGGAACGCGCGACCGCAGACGCCGTTTCCGTAGATGTTGTCCGGATCGATCGAGTGCCGCGCCTGCTTGACCTGTTCGACAGCGTCGCCGGTGCCAGCGACCGGCTCCAGCCAGATCGAGCCCGGCTGCGCGAGCAGGACGACCGTGGCCGCCGACTTTCCGCTGTTGACGGCGGCGCCGCAGACCCGCTCGTAGAGTTCCTGCTCGTTCTTGGCGCGGAGGATGGCTTCATTGGTTGCACTGATCGCACCGAACATCCGGTTCAACCGCCGCATTGCGCGCTCGCCGCTTTTGCGGGCGGCCTCATGATTGAAATTGTCAAGCGCAAACGACACGTTCGCCGACACGCGCTGCAGCATCGTAACGATCTGTCCATCGATCGATCGCGCTTCTTGCCGCGTGACGACGAGTACGCCGACGCTCTCGCCGTTACAGGTCAGCGGCAGCGCTGCCGCGGCGCCCACCTGGGCCGCCTTGACGCTCGCACGCCAAGCGAGCGAACGCTGGTCATTCAGGAAATCGTTGCTGACGCAGACTTGCTGGTCGCGAAAAGCCTGCCCGCAAACACCGGAGCCCTCCGGGGTATTGGCCACGACCGAAATGTCGACGCCGCGCAGTCGGGCCACGTCATCGCCACAGCCGGCCGCAAAGCGCAGGAGACCGGTGGCGGGATCGTGCAGGAAAATGGCCGCGGCCAGGAAGTCCCCGCTGGAAAACGCGGCTTCGCAGACCTTCTCGTACAGTTCTTCGGGTGATTTTGCGTACAGAATCGCTTCGTTGGTGGCATTCAACGCCGCAAATGTCCGCGCGATATCGGTCTTCACCGTCCCCAGGCTCCCAGCGGGCAACGTTAGAGTTGCCTTCGCGGGATTTTATGCGAGCGGCAGGCCTAAATGCTCGTTATTGGCGAGCGGAAGATCCGATTCAGAGTAAATGTCGGACCAACGGGATGCGCGGTTTCTCCGAAGAACTACGGCCTTGTTGACGTTTTGTCAGCCATACCGGGCGGACCAACCCGCCCGGTTTCGCACGATGAAACTCCGGATGTCAGCGCCCGGCGGGCGCATGGCTAGCAGGACAATCTGCCCTTGCCGTCGCCCCACCGCTTTGAGACCATGCCGGCCGCGACAACAAGCAAGACCCGCCGTCGGCGCGGGCATCCAAAGAGGAACTCCCATGCCGCTCGTTCAAGCCGACCGTCTCACGCGCATCGGCTCGGCGCTGCTCAGGGCCGCCGGCGCATCGGAAGAGGAAGCCACCGCCGTTGCTGTCGGCTGCGTCAACGCCAATCTCGCCGGCCACGACTCGCACGGTATCATTGCGATCCCGACCTATATCGACCGCGTCAAGGCCGGCCATATCGTGCCCGGCGCCAAATGGACCATCGTCCAGGAATCGCCGACCACCACTGTCATCGACGGCCATTGGGGGTTCGGCTTCCACGTCAACGCCAAGGCGATGGAGATGACGATCGAGAAGGCCAGGACCGCCAACGTCGCCGCCTGCACGGTGTTCCGCCAGAGCCATGTCGGACGACTCGCCGCCTATCCGATGATGGCGATGCGGGCCGGCATGATCGGGATCGCCGCTGCCGATTCCGGCCGCTCGCCGAAGCACGTCGCACCGTTCGGCGGCCGTGAGGCCCGGCTCGGCACCAACCCGATCTCCATTGCAGTGCCATCCGATCTCGAAGCGCCGTTCTATCTGGACATGGCGACCTCGGCGGTGGCGGCCGGCAAGATCGCGCTGTCGGTCGCGCGCGGCGAACAGATTCCGCAGGGCTGGATCATCGACCCCGAGGGCCGCCACACCACCGATCCGACCCAGTATCGCAAGGGCGGCGCGCTGCTGCCGCTCGGCGGCAGCGAGGGCTACAAGGGCAGCGGGCTCGCCGCCATGGTCGAGGTGCTGTGCGGCCTGCTCACGGGCTTAGGCTTCGGCGTCGAGCCGACCGGCCGTCACAACGACGGCTGCTTCATGGCGGTGTTCAATGTCGCCGCGTTCCGTCCCCTGAAGGACTTCGAGAAGGAAGTCGGCGAGTTCGCGCGCTATCTGAAATCGACGCCGCCGTCCGAGGGCTCACCCGGGGTGTTCTATCCCGGCGAGATCGAACACATCCGCGAACAGCAGCGCAGGCGCGACGGCATCGAGGTCGAGGACGCCACCTGGGACAAGCTCAAGGCGTTGGCCACAGACTACAAGCTGGCCGCCGAACTCGACCTGAAATGAAATCCGGTACCGCGCGAACAAGGAGAACGGCATGACACGGCAAATGGCGCTGGTTGGATTCCTGCAGGCGCAGAACTGCACCAACCTGCCGAGTTCGTGGCGGCATCCGGAATCGCGCGACGATTCGATGTCGGCAGATTACTATCAGGAGATTGCCCGCATTCTCGAAGCCGGCAAGTTCCACATGGCGTTCTTCGACGACCGTCTCGCGATGCCGGACCGTTACGGCAACGACCACGCCCACACCGTCGAATACGGCATCCGCTGCGTGAAGATGGACCCGCTGATCGTGCTGACCACGATGGGCATGGTCACGACGAAGCTCGGCCTGGGGTCGACCGCCTCGACCACCTATTTCGAGCCGTTCGACGTCGCGCGTCGTTTCGCCACCCTCGACCTGATGTCGGGCGGCCGCGCGGGATGGAACGTCGTCACCTCGCTCAATGACGGCGAGGCCCACAACATGGGCAAGGACGCCCATCTCGAACACGACTACCGCTACGACCGCGCCGACGAATTCATGGAAGTCGTGCTCGGCCATTGGGACACCTGGGAAGACGGCTCGCTCATCATGGACAAGAAGAGCGGCCGCTTCGCGGATCCAACCAAGGTGAAGCGGCTCGACCACAAAGGCGAATACTACAAGTCGCGCGGTCCATTCACCGTGCCGCGGTCCGAGCAGGGCCATCCCGTGATCATCCAGGCCGGCGCATCCGGCCGCGGCCAGCGCTTTGCGGGACGCTGGGGCGAGGTGATCTTCACTGCCGCGCGTAACGTAACCGCCGCCAAGGAAGGCTATGCGGCAGTCCGCAACGAAGCGGCGAAAGCCGGCCGCGATCCCGACCAGATGCGGCTCTGCAACCTCACCACGCCCGTCTGCGCCGCGACCAAGGCCGAGGCCGAGGACAAGATGGCGCTGATAAACAAGCTGCCGCTGGAGATCGACGCGCTGTCGCTGCTCGCCGAAGCGCTGAATTTCGACTTCGCCTCAAAACCGCTCGACGAGCCGCTCACCACCGAAGACCTCAAGAGCATGCAGGGCATTCTCGGCATTCGCGACGGCGTGCTCAAGACTTCGGGCAAGTCCAATCCCAGCGCGCGCGATTTCGTCACCTTCTCCGGCCGTGGCCAGGTGCATGACGCGATCGTCGGCGGTCCGAAAGAGGTCGCGGACAGGCTCGAGGAAATGTTCGTCGAGCGCGGCTGCGACGGCTTTGTCATCGCGGCCACCATCGTGCCGGGCTCCTACGCCGATTTCGTCAAGCACGTCGTGCCGGAACTGCAGCGCCGCGGCCTGTTCCACAAGGACTATGCCGGCAAGACGCTGCGCGAAAATCTCGGCCTGCGGCGCCCGGCCGCCGGCGCCTGGAAGACGCGGCCGCAAGCCGCCGCCGAATAAGAGCAAGGGGACACGATATGCGTTGGCTCAAATTCACCGCCGCCGGCAGGACATCCTGGGGCATCGTCGAGGGCGACAAGGTGATCGCCGTCAACGGCGATCCCTTCGGCGAGTGGCAGCGCGGAACGCAGTCGCATGCGCTCAAGGATGTGAAGATCGAGCTGCCGCTGATCCCGCGCACCTTCTATTGCGTCGGGCTGAACTATCTCAAGCACCTCAAGGAAGCCGCCGACAAGGCCGGCACGGTGCCGAACGTGCCTGACCGGCCGGAGATCGGCTACCGCGCGCAGAACGCGCTGATCGCCCATGACGAGGACGTGGTGATCCCGGCCGGCGCGACCGAGAAGATCCATTACGAGGGCGAACTGGTGGTGGTCATCGGCAAGAAGGCAAAACACCTCACCGAAGCGAACGCAATGGATTGCGTGTTCGGCTACACCATCGGCAATGACGTCAGCGAGCGCAGCTGGCAGAAGGCCGACCGCAGCCTGTGGCGCTCCAAGAACGCCGACACCTTCAAGCCGATGGGCCCGTGGATCGAGACCGACGTCGATCTCGACAGCATGGAAACCGCCATCCGGGTCAACGGCAAGGAGACCGGCCGCTTCCGCACCAACGACATGATCTTCGGCGTCGTGCCCTTCCTGGTCGAGCTATCGAAATACTTCACGCTCTCGCCGGGCGACGTGATCTGGATGGGCACCGACGGCGCCTCTCCCGACCTCAAGGCCGGCGACGTCGTCGAGATCGATATCACCGGCATCGGCACGCTGCGCAACAGGTTCGTGGCGGAGACGTAGCTCCGTCACGCCCGTGTGCCGCCGTCATCGGGCCGGCCGCGTGCGCCGAACACAAAATGGCGAAAACAACCCCATGCAAAGTAGGATGGGCCGCCGCCTGGCGTCACACCGCCGTCGCCTTGGCGAAATCAACATAGATCTCGCGCAGCCGGTTGGTCATCGGGCCGGGCTTGCCGCTGCCGACCTTCTTGCCGTCGATCGACACCACCGCCTGCACGAACACGGTGGCGCTGGTGATGAAGGCTTCCTTGGCGGCCAGCGCCTCCTCGACCGAAAACGCGCGCTCCTCGACGCGGAGCTGGCGCTCCTCGGCAAGGGCGACCACCGCCTTGCGGGTGCAGCCGGGCAGGATCGCACTGCCGTTCTGCCGCGTCACGATCACGTCGTCCTGGGTGAGAATGAAGCACGATGACGAGCCACCCTCGGTCACCTTGCCGTCCTCGATCATCCAGGCCTCGCCGGCGTTGGCTTCCGCAGCGGCCTGCTTGGCCAGCACCTGCGCCAGCAGCGCCACGCTCTTGATGTCGCGCCGGGTCCAGCGCAGATCAGGCACCGTGATGACGTTGATGCCGGTCACGGCCGACGGCGCGTTGATGATGTCTTTCACCGAAGTGAACATGATCAGCGTCGGCTTGACGCCTTTCGGAAACGGGAAGTCGCGACCGGTATCGGCACCGCGTGTCACTTCCAGATAGACCATGCCGTTGACGAGCTTGTTGCGTTCGACGAGTTCTTTCTGGATTTCCTGGATGCGCTCGACGCTTTCGGGCAGCGCCAGCTGGATCTCGCCGACCGAGCGCTCCAGCCGCGCCAGATGGGAGGCGTTGTCGATCAGCTTGCCGTCCAGCACGGCGGCCACTTCGTAGATGCCGTCGGCAAACAGGAAGCCGCGGTCGAAGACCGAGACCTTGGCCTCCGAGTGTGGCACGAACGATCCGTTGACGTAGGCAATCTGTTCCAAAGCGGGGTCTCCTGGAGGTAGTAAAGCTGATGGCAGCATTCCTATACGCAAGTTGTCGGGGCCGATAAAGCCTCAACCCGTCATTCCGGGGCGCCTCGCAGAGGCGAACCCGGAATCTCGAGATTCCGGGTTCGATGCTGCGCATCGCCCCGGAATGACGGGAAGCGGCAGCTAATGCGACAGGATCTTCGACAGGAACTGCTGCGCGCGCTCGCTGCGGGGGCTGCCGAAGAATTCATCCTTTTGCGCATCCTCGACGATCTCGCCCTTGTCCATGAAGATCACGCGATGCGCGACCTTGCGGGCAAAGCCCATCTCGTGGGTGACGACCATCATGGTCATGCCCTCGCGAGCGAGATCGACCATGACGTCGAGCACCTCGCTGATCATTTCCGGGTCGAGCGCCGAGGTCGGCTCGTCGAACAGCATCGCGATCGGGTCCATCGCGAGCGCGCGTGCGATCGCGACGCGCTGCTGCTGGCCGCCAGACAGTTCAGCCGGATATTTGTTGGCATGCACCGTCAGCCCAACGCGCGCCAGCAGTTTCTCGCCCTTGGCCATGGCTTCGGCGTGCGAGCGACCCAGCACCTTTTCCTGCGCCAGGCACAGATTCTCGATGATCCGCAAATGCGGAAACAATTCGAAGTGCTGGAACACCATGCCGACGCGGGCGCGCAGTTTCGGCAGGTCGGTCCTGGGATCGTTGACCTTGATGCCGTCGAGGATGATCTGGCCTTCCTGGAACGGCTCCAGCGCGTTGACGCATTTGATCAGCGTCGATTTGCCCGAACCCGACGGGCCGCACACCACCACGACCTCGCCCTTGGCGACATTGGTGGTGCAGTCCTTCAACACCTGGAAGGTCGGCCCGTACCATTTGTTGACGTGGCTGATTTCAATCATGGGTGCTCACCGAACAATGGCAATGCGCGCCTGCAGGCGCCGGACGCCCCAGGATGCGACACAGGAAATCACGAAATAGACCGCGGCCGCGAACAGGTACATCTCGACCAGCCGCCCGTCGCGCTGCGCCACCTTGCTGGCGGCCCCGAGAAAGTCCGGGATCGAAAGCACATAGACCAGCGAGGTGTCCTGGAACAGCACGATGGTCTGCGTCAGCAGCACCGGCAGCATGTTCCGGAATGCCTGCGGCAGCACGATATAGCGCATGGACTGGCTGTAGGTCAGGCCGAGCGCGCTCGCGGCTGCCGGCTGTCCCTTGGAGATCGACTGGATGCCCGCGCGCATGATCTCGGAAAAATACGCCGCCTCGAACATGATGAAGGTGACGAGCGACGAGGTGAATGCACCGACGCGGATCGGCCGCGACGCGCCCGTCAGCCACTGACCGATATAGGGCACCAGGAAGTAGAACCAGAAGATCACCAGCACCAGCGGCAGCGAGCGCATGAAGTCGACATAGAGCCCGGCGATGCGGCCGAGCAGCTTGTAGCTGGACAGCCGCATCAGCGCGATCAGCGTGCCGAACACGAGACCGCCGAGCGCCGACAGCCCGGTCAGCATCAGCGTGAACGTCATGCCGTCGAGAAACAGGTAGGGCAGCGATCGGCGGATGACATCGAAATCGAGGTTGGCGAACATGGTTATTTCCCCGTGATGTAGCCGGGGATCGCCAGGCTTCGCTCGAGGAAACGCATGCCGGTGACGACGACGATGTTGATCGCGAGATACATCACGGTCGCGGCGGTGAAGGCCTCGAACACCTGAAACGAGAATTCCTGCATCGCCCGCGCCTGGCCGGTGAGTTCGATCAGGCCGATGGTGATCGCCACGGAAGTGTTCTTCACAGTGTTGAGGAATTCGGATGTCAGCGGCGGCAGGATGATGCGGAACGCCATCGGCAGCAGCACGTAGCGATAGCCCTGCCCTGTCGTCAGCCCGAGCGCGGTTGCGGCCTGCTTCTGCCCGCGCGGCAGCGAGGCGATGCCGGCAGCCAGCTGGACGGCGACGCGTGCCGACATGAATAGCCCGACGCCGATCGCTGCCGTCCAGAACGGCGCGTTGGGAAGCTGCTTCAGCCAGAGCCCCGCAGCGCGCGGCAGCAGTTCGGGCAGCACGAAAAACCAGAGGAAAAGCTGCACCAGCAGTGGCATGTTGCGGAAGAATTCGACGTAGCCGAAGCCGATCCAGGACGCCGTTTTCGACGGCAGCGAGCGCAGGATGCCGACGATCGTGCCGGCGATCAGCGCGATGACCCAGGCCAGCAGCGCCGTCTTGATGGTCAGCCACAGTCCCGAGAGCAACAAATCGAGATAGGTCCCGCTTCCGGTCGGGTTCGGCTCGAAGAAGATGTGCCAGTTCCAGTTATAATTCACGGGCCCCTACCGTACGCCGCGTCGCGCCACAAGATGACGCCCCATGCAATGACCGGGCCATTCTCCTCAAGAAAATGGCCCGGTCAAATCATCTCTACGCCTCATCGCTGCGCAGAGGCCGCGCTCAGGCGCCGCCTCCCGTGCGTGACGGGCTTACTTGTACGAATCCGGATCCGGCGAGTCGGACGGCTTCGCAAATACGTTCTTCAGTTCAGCGCTGATCGGCGTGTTCAGGTTCAGCCCCTTGGGCGGAATCTTCTGCGTGAACCATTTGTCGTAGATCTTCTGGCCCTCACCGCCGGTATAGACCGCAGCGATCGCGGCATCGACGACCTTCTTGAAGGCCGGATCGTCCTTGCGCAGCATGATGCCGTAAGGCTCGGGCTTCGAGAACGCATCCTTGGAGATGACGTAATCAGCCGGCGCCTTCGAGCCGGCCACGAGACTTGCCAGCAGGATGTCGTCCATCACGAAAGCCACTGCGCGGTCGGTCTCGACCATCAGGAACGCCTCGGCATGATCCTTGGCGGGGATGATGTTGATGTTGAGACCGCGCGCGGCGTTGGCTTCGGTGAGCTGCTTGATGTTGGTAGTGCCGGCGGTGGAAACCACCGACTTGCCCTTCAGGTCGTCGATTGCATTGATCTTGCTCGCCTTCTTCGAGACGTAACGGCTCGCGGTCAGGAAGTGGGTGTTGGTGTAGGCGATCTGCTTCTGCCGCTCGACATTGTTGGTGGTCGATCCGCATTCGAGATCGACGGTGCCGTTGGCAAGCAGCGGGATGCGGGTGGACGACGTCACCGGATTGAGCTTGACCTCGAGCTTGTCGAGCTTGAGCTCCTTCTTCACGGCGTCGACGATCTTGTAGCAGAGGTCCATCGCGTAGCCGATCGGCTTCTGGTTGTCGTCGAGATAGGAGAAGGGAATGGAGGAATCGCGGAAGCCAAGCGTGATGGCGCCGGTGTCCTTGATGTTCTTCAGCGTCCCGGTGAGTTCCTGCGCCGTCGCCGGTCCGGCAAAGAGCGCAGCGGCGGCGAGCAGATAACCGATAGTCTGACGGTGTTTCACGTAACTTCTCCTTTAAAGGCTACAGATGATTGCTCATCGACCCATACCTGGCGACTTGCCAGGTAGCTTACGAACCAGCTTGCCGGATGGTTTCGCCGGCAACCCAGAACCTGTCTTTGCACGGCCGCCCCGCCGGAGCCGGCACTATACCTGCACAATTCGGACCAAAACAGGTCTCATGCGATCGCCTGCCTACCGGCGGCCTGTTCACTCCGCTTCCGCGGCCACGATCTGGTGGAGGACGGGCGCAATGTAGCGGCGAAACTGTTCGGGATTTTCGCTCATTGGGAAATGACCGAGCTGCTCCATGATGGTGACACTGGCGCCCCCGATAGCGGCAGCGGTCCGTTGAGTATCCTCCGGCGTGCAGGAGAAATCATACTCGCCCGTGAGCAGATAGAGCGGGCATACTTTAGTATCGATCCTCTCGACCCTGCCGCGCAGATCGCCGTCGACCCGATAGAAATACAGGTCGCCCTTGAACACGCCGGGCCCGCCCTGCTTGTAGGCCCATAGCGTCTCGGCGCGGGAGGCGACCGGGCTCTGCGGCGCCATCAGGCCGGACACCAGCGCGGCGCAGACTTCGCCGCCGTGGACGTCGGGGCGGTTTAACCATGCCGTGTCGTACCAGGGCGCCTGGAAGTCCGCCCCCTCAAGTCCGATCAGGGCGCGGAATTCGGCGGCATGATCGATCGCCAGATTGAGCACGATGCGGCCACCGATCGAGCAGCCCATCACCACCGGCCGATCCAGTTGCAGCGCCTGGCAGAAGGCGCGGATGGTCTGCGTGTAGCGCGCCGTCGTGAGCTGATACTCGGTGCCATCCCAGCTTGCCGGCGGGTTCGACTTGCCGTGCCAGGGCATGTCGAAAGCGATGATGCGAAAGTTCTTCGCGAACTCCTCATCCGCCAGCAGATGCCGCCACTGCCTGCCATCGGAGCCGGCGGTGTGCAGGCAAACCAGCGGGATGCCCTCACCGCTTTCCTCGAAGTAGATGCGATACATCTCGCCGTCGATGTCGACATGCACATAGCGACCGACCATCGGTTCGATCATGCCGGTCATGACGCGACCGTTGCGAAATGTTGCCGTGGCAGCGCCAGCACATCCTTGAAGTACTGCAGATGCGTCATGAACGGATGCAGGTCACCTTCCAGCACAGCCTCCCCGCGCTTGGTCAACGCCAGCAGGTCGTGGAAACCCGGACGCGGTGCAGGCTGCCAATACTCCGCCCATGCCGCCACGGAAGCGCGGTAGGAAAACCGCCAGGATCGCATCAACACCGGCGCCGGCGTCAGGTCGACGATCCGTCCCTGCCGGATCGAGGCGTGAAAGGCATGGTCAACGGGGCCGAGCAGGCATTCGCAATCGAGCAAGCGGCCGCGCGCGATCAGCGCCGGCGTCTTTTCGAGAAGCGCAGGAATGCCGGCGAACGCCTCTCTGATGGCGGCGTCGGTTGCGGTCGAAGCTGAAATCATGGGCTCCAGGCGGGGCTTCCTGCCATGCCGCCATTGGCAGGGATCGGAACCGGTCGGTCCGGTCGGGATATGATGGCCCGAAATATCCTGACATCGCAAGGCATCACGACCTTGAGCTTTCCTTGATTATTGCTTGCTCCGTTAACTATCCCGCGACACCGATACCCCGAACCAGCGACAAAATTCCGTATCTCGGGATGCCGCAGCAGGCCAATTGTCGCATGGCTACTTTCGACCGATCGCCCTTCCCCGCAACGCGGGCCACTACAGTCAATAAGCTTTTCTTCTCAGTCGATTTCGGGGAAGATCGAGCCCAGGAAAGTAATTAACGCGCCCCGGATCAACGAGGCAGCAAAGGGAGCATTTGAAATGTCTGGACGTCACTATTTCAGCACCGTAGTCGCCGCCATCGGCATGCTGGTATCCGCGGCTGCCGGCGCACAGGAGTATCCCACCAAGCCCATCACCCTGATCGTGCCGTGGCCAGCGGGCGGTTCGACCGACATCTCGATGCGCGCGATCGCCGAAAGCGCCTCCAAGATCCTGGGACAGCCGATCGCCATCGACAACAAGGCCGGCGGCGGCGGCACCGTCGGCCCGGCCACCATGGCAGCCGCCGCCAAGCCCGATGGCTACACCATCGCGCAGATTCCGATCACGGTGTTCCGCCTGCCGTTGATGCAGGACGTCTCCTGGGATCCGGCCAAGGACTTCACCTACATCGTCCACCTCACCGGCTACACCTTCGGCGTCACCACCAGCGCCGAGTCGCAATTCAAGACCTGGCAGGACGTGATCGACTTCGCCAAGAAGAACCCGGGCAAGGTCACCTACGCGACGCCGGGCGCCGGCACCTCGCTGCATATCGGCATGGAGCAGATCGCAGGCATGGCCGGCATCAAGCTGACGCAGGTGCCGTTCAAGGGCGGCGCCGAAACCAATGCCGCGGTGCTCGGCCAACACACCATGCTGCAGGCGGACTCGACGGGATGGCGGCCGCTGGTCGACGCCGGCAAGCTGCGGCTCCTGATGGTGTGGACCTCGGCGCGCTCGCCGAACTTCCCCGACGTACCGACACTGAAGGAGCTCGGCTATCCCATGGTCTACGATTCGCCGTTCGGCATCGCAGGACCGAAGGGCATGGATCCCAAGATCGTCGCCAAGCTGCACGATGCCTTCAAGAAGGCGCTGGACGATCCGGCGGTCATCGCCACGCTGGCCAAGTTCGACATGGTGCCGAACTACAAGAACACCGAGGACTACAAGAAGTTCATCGTCGAGGTCACCGATTCCGAGCGCAAGGTGATCGAGACCCTCGGACTGGGCAAGAAAACGAACTAAGGCTGTTGCCGATAACGGCATCATCCTGAGGCTACACGTCATTGCGAGGAGCGCCAGCGACGAAGCAACCATCATCTCCGTACACTCGGTGACAATGGATTGCTTCGCTTCGCTCGCAATGACGAAACCCGCCGACGCAGGTCATCCTGGCGACGATACGAGCGATCTCCGAAGGCTTTCCATATGAGTAACGACACCAACGTCAAACTCCGCCTCAACAATTCCGAATTGTGGGGCGGGCTGGTCGGGCTCGCGCTCGGCGGCTTTGTGATCTGGTCAGGATTGAAGCTGAAGCTCGGCACCGTCAACGACCCCGGCGCCGGCTTCGTGCTGTTCTATACCGGAATCCTGATGTGCCTGTTCGCCGCCTCGATCATTCTTTCGGCGTTGACCGAGGGCGGGCCGACACTCGGCTCACGCTGGGAAAATGCGCGCTGGTCCAGGCCGCTGCTGGTGATCGTCTGCCTGATCGCGTTCTCCTTCGCGCTCAACCCGCTCGGCTTCCTGCTGTCCTCGATACCGCTGATGCTGCTGCTGTTGCGCGTGGTCGATCCGGTGCGCTGGACGCTTGCCATTCCGATCGCGGTGCTGGTTCCAACAGGCATGTGGTGGGTCCTCAAGCGCCTGCTCCTGATCCAGTTGCCTTCCGGCATGTTCGAGATCGGCTGACCGCACCATGGACACGCTCATCAATGTCGCCCATGGGTTTGGCGTAGCACTCCAGCCCGTCAACCTGATCTACTGCTTCATCGGCGTCTTCATCGGCACGCTGGTCGGCGTGCTGCCCGGCATCGGCCCGATCTCGGCGATGTCGCTGCTGCTGCCGATCACGCTGTCGGGCACGCCGGAATCCGGCATCATCATGATGGCCGGCATCTACTACGGCTCGATGTATGGCGGCTCGACCACCTCGATCCTCGTCAACATCCCCGGCGAAGCCGCTTCGGTCGTCACCTGCATCGACGGTCACGAGATGGCCAAGCAGGGCCGCGCGGGACCGGCGCTCGGCATCTCCGCCTTCGGCTCCTTCATTGCCGGCACCTTCGCGCTGATCGCGCTGATGCTGGTCGCGCCAAAACTCGCCAGCGTCGCGATCGCGTTCGGACCGGCCGAATATTTCAGCCTGATGGTGCTCGGCCTCGTGCTGCTCACCTTCCTGACGCAGGGTTCGATGGCGAAGGCGCTGCTGATGGCCTGCATCGGCGTCGTGCTCGGCGTCGTCGGGCTCGACAGCATCACCGCGCAACCGCGGCTTACATTCGGCCGGGTGGAACTGATCGACGGCATCGGCCTCGTCCCCGTGGTGATGGGCCTGTTCGGCATCGCCGAAGTGCTGCTCAACACCGAGCAGGCGATCAAGCGCGACGTCATCAAGGCGAAGATCACCAACCTGCTGCCGAGCGGAGCGGACTGGAAGGCCAGTGCCGGTCCAATGACGCGCGGGACGATCATGGGCTTCCTCCTCGGCATCCTGCCCGGCGGCGGTGCGGTTGTCGCGTCGTTCGGGTCCTATGCGCTGGAAAAGCGGCTGTCGAAGACGCCGGAGCGTTTCGGCAAGGGTGCGATCGAGGGCGTGGCGGGTCCTGAAGCTGCCAACAACGCCGCGGCCGGCGGCGCCTTCATTCCGCTGATGACGCTCGGCATTCCGCCGAACGTGGTGATGGCACTGCTGCTTGGCGCCTTCGTGATTCACGGGTTGCAGCCCGGCCCCTTGATGATCACGCAGAACCCCGGCCTGTTCTGGGGCATCGTCGCCAGCATGTATATCGGCAATCTGATGCTGCTGGTGCTCAACCTGCCAATGATCGGGATGTGGGTGCAGCTGCTCAAGCTGCCCTACAACATCCTGTTCCCGCTGATTATCCTGTTCACCATCATCGGCGTCTATTGTTCCAGCAACAACGTGTTCGACGTCTACGTGATGATCGCGTTCGGCGTGATCGGCTATTTCATGCGCAAGCTCGGCTATGAGCCGGCGCCGCTGGTGCTGGCCTTCGTGCTCGGGCCGATGCTGGAGAACAATTTGCGCAAGTCGCTGATCCTGTCGCAGGGCGACCTGATGACGTTCATCGAGCGGCCGATCTCGGCGGTGTGCCTCGCGCTCGCAGCCGTGCTGCTGATCGGACCGCTGCTGCCGGCGCTGCGCCGGAAGCGCGAGATGGTGGCGCTGGACGAGGGGGTCTAGCGCATCAAGGCTGAGCAAGAATGCTGGATGACCCTACTCCCTCCGTCATTCCGGGGCGCGCTTCTTGGCGCGAGCTACGATGTGCAATTGCACATCAGAGAATCCATCGGGCCGCACACTCTGCAGTGAAATGGATTCCGGGCTCGCGCTCCGCGCGCCCCGGAATGACGAGAGAAATTTCCTGCCGCGCTAGACCGCTTTGACGACCTTGAGCGCATTCGGCCTCGCCGGCTGCGTGATCGCGCGGGACAGGATCAGCGCTTCCTTCTTCAGCATCTCGGCGAGTTCGCCCTCGCGCCGGCGGATGCGGTCGCTGGACGCGCCGACGCTCAGCGCCGCCACCACCTGTCCGGTGTCGTCGCGAACCGGCACGCCGACCCCGCCCATGCCGGGAAAGGCGGCGTCGAGCAGCACGGTATGGCCGTGCTTCCGCGCCGCGACGATGCGCTCGCGCAGATATTTCGGCGTAATCCGCGGCGATTTCGCCAGCCGCGGCACGATGACTTCGATGATCGCATCGATCTCGGCATCGGGCAGCCACACCATCAAGGCGAGACTGCCGGCGCCGACCCCGAGCGGCCGCCGGCTGCCGATCTGCAGATAGTTCGGCTGCAGCGGATGACTGCCGACGGAGCGCGCCAGGTACAGCGCCTCGACGCCGCTGCGCACCGACAGCAGCGCGGTGTCGGCCGATCGCTCGGACACTCGCAGCAGGCTCGGCTGCGCCAGTTCGGCGATGTCGACGGTACGACGCGCGCCGACCGCCATCACCCGCGCCTCGGGGCCGAGTTCATAGGTCTTCGCGCCGGTGACGCGGCTGACAAAGCCTTCCTCGATCAGCGAACCGAGGATACGCAGCGTGGTCGCCTTGTTCAGCGACGTCGCTTCCGCAATTTCGGTCAACCGCAACGGCGAACTCTGCGCCAGCACGCGCAGGATCGCGCATACTTTCTGGATGGCATTGAACTTGTCGGACGGCCCGGCGATCGCCAGCGACGGCTTCTTCCTGGCATTGGACGGGCTCATGCGGCGCGGCCCTTCGGCGTGCCCGATCCGAACCGGATGTGTTTCATCGCTGGGATCCTCCGTGCGGGCTGATCCTAGAGAGAGCGGTCAGCCCGCGACAGGGGGAAGTTTCGCCCAGCGATACTCCTGGTCTGATTTTATTCGCCGGCGCAGCTGCACTGCGCCTTTCTCATGACAAATATTCCGTCATGTGAACCACTGTTCGGGCTCATCGCGTGCGCGACATTTCGCCGAGGTCCCAGAACAGTCCAGCCATGATCGCCAGCGCCTCCTCCGTGACCGGCAACAGGATGTGCTCGTCGGGCGCATGCTGCGAGCAGCCGGGATAGGAATGCGGCACCCAGATCGTGGGCAGGCCAAGCCCCTCGGCAAACACGTCGTTCGGCAGCGAGCCGCCGAAATTCGGCAGGATCGCCGGCGCCTTGCCGGTGGTCTGCCGGATCGAGTTCGCCGTCCAGTTCACCCAGGGGCTGTCGACATCGGTTCGGGATGCTGCGAAACGCTGCGCGCCGCTGACCTCGACCATCGCAAAGCCGTTGGCATGCAGATGCGCCCGCACGGCGTCGACGACCTCCTCGTATCTGGTGCCGACGACGAACCGAAGTTGCAGCACCGCATTGGCGTTGCCCGGAATGGCATTGGCCGGCTTGTCGATATTGCCTGACGACATCGCCAGGACTTCCAGCGTGTTCCAGGCGAACAGCCGCTCCGCCGGCGACAATCCCTCCTCGCCCCAACCATCCGCCAGCGCCGGCTCGTCGGCGGTCGGCTCGATCTTGACGTCCGCTAGCGCCGCGCGGACGGCGTTCGAGATCCGCGGCGGCTTCAGCGCCTCGAGTTTCATCCGCCCCTTGCCGTCGACCAGGCTTGCGATGGCGTTGCAGAGGATCGTCGCGGGGTTGGCGAGCACGCCGCCCCAATTGCCCGAATGATGGCCGCCTTCGCGCAGATTGACATCGAGATGGATGCGGTTGCCGCCGCGGCAGCCGAGGAAGATGGTCGGCCGATCCGCCGAAAGGCGCGGCCCGTCGGACGCCAGGAAAAGATCGGCCTTCAGTTCCTCGCGATGGGCTTCGCAGACCTGCCGCAGGTCGGGCGAGCCGATCTCCTCGCCGGTCTCGATGATGAATTTGGCGTTGAAGCCGAGCTTGCCGCCGCGCGTCTCGCGCACCGCGCGCAAGGCCGCGAGGTTGATGCTGTGCTGGCCCTTGTTGTCAGCCGTGCCGCGGCCATAGACGCGCTCGCCTCTGGTGGTGGTCTGCCACGGATCGAGATTGTCGCGCCATTCGCCTTCCATGCCCTCGACCACGTCGCCGTGGCCATAGGTCAGCACGGTCGGCAGCGCGGCATCCTCGCGATAATCCGCGAACAGATATGGCCCCCTGCCGGTCGGCGATTCGATCAGGCGCGTGGTGAAGCCGAGTTCGGCAAAGGCCGGCTGCAGGTTCTCCACGAGATAGGCGCGCAGCGCCGCGCCCGTCCCCGGCGTCTGGCTTTCGGTGCGATAGGCGACCCTGCGGCCGAGTTCGGCGATAAACGCGCCGGAATGGAGATGCTCGCGTACCCTCGCAATCGCGTCCGCTCTGTCAGCCATACTACCTGTCCTTCACTCGCTTGCATTTTGCGGCCGCAACCTATCGGGATAGTCCGGCGGCTGGAAGTGGCGCGACACGCCGAATGGGGCTTCGATAGGGGGCTTGCCAAGCCCTGCGAGAATGCAGCAATTTCAGGCACAGTCCGGCGCACGATCGGGCATCAGCAGGGGGAACCCTGCGCAGGTTCAAGGCCTCCCGTCATGACCAAGCAAATCCGGCTCAACGCCTTCGCCATGAACTGCGTGGCACACCAATCGCCCGGGCTCTGGACCCATCCGCGCGACCGCACGCTCGACTACAACCGCCTGCCCTACTGGCTCGACCTAGCGAAGACGCTGGAGCGCGGCCGGTTCGACGGGCTGTTTCTTGCCGACGTGCTCGGCGTCTACGACGTCTACGGCAACAGCCCGGACGCGGCCTTGCGCAACGCGGCGCAGACGCCATCCAACGAGCCGTTGATGCTGATCCCGGCGATGGCTGCAGTCACCAAACATCTCGGTTTCGGCGTCACCAGCAATCTGTCGTTCGAGCCGCCCTACCCGTTTGCGCGCAGGATGTCGACGCTCGATCACCTCACCGAAGGCCGGGTCGGCTGGAACGTGGTGACCGGCTATCTCGACAGCGCCGCGCGCGGCGCCGGCAAGGACAAGCAGACCGCGCATGACGACCGCTACGAGATTGCGGACGAGTATATGGAGCTGGTCTACAAGCTCTGGGAGGGCAGCTGGGAGGACGAGGCCGTACTGCGCGACCGTGCGCGCGGGATCTTTGCCGATCCCTCCAAGGTCCATCGCATCGCGCACGATGGGACGAACTTCAGGCTCAACGCGATCCATCTGAGCGAGCCGTCGCCGCAGCGGACGCCGGTGCTGTACCAGGCCGGCACCTCGCCGCGCGGCCGGCAGTTCGCGGCCCAGCACGCCGAATGCGTGTTCATGTCGGGCCCATCGGCGAAGATCATCGGGCCGCGCGTGGCCGCGATCCGCGCGGCGGCCGGCGAGATCGGGCGCAACCCGGCTGAAATTTTGATGTTCAGCATGATGACGATCATTCTCGGAAGCACCGAGGCCGAGGCAAAAGCGAAATACGCCGACTATCGCCGGCACATTAATCCCGAGGGCGCGCTGGCGCTGATGTCGGGCTGGACCGGCGTCGACTTCTCGACCTACGACCTCGACCAGCAGGTGCGCCACGTCCAGAACGACGCCGGCCGTACCGCACTCGACAACGTCACCCGCGCCGATCCGGACCGGGTCTGGACCGTGCGCGAAGTCGTCGAGCATGTCGGCATCGGTGGCGCCGGACCGGTCGTGGTCGGCACGCCGGAAAAGGTCGCCGACGATATCGAGGCCTGGTTCGAGCAGACCGACGTCGACGGCCTCAACGTTGCGTTTGCCACTTCGCCCGGCGATTTCGAGGATATCGCGGACATGCTGGTGCCTGTCTTGACCAAGCGTGGACGGTACAAGCGCGAATACGCCGAGGGCACGCTGCGGGAGAAGCTGTTCGGCGCGGGACGCGCGCGGCTGAACGAGACGCATCCGGCGACAAGGTATCGTCCGCATGTCGCGGCAAGAGCGGCGGAGTAATTTGTAGGGTGGGCAAAGCGAAGCGTGCCCACCTTTCAGAGCACGGTCGTGATGGTGGGCACGCTACGCTTTGCCCACCCTACGGCCTTTCGATGACGCGTAATCAATTCACCGAATTGCTCACCACCACTTCGATCAGCTTTGCGCCGGGGCGGCTGAACGCCGACGACAGCACTGACTTGAGCTGCGACGGATCCGTCACCTTGGTCGCTTCCAGCCCGAGCGACTTCGCCACGCCCGTGAAATCCACCGGCGGATCCTTGAAGTCCATGCCGATATAATTGTCGTCGCCGTGGAAGGCGAGCAGCCGCTGCTTGATGATGCGGTAGCCGCCATTGTTGACGATGACGAAGGTCAGCGGCAGCTTGTGGTTCGCCGCGGTCCACAGCGACTGGATCGAATACATCGAGCTGCCGTCACCGGAGTAGCACACGACCGGCCGGGTCGGGTTGGCGAGACTGACGCCGACGGATGCCGGCAGGCCCCAGCCGATGCCGCCCGAGGCCAGCGCGTGATAGCCGTAACGGTCGCGATGCGGACGCAGCGCGATCATCTGCCGCGACGACGTCAGGCCTTCATCGACGAGAATGCCGTTGTCCGGCATCGCCTCGACCACCTGCAGCGCCAGCCAGTCCGGATCGATCGGCGAAGTGGTGGCGTGCTTGGAGATCTGCTCGATCAGCGGCTTGCGCCGTGCCGTCCAGTTCTTTGATGCGAGTGCCGACAGCCCCTGCTTCGCGCGCGACTCAAGCGCGCCGCCGCCCAGGGATTTCAGCGCTGGAACCAGCGCGCGCAGGGTCTCCTTCACGTCGGCCTTGAGCGCGATGTCGGCGCTGTAGTTCTTGGCGAGATCCCAATCGACCAGGCCGACCTGCACGATCGAAAGCCCGTCGGGCAGCGGATCGGTCTCGCTGTAGACCGACATCCGCAGCGGATCGCCGCCGAGCGCGATGATGAGGTCGTAAGGCTGCAGGGTATCGCGCGCGACTTTCTGCAGGCGCGCCAGCGCGCCCATGAAGCAGGGGCTTTCGGAGAGAAACTGCGCGCCATAGGGCGTCGACGACTGGTAGGCCGGACAACCCAGCGTTTCCGCCAGTTGCGCTGCTTCCTTCAGCGCATCGCTTTTGACGATCTCGTCGCCGACGATGATTACCGGGCGTTCCGATTTCAGGATGCGCGCGGCGAGCGCCTGCAGCGAATCGTCCGACGGCTTGACGCGGGTATCGACGCGGGTCGAGCGGCCAAGCTCGATGCCGGCCTCGGCATTGAGGATGTCTCCGGGCAGCGAAATGAACACCGGCCCGGTCGGCGGCGTGGTGGCGATCTTGGCGGCGCGGCGCACGATCCGCGGCAGGTCCTCCAGCCGTGTTACTTCCACCGCCCATTTCACCAGCGGCTCGGCCATCTGCACCAGCGGCCCGTACAGCACCGGCTCGGTCAGGCCGTGGCCCTGCTCCTGCTGGCCCGCGGTCAGGATCATCGGCGTGCCGGTGAAACTCGCATTGTAGAGCGAGCCCATGGCGTTGCCGAGGCCGGGCGCGACATGGACGTTGCAGGCGACGAGCTCGCCCGAGGCGCGGCTGAAACCGTCGGCCATGGCGACGACGAGGCTCTCCTGCATCGCCATCACATAGGTGAGATCCGGGTGGTCCTTCAGCGCGTGCATGACCGGCAGTTCGGTGGTGCCGGGATTGCCGAACAGATGCGTGACGCCTTCGTCTTTCAGCAGGGCAAGGAATGCGGAGCGGCCGGTGATCTTGTTCTTCATGTGTCCTCCCGCCCCCGGGCGCGTTCACCCGCGGGATGGCGACACATGACCAAACTTGAAGAAGCGGCGCAATGGAGCGAGGTCATGGCTGCCCTGCGCGGCCGAGGCTGAACGGATCATCGCCGGCGATGCGCTTCTTCTTTTTCGAGCGCTGCCAGACCACGCCGGGATAGCCTTTCAGCGGCACCAGCGGCTCGCCGGTGTAGGCCCATTCCTGCAATTCCTCGATGGCGATGTGATAGAGCGGCTGCCGCCCGGTGCGGCCCGAGAACAGCGCGCGGGGAATGTTGACCATGTGCGGCGAGCGGGGGCGTTCATAGGCAACGGGCGTGCCGCAGTTCGAACAGAAGCTTCGTACGGTCCTGGTCGCCTTATCCTCGTAGCGCGACAGGCTGGTCTTGCCCCTGGTGATGCGGAAGCGCTTGCGCCAGCTTCCGACATAGGTGGCATAGGCCGCGCCGTGGGCGCGGCGACTGCCGGGGGAATGATCGTGCCAGGCCCAGCGCGCCGGCACGTCGATCTCGAACGCGACCTTGCCGCACAGGCATTGGCCCGCGGCGGGCTTGCCGAGGGGATACGGCCTTTGTCTTTTTCTTTTCCGATTCTTCTTCCGGAAACATGGCGCGCTCTTGTAGCCCGGATGAGCGTAGCGACATCCGGGAACGCTGCTGATATCGCCCCGGATGTCGCTTCGCTCATCCGGGCTACGATCTGTTTACGCCTGCTCCAGTTCGTTATGCTCCGGATAATCCGTGTAACCCGCCACGTCGCCGCCATAGAACGTCGCTCGGTTGTAGGGCGTCAGCGGGAAGCCGCGCTGCAGGCGGCGCGGCAGGTCGGGGTTGGAGATGAAGATGCGGCCAAAGGCGATGGCATCGGCATGGCCGTCCCTGATCGCGGCATCAGCGGTTTCGCCGGTGAAGCCGCCCGCGGTGATCAGCACGCCTTTCCAGATCGGCCGGAACAGCACCATCGCCGACGGCACGTTCTGGTGATTGACCTCGGCGCGGCCGGCGCCGGAGGAGCGCGGCTCGATGAAATGCAAGTACGCAAGGCCGAGCGGGTTGAGCTGCTCCACCGCGTAGGTGTAGAGCGGCATCGGGTCCGGCTCGCCGCTGCCATTGGCGACGCCATAGGGCGACAGCCGGACGCCGACACGATCGGCGCCCCAGACATCCACAACGGCTTTCGTTACTTCCATCAGGAAGCGGACGCGGTTCGGAATCGAGCCGCCATATTGATCGGTGCGCAGGTTGGTGTGCGACTGCAGGAACTGCTCGATCAAATAGCCATTGGCGCCATGGATCTCGACGCCGTCGAAGCCGGCGGCGAGCGCATTCTTCGCCGCCTGCCGATAGGCGTCGACCACGCCTGATATCTCGGAGGTCTCGAGCGCGCGCGGCGTCTCATAGGGCACCGCCTTGCCGTCGGCCGTTCCGGTCTTCAGGTCGGCGATCGGCACTGCCGATGGCGCGACCGGCAGGGCGCCGCCGGGCTGGAACGAGGAGTGCGAGACGCGGCCGACATGCCAGAGTTGGAGGAAGATGATCCCGCCCCTGGCGTGGACGGCATCGACCACCTCGCGCCAGCCGGCGATCTGCTGCTCGGTATAGATGCCGGGCACGCCGGGGCTGCCGAAGCCGCTGTCCACGACCGGCGAGGCCTCGGCGATCAGCAATCCGCCCGGCGTCGCGCGCTGGGCGTAATATTCCGCATTCAGCGGTCGCGGCGCGAGCGAAGGCTTGGCCGCACGCATCCGCGTCAAGGGCGCCAGCGCGAGGCGGTGCTTGAGCTGATAGGGGCCGATCTTGAGCGGCGAGAACAACGATGGATAGTTCATGTGAATTTCCAAAACCCCGTGTTGATACGGATATGTAACTGCTTCAGCTTGTTCGTAAAAGGCTCCGGTGGCAATCTCGCCACGCGATCCCTGAGAGCAAGTCTTCCATGCCGAAATCGAGTGCCAGATCGCACCCTTCCCTGAGTATTCGGATCGATCTGGCTGACGATGCGCGCATTGGACCGGGCAAGATTCAGTTGCTGGAGAATATCGAGACCTGCGGGTCGATTTCGGCCGCCGGACGGGCGATGGACATGTCCTACAAGCGGGCGTGGGACCTCGTCGACGAGATCAACCGGATCTGCCGGCAGGCCGCGGTGGAGCGGCAGACCGGCGGCAAGAACGGCGGCGGCGCGACGCTGACGCCTTTCGGCGCCACGCTGGTCGCGCGCTACAGGAAGATCGAGCGCGATGCAATGAGTGCCGCACGCAAGGAACTGCAGGCCTTGCGGGCTCAGATCGGCCGGCCGCGGAAGCGCGCGGGCTGATACCAGCGGGAAAGTATGCGATAAGCGGACGCTCAGAGGTCTCCCTCCAGCCGGTCCAGGAATTTTCGCATGCCCCATCCAGCCATGTCGCCCGGCAATGTTGCCGTCATCACCGGAGGCGCCTCCGGCATCGGGCTCGCCGCCGCGACACACTTTTCCCGCCTCGGCATGAAGGTGTGCATCGCCGATATCGGAGCCGAGCGGCTCGCGGAGGCCGCGGCTACGCTGGCATCGGTCGCAAGAGGGGGCGCAGCGGATGTCATGACGGCCACCGTCGATGTCAGCCGCTTCGAAGACGTCGCAGCGCTCGAAGCCTCGGTGCAGAAGCGTTTCGGCGGCACGGACATTCTGATGAACAATGCCGGCATCGGTCCGGACAGCAACAGCTTTGGTCCGCTGGAGAACTGGCAGCGCATTCTGCAGGTCAATTTGTGGGGCGTCATCCACGGCACGCAGGCGTTCGCGCCACACATGGTCGAACGCGGGCGGCCGGGCCTCGTCATCAACACCGGCTCCAAGCAGGGCATCACCACCCCGCCCGGCAATCCCGCCTACAATGTCTCGAAGGCCGGCGTGAAGGCGCTCACCGAAGCGCTGCAACATGAGTTGCGCAACATTCCGGGCTGCAAGATCAGCGCGCATCTGATGATCCCGGGTCACGTCTTCACCGGCCTCACTGCACGCGGCCGCACCGAGAAGCCGCCGGGCGCCTGGACGCCGGAGCAGACGGTCGATTTCATGATCGCCCGCATCGATGCCGGCGACTTCTACATCCTCTGCCCGGACAACGACGTGCCGCGCGCGCTCGACGAGCGGCGGATGCTGTGGGCGATCGGCGACATCGTCGAAAACCGACCAGCACTATCGCGCTGGCATCCGGACTACGCGGAGGCTTTCGCGAAGTTCGTGAAGGAGGAGTGAGCTAACTACTGAGGTCGTCATGCCCGCGAAGGCGGGCATCCAGTACGCTGCGGCTTCTCGATTCCATCACCGGCGTCTCTGGAATACTGGATCCCCGCCTTCGCGGGGATGACAACTGTTGCCGTCGCCGTCCGCCTAAAGCGTTTCCTGTTTGTGGCCGCATTGCTTGCAGGCGAATTTGACGCGGGTGGCGCCCTTTTCCGCCAGGACGCGGTTGGGCGCGCCGCATTTGCCGCACACCGCCTCGATCCTGGTCTGGCCCTGCTTGATGACGATGTTCTTCTTTTCCATCGTCTCGCGGATCAGGCGCTCGGCCTCCTCGCGCATCGACTGCTTCGACATTGGCCGCACCTGTCCTGAAAACGCCGCCGTGCTCTATAGCATGCGACGATCATATTTCCATCTGCGTTACACAGGTTCCCGCACCGCTGCGAGCAAGCGCCACACCAAGGCCGGCGCGGGATCGGCCGAGATAAGCCCGGACGGCGAGCACCAGCCGGTTGCGCGAAGGTAGTGAGGTGTTGGGACATCAAACGAAATGCCAGACAAGCGAACGGCGGATGCCGAAACATCCGCCGCTCACCTTCACCAGCCACCGCGGACAGGTTACGCGGTTTGGGAAGCTTGCATCATCGCTCGCCTTCGCGTCTTCGATGCCGCCTGAAACCCTTACGCCCGCACCAGTTAACAAGATATGACAACGGCACCTTTAGGTTGTTGCACGGTGAATGACGAATTGTGTGGCGACGTCAAATGATTCATGACGGGTGGCGTGCCCCGTAATATTCGCGCACTGGTTGTACACGACCGACGAGCAAACTCTCCCGTACAGCCGCCTTCTGCTCAGACTGTGAGAACGGTCGAGCCCGTGGTCTTGCGCGCGGCGAGATCGGCGTGGGCCTTCGCCGCATCCTTCAGCGGATAGGTCTGGTGCACCTCGATCTTGACCGCGCCTGACTTCACAACCTCGAACAATTCGTTCGCCATGGCAACGAGGTTGTCGCGCTTGGCGGCGTAGGTGTTGAGCGTCGGGCGCGTGACGTAGAGCGATCCCTTCCCCGCCAGCAGGCCGAGGTTGAGCGGATCGACGGCGCCGGAGGATTGCCCGAACAGCGCGGCGACGCCGAGCGGCGCCAGACAATCCAGCGACTTGAGGAACGTGTCCTTGCCGACGGAATCGTAAACCACGGGGACTTTCTTGCCGCCGGTGATCTCGTCGACGCGTTTGACGAAGTCCTCGCGCGTGTAAACGATCGTATGCGCGCAGCCATGGGCCTTGGCGAGCTTTGCCTTCTCGTCGCTGCCGACGGTGCCGATGACGGTGGCGCCGAGATGCTTGGCCCACTGGCTGAGGATGAGGCCGACGCCGCCGGCCGCGGCATGCAGCAGGATGGTGTCGCCGGCCTTGACCCGATACGTCTGCCGGATCAGGTACTGCGTGGTCAGGCCCTTCAGCATCATGGCGGCGGCGGTCTTGTCGTCGATGCCGTCGGGCAATTTCAGCAGGCGATCGGCCGGGATCAGCCGCGCTTCGGCATAGGCGCCGATCGGCGCATTACCATAGGCGACGCGGTCGCCCGGCTTCAGGTCGGTGACGCCAGAACCGACTTCCTCGACCACGCCGGCCGCCTCGCCGCCGAGCCCGCTCGGCAACTGCACGGGATAAACGCCGGAGCGGTTGTAGATGTCGATGAAGTTGAGCCCGACCGCGGTGTGGCGGATCCGCGCCTCGCCCGGACCGGGCTTGCCGACCGCGACTTCCTCCCAGACCAGAACTTCGGGACCGCCGGTCTTGTGAAAGCGAATGGCGTGCGTCATGGGATTCTTCCTTTGGATGAAATTCGGGAAGCCTTCGTAGCAGGACCGGCCGGCGCCCGCGCTTCACGTCTCGATGATGACGTAGCTGTCTTCGACATGCACCGGGAAAGTCTCGGCCACGTACGGCCCCTTCTGCAGCTCCTCGCCGCGCTCGACCGCGACCGGATAGGAGCGGACTTTCACCCGCTTCGGATCGAACCAGGACTGGCCGTTGCGCATGTCGAACTCCCAGCCGTGCCACGGACAGCGCAGCAGTTCGCCGACGCGCGAGCGCTCGTAGACGCCCGGCTCCGGCGAGGTCAGCCGCGCGACGCAGGCGGCCTTCTCCAGCGGCGCGCCCTCATGCGGACAGCGGTTGAGCAGCGCGAAGAATTCGCCGTTGACGTGGAACACGACGATGTCGCGGCCTTCGACGCCAAATACCTTGTTGCCGCCGGGCGGAATCTCTGACGTGCGGGCGACGATGTGACGAGTCATGTTGTCCTTCGCCGTTCAGAACCTGTAGACCGAACGCGCATTGCCGTTGAAGATTTTTCGGCGTTCGGTTTCCGTCAGCGGCGTCTTGAAGGCGTAGCGCGGATCGTCGAAATCCCAGTGCGGGTAGTCCGACGAGAACAGCAGGCGGTCGACGCCGACCCACTCGATTAGCGAGCGCAGATGCTTGCCTTCATCGGGCTCGTCGATCGGCTGCGTCGTGAACCAGAAATGATCCTTCACGTATTCGGACGGCTTGCGCTTGAGGTGCGGCACCTCGCTGCGGAACGCCTCGAAATGCCGGTCCATCCGCCACGTCGTCGACGGGATCCAGCCGAAGCCGCCTTCGATGAAGACGATCTTCAGGTTGGGGAAGCGTTCGGGAATGCCTTCGAGCACCAGGCTGGTGAGCTGCGCCGCCATGGTGTGCGCGTTCGACTGGTGCTCCTCGACGTAAAAGGACGGCCAGCCGCCGCCGGTCGGCGCGTGCCCGCCATAGCCGCCGACGTGAATGCCGAGCGGCAGGCCGAGCTCCTGCGCGCGCGCGTAGATCGGCCAGTAACGCCGCCGCCCGAGCGGCTCGTTGGCGCGCGGGCAGACGTTGATCTGCACGTAGCGGCCGATTTTGGCGCAGCGCTCGATCTCGGCAATTGCAAGCTCGGTATCGTCCTGGCCGGCGAGGATCGAGGCCTTCAACCGCGGATCGCGGTCGGACCAGAACGCGAGCTGCCAGTCGTTGATGGCGCGCTGGATCGCGGCGCCGAATTCGAGATTCTGCTGCGAGAAGATGAAGAGGTCGAGCACCTGCAGAATGCCGTACTCGACATCGAGCGGGTCGAGATGCTGCTTGCGCATGAAATCGAGATCCGAGCCGGGCGGTCCGCCGGTCGGCGGCCACGCGTCGCGGCGCGCGATCAGCGGCGAGGAGCGTGGATATGGCGTGGTGCCGATATAGGGCGTGCGCAGATGGCTGCCATAGGTGCGCAGATGCTCCTGCCAGCGTTTTGGCATGAACTGCTCGATGTCGGCATGCGTATGGATGCTCGGATGCACGTCGCAGTCGATGATCCGCAGCCGGCTTCGCGCGGCAGATTCTTCCGCCAGGATGGGACGGTCGATGACATCACTCATGCGATCCTCCTTTGTCTTGAATCGGTGTCGCGGCCTTTCCACCTCGCCCCATCAGGGAGAGGTGCGGCACCTTCGACGTCGCAGCAGTTCGATCCGACTTGACCATGCTTCATGCATCCAGCTTCAGCCGCGGAAAGGTTTCGAGCGGATTGTCGGCGCACATGCGCGAGACGATGCTTTCAGGCAGATGCGGCGGCATCGGATCGTCGCCGTCGAACTGCCAGTGCGGATAGTCGGACGCGAACAGGAACATCCTGTCGGAGCCGATCTGTTCGATCACGTCGGCGACGCCCGCCGCATCGGGCGGTCCGTCGAACGGCTGCATGGTGACGCGGATATGGTCGCGGATGATCGCGGCCGGCTCGCGCTCGACCCACGGCACCTCGACACGAACGCCGCGCCAGGTCTTGTTGGCGCGCCACATGAAGGCCGGCAGCCAGCTCACGCCGGATTCCATCAGCACGACTTTCAGCCCCGGGAATTTGCCGAACACGCCCTCGTAGACCAGGCTCAATATCTGGGCCTGGAACGCCTGCGCCTCGGCGAGATAATATTCGTAGCGATAGGACGGCCAGCCGATCGAACTCGGCGCAGTGCGGTACGCGCTGCCGGCGTGGATCGCGACGGGCAGCTTGTGCTTTTCTGCTGCCTGCCACACCGGCCAGAAGTGGCGCTTGCCGAGCAGCAGATCGCCCTGCGCCAGCACCAGCACGGACACGAAGCGGTTGTCGGCGGCGCGCCGCTCGATCTCCTCCACCGCGAGATCCGGCGCCTGCATCGGCACCACGATCGAGGCGGAGAGCCGCGGATCCTTCGCAAGCCATTCAGCCGCGATCCAGTCGTTGATCGCCTTGCAGAAGCCGGCGGCCATGTAGGGATCGAACACCGCCTGCGCGCCGTAGACGACGTTGCAGATCGCGTGGCTCGCGCCGAGCTGGTCGAACGCGCCGCGCTGCACCATCGCAAGTTCGCTGCCCGGCTTGCCGCTGGCAGGACGCCAGTCGGCGCGGCCGGAGAACGGCATGTTCGGCGGATAGGAATTGAGATCGAGGCCGTCGATGGCGCGGCTGACCACCTGTTCTTTCCAGTGGTCGTCGAGATAGGGCAGCAGCGTGGTGCGGGTTCCGCCCACCGCAGGATGGATGTCGCAGTCGATCCGCGTGGCCGCCATGGAGGTTCCTCAGGGCATTTTGTTCGATGCGATCTTGGCGTCGCGGCTGCAAATGTGCCGCCGATGGAGCGGTGGCGCAAGCGCATAACTGCGCGGACCGCCCTGCCCGGGATGCACAGCGGTGAGGCGCCTGTGCTTCCCTTCTCCCCTTGTGGGAGAAGGTGGCGCGCAGCGCCGGATGAGGGGTTCTTTCCGCGGAGACAGACCCCTCATCCGTCTCAATCGCGTTTCACGCGATTGATCCACCTTCTCCCACAAGGGGAGAAGGGGAAGAGAGCGCCGCAGCGCAATTGACAGACAAATCGTCTCGCATCCAAATGTCGCGCGACCTGTGCCCGAACCCTGGGGGAGACCAACATGAAATCCGGCTGGCTGGCGGTTCTCGCCGTCTCGCTTCTTGGCACCGCTGCATCCACCGCATCGGCCGCCCCGGTGACCGCGAGCGGACCGGCGGCGCTGGCACTGGCCGGCGTCGTGGCGCTCTATTCGCCCCTGCTCACGTCGGATGAACGGGAAGCCGTGTCGGCCTTGTTCGTCGGACAGAGCGGCGTGCGTTATGCCAAGAAGATTTCAGTGACCGCAGACAAGATCGTCTGCAAGGTCAGCAATGTCGACATCACCGCGCGCTCCTGCGAGCTGACCTTCAAGGGCAACAAGCAGACCATCACCGGACGCCGCGCCAGCGAAGTTTTCGCCACTGAAGCCATGGCGGGCGTTCCCGCCGAAGGCGCCGCAGGATCGATCGTCGAAAGCCTGTCGAAGCTTGTCTGCACGCTCGATCCGGCCGAGATCAGGCAGAAGGCCGGCGGCGGCGCGAGTTGCGCGTTCGAAACGGGCAATTGATATCGGACGTTTGGCTCAGCCGATATCAACTGCGTTATCGCGGAGGTCGCGGTGCCGGAAGCAAGCCTTCAGTGTCTTTGCTTTTTGGCTGGTGCTGGAGGCAGCAGGACAGTGTCGATAACATGAATGACGCCATTCGAGGCTTCGATGTCAGGCTGGATCACGTGGGCGTCGTTGACCCTCACGCCAAATGTGCCGTCGACGTTCACCGGCAGCCCGGCCGCAGTCGTAACCTTCAATGACTTGCCGGCGACATCGGCGGCTTTCACCCGGCCCGGCACCACGTGGTATTTCAGGATGGTTGCGAGCTTGGCCTTGTTCTTCAGCAGCGATTCGACTGTGCCGGGCGGCAACTTTGCGAAGGCGGCATCGTTTGGAGCAAATACGGTGTAGGGTCCTTTGCCCTTGAGCGTTTTAACGAGGCCCGCGGCCTTCACGGCCGTTACCAGCGTCTTGAATGAACCCGCGGCAACTGCCGTATCGACGATATCGGCGGCTCTCGCGAGGGTCGGGCCGAGCAAGGTAGCGACCATCGCGGCGCCGGCCAGGATAGCGCGAATTCCAGGGTTCATCAGATTTCTCCATTGTATGTGAATACGTTTGAATCCAGCAGCGGTGATGCGGCCGGCAACGAGCGTGAAGTGACGCTTTCCCGAAACGGAACGGAGTCGCTGGTGGACCACTCGATGCGTTCACGGTATCGTGAACGCGGTCTGCTCGACGCTCCTGGTCCAAAATGACCTGTGTCGTCGCTTCCGCGATCTCTGAAGTGATCCAGAGCTCGCCGAGCAGCGTTCCCAACGCAGACGAAAATCACCAACTCATTTCCTGAGACAGCGTCCAGCGGAGCGTGCTGTGGCCGCGCAATATGAAGAAAAGTGTGGCGAACTCGCCGGATACGTCCTGGCGAACCAGCGTGGATTGAACACGCCAAAATGCCGTCAGGAGCTCGCCGCCTGCATTCAACGTGCCATCGAAAATTATCTCGCCTTCGAGAAGGGCAAGTCTCGCTACAGCTGACGCCGATGCTGGCGCAACACGCACAAATGAGAAGTGCGGCTAAACGGAAATCCTCAAGAAGATAAGGAAGCGGAAGCCCAGACGTGGAACTCACCGATTTCAACCCAGACGACGTCTGTGGCTTCCGAGTGACGGAATTTCGTGCCCGCAAAGACTATTGTCCGACTCTCGCAAAGGGGAACGAAACCATGAAAAGGCTCTTCATCATTGCGGCTTCCGTCGCACTCGCCAGTGCCTCGGCCAACGCCGCCGACATGGCCGCACGACCGTACACGAAGGCACCACCACCCGCGATTGCAGCAGTGTATGACTGGAGCGGCTTCTATGTCGGCGCCAACGCAGGCTACGCAACAAGTCGCAACTGCTGGAATTTCGAAAGCTTTAACGGCTTGCCCTTCACGGCCGGCCAAGGCTGCCACGATGCCGACGGCGCTGTCGCGGGTGGACAGATCGGTTACCGTTGGCAGGCAGCCGCTTTCGTGTTCGGCCTGGAAGCGCAAGGCAACTGGGCCGATCTGCAAGGTTCAAGCGTCTCCACCCCGGCATTCGTCTTCGCGCCAGGTGATTTGACGATCAATTCCAAGCTTCAGGCGTTTGGGTTGTTCACCGGACAGGTGGGCTACGCCTGGAACAACGTTCTGCTCTACGCCAAGGGCGGCGCCGCGGTGGTGGATAACCGCTTTTATCATACCTTTACTGGTACCAACGCGCTGATCAATTCCTCCGACAACACGACCTGGGGTGCGACCGTGGGCGCCGGCCTCGAAGTCGGCTTCGCACCCAATTGGTCCGTCGGTGTGGAATACAACCACCTGTTCATGGAACGTGAGACGTTCAGCTTTGCTGCCGCGCCGCTTGGCGTAGCGACGACAAACAGCATCCGACAGGATGTCGACATGGTGACCGCACGCATCAACTATCGATTTGGCGGACCGGCCATCGGCAGATACTGAACCTCTGCTTAAAGTCTATCGGTCGATACGAAGAAGGGCATCGTACAAGTACGATGCCCTTTTGCTTTGGGGGCCTCGATACGGCAGCGCGAGAGGGGCATTTTCTCACGGTTGACAGACAAATCCTTCCCGACCCAAATGTCCGCCCAAGGAACAAAAGCAGCAGGGCGGATCGCGTGGCAGTCAATCGACAGGAAACCCATGAATGCGACGTGCTGGTGGTGGGCTCCGGCTGCGCCGGCATGTCGGCGGCGGTCACGGCGGGGCATCACGGGCTGAACGTCCTCATCGTCGAGAAGGAGCCGCGGTTCGGCGGCACCACGGCGCGGTCGGGCGGGTGGCTGTGGATTCCCGGCACTCCGCTTGCGAAGGCGTGGGGCATTCATGAAAGCCCCGAAGAGGCACGAACCTACCTGCGGCACGAAGCGGGCAACAGCTACGATGCCGCGCGCGTCGACGCGTTTCTGACCGAGGGGCCGAAGGCCGTCGATTTCTTCACCACGAAGACGGCGCTGCGGTTCGACATGCCGCTGACCTTTCCGGATTACCACGCCGAAGCGCCGGGTGGCACGCAGGGCGGCCGCTCGATGGTGACGCGGCCGTTCGACGCACGTGAGCTCGGTCCGCACATCAGGGATATCGGCAGTCCCCTGCCCGAGCTCACCGTGTTCGGCATGATGCTGGGCTCCGGCAAGGAGATCATCCACTTCATGCGCGCGACAAAGTCGCTGGCTTCGGCGTTCTACGTCGCCAGGCGGCTGTCGAAACACGCACTCGACGTGATGCGCCACGGCCGCGGCATGACGCTGACCAACGGCAACGCGCTCGCCGGGCGGCTCGCCAAATCGGCGTTCGACCTGAACATACCGTTGTGGCTGTCGTCGCCGGTGCTCGAACTGGTCGTCGAGGACGGCGCGGTGCGCGGCGCCAACGTCGAGCGCCACGGCAAGCTGATCCGCATCAACGCCAGGCGCGGCGTAGTACTCGCCTGCGGCGGCTTTCCGCACGACGTGGCGCGGCGCAAGGCGATGTTCCCGCACGCCGGCGACGGCACCGCGCATTTCTCGCCAGGCCCTGTTGGCAATACCGGCGACGGGCTGCGGCTGGCGGAGGCCGCCGGCGGCCGCATCGAGGACGCGCTGCCGAACGCGGCGGCCTGGGTGCCGGTCTCGATCACCGAGCGCAAGGACGGCAGCAAGGGCGTGATGCCGCACTTCATCGACCGCGCCAAACCCGGCGTCATCGCGGTGATGCGCGACGGCAGGCGTTTTGCCAATGAAGGCAATTCGTATCATGACTTCGTGCAGGCGATGGTGAAGGCGGCAAAGCCCGGCGAGGAGATCACCGCGTATCTCCTCTGCGATCACCGCGCGCTGCGAAAATACGGCCTCGGCTGCGTGCCGCCGTTTCCGATGCCGCTTCGCCATCATCTCGCCACCGGCTATCTCAAGCGCGGCACGACGCTGGCTGAACTCGCCGATCGCACCGGGATCGACCGACAGGGCCTCGAGGCTACCGTTGCCGAGTTCAACGCGTCCGCCGCGGAAGGCCGCGATCCCTCCTTCGGCAAGGGATCGCGCGCCTATAACCGCTACCAGGGCGACGCGCTGCACGGGCCGAACCCCTGCATCGCGCCGATCAAGGACGGGCCGTTCTATGCGATCAAGATGGTGATCGGCGATCTCGGCACCTATGCCGGCATCAAGACGGACGAGCACGCCCGCGCACTGGACGCCGATGGCCAGCCGATCGCCGGCCTCTATGCCGCCGGCAACGACATGGCGAGCATCATGGGCGGCAATTACCCCGGCGCCGGCATCACGCTTGGGCCGGCGCTGACGTTCGGGTACATCGCGGGCAAGCATGTTGCAGGTGTGGGCGCGTCGCGAGGCGGGGAATGAAAGCGTATCTGGTGCTCGACCTGACGGTGAACGACTTCGGTCGATTCAAAAAATACATCGCTGAAATTCCTGCCTTCATCGCCAAGCATTCAGGACGATACATCGTTCAAGGTGCCCAGCCGACGACGATCGAGGGCGACTGGAAGCCCGAACGCATGGTCATCATCGAATTTCCGGAACGCGAAAAGGCTGAAACGTTCCTGGGCGACCCTGAAATTCAGCACCTGTTCAAGCTGCGCCACGAGACGACGACGAGCAAACTCGTGCTGGTCGACGGCTGCACGTAAAGATCTGGCCTGACGCAGATTTACAAAATCACGCCTTCGCCGACATGGAACGAACGTCTTCCCCTCCGATTGTATCGAATCAACGGAGATCGTTTCATGCGTGCTCTATCCGCAGCCCTTGCCCTGGCCTTCATTCCCGCACTTGCGTTTGCCGGCGAAACGGAATGGCGGCGATACGCGATCCCGAGTACCGGAACCAGCGTCGAGATGCCGGTCACGATCTTCACGCGGGATGCCGGACCGCCGGAAGGCGGAACGGGCCGGCGCTTTTTCACCGACGACAACCGCGCCGACCTGACGGTGCAGTCCGTTCCGAATCCGGACAATGATTCGCCCGCCACATTCCTGGCGAAGAAGAAGCCGCCGGCCGGCATCATCTACCGGCGGGTGACGCCGGACTTCTTCGTCGTGTCCAGCATTCGCAACGACCGCATCTGGTACAACCGCTGCAACCGCGCGAACGGCGCCATGAACTGCGTGATGATCAATTATCCCGCCGCGGAAAAGCGCCGATGGGACGGCGTTGTGACCCGGATAAGCCACACGCTGAGGGGTTAGCCTGCATCACGGCGGCAACTTACCGGCGCCGTCATCATGCTCGGACCTGCGCTGACGTTCGGCTACATCGCAGGGAAGCACGTCGCCGGAGTGCGCGGGCACGTCTGAGCGAGGCCACCCTCTCCTACGCTACGATGGAACTAAATTTGGCTTTTTGCCAAGCTGTAGCGCGCGGCAAACATAGCCAGCAGGCGCAGTTTCCTGTTATCCGGGAAATATCAGGGCATTTTTGAGAAATAACAGAACCCGGCGCGCGTTCCGCGATCAGTTAGCGTTGCGGCACGCCGGTTTCTGGTACTTTCCTGTTATTCTCCAAAACAGGAGATAACAGGAAGAAGCCGGTCCTCGTCACGAAACTCTAAAACGGGCATCCAACATCTCGTACATCTAATCTTTTTCTCTACCAGCTCTTGATTGGCTGATCTTTGGCTGGTAGGCTTAAACTTGAGATAGCGAATGACAGCGGGCCAAACGGCCGTTGAACACTGTTGCTGGATAGCGATCCGCAACAAACCCGGAACGTCAGGAAAATTCTGACGAGCACGGTAAGTCGAAAAATCTCATCCCAAACCGAATAATTTTACTCGCTTGCTCGAGTGCGTTCTGACGCGCGGGCAGCCGGCAATGGATGAAGATATGAAACGTACAGAAACCTTGTTGCCGATTGAATCAATCAAGTTCAATCCGCGCAACGCCCGCACGCACTCCAACAAGCAAATCCGCAAGCTTGCAAAGAGCATCGAAACCAACGGTCTTGGTTCTGGGCCGCTGGTGGATGAAGACCATGTTTTGATCGGAGGTGACGCTCGGATTAAAGCGTTCAAGTTATTGGGCAAGACTGAAATTCCGGTGACCATCCTGGAAGGACTAACGCCGATTCAGAAGCGGTCTCTTGCTCTGGCCGAGAACCGCATCGGCCTCGACGCAGGCTGGGATCGCGAGCGCCTTCTGCTCGAATTGTCCGAGATCGAAATCGACCTCGACGGAACCGGAATCAGCGTTTCGGATGCGACCGGTTTTGGACATCCGGAGATCGACGAAATCCATCTCGATTTCGGCGAGTCTGCCTCGGCGGAGGCGGATAAAATCTGCGCCGAGTGGGTCGAGGTCTCCCCGGTCAGCTCATTCGGCGATCTGTGGCAATTGGACCGTTCGCGGTTGCTGTGCGGAGACGCCCGCAGTGAATCCGACCATCGCACATTGCTGGGTGACGAGTTGGCGGCGATGGCCTGCCACGACGTCCCCTACAACGTGAAGATCGCTGGCGTCGTGGGCCGCGGCCGCACGCGCCACAATGAGTTCGTGATGGCTTCCGGGGAAATGTCTCGCGAAGACTATTCCGCCTTTCTCAAAGCGGGCCTCGTAAACACGAAACGTTTCGTCCGGGACGGAGGCGTTGCCTTCATCTTTTGCGATTGGAGACATGTTGATCAGGTGATCGAAGCCGGCAGGGAAGCGCTCGGCGAATTGATCAATCTCATCTGCTGGGTGAAATCCAACCCCGGCATGGGATCGCTCTATCGGAGCGAGCACGAGTTGATCGGCGTTTTCAAAGTCGGTGTGGGCCAGATCCGGAATAACGTCGAATTGGGGCGTCACGGACGGTCTAGATCAAATGTGTGGCGGTACGCCGGCGCCAATCAGTCCGTTGAGGGGCGGCTTCTCCTCAAAAACCACCCCACGCCCAAGCCGGTCGCTCTACTGGCGGACGCCATCAAGGACTGCACGTCGCGCGGTGAGATCGTTTTGGATTGTTTCGCGGGTTCCGGTGCCACCCTGATTGCTGCCGAAAAAGTCGGCCGTCGCGCCTTCGCCATGGAGATCGAGCCTCGCTTTGTCGACGTCTCAATCAGGCGCTGGCAGAGCGTGACGGGCAAGGACGCCATCCACGTCCCGAGCGGACGGACGTTCGACGAATGCGCTGAACTGGCCGGCCTGACCACGGATATCGCTTCCGATGATGGAGCTGCGGTTCGTAAAATTCGCGGGAGGCAGACATGAGCCGTTTCAAAAAAGGCCAGAGTGGCAATCCGAAAGGGAGGCCGCCGAAGCCGAAATCTGATCGCATCGACATCAAGACAATGCTGAAAGAAGCTTTGAACGACACCGTGAACATGCGGATGGGGGACAAGGAGGAGCGGACGACGTACTTAAAAGCCGGGTTGATGCAGTTGGTGCACCAGTACGCAAAAGGCGATGCCAAGGCGCGCCGCGATATGTTTTGGCTGGCAGAAAAACATGGCATCAACCTCGCGGAAAGCGTTGAAAGCGGGATCGGCGGGCTGCCGGCCGCCGACCATCGCGCCGTCCTGGAAGCTTACATAGCTGCCCGTAACCAGGCTTCAGACCGTTCGGCGGCCGAACCCGTCATCGCGCCGCCCGACCTGCAGGACGACGATCCGTCAGAAGACGGAGGCGCATGATGCCGCCTTCACTACCGATCACCGAGGATGCGGCTTTCCATGCCTTGCTTGCGGAAGACCTGTACAGTTTCACGCAATATGCATTCGGCGTGGTTCGCCCCTCCGTTCCGTTCAAGCCGAATTGGCATCTTGAGGCGGTCTGCCACAGGCTTGCCCAGGTGGCGCGTGGCGAAATCAAACGTCTGATCATTACCCTGCCACCTCGTAATCTAAAGTCGATCTGCGCCTCGGTTGCACTGCCGGCGTGGTTCCTTGGCAAGAACCCATCATCGCGCGCGATCGTAGCGAGCTATTCAGATCAGCTCACGCGGGCCCATGCCAATGACTTCCGCTCGGTGGTCAACGACCCGCTGTACCAAAGCCTGTTTCCGGGTATGCGGCTGATCCGCGACACGGATCGGGAAATCATGACCAGCCGCCGTGGTAAGCGGATTGCAACGTCCATCGACGGGACGCTGACCGGCCTGGGCGGAGATCTCATAGTCGTCGATGATCCGATCAAGCTCGGGGACGCCTACTCCGAAGCAGTGCGTCTTCGCGTTATCGACTGGTACCGCTCCACGCTATTGTCTCGCGGTGATGATAAAGCCTCGACCCGCATCGTTGTTGTTATGCAGCGCGTTCACCAGGACGATCTGGTGGGGTATCTTATTGAATCCGGCGGATATGAAGTTCTGAATCTGCCGGCCATCGCGCAGCGGGAGGAAAGATACGAACTCGGCAACGGCGGCATCTATGTGCGCCGCAAGGGGGAACTGCTTCACCCCGCCCACGAGCCGATTGAAGTATTGCGCGAAATCAAGCGGGAAATGGGGTCGATCGCATTTTCCGCGCAGTATCAGCAGGCGCCCGTGCCGCCTGGCGGCAATCTGATTCTCAGGAAGTGGCTGCAGAATTCATACACCGAACTTCACCCGCAACCCGGCGATCGCATCGTCATGAGCTGGGACGTCGCGCTCAGTGAGGTAGACGGGAGCGATTTCTCGGCGTGCGCGGTCCTGCTCGTCCGCAACGAAGTGATCTACGTGGTGGAAGTGATCCATGGAAAGTTTCCGTTTGAGGTCCTCAAACGGAAGATGATTGAGGCCAAAGCCCGCTATGGCGATGCCACGCTCTTGATCGAACACTCGCCGATCAGCGTAGGCTTGATACAAAGCCTTCGCGAGCAGTCGATCAGCGTAATCAAATATGATCCGATATCCGACAAGAAAGCCCGTGTGATCGCTCAGAGCGATTTGTTTGAAGCAGGTTCCATCCGCCTGCCACAAAAAGCGCCGTGGCTCGAGCCTTTCGTCCAGGAGTTGCTGTCCTTTCCCGGCCGTCACGACGATCAGGTAGATGCGCTGGTGCAGGGAATTGCCTGGGCACGTAAGAGCTGGAGCCGTCGGGCCTTTGTGGGCCGCGTTTCGGGGCTCATTTAGGTTTCCTTCGGTTCGACCGGAATCCGGCAAAGCTGTAGCGCCTCTTGGACGTCGACCTCGGCTTCGGCAGGACGGAGGGGGCGGCCCTCACACAGACGGAAGGTTATCACGCGGCGGAAGATCGCGCTTCGCCATCGCGGCGCTATCGAAACTTTCGAACTCGGAGAGAGCCATCGCCAAACCCGCTTCCGCCCAAGTGCGGAAATCCCCGCTCTTACGTCCTTGCCCGTTCATTTCCTTTAGCAGTCTGCTGAAATGCCTTAAATTAGCGAGTTCTGGTATTCTCACCGGTTGTTGTGGTGGCGCGGTGAGGTTAGATGCGATTTTCTCGTCTGTTGCTATGGTGTACCCCGATGCGGGGGGGCTAAGCGGCCAGCAGTTTTTGGGGTGCGGATCTGATTATAGGCAATCAGTTTGAGCAGGGAGGCGGCGGCGCGAGCGATGCCGCGATGTTTGGTCTTGCGCATGGTTTCGGGCTGCTTGCCCTTCTGAAGATGCACGCGACCGGACGCGATTGCGACATGCCGTACACCGGATGCCGCGGGGTTCGTTGCCGCCTGCAACGACATTGGCAAGCATCATCGGCGACAACTATTTCCTGCGCTGGAAGCACGTGCGGGGCCGGCGTGGACGTTCAGGTTTATCGCGGGAAGCATATTGCGGGTGAGACTGGTTCGCGAGGCGGGGAATGAAAGCGTGTCCGGTGCTGCTTATCCCTTCCACCTAAAGAGACCGCGCAGCCGGTAGGAGTCAAATTCATTTGAACCGGAATTTTTCAGTATTCCCGGTGCTCGAATCCCTCGAGACGGCTTCGGCATTTTGCGCCACCGCGGAGGAGTTTTGGGCCATTCGACAAAGCGCTGGAATCCGGCTCGCCCTTCACGCCGCCGCCGGACAATGCCGCGCACAGCTTGCCGGTGATCGGCCGGCGCGCCATTACGACGAACCAGACATGCTCAAGCTCCTGCCATTGGCGTGCGTGCAAGTGCCGACTTTGCCTGCATTCAGTGCTCCATCGGGAGATCAATGCCGTCAGGCGAATATCTGGACGTTGCATCACTGCCGCGGGATGAAAAAGGCCCGCACATGGGACACCGTACCCCACCGGCATGACGCCGCAATAGTAAGCTTGATCAACGCGCTCCGGGTTACTTCTCGAACCGCAGGCGTTTCAGAGGCCTCGAACAAATCGCCTTTAGTATGAGCTCTCAATCGAATCTAACCCATCGCTCTCTTTTGCTTTGCGAAGGCGAGGCGTTCATACCGCTGAAGCCCGTGCAGTCGCTTCCTTTTCGTAGAATCGGCCGCTTCCGATAGCGCGAATAGCAAATCATACCGGGCCGCACGCACGCGGATAAGCTCCAACTTTGCAACAATGATTTCCGCAAGATCGATGCCTTGCGGGTCAAGTCCCGCGCGATCCATAGACCCACTGAGCGCATCAATATCACCCTGATAATGGCCGATCGGCCTCGACAAGCCATGATAGCGCGCATTCCTGCTTGTCTTAGCCTTTCCGACTTCGCTCGTAGGTCCCGTACTGCGTTTTGCATTCATTCGATTGGCTTTGATTTGTCGATCTGACGCCATGTGCGTTCCTTCCCGCCCGCTATTGCGGCAAAATTTCCTGAAAAGAGGGAGGGCATCAAGTTTAAATTCGCAATTTTCTTGCTCGAGATAGGACTGGCTTTCGACCGCAATTGGAGCGTAACTGATTCGACCGGCGCCCTACTTGGCATCGGTATCTCACCTCGCAGCGGCGAGGTTTAAGGCAGTGCGGCAATTGGCGCCGCTGTGAACCTTAGCGGAGATACCTGTGCAAACTACTCAAAGAGACAACGGCGCTGGCGGCGAGGAAGTTCAAGTTATTCGATTCGATCCGAATGATCGACGTCACTTTATTGGCGGGTCGGACGCACGCGTCATCATGGGCAAGGACGAAGCACGGCTACTTCATTTATGGAAGCAAAAGCGAGGCGAAGTCGCACCCGATGACCTCTCCGATAACCTTGTCGTTCAGCTGGGCACGATCACTGAAGAATTGAACCGAAATTGGTATCAACGTCGCACCGGCCACACGATCAAGGATGTGCAGAAGCGGGTTAGGCATCCCGTTCATAATTGGATGGCAGCAACCCTGGATGGCATGGTCGAATCGAACGGCGCGGTGTTCGAGGCAAAATTTATGTTGCCTTGGGCATTTACCGAAGAGAGCGCGGCCGAAAAGCACATGGCCCAGCTTCAGCACAATATGTGGGTGATGGCGGCGCGCTCGTCAGTGCTTTCCGTGATCACGGGAGGCGGTAAATGGGTTGAGATCAAAATTCATGCGGATCCGCTCTACCAACATCTATTGCTCACGGCCGAAAGAAAGTTCTGGCGATCCGTTCAGACCGGGCAGCCGCCATCTTTATTTGACGTTGAAGTGCCCCGCCCCAAATTGGAGGCCACCAGGGTCGTGGACATGAGCGAGTCCAATCTTTGGGCTGAACTTGCTTCCACCTACCTGCGAACCCGGGCTGCCCACAGCGACCATGAGCTTGCGAAAGCCGAACTGAAACGATTGGTTCCAGAAGATGCCAAAGAAGCGACCGGCCATGGAATACGTGCCAAGCGCTCAAAGATCGGCGCCGTTAGCTTTGAACCTGTGCAGGTAGAGGGCGGCGCCCATGCATCTGTCCAGTGAGAATATTGGTGCGCTCGCAGCCGCGCTCGCAAAGGCACAGGCTGAGTTGGTCAACCCCGAGAAGACGCTAACCGCTGTCCTCAAGTCGCCGTTCCCGCGCGAGGACGCCAAGGAGTACCGCTACGCATCTCTCGCTAGCGGCCTCGACATTGTCCGGAAGACCTTAGGCCAGCAGGAAATTGCGGTACTGCAAAGCACACAGATTGAAACGAGTAGCGGGCAAGTCCTTCTGACAACCCTGTTAGCCCATTCCTCCGGAGAATGGATTTCGTCTGAATGGCCGGTGTGCTCGACCAGAGAAACCGACGCTCCACACCGCATGGGGACCGCCCTAACCTATGCTCGCAGGTACGCCCTCTTTGCCTTGGTTGGCATAGCCGGTGAGGACGATCTAGACGCCCCGAATTCCATCTTGGTCCCACCATCAGCCGAAGCCAAATTGCATCACACTCCCAAAGGTAAGCCGGCGAATGGCATCTTGCAGAAACCAGCTATGCTCAGCCAACAGCAATCTGCCTTGGAACGTGACAAGATGCTGGACGAGCTTCAGAAGCTATCAAGCGAAGGCCAGCTGATCGCTTGGGCCCGCGACGGCCTGTCACGGAAAAACCTATTGATGGAAGCGGACGCGCAAAAGATTGAGAGTGGTTACGAGCGCAGGCTTTCCGAGCTCGTATTAGCCGGATCGAATGGCAATAGCTCGCCATCTCATGAAGCGCTTCATGAGACGGAGCCCTCCTTAGCCATCCCGAAGGAACCCAATCGAAAACGTAGCAAGGCTCACCTCCTGTTTGTCCGTGCGAGACCATGTTTGGTCTGTCAGCAAACGCCGGTGGATGCCCATCACCTCAAATTTGCTCAGCAAAGGGCATTAGGCCGCAAGGTCAGCGACGAATTCACGGTCCCTTTGTGCCGTGCACACCATCAGGACCTGCATCGGCACGGCAACGAAAAGGCGTGGTGGTCGAACATGCAGATTGAACCGTTGCCGATCGCAAGGGAGTTGTGGGATGACAGTCCCGTTCACAGGACAGCGAATCCATCGATCGATGCGAATTCGCGTTCACTGATGGGGCCGGATGAGGCCGGCCTATGACAGTTTCGCTCGTTCAAGCCGAACCGTCCCTGAACTTTCCAGAGGCTTTGGAGGCGCTGGCGCCTCCGCCATTATTACTTCCAGGCGAAAGCCTTAAGGGATACCAGTTCCTTCGGCATGCGATCTTGGCTGAGTTGGAGCCACGATCCGCTATCGAGTGGCTGCTTGCAATTGATATCGTCGAACTTTCCTGGGAAATTCAACGGTACCGGCTGCTGCGCCATAGACTTCTAGAAAAGTCACGTCAGCGAGCGATTGCCGATGCACTGAACATGATTGACGTGATGGGAATCGCAGAAGACGCCCGAGAGGATGCCAAGCGTTACACAGAGTTAAATGCACGTGCCTGGCGTTACGACAAGGAGGCTGCGATAGAGATCGAAGGGCGGTTGGCGTCTCTTGGTCATGACGACTCTTCAATCGATTCGGACGTCCTCATGCATGCGCGTGAGCTGTATATCGTGTACGAGGGACTGATTATTTCAGCGCAGCATCGCCGAATGATGCTGCTTCGCGAGTTTGAGGGTAGACGTCATCGCATTGGGGGGGGCGCGCGGTCGGCTCCGCGATTGTGATTCGGGCTGCCGCCGCGGGCGGTCGATTTGATGTAGCTGGCCCCTGACAAATGCCGAGTTGCTTGCAGAATCTACTTTATAACTTTACTCGACCAACCTCCCGTCGTGCGTTCCTCAAGGGGCTGCCGGCATGCGCGCACAAGGTGGCTAGAGTCCCTCGATTATCCAACTCAAGTATCTTTGATCCGAGTTTCTTCGCGATCATGGCCCCCGAGCCAAGCACCGCCTCCGCTCTGACGCCCTGTAAATGAAGCCGATGCGCCGCCATGTTCTCGGAGCGGTAATCGCAACCACGACAGGCCGCGCCATTGCGCGCTTGATCCGCTCCAGATCGAGCGCGCTATTGCACCCGCTCGGTCACGATGTCCGTGCGGAATTTGAGAGGGAAGATCGATCAATATTAGCGACGGATGCGGCGACAGCTACTACGATCCGGCACTGAAGCAGACTAGCTTGTGAGCGAACCTCGCTTCGCGTTCGAACAGATCGATCTCGCCGACCGCGCATCTTTGGCGGGCCGTTCGTATCACCCGCTTTTCACTGGCGTTCCAGCTCGCAGCGGGGAGCAGGCGTGCGTCATTCGATCGCCGTACGCCTATGTCGGCGCCCTCCGCTACGGGCCATAGGGACGGCCGGCCCGACACGGCGATTTTCCTGTTCCACAAGGCGATCCTGGGGGGCCCCGATCAGGGCTCAAATCGTGGGAGGATGCGCGCCGATTTATCATGGATGCGACCCTGGCCGTATTGCGGCTGGTGGACCAGATGCCAGTAGACGATGGCCCGGTCGCCGTGGCGGTGGCAAAGACTCACAATGTCGGCAATAATCTTCCGGACGCTCACCATGTTGGCGGTTCAGCAGGAACTGGGCCGCGTGGCCGTAGAAATGCTGCCGATACAGCCTGGGGAAGATACATTTGCCAGCGTCGCTGAATTGACGCGGGAGACCGGCTTCAGGCCACAGACTGCGATCGAGGACGGACTTCGCGATTTTTTTGCCTGGTATTGCGGCTATTCCAGATTTGAGGCTCCGATGACCCAACGAATTATTCCCCTAATCATGTGCGGCGGCGCGGGAACGCGGCTGTGGCCGGCCTCCCGCGAGGTTCACCCGAAGCAGTTCCTTTCCCTCTTCAGAGCGCGCTCCACGTTCCAGGATACGCTGTTGCGGGTTTCGGACGCTGCGCTGTTCGAGCGGCCGGTCGTCATCACCAACAACGCCTATCGCTTCATGGTGCTCGAACAATTGGCGGAGATCGGCCTTGAGGCCGACGTGCTGCTGGAGCCGATGCGGCGCGAT